>Ga0307436_1000459_pt1 | contig 19171 bp, 15 predicted proteins | sample SalMarWE160440MG_FD_202513 | JGI IMG/M metagenome (GOLD analysis project Ga0307436, IMG submission 202513) | Salt marsh sediment microbial communities from the Plum Island Ecosystem LTER, Massachusetts, United States - WE1604-40 | ecosystem: Environmental > Aquatic > Marine > Intertidal zone >...
CATCGGCTGCGACGCGGATATGCCCAAGAGCTATCGCGACGGCAGCTTGTTCATCTCGACCAAACCCGCCGTGCCATGGTGAAGGCAGCGGCACCGATCCTGGCCCCCGACAGCGCGGCAGCGCGCGACGCCTTCGCCCGTGACGGCCTTGTCGTCGTCAGGTTGTTCTCGCCGGCCGAAGCCGCCGCCATCGAGACGTTCGCCAAGCGATGGCTGGAACGGCTGCTGACGTCGGCCGCGCCGGCGCCGCTCCGTGGCCCAATCGAAGACTACCACCACTGGTTCGCGGCGGCCGGCATCGACCATGGCAGCCTGCTGCGCGCGGCCAATCGCCACAGCGCGCCGCAGGGAGCGATCCGCGACCTGCTGACGGGCTCCCGCGTCATGACACTGCTCGAAAATCTGGTTCCCGGCCACCAGATCAAGCTGTGGGATGAAGGTCTCGGCTGGCTGGCATTCCGCCTGGTGCGGCCGAATTTCGGCGACGGTTACTCCCTCAGCTGCAAGGCCTGGGGGCCGGCCCCGCGGGTCATGTCGTTGTGGATCCCGGTTGTCGGCTTTGGCCCGCCGGAAACTATCGGCCTGGTAGCCGGCTCGCACCGCCGCGACTACCCGAAATACCTGCCGTCCGATACCAAGTTCAACCGGGACGAATGGCGTCTGACGCCGGAAGCCGCGGAGACCGTGACGCTGGTGCGTCCCGCTCTTTCGAGCGGTGACGTCGTGGTGTTCGGCCCTAAGACCCTGCATACCGAAGACGTCGTCGCCGGCGACCGCACGCGTCTCAGCCTCGAGGTGCGCTTCGACGTCGTCGATATGGGAGCTGGCTGACATGCGCCGCGCCCAGCTCGGGATCGGCGGGCCCGAAATTTCGGTGCTGGGCATCGGCGCCTTGCATTTCGGCGCGTTCGTCGACCAGCCGACGGCATCGCAGCTCATCGATTGCGCGCTCGACCTCGGCATCAACTTTTTCGAGACCGCACCGCTGTACGGCAATGGCGAATCCGAAGCGATCCTCGGGCGCGCGCTCGGACGGCGCCGGGCGGCGGCGATCGTGTCGACCAAGGTCGGGCTCGCCCCCGACCGGCGCGCGGACGGCGCTTTCGCCGTGCAGCCGGAGCCGTTGCGCGCAGCCGACATCGTGGCATCGGTCGAGCGTAGCCTGCGGGCTTTGGGCACAGACCACATCGACCTTTTGCAACTGCACGTCTTCGATCCGACGACGCCGCCGGAGGCTACCATCCAGGCGCTCGCCGATCTCATCCAGGCTGGGAAAATTCGCTGGTGGGGCGGATCGAATTACGATGAACATGAGTTGGCGGCGATGTTGGCCGCCAGGAGCGGCCCGCCACCTGTATCTTTGCAGTGTCATTTCAACATGATCGAGCGTCGCGCGCAGGATGAGCTAATTCCCCTGGCCCGGAAGAACGGCCTCGGCGTGCTGTGTAATCGCGGCCTCGCTCGCGGAATTCTCAGTGGCAAATATCGGCCGGGCGCCCCGTTCCCCCCGGGCAGCCGCGGCCTGCTCAGCGCACGCGTGCGCGAGAGCATCACCGATCCGATGGTGAGATTGGTCGCCGATCTCGGGCAGGCGGCGGCCGGGTTTGGAGTCGAAGTGATCGACCTCGCAATCGGCTGGCTGCTGCAGCAGGGCGGCGTTACGAGCATTGTTCTGGGCGTGCGGGATGTAGCGCAGCTTGAACGCTGCGCGCGCGCGGCATCCTTTGCCCCCTCCCCCACCCTGCTTGCGCAAGTCGAAAAGATCATCGAATCTCACCACCTGCAAACGCGGGTCCGGGCGATGCCCGAGACATTCTTTGAACGCTAAGGCTCGATATGGACGGCGGCAAAAATAGCCTCAAGGATAAGGTCGTGATCGTTACTGGCGCGGGCCAGGGCATCGGTCGCGGCATCGCGCTCCATCTCGCGCAAAGCGGTATGCGCGTCACGATTGCCGATTCTAATGAGGACGGCGGCAACGCGGTCGTGGGCGATATTGCCGCTGCGGAAGGTCAAGCTCGATTTGCGCCGGTCGAACTCACGGATAGCCGATCCATCCAGGACATGATCGAGCAGACCGCGCGCGGTTGGGGGCGTCTTGACGCGATCGTCAATAATGCGCGCCCCATGATCCCAGCGGCCGCATTTCCCGAGAGCTTGCGGGACTGGAACATTGCCTTCGATGTGATGGTAAGGGCCGCCGCACAGATGACCGCGGCTGCCATTCCGCACTTCGCAGCGGCGGGCGGCGGCTCTGTCGTCAACATGTCTTCGACCAATGCCGTCCGTGTCTCCCAGCAATCTTTGGCCTATCAGGTCGCGAAAGCCGCGCTCGAACATCTGACACGTTGTCTCGCCGTCGAGCTTGGACCGCGGCGAATACGAGTGAATGCCGTTTGTCCCGGGCTGGTGGACATCCCCGACCGGGCAAAACAGCTCACGGCCGATCCATTGCATCGGCGATTGGTCGAAGGCCTTGTCCCTCTCGGGCGGGCGGGCACGCCCGACGATGCCGCGCAGGCCGTTGCATGGCTTTGTTCGAACGCATCGGCTTATGTAACAGGGCAGATCTTGACGCTCGATGGCGGGTTGGGACTGCGTGACCAATTCGACGTTGCGCGCAAGAGCCAACCGGATACCGCTGAGTGAAGCTGGGTTGACACTCTACCCTTATCAGTTGAAATAGCTGGCAATTTCGTCACACTTTTGTATCGGTGGTTTGCCGGCAATATAAAAGGTCGATGTCGAAAAACCGCGGCTAAATCGCTTGTGAGCGGCGGAATTCCAATGGTAATCATGAGCCCCCGGTTGGAGCGCAATGACCTCATCTTCGGTCAATATTCCTTGGTGGCACACGGCGATCGGCGAGCGCGAACGGGCTTATTTGCTCCAAGCGTTCGATCAGCGCCGCTTCAGCATGGGGCCGGTCAGCGAACAGCTGCAGGAGGCGCTTGCGGCGAAGATGGACGTGCCGCATGTGGTGCTCACGCCGAGCGGTACAGCAGCCTTGACCATGGCGTTGATGGCCTGCGACCTGGAAGCGGGCGATGAAGTCATCGTTCCCGACTTGACCTGGATCGCAACGGCCCAGGCGGCGACCACCCTCGGCGCCAAGGTGGTTCTGGTTGATTCCGGCGAGGATTCTCCCTGCCTCGATGTTGCCGCCGTTGCGCGGGCTATCACACCGCGCACCAAGGCAATCCTGCCGGTTCATTTCCACGGACGCACATGCGATCTGGCGTCGCTACGGACGCTCGCGGAACAACACGGGGTTCGCCTCATTGAAGATGCCTGCAAGGCGATGTTTTGCCGAACCTCGGCCGGCCATCTCGGCACCATCGGCGATATCGGCTGCTTCTCCTTGGGGATGATCTCCCTGATCAGCGCCGGTTACGGCGGCTTCGCGGTAACGCATGATCCGGAACTGCATCGCCGCATGCGCTTGATCCGCGATCACGGCGTGGCGCGCATCCCCTCCGACCGGTACGAACGAAACGGATTCAATTTCAAGATCAGCGATCTGCTTTGCGCGATCGCCCTTGGCCAGCTCGAACGTCTTGATGAAAAGCTCGTGCACCTGGCGGACGTGCATCGGCGCTATGTCGCCGGCCTTTCCGATCTCGACTGGATTTCCGTCATTCCGATTGAAACTCACGCGGGCGAGATTCCGCTTTGCGTCGATTTGCTGACGCCGCACCGCAACGCGCTGTGCGCATTTCTCGCCGAACGGGGCATTCAGACATCGGCTTTTCACCCGCCCTTGCACGAGGCCGGCTATCTCGATCAAGGCGGCGCGCGCTTCGACAATGCGGAACGCTACGCCAGCGAGGGGTTCATGCCGCCGTGCGGCCCGGCGCAGCCGCTGGCAAATGTGGACCGCGCGATCGAGGCGATCCGCGCCTTCGAGCGTTTCGGGTCGGTCGGGCCAAAGCACATGGAACGGCTGGCATGAACGAAGTCGTACAAATGCCCGTGCTGAACAAGGACCTTCGCCGCAAGATCGTCGACATGGTAACCCATGGCGGCGACGGCCACATTCCAAGCGCGTTCTCGATCCTCGATCTGGTGACCTATTTGTATGATAACGTGCTTGACGTCGATCCGAACAATCCGTCCTGGCCCGAGCGCGACTATTTCATCCTCAGCAAGGGCCATGGCTGCCTGGCGCTCTATGTGAACCTCTGGCGCAAGGGCTTCATCACCGATCGCGACATCGCAACCTTCTGCCGCAAAGGCGGCATCCTCGGCGAGCATCCGGACATGACCAAGGTCCCCGGCGTCGAGGCATCGACCGGATCGCTCGGGCACGGGCTGGGCTTCGCCGTCGGGATCGCGCTTGGTTTGCGCATCCAGCGGCGGGACAATCGCCTGTTCGTCCTGCTGGGCGATGGCGAATGTCACGAGGGCACCGTGTGGGAGGCCGCGCACGTAGCGGCCAATTACCGCTTCGGCCGCCTGTGCGCGATCGTCGACTGGAACCAATCCGGCATGCAACTGCTGCCGCACGAGGATCTGCCGGCCAAATGGCGCGCCTTCGGCTGGCGGACGCTCGAAATCGACGGACACGATCCGGCCGCCATGGCCGCGGCCTATGACAGCATCCCCTTCGTGCCCGACGATGTCCCGACGGTGATCGTCGCTCATACGACAAAGGGCAAGGGCGTCAAAATGATCGAGGGGCACGGCCGCTGGCACCATCGCATCCCCAACGCCGAGGAATATCAGGCCATCATGGCGGCGCTGCAATGACCCTCCAGACCAAGCCTTCCAGCGCGGCCATGCCCGGCTATGCCGCCAGTGTCCGCCAGCAGTTCGCCGATACCATGCTGGCCGTCGGGCAGCGCGACCCCAAGCTGGTCGTGATCGTCGGCGATATCAGCCACGGCATCCTGCAGCCGTTCGCGGCGGCCTGTCCCGGCCGCTTCTTCAATATCGGCATCCTCGAACCCACGATGATGGGCATCGCCGCGGGCGTCGCCCGCAGCGGACTGCTGCCCGTGGTGCACACCATCGCGCCGTTCCTGATCGATCGCTCGTTCGAGCAGATCAAGCTCGACTTCTGCTATCACCGCCTGCACGGCAACATCGTCTCGGTCGGCAGCGCCTTCGATTACGCCAATCTCGGCTGCACCCATCATTGCTACGGCGACATCGCGATGCTGAAGACGCTCGACCGGATGCAGATCGTCTACCCCGGATCGTCGGTCGAGTTCGATACGCTGTTTCGGCAGGCCTATGCGAACGAATGGGTTACCTATTACCGGGTGCCGGCGAAACAGCACGGCCTCGACATCGCACCGGGCGACATCAAGCTGGGCAGGGCCCTGCGCGTTGCCAGCGGCAGCAATCTCACGCTGATCTCGACCGGACCGCAGCTACGCACGGTCATGGCCGCGCGCGAGCGTCTCGCCGCCGAGGGCTGGGACGCGGACGTGCTGCACATCCACACGATCCGTCCGCTCGACGTCGAAGCGGTGCGCGAGTCCGCCGCGCGGACCAAGGCCGTCGTGGTGGTCGAGGAGCACATGCGTTCCGGCGGGCTGGGCGACGATGTACTGCGCGCGATCTATGACGTGCCCGGGTTGCGCTTCGCCTCGCTCGCCATCCCGGACCATTTCGTCACCGGCTACGGCACCTACGAGGATCATTGCCAGTCGTGCGGATTGACGCCGGATGGCGTCGTGGAAGCGGTGCGCGCGTTCGGGCTTTGATATCAATTCGGTACTTCATGTCGGCTTTGGCGAGACCCTCGTCATTCCATTAACTGCCGATCGAGATTTACCCTCACAAACCTCACCATGCCAACAAGTTGGGCCTCATTGGGTTGCCGAGTCGTGGATTATGAATTTGTGACCAGCGATCCCGTAGTCACCGCAATCTGAATACTGCGGCGTAAATTGTTGGACCGCCTCACCCCATGCGCGACGCTCTCCAAACCGGGGAGACGCCCTATTACAGTTCCAGTCGTCGAACATTAAAACAGCCCCATCGGCCAGCAGATTATTGTTGAAAAGGTGATTTAGGACCTCCGCGGCTGATTCATAGAGATCGCAGTCTATGTGCACCAACGCAAACTTTGTTATGTCCTCTGGGATTTCCGCCAAAGTGTCTTTGAACCACCCAGGAAACACTTGAATCCTATCCTTATCCAAATACTGCGCACACATCGTCCGCAGTTGCTCCGGTGTAATTCCCCCCTTACAACCGCCCGTTCCCCAAATTCCCTTGGCGACATGTGGCGAAGAAGCATCAATCTCGCTACTCGCTGCAGGTAAGCCCTCAAAACTGTCGAAAAGCAGTAGCTTACGTTCGCCGATTCCGTGCGCGGGATCGCTATAACCATATCGACGCTGAAATAGAGCCATAGCATACGCCAAAAGCGTCGATGATCGCCCGGTTCCCGTGCCAAACTCAGCGACACTCCCTTCGACGGCGCTCCCGATCACGTAAGCGATCGACCGAATGAATTGAGCTCGTACTTCTCTTACGTGGACATCGTCCTCAGGACCAAACGGTTCAACCCGCTCCTGCAAGGCACCAAGCTCGCCTTTCAATGTCGAAACTTCCGCTTCCACGACTGAACGAATATAATCCGTCAACCCTATATGGTTAGCAACGAATCTCAATGCCCTCTCGAACATCTCACCCTCGACGAGTTACTCGATCTCGGCGCGCAGATTGATCTAGCGCTCTTTCTTCGCTATCAGTCCGAGCGACGGCACAAAAACTACCGAAGCTTAGCCGCGAGCGACTTCACTAGACTTCGGTTCCGGCTATAATTCAGGAAGAACCAATGGCTGACAAGCCAGAAATAACAGAAAATCTTGTAAATCAATATGTCAAGACCTCCCATTTGACCCGGCTCTATGGCCATATGCTCTATTTCATTTCCGGCCTTTTTAAGCTACCCAAAAATGCTCACATTATAGATTGTGCCTGTGGTAGTGGCGCGTTTATTCAAGTGCTCCTACAAAAGGGATTTCGGTCGGTTGACGGATTCGACGCATCGATCGAAATGGTCGAGATTGCGCGGAAAACTACCGGCCAAGATGTTCGCCATCTTGAGGCAAGAGAAATCACGAAAGTTTACCCGAACGGCACGTACGATGCGGTGTGCATCTCAAACATGTTGCATCACCTCTACGAGAAGGACGATTTTGATCTCTTTTTGCTCGGATGTCGTGACCTCCTAAAGCCCGGTGGCATTATTGTGATTCGCGAACCCTATCCTACGGCATTGATGCGGATATTTACTTCAATGTCGCGTCACCCCATTTTTTGCATCGGCTTCATGAAATCTCGCCTAAATGCAATTCGCATCGAAGCTGACCTAATTGAGCGGTTCTACGATCGCTGGATTGGTAAGCACGACCAGGTCCTGGCCGCAGCTGGCCTTACGGAAACCTTGGCCCTCAACTGGCTCGACAGCCGTATAGTGATAGGTCGAAAGCAATAGTTCCCCGCACAACGCGCTACTGTAAATTTCGAGAACGTAGTTTGTACACGTTGAGATAATCACCAGTCGCAAACAGCTTATATCGATCATGTAGCATCGTTTTCATTAACGAGTCAGTTTCCGAACAATATCCCTTTGCGGGAGAGCGTGATGCTGGGTCAATTTCCACAAAGATAAGTGGAGCGCCGTCGTAGCTCTTGTTAAAACCGCTTCGAAAGTGCATGTAAACGGATGGTATGAACGTGCTGCGCGGGGCGCGGTCCGCCGCTAGCAGCCATGCCCAATCATGCTTCGAATAAAATGCGACGCGTTCATTTGGTCTGGTCAGTCCACGTACGAGAGCAACGTCGCGCTTGGTAACGTGCAGTTCATCGTTGTCCTTTCCAGCGGGAAGGCGGGCAGTCATTAGCGACTTAGCAATGCTTGGATAATGCCACCAGGGCACCAAACCCAATGCATACCCGTTGGCACCAAGACCAAACAACAAAGCAACAGCGGATGTTGCGACCGCCGCACCCCACGTCCGCGCCAGGTGGACACTCCACGTCGTCACTCCGAGTTGGATTCGACGTAACCAGTAGCCACAGACCACAAGAACCGCAAAACCATTTACGTACCACAACGTCCAATATGATCGATTTATGAATTTTAACAGGATCAACAGTCCAAATATACCAAGCAGGCAAAGGGAAGCCGCGTCCCGTTTCGGCAAATTTATTCCGGCTATGACATTTGAGCCTACTGCCGTGCCAATCGATGCGAAAACGACGATTGGAATGATGACCACGAGCAGTACGACCTCAATTCCATCTTTCCAAAAAATGGGAACCGCACTATAGCCGCTGTTGTAAATCCACAATGGAGCAAGTAGTTCACGCGCGAACTTCAGCGAAAGCACCCCGGACCCGAACGATAAAATTGCCAGCGAGAAGAAGATCATAATTGCCAGGACGATCACTACTCCTCCGATAGAAAGCAGTCGGATGATCTGTGGTCGCCGTTCTCGATCCAGCAACCGTTCTGGAGTCATCCATAAGACTTGAACCCCGAGGAAACTCAGCGCCATGTCAATTCCAGTTTCTGTATTCCAAAAAAGTGCACAACCTATAATTACGCCTGTTAGCGACGCCCAGGGTCCAACGCGACAAGAGTCAATCTCCAGCACCAACGCGCGCACAGCAACGATTGCGAACGCAGGAAATAAGAAATATCGGACGGGCCACGACGTAGGGTCATTTAATTGAATATCCAAGAAATGCTGTGGGGCATGGAAATAAAGCAGCAACAGGGCAATCGATGTTCCCGCGGCCCACAACCGGGATGAGTAGAGGTCAATGAGGAAGTGATAGAGCAGGATAAAAAACGCTGCGACGGTCGCGCAAAATAATACGACATAGATCGAATAGGCTGCGACGACGTCGGTCCCGATCAAATAATGAAAGATTACTCCTGGAGCCAGGCCATAGAGAACAAAATAATCAATTCCAGGTATTGCGCTATGCGAATTTAGATAGAGCGATTGACCGATCATGAAAGGTACCGGGTGGGGGTCGAAATGCATGTTGTAAGCAACCAATGATGCGTTCGATGGAAACATAATTGCAATTAGGAGCAGCCACACCAACGTGTCGGCTAGTCGATATCGACCGGCTGTTGCCTGGGGCGGCGCGAGAGGCAAGGTACGTTCCAGAAGATCTTCGCCCTTTCGATCCCGATATGCGATTGCAATGACAACAGCGGTTGAAACCGCAAACAACGTCAGCCAAACCCATCCCTGTGCATGCTCGATCACTGGCTTAAGAATGAACTTCGAGAAGACGCAAAAAGCTAAAAGTCCAACCGCGAGCGGCCGCCAGTCTATTTCCCTTTTATTGAGCAGCAGGGGCGCAATAATGGAGCCCATCACACCAAAAACATAACTGGAGCCGAAAAATACCTTTTTAGCAAAGATGTCGTGTGACGTCGCGCGAAAGCAACTCAGAAAGTCTTGGGCGTTTGCAGCAACGGGTGATACGATTCGATATAAAATTAGCGTGACTGCTACGGCAAGACTCAGCCCTGCGACCCCCCCAATTGTTGCTGTCAGGAAACACCAAACGATACCTGGATTCCGCACTCGCTTGAAATGCAACTTCAAGAGACAGTACCTCCAACTGCGCGTTATCGATTTGAGGATATTCCGTCGCGAATTATCCACGCCATCCTAATACTGGAAGCCGACTGAGTATCCAGCGGAGTGGCAGCCAAGTGACTACTAACGTCCGCTCGACGGCTCGACAAGTCCTTGCGTCTATTGACACTTGGGCGCGACCGCGAAGGTCGATCGGCACGTGAAGGTCCATGGATAGATGATCCATTGGCCGATCTGCCGGTCGGGCAAATCGCGATTGCCAACCCAATACAAACAAGCAAGCTCGCTCCGCCGCCGCTGGCGATGGCCAAACAGAGTTCTGCCAACGACTGAGGGGACGACTTCAGCGACGGATCGGACGTCATCGGCGGCTCTTCAAAACCGTACGAGCCCCGAAAATGGAACGGCACGTGTGCATTCCCACTCCACCGTGAACTGCAAGGTTCACGCTCACCTTAAAGGACTTTTGGGCAAGGAATATCGTATAAATCGATAGCGGCGCCATAGCGCACGGAGAAATACTTGCCTATTGCAATACTCAATTCTGGAATGTACAGTTTATAGTTACATGGAAAATTATAGCTCTTGCATTCGCAACGCGCAAGCGCGGCGTGGTAACGGAGTCAGGCACTCATGAGCAAGCGTTCGGTTTATCTCTTCGACCTAGGGACGGGTGCGGACACTTGCCTGCTGCCCTTGTCGTCGGGTTTAGTTGGCGCCTATGCGATGAGTCAGGCGGAAATTGCCTCCGAATACAATGTTCATTTGCGGCTGACGCGCAAAGGATTGGGCCGGATTTCGGGTGAATTGGATAACCCCAGCGTTGTCGGATTCGCGAGCTATGTGTGGAATGCGAATGCAAGTGCAGTCGCGGCGGCAGCAATAAAAGCCGAATACCCGAATGCGAAGATTGTCATGGGAGGGTATTCCGTACCCGGCGCCAAGGAGCGAATTGCAGATTATTTCGGGCAACATCCGCACATAGACGTTCTCGTGCATGGCGAAGGCGAATTGACATTCGCCCATTTGTTGAAGACGCTTTCCGATAATCGAGACTTAAGCAGCGTCCCGGGAATCACATTCCGAGATAATTCAAGTGATAATGGATTCGTTACGACTTTACCGCGGGCGCGCGTCGACAATTTGGACGATCTTCCCTCTCCATTTCTGAATGGAATGTTTAATAAAATTCTGCGTGACTACGGCCAATTGATTACCGGGACAGTCTGGGAAACGAATCGCGGTTGTCCGTTTGCCTGCACATTTTGCGGTTGGGGCCATTCAACGGTCAACAAGGTCAAACAATACGATATTGAGCGTCTGCGCGCGGAGCTCGCCTGGATCGGAAAGAATGAAATCTCTTACATCTTTTGCGGCGACGCAAATTTTGGAATTTTTTACGAGCGGGATTTGCAAATTGCACGCGAAATTGCGGAGATGAATAGAGTTGCCGGCCATCCCAAATTTTTCACGACCAATTGGACGAAGAATTCGCATGAGCGGATTACGGCAATTGCCGATATTCTTGCCAAGCAAGGCGTCGTCAGCGGCATCACCATGTCGCTGCAGTCTCGCAATACGGGCACCCTAAAGGCGATCAAGCGCGTGAACCTGCGTGAAGACAAGCTGAAGCGCCTCAAGTCTATCTACGACGACCGAGATCTTCCGAGCTATACCGAGCTGATCCTTGGTTTGCCCGAAGAGACAATCGAAACCGTTCGTGCGGCGCTCGATGAAATCATGACGCCACGCCTTAATAACCATTTTATCTTCTACCCCTGCTCGGTTCTTGAAAACACACCGATGGCAGACCCAGAGTATCTCAGACGCTATGGAATTCAGACGAGCCGTTGCAAGAGCGGTATATCCCGAAGGACATTTGACTCCGATTATATACCCGAATTCGAAGATATCGTTACCGGCGTATCCAGCATGCCTCGAGAGGAATGGAAGCAAACTTATCTTTACGTATATTTTTGCATGTGCATGTACAATCATCGCCTCTGCTTTTTTATCGCAAATTTCCTGAGAGACCAATTCGGCGTATCGTGCACCGATTTCTTCGATTTTGTCTTGGCGAATGTACGCAAAGACGAGGCGGCATATCCGGTTTGGCGTTCTGCCGTTCGGCATATCGAGAAACAACGGGAATTGATCCTCTTGGGTGAGTCCCTGATGTCGGTTCCGGAAGGCCTCGCTGGACTGACACTCACCCCGCATGAAGGGGCGCTTGCACTGTGCATTCAGAACATCGATCATTTTTATCGTGAGGCCGCAAATCTACTTCAGAATTACTCGAACAGTTACGGTCTCAACATTCCCGTTGACCTGCAAGAGGACCTCATTCGATATCAGCAGTCGCGTGTCGCGCGCTGGCCTGGTAGCGGAAACGAGACCGAACGGTTCAGATACAATCTTCCGGAGTATTTTGCCGCCCTGACAAGGGGTAAGAAAGTTCCGCCAATTGAAGCAAACGTATCTACCGTTCTGGTGGAACGGCAATCATCGCCAGCGCAAACATTTGAAGACTTCTTTCGTACCTATGTCCGCAGCGGGCACCGCGTGAGCGTTGCAAAGGTGTCGATACTGAAAACAGAGGAAATGCTTGCCGCGAGTCAATAGCACCGCCGACTTTATAAGCGCGGAAGAGCTGTCGCGCGAACCAATCTTCGGTCGGCACTAGCAGAAACGGCTCGCCGAAACGTTGCTGGAGGCAGTATTGAAAATTGGCGACGACCGCCCTGCGTTTGAATTCTACCAAATTTGAGGCCAGTGAGACCCTATTAGATCCCATGATTTCAATTTTTGTGACGGCCTGGTCCGTGGATGCCGGACTTCAAGATATGTTAGGGAGGCTTTCGGAGCTGCATGGCGCAACCGAGATTCCTCCGTTTGAAGCGGTCGTCGCCCTCGACCTGCCCACGTCGAGGGGTGAGATGGCGCTGGCGGCGCTGGGTCCGTGGGCGTTTCCTGTCCGTGCCGTTTCAGCACAACGGCGGAAAGGCACAGGCGCCGCGCTCAAGGCCGCATTGCCGACGCTCGACACAGATCGGATTTTCTACATTCCCACCGTAACGGAAGCAACCGGGTCGCTTCTATATCAATGCCTCCGTCACCACGATGATGCCGACGTCGTCTTGGGTTATCCGATTAATCTCGAGGCCCGGCACATGATGCGAAACGTCGGAACGTTTCTGTTCCGCATGCTCTATCTGGTGAGCTTCGGAACTACGCTCAATTGCGTCAACAGCCCCGGAATCTATCCGGTTACTGCCGTGCGCAGCCTGCCGTTGCGTGGCGACAGATTTTCATTTCTGTCGGAACTCAACACGCGGATTCTCCGCTCCGAATGCAGCTATTGCGAAGTCCCTATTTACACCTATACCGACCGCAAGCTGTGGCGCGGGTTGTCGCTTTTCGACCTCATCGATCTTTTTCGCTCATACCTTGCGATGATCAGAGCATGGAGGCTTTCGAAATCGGCGGAAACTCTTCCTGTTACAAGCCGACGGCATCAACTCGCCCCAAAGAGATTTCGGGTGCAGGCCCCCAATGCCGGCGGCTCCGTCGCGGAAAATCCGGGCAAGATCACGTTCATCGTTCCGGCGCTCAACGAAGAGCGCAATATCGGGCCGACAATCGACATGATCCAGGGCGTATGCCGAGAAGTCCCGTCGATCGATTACGAAATCGTCGTTATCGACGATGGCAGCACAGATGGCACGGCTTCGGTCGTCGAACGTCGGGCGCAGCTGCATCCGGATGCCGTCCGTCTCGTGCGGCATGAAAGGAATCTCGGAATCGGCGCGGCTTTAAGGAGCGGCATCAAGGCATCCAAGGGAACGCGCTTCCTCTATATTCCCGGAGACAATCAGGCCTCCCCTCTCCTGCTGTCGCTGGCGTTGCAGTTCGACGGTGCCGCTGATATCGTGTTTGTATATCCGGCCAATCTTGGAACGCGCGGCACGTTGCGCAATTTGCTGTCGCAGATCTACATCATGGTGTTTATGATCGCGTGCGGAAGCTGCCTCAACTACGTGAATGCGACGGGCATCTATCCAATTCGCTTCGTCAAGGACATGAATTTGCGGGGATCCGGGTTTTCGTTTTTCGCCGAGCTTAACGTCAAGCTCATTCGGTCGGGATGCAGTTTCATTGAAGTTCCCGGACACGCGAATCCCGATGCGGAAGCGAACCGGCGCGTCTGGCGTGCCGTCAATCCGCGCAACATCGTCGAAACCATCGCCGGCCTCTTTCGGCTGGTATGGGAGCTTTCGGTGACCCGCCGGCAAGATTTCGGCCACCGGCCCGTCCGGCTGCTGGTGGACCTATCCGGAGCGCGTCGTGACTGACCTCAAGACGTCGGACGCGGGCGCCTGCTCATCCATGATCTCCGATGAAATCGTCGCGCTTGCGGATTACGATGTCCACAATGAAGGCGCCGCAAGCCTCGCCGACCAGGTTCTCAAGATTACGACACCCGCCGCTCCATGGAACTACGCGGTGTCGCTTCCCGTGCGCCCCGACCGCTACGCCGAGCCGCGATCGCCGGCCATTGTTCATCTCGACCTTGCAGCGCTGCACGGCCGCGCCTCGATTCTTGCGCTGCATCGGGACTTCACGACCCCCATTGATCAGGCCATCGTCTCCTCCGTTACCGGTCGAGTTCAGATCGATCTGTATGTTCCCCGGCTTGAGGACTGCAGCGCGATCATGGTTCGTACGGCTGACGAGCCGATGAGCGCCGAAATCCTGGTCTACGACGTTCGATTGCGACGTCCTCGCATCGAACAATTGCTTGCGGTCGATCGCACTCTCTTTGCCTGTTATGATCTGAAGAGCAACCCTGTCTCGTTCGACTTCGCCTATTTCTTAATGGACGCCGAAGTTGAGCGGCGACGCCAAGGGCTTGAGCGCCTTTATGTGGTCATCATCCCGGGCGACCGCAGCGGCGAAGACAGCGAGTATGACGCCATCATCACCACGGATGCGCGCCGCTGGCGTCGTCACAACGTTGTGGCAGCTCTTATGGAATTGTTGCCGTCGATCGTCGGACACACGTTCGCCGCATCGCGCGAGGAGGGACTTGCATGGATGTCACTCGCGCGGCACTGTCATCCGCGACCCGAGCACGTGCGCACCCGCTCCCTGGCCGAGTTTCATCGGACTGTTTGGGGCGGCGCCATTCAGCAGTTTCGTCCCGGCTGCGGATTGGTCGCCGGCGAGTATGCCCGACGCAACGTGCGGCAATGGCTTGACGCGAACACCGCCGGCAAGCGACCCGTCACCATCACGCTGCGGCAATATTCGCATCTTCCCGCGCGCAACAGCAATCTTGCGACCTGGGCCGAATTCGCTCGACGAATTGCTGCCAGCGGCTTTGCGCCCATTTTTATCTTGGATACCGAGGTCGCGATGGCGGGGCCGCCGGCGCAACTCGCGGACATCGGATGCGTCTTTCCCGAAGCGTCATGGAATCTCGGGTTGCGTATGGCTTTGTATGAGCTCGCCGACGTCAACATGCTGACCAACACGGGGCCCGCCGTCTTGTGCTTTCTCAGCGAACGGGCGCGATATATCTATTGCAAGATCCTGGTTCCAGGACTAGCTGAAGCAAGCGAAGAATTGGTTCGGAATTATGGGCTTGAGCCGTACACGCAACCGCCCTTCATGGGGCCGTTCCAGCGCTGGCTATGGGAAGACGACATGATCGAACCGGTGTATAAAGCGTTCCAAGCGCTGCTCGGCGAGCTGGACCGCCGCAGCGCTTGAGACGTCGAGGGCAAAAGTTCTCGAGATGGCTGCTCTGGTGTACACGCACGGCTGGATGATGGGCAAAGAAATTAACCTACTCGATCTCTATCCGAAGTCGAAGCGACCGATCGACGAACGCGCCGCGCTCATCACCGAGGAGCATCGGCGCATCGCGCGCAAGTTCGATGTGGAGTATTTCGATGGCGACCGGCTGACCGGCTACGGCGGCTACAACTATCATCCGCGCTTCTGGACCGACACGGTGCGCCGCTTCCGCGATTATTACCAGCTCGCACCAACTGCCAGCGTGCTTGACGTCGGCTGCGCCAAGGGCTTCATGATGTACGATTTCAAGTTGCTGATGCCCGAATTGAATATCCGGGGCATCGATATTTCGGCCTATGCGCGCGAGCACGCCAAGCCGGAAATGCAACCGTTCATTACGGTCGCCGATGCAAAAGAGCTTCCCTTCGAGGACAAGAGTTTCGATCTGGTGATCGCCATCAATACGCTGCACAATCTTCCGCTCGACGACTGCAAGCGCGCGCTGCGAGAAATCGAGCGGGTCAGCCGCGCTCATGCGTTCGTCATGAATGATGCGTGGCGCAACGAGGCCGAGCACCAATCCATGCTGAAGTGGAATTTAACGGCGCTTACCTACATGCACGTAGATGATTGGAAGAAGCTGTTCGCCGAGGTCGGCTATACCGGCGATTATTACTGGTTCATCGCAGAGTCGGCGTGATGTCTGTGCGGGATAAGAACAAGGCGCAGAGCGATCCACGCGTTCTGCCGTGGCAGGAGATGCACAGGAACCCGCGATATCGTGTGTATCGCGCCGAGGTGCAGTTCGGTGATTTTACCAAAGTCTACTATCCGGCCGACCACGGCCCCCGCGTGGGTGTGGTGGTGCCGTGGGACGGCGGGGTCCTGCTCGTGAAGCAATGGCGCCTGCAAGCGCGCCGCGATTCCTGGGAATTGCCTGGCGGCAAGGTCGATGAGGGCGAGACGCCGGCCGCAGCGGCCATGCGCGAGTGTCTCGAAGAAACAGGGCTGCGATGCGGCGAGGTCGAGCACCTCGTTCATTATCTTCCCGGTATGGACAATCTGGTGAATCCGACAGATATCTTTCTCGGCCAGGACGTTTCGGATACCCGGTCGTTCGTGCGGAGCCGAGACGAAGTCACAGAGTGGCTTTGTTTGCCGCTCGAGCAGTGCCTTGAGCGGGTCGCACGCGGTGATATCGTGTGCGGGATGACGATCATGGGTCTGCTGGCCTTCGCGTGGCGACGGGGTTTCCGGGTTTGACATCCATCGGCGCACCCCGCGTGACCGAGGCGGCCGTGTTGTTCGAGCCCGGACGGCCGCTCGAATTGGTCGAACTTCAGTTGCCGCCGTTACAGCCCGGCCAAGTCCTGGTTGAAATCGCTTACAGCGGCGTTTGCCATAGTCAGCTCAACGAGGTGCGCGGGCGTAAGGGCCCGGATCGTTATCTGCCGCATGTCATGGGGCACGAGGGGTCCGGCCGCGTGCTCGCCGTTGGCGCCGCGGTGAGAAAAGTCGAGACAGGCGACCACGTGGTGCTGACATGGATCAAAGGCGGCGGTGCGGACGTTGCCTCGGTCCGCTACGAATCCGCACGCGGGCCTATCAATTCCGGCGCCATCGCGACCTTCATGGCGCATACCGTTACGTGTGAAAGCCGGCTGGTACGACTAACGCCCGACTTTCCGCTGCGAACCGCGACCCTGCTGGGTTGCGCCATCCCGACCGGCGGCGGGATCGTCTTGCACACCGGCGATGTGCAGCCCGGCCGCAGTGTGGCCATATTCGGCGTCGGCGGCGTCGGCGCGGCTGCGATCGCTGTCGCCGCTTCCGCCGGCGCCTCACCACTCATCGCGTTAGATATCGTGCCGGAAAAGCTCGAATTCGCCCGGCGGCTCGGCGCAACACATACCCTGGACGCCAGGCAGCCGACCGTCGCCCAGCAGCTTCGCGAACTGACCGGCGGGGGCGTCGACCTCGCCGTCGAGGCCGCGGGCCTTCCTCCAGTCATGGAATCGGCTTTTTCGTCGGTTCATCCCGGCGGCGGTCTGTGCGTAATCGCCGGCAATGTCGCACATGGAGAAACAATCCGCCTCGATCCATTTGACCTTATTAAGGGTCGGCGCATTGTCGGAAGCTGGGGTGGCGAGACCGACCCCGACACCGACATTCCGCGCTACGCGAGGATGGCACTTGCCGGCAAGCTCAATCTTGACGACATGATCTCCCACGAATTCGCACTGCCGGACATCAATCGCGCATTGGACGCGCTCGAGGTCGGCAAGGTCGCACGCGCCATCGTCAAGTTTGATCACGGAGCGGCGTGAATGGCAGATACACTTTGGGGGGACGCTGTTGCTTCGATTGACCTCAGTCGCTTGAGTCCATGCAACGGAATTCTGCATAACGACCGGCCGCGCACGGTGATCACTGCGCCGGAACAATGGTCATATGCGGCGGCTGCGGATCTAAACCTCCCGACAAGCCGAGAAGTCATTTTGCTCAAGGCAGAAGCGACAATCACGTCCGGGCGCATCGGTGTTGGCTGCGTGTTGGACGATTTCTCCACCTTCGTTGATGAGGTCGAGCTTGCCGCCGGCGCCGCCCCGCAAGTCGCATGGCTCATTTTGCCGCCGGATATGCCGGTCAAGTCATTTGTTGTGCGAAACGTCGCGGCAAACGGCGTCCGGTCTGAAGCGCTCCTGCATTCGTTGGAGATCGTTCGCCCAAGCCTCGAAGCGCGCGGCGACGTTCCGGCGCCAGCGGTCCTTCGTCCAACCCCGAATTGGGCGCGCCATTATGGACGCCGGAGCGACCGTCTGGATGAGCGCCTGCGCCAACTCTGGTACGACAATCTAAAGGCACCGTGCGTCATTCCCTGGCTCAATAACTTAAAATTGAACTTGCTGCCGCGGAACGAAATGTTGCGCGCGCTCTATGTCAGCGGCCTCTATGAACCCAATTCGCTGCTGCTTTTAGCCGACGCCCTGACGCCGTCGAGCGTATTCGTCGACGTCGGAGCAAATATCGGTCTTTATACTTTGTTTGCCGCATCGTTGATTGGCAATGGCGGCAAAGTCATGGCAATCGAGGCAAGCAGCCGAGAATTCAAGCGGCTAACCGATAATATTACGCTAAATGGGTTGAAAAATATTCGCGCGCGGCACGTCGCGCTCTATGATCGCCCCGGCACAGTCGAGATCTCCATCGCCGATGAGCAACATGGAGGACACAATACGCTGGCGCAGGCTTTTGTTTACGACTCCGTCGCCAAGATCATGACCGAAACAGTCGTCGCCGAGACCCTCGATCGCCTCGTGGAAAGCGAACGGCTTGATCGAGTCGATCTCATCAAGCTGGACATTGAAGGGGGAGAATTGAAGGCGCTCAAGGGAGCGCGGGAGACGTTGAAAAGGTTCCAGCCCGTGTTGCTCATCGAAGTCATTGAGCGCGGGCTGGCACTTAACGGCGGCAGCGTAGCGGAACTCGAGGCTGAACTCGTCGCGCTCGGTTATCGGTTTTGGCAGATCGATGACGTTACTGCTGCGCGCCGCCCACTGTCCTCGCTCGCAGAAGCACAATCTGAAAATATCGTCGCCTCGGTTCGCGACCTTCCCAAAATCGGATCAGGGCAATTCGTCGCGGACTCGCGTCGGACCCCTGAGCCGACGCTTGCCGCCCACTAACCGCGAATTCGCCGGCAAAACTCCGAGTGATATCCATGAAGATCGCCACGCGCCACGACGCTCCTCGGCGCTCACTTGAAAAGGCGTTCGCCGTCTGAT
>Ga0307436_1000460_pt1 | contig 19167 bp, 26 predicted proteins | sample SalMarWE160440MG_FD_202513 | JGI IMG/M metagenome (GOLD analysis project Ga0307436, IMG submission 202513) | Salt marsh sediment microbial communities from the Plum Island Ecosystem LTER, Massachusetts, United States - WE1604-40 | ecosystem: Environmental > Aquatic > Marine > Intertidal zone >...
ACTCTATCAAAAAACGAACCTATACCGATAACACGCCGGCTTCCAGGTCGAGCGCGTTGGAGTGCTCCATCACCTCCTTGGACCAGCGCTTGGGCGTCTTGCGTGCCATCGCGAAGCGCCTCCTTTGACGCCGCTAGAAGCGGCCTTCGTCGGGAATGTTGAGCCGTGAGCCGCAGGCTTTGCAATAGACCGCGTCAACCTCATGGCGCTGAAGACCACAATCCGGGCAGGGGAAACGGACCTTCTGCGGCCTGAGCAGCGTCTGGAGGAGCCGCAAGAACAAGGTCACCCCGAAGATCATAATAACCACGGCGATGAGCCGTCCCAGCGACCCGTGCAGGGTGATGTCGCCGAAGCCTGTCGTGGTGAGCGCCGTCACGGTGAAGTACAGCGCATCCACGTAGTTGGTAATGTCCGGGTTCCGCCAATGCTGCGTCTCGTACACGATGCCCGTCATGATGAAGACGAACACGATGAGGTTGATCACCGCGGTGATCGCCTCCTCATTCCGGCGGAAGAAGGTGCTATCCGAGCGGAGCCGGGCCGCGAGCTGATAGGTATGCAGGAGCCGCAGCGTTCGCAGGATGCGCAAGAAGCCGAAGCCTTCCCCGACGATCGGCGCAAGGAACGAGAAGATCGCCACCATGTCGGCCCAAGTCGATGGATGGGCGAACTCGCGGAGAGGATGTGTGCTCACATAGATCCGGGCACAGAAGTCGGCGAGGATGATGATGCCGAAGATCAGATCGAGCCGTTCGATCCAAGGCTCGCGTGGAATGAAAGACGTGCCGACGATGAACAGGATGGTGAGGATATCGAAGGCGAGCAGCGCATAGCGGAAGCGATGCGCCGTCAGGCTCTTACCATAATAGAGCTTGCGTAGGCCCTGGCGGAGGGATTGCCCCTCGACGTCCCTCTCGTCGTTTTTTTGCGATGAGAGCACGGGCTTCTTGGCCCGGACGGATTTGGATTTCGCGGCCCTTGCGGTGGTCATGCGTCGTCTTCTTGGTTTGATGCGTTAGCGGTATTGTGCGCGGAACCTAGGGAGGGAACAGTATGGCCAGTCTCACGCTCTATCACGCCGCACCGTCGCGCTCGTCCATCGTGCGCTGGATGCTGGAGGAGCTTGGCGAGCCCTACGACCTCCACATACTGAGCCTGACCAAAGGCGAGCAACTCGCTCCGGACTACCTGGCGATCAATCCCATGGGCAAAGTCCCGACTCTCAAGCATGGTGACGCGATCATTACCGAGGCCGCCGCCATCTGCACCTATCTTGCGGATGCGTTCCCGCAAGCGAAGCTCAACGTGCCTATTGGCGATGCCCGCCGTGGACCATACCTGAAATGGCTGTTCTTCGCACCGGGCTGCATCGAGCCGGCCATGATCGACCGCGCCTATCCACGCCAGGAGCAGCCCCGCCGCGGCGCGCTTGGTTACGGCGATTTCGACACGGTCATGGATGTCACGGCCAAGGGAGTCGAGCCGGGTCCATACCTATTGGGCGAACAACTCACTGCTGCCGATGTGGTGCTCGGCGCCACGCTGCGCTGGGGCTTGATGTTCAAGCTTCTGCCGGAGCGCCCCGAGTTCGTCACCTATGTTGGGCGCTTGGAGCAGCGGCCGGCGCTACAACGCGCTAGCGCCCTTGACCAGGAGCTCATGGCCGCCTCTTAAGTGGCGCCGGGCCTGCAATACCCCACAGCAGGAGCCCGGTGCCAAAGCCCCAGGCGCCGTTCAATGCTAGCCCGACAAAGAAGCGCGGCCACAGCGCTGGGATGGGCTGGCCTTTCAGCGGCGCTACAACGAAGAAGGAGACAGCCGTCAACGCGACGGCCCCGACCACGATCCACGCAAGCCAGTAGCTCGCACCGACCAGACGGCCAAGGATGAGCGTCAGCACCAAGCCCCATACCCCGCCCCAAAAGGCTTTGGACAGTACGGCAGGCACGCCGAGCGGTGGAATGGGATCGACCGGCCAAGCAGGGCGATCCCACGGAATGATCTCCGCGTGATTGAACATGGACCACAGCCCTTGATGGAAAATCAGCGTGGCGAGGAACCCGGCGACGAAGCCGAGGATCAGCACTTTCAGCGACGGCATTTGCGATCTCTCCGTTGCGCCGCATGATGCGTCTTTGCGGCCGAAGCGCAAGACGAAGGCGCCGCGATCACGCGAAAGACACGGCATGTTGAAGATCATCTCCGGTGGGCAAACTGGCATCGACCGCGCGGCGCTCGATGCCGCCATAGAAGCCGGCGTCGAGTATGGCGGCTGGTGCCCGAAAGGCGGCTGGGCCGAAGACTACGGGACGCCGACCGGCGTGCGCGCACGCTATCCCGATTTGCGCGAGACCCCGGAAAGCGCTCCCGACCAGCGCACCGAATGGAACGTCCGTGATGCCGGCCGGCTCATGGTGCTAACAGACAGCGCGGGGCTTTCGGTCTCAAAGGGAACGGCATTGGCGCTTCACACCGCGAAGCGCCTTGGCAAGCCCCATATCGTTATCGACATCGAAGCACCCGATTCGGTTGCGAAAGCGCGTGCTTTTCTCGAGGTCGAGGCTGGGGGCACGCTCTGCGTCGCCGGCCCGCGCGAGAGCGAGGCGCCTGGCATCTATGCCAAGGCGCGCACATTTCTTAAAAGAGTTCTAACGGCGTGATTGCTGTCTAATCCGGAACGTCCGTCGCATGCGGGACGACGACCGCGAACATGTCGGCGAGGGCGGAAAGACTCGCATCATGGAGCTGTGCCGCCGGCATATTGGCCCCCGAGGCAGCATTAGGAATGCTGCGTGTCGCCGTGGCGCCGGCCACGACGGTATTCGCGTAGCCACGATTGAAAGAGGCTCTGGCGGTTGAGTTCACGCACATATGTGTCATGAAGCCCACATAGACGACGTTCTCGACGCCAAGCCTCTTAAGTTCGGCATCGAGTTCCGTCTGCTCGAAGGCGCTCGGGAATTTCTTGATGATGACCGGCTCGCCCGCAATGGGCGCCACAGAGTCGGCGATCTGGCCGAGCGGCGCAGTGATGTCGTATGGCGTACCGGGACCCGCGTCATGCATGATGTGGATCACCGGTCTTCCCGCGTCACGGAAGCGTTTGAGCAGGGCTGCGGCCTCCTCGAGCGCCGGCTCCACGTCCACGAGCTGCATGATGCCTTCGCGATAGGTCTGCTGACAGTCGATGAGAACCAGCGCGCTCTTGGATATAGGCGCGGGGTCGGGGGTCATTCCCGTCAGGGCGCGAAGTGTTGGGCTGGCCATGCGTCTCCTCCTTCAGTTTGTTGAGCGGTCTTCGCCGAAGTCTAGTTCATGACGCGATGTGTCAGCCCTTCGTCGCCATCAGCGGCTTAAAGCCAGAGGGCAGCCAGCCTTTGGGGGCGATCACGCCATCGAGCGAGAACGGCCCGGCGCCGCGCACGGCGTAGGTGAGGAACAGCGCCATCATCAGCACCGGATACTCCCAGCCGCCACCCGGATTGGCCCAGATGAAGCCGTTGAAGAAATGGCCGCCGATCAGCGTGCAGACCAGATAGTATAGCGCCGCGCAATAGCCCGCGAGCCGCGTCAAAAGCCCCAGCCCGATACCGATCGCGATGCCCAGCTCGCACAGGCCGCCGAGGATGACGAAGAACGCGGGTATCGGCAGGCCGAAGCCGGCGAAGGCGTGGACGTCGGCGTTAAAGGATGCGGGGCCGGCGAACAGCTTCTCCGTGGCGTGAGGCACGAGGTCGAAGCCGATATAGAGGCGGATGAAGGTGAGCTGCCATTCCGCCGTGCTCATCAGCCGGTGCGCCCCGCGCCGGAGATCGACGCGCAAGCAATCAAAGAACTGGAGCACGAAGGCGAGGAAGGCGAGCAGGAGCGGATAGCTGACGACGTCCACGCTGTTGAGGCCCGCGACCCGCCAGCCGAACAGCATTGCCAATAGGCCAGTGAGATAGCCCGCAACGAAGCTTAGCGGCGTTAGAACGAATGTACAGACGGCCGATACTGCGAGCCAGAAGATCATGAAGATCTGGGCTTGCAGCGGCAGCGTCTCGGTGGCGGCGGCGTAGATAGCGGCCAGCAGGCCGACGATGGTTAGAATGCCGGGTACCGCCGGCGCAATGACGTTTGGATGCAATCCCGTAGTGCTGTGCGTCGCCTTGGCCATGACGGTGACCTCCGTTTGCTGACTATTTCGCTCCGAGCGTGACTTGCCATGTTGCTCCGTTGATCGCCTCGAGAACGAGCGCATGGGGTTTGCCACCATGCGTTTCATCAGGCGGGGGCAGGGCGATCGTCGCCCGCGCGCCGGTCTGCCCGCTGAACCCGACCTTCTCGGTCTTGAAGTGCGAAGCCCAAACATAGGGGTAGACATTGCGGATGGCTGTTAGCGGCAGGGCGGCGAGCGTCGCGCCGCTCCATGCGGCGACGGTCGTACCGGACTCATCGACGAGCCGGGCGGTGATGACGTAGGCCGCACCGGTATCTGGGCCGGCATCCACGTAGGCGTCGAAACTGACGGCGCCGTCCGCCGCGACGGCCGCCTTGGAGAGCGCGATGTTGTGCTGATGGAAACTGACCCGCGCATGCTGCGGCGAGATTACGGCGCGGAACAGGATGTGGTAGCTGCCGACGGTGAAGACGACCGCCACCGCCGCCAGTAGCAGGCTAAGCGCCTTGACGGTGGCCGGCGGAAGCGGACCGCTGAACACCCAGGCCGTCCAGCCGTTGCGGTTCGCCCATACGGTGCGTTCGATCAGGCTGTCGAGAGACCAGGCGCCGCCGCCGGCAAGGAATACGGCGCCGCTCATCGCCACGCCGGACACGGCCATGGTCCACTCGTCGAGACAGGTGGAGCCCATCCATCCGAAGATCAGCATCAAAGAGATATTGAGGCCAATGCTGATGAAGGCGAATAGGCGGGTGGCAAGGCCGAAGATCAGACCGAGGCCGACAGCTAGCTCCGCGAGCGTCCAGATCCAAACGGATGCGATGATCAGATGCGGATATTGTAGCGACCACTCGAGCGGGCCCTGGATCCACAGCGTGCCGGGCAGGGCATGGACGAGCTTGTTGGCGACGAAGCCGGCGGAGTCGAAATCGAGCTTGACGGGGACCGTGATGCCGTTGAGGTCACGGAAATTGTACAAGAGACGCCGGCTTGCCCCGCCCCAGAAGATGAAGCCCTGGACGAACCGTGTGCCGAGCAGGACGAGAGCGAGAAGTGAGAAGCAGGAGGTCGGCCAAGCCGGCGACCTTTCGATCGTCTGTGTCTCAGCCATGCGTGCCTCCTTGTGAATTTGACTCGCATTTACCAGTGTAGCGCAATCGCGCTCCCGGCGCCGTCGTGGCAAAGTAGAGGAGCCTTGTGAAAAGGCTGCGATGAAGGGAGGAGGCCATGACACGCATCCTGGAGCTGAAGCACCTGTGCGCCGCATCCGGCGCGGTTTTGGGACTGTTGGGCACCACGCTTGTCATCCCCGCCGCGCCTGCGACCGCCATGGGCGCGTGGGTCGAGGGCGAAGAAGCGGACAACTGCGCCAATGACGACGGCGCCTTCGACGAGGCGTCCTTCGTCATCGCCACCAAGCCTGAGGCGGGCGCGCGCGTCGAAAGTGGCTTCGCGGTGGAAGGCTGCTCGCGCACCTTCGAGAGCAACGTCCAGTGGAAGCTCATTGGCCGCGACGGTTCGGTGCTTGCCAACGGCGATACCCAAGGCGGCGGCGTCGACGGACCCGGGGCGTTTTCCTTCACCGTGCCGTACACAGTGGACGGGCGGCAGGTCGGCTATCTCGAAGTGTTCGAGGAGGACGTCTCCGACGGCGAAGGTTTTCCGCCGGGCCATACTGTCCTGCCGCTCGTGTTGAAACCCTAAGACCTTTCGGGGGCTCTCGTGACGAAGCCGGTTCTCATTATCCAGAATGATGCCAAGGAGGGTGCGGGCCAGCTCGCCACCCTGATCACCGAACGCGGCCTCGGGCAGGAAAGCGTGCTCGGCTACGACACCGACTATGACAGGCTAAGTGCCGACGACTACAGCGCGCTCGTCGTGCTCGGCGGTGCGCAAAGCGCTTACGAGACCGACGAACATCCCTACCTCTCCCGGGAGATGGCCCTATGCCAGGACTTCATGAAGGCGGGCAAGCCGATCGCCGGATTTTGCCTCGGCGCGCAAGTCCTGGCGCGCGCACTCGGCGGCGAGGTCGTGCCGGGCGCGGAGAAGGAGATTGGCTGGTACGACCTCGCCACGACCGATGCGGCCGCGGACGATCCGCTCATGCAAGCCCATCCGAAGACGCTGCGCGCCTATCACTTCCACGGTGACCGCATCGAGGACGTGCCTGGCGCCGTCAACCTGGCCTCGTCGGTGATCACCACTTGCCAACTCTTCCGCTACGGCGCGAACGCCTACGGCTTCCAATATCACGCCGAGGTCGATCAGCCCTTGGTGGAGGTGATGTGCCGCAACAATGCCGACTACATGGCCGCGAATGGCTTCGACGCCGAGGCTGTCATCGCCGAAAGCCGAAAAGGCTTGCCGGCCTTCGCGGACGCCTGCAAAGGCGTGCTCAACCGCTGGCTGGACCTCGTCTCCTGAGGACAAAGCACTGGCGAGGTCGCGCACGCGACTCATGCTAGATTGCCCGCCGCTCAACAAGGGGAGGGGAAAACCATGCTGACAGCGCTCATCATCGCGCTTGTGGTCGGGGCAATCGCGGGCTGGCTCGCCGGCCTCGTGGTGCAGGGAACGGGCTTCGGCCTCGTCGGCGACATCGTCGTCGGTATCCTCGGGGCGCTGATTGCGGGATTCCTGTTTCCCTATTTCGGGCTCGCACTCACCCTCGGTGGCGGTGTTCTCGGCGCGATCATCATGGCCTTTATCGGCGCCGTGATCCTGCTCGTCATCGTGAAGGTGATCAAAGGGATCACCGCCTAGAGGCGCTGCACCCCAGGCAGACACGCTTCAAAGACTCACTGTCCTAGAAGTTGAACAGGGCGCGCGCGAAATCGTTGAAAGCATCATTCTGCCCGCCGTGGCGGAAGCTTGGCCTCTCCGGGGCTTGCGCGGCGACGTCCTCGTCGCTTCCTGGCAGGTCGTAAGGCACGGCCCGGCCATTCAGAGCCGCGATCATCCTCGCGTCATGCCCGTAGATGTCCCTGTACGTAGACAGCGTGCCGTCGTCGTTCACTTTGGCCGTGAAGTAGGTGATGTACACCGGGATTTGGTGCCGTAGCTCGACGTGGTCGTCGTCGGCCCCATTCATAGCCGAGTCGACCTGTGCCGCTGTCCAATTCTGGTCATGACGGAGCAGAACAGTTGCCATCTGGTCTGGATACTGCACGCGCATGCAGCCATGGCTCTCCGCACGAACCGTCTTGGCAAAAAGGTTCTTCTGCGTCGTGTCGTGCATGTAGACATCGTGCTTGTTAGGGAACCGGAACTTCACCAAGCCGAGCACATTGTCCGGGCCGGGCGGCTGGTACAGCTCGTATTTGCGGATATCGGCGCGGCCCCAGTCGATCGAGTCGGGATCGATATCGCGCCCATTGACTCCGCGGATATGGAGATTGTGACGCTTCAACACCGACGTATCCCAGCCGCCGCCGAAGAAGCCGCCCCCCTGATAAAGATAGGGCGCGATCTCTTCCGTCTTGATCGAGTTCGGCACATACCAGTTCGGGCGGAAGACGATCTCCTCCATCTCGTCGGAGAACACGGGCGTCTGCTTTTCGGGCTTGCCGACGACCACACGCGCTTCGTGGATTGGCTTTCCGTCTTTGACGATCCGCAGCTTGAACTCCGGAATGTTGACGGTGACGTAGAACGGGCCGAGGTCACGGGGGAGCCAGCGCCAGCGCTCCATGTTGACGATCAAGAGGTCGATCTTCCTGCGGTTGTCGATTTGGACGGGCGCCGACGGGGCGTTCAGTAGGCGCCGCGTTCCGGGACCGACGATGCCGTCCGGGTAGCTGCCATGTGCTTGCTGGAACTGACGCACCGCCCGGAACACGTCCTGGTCGTACAGAGTCTTATTGGCCCCCGTCTTTGTTGGGATGTTGAGCCGTGTCCGGAGCAGGGCGACTTGCGGATCCTCGACGCCAAGCTTGAGCAGGGGACCGTCCGGGATGATGACAACATCAGGTTTCGACGTTTCGGGCTGCTTGCCGTTGCGTGCTTCGATGAGCAACTTTCGCAACGCCTCGAACTGCGGGTTGTCGGGCTGGAAGCTGAGCAGATAGGCAGCCGGGTCCGCGCGATAGGCGATGGAGCCCAAGACCTCCGAGGGATTGGGCAGGGCAAGAGTCGGGTCGAGATTCTTGTTCAGCTGTTGCGGGTTCAGACGGCCACCCCGGGCGTCATGGGCATAGTCTAGCACCGCGCGGCTGATCTTGATCTCAGCGTTGGCAAGCCAATCGGTGGCGTGGGCATCGGCTCCGTTGAAGTCGCTTGCATCTGGCAGCGAGTAGTCGCTTGCCCGCAGTCCGTAATCATCCGCCTTGGCGATTTCCGCCATAACGGCCTTGCCGCGCGCGTTCACCCCGTTCTCGTCGACCCAGAGGAGGTGCTGATCAGGCACCGCGTAATACTCGGCGAGCGCGACCTGGTCCTCCGTGCCCGACAGCGCATGGGCGGCAAGGCGCCCCTGGATCTCGATCCTCACGGCTTCCGTCTGCGTGATGAGGTCGCCCGGCCCATCCGGCTCGGCCGCAAACGCCGGGAGGCTGATGGAGGCCGCCAGAACGAGGCCCAAAACGATTGGCTTCATGATGTTCCCCCTGGCCCGCGAGGCCCTCGAGGTCTCCAGGACTTCCCCCCGACTACCTGGAAAAACCGATTAAAATTTGGCGGCGGCACGGAGGCGATTATGGGGCCAGAGAAGCGACGAGGCCACCCATTCCGGCAGGTTTTGACAGGCGAACCGGCCTGTTTTTCGGCCCCGGCCTTTTTCGCTCAGCGGCTCCAAGCCTTGCGTCTGAGCGTCAACAACCCCGAGCGCGCTGCGCGTTAGTCTTACAAGGTAAGGTTGAAACAATTTGCCGCAGCTTTTTCCAGGACATACCACGGTTTCGTCACAACCTGATCGCGCCTTGGCCAGATTTCCCCAGCATTAGCCCCGCCTCCAGTGGGTCCACCCCGCTTATGATTAACAACGGTGAGGAATATCCATGGGTTTTTGGGGGAGCGTGAGTCTGCGTTGCGTGCTTGTCTTGGGGTTTCTTGCAGTATTGCAGCCAGCGTGGGCAGAGGCGCCCAGCGATCTTACTGAAGAATCTCATACTTCCGCGGCTACCTCCACTCTGAAGGGGATCGAGTTGGCCGGGCTGGAAGTGGCCGCGCAAAGTGCCAGTGCCAAAGGTGGCGCGGGTTGGTCGGACTACGAGGCGCGGTGCCTCGCCGAGGGTATGTATTTCGAGGCCCGCGGCGAATCGGCTCGCGGCCAGCTCGCCGTGGGCCGTGTCATCATGAACCGGGTCGCCAGCGACGCCTACCCCAACACGATCTGTGGGGTGGTCTATCAGAACGAGGACAAGCCGAATCGCTGTCAGTTCTCCTTCGCTTGCGACGGCAAAAAAGACATCATCACCGAGACCGCCGTCTGGAACCAGATCCAAGCCTATGCTGCGTGGCTCTTGGCCAATCACACCAAGCCGGGCGAGGCACCACAGCTCTTGGCTCTGCTCGGGGACTCGACCCATTACCACGCCGACTATGTGAACCCGCGCTGGGCGAAGTTTCTGACGCTCACAGTCCGGATTGGCCGCCATCTCTTCTATGCCGACCCGGCGGCATAAGCGCTCGCGCACGGGGGCTGGCCGTAAAGAAACCGACCCCCGACGCCCCTTGTAATTGGCAACGCCGGCCCCATCTCTAGTGGCAGGTAGGGCAAGCCCATTCACGGGGAACACATGTCGAAGTGGCTTCTAATCCTGTTGATGCCTCTCGCGCTTGCCGGTTGCTTGACGGAGCAGGGCCCGACCCTTCCCATGACCCTTGGTCCGAGCGATTCCGCGAAAGCCAACTGTCTTACCTATGCCGACGCGCCGGCGTTCGGCGACTGCAAGGGGTCGGGCACGACCTCGGTCTCCCAAGACACAAATTCCCAAGATACCAACACCCAGAACTAGATCTGGTCTGAAGCTCGGCTAAGCGTGGTAGTGTCTCCGCCATGTTTAGCGATAAGCTCGAGCGACGCCGGAAGATCCAGCGCTGGGCCGTCGTGGTCGCCGCGACTCTGCTCGCCGCCGGCATCGCCGTCATCGCCCTCGTTGCCGTTGAAGGCTTCGACATGCTCGCGGCCGCGGAAGCCGACCGTGCGCCGGTCTTCCTCGGGGCTGGCATCGCTTTGGCCGGCCTCCTCGTGCTGTGCCTCGTTGCCTATATGGCGGTCCGCGTCTATGCGCGGGTGACCACCCGCTGAGGACCAGGATCCTGCGGCGGCGTCTAGCCACCAGGGATCAGAAGCAGCTGCTTCGAATCCTCTTTGCACTTCTTGAGGCGCTCTCTCATGCACTTGGTGTGTTCCTCGCGGTCCTGCGATTCTTCGGTCTGCGAGGCGCAAGAGTCGCTGCACGCATCTGTGCAGCTCTTCCCGTCGCTCGGAGTCGTGTGCTGGTCCTGCGCGCCGGCGAGAGCGGGGCCTACAATGCGAGACCCGACGCGAGCAGGATCGCGCTTACGACAGCAAGGCGCTTAGGCGTCATGTGATATCTCCGGGGACGTATCGTCGCCACACCGGGTTGCGCCGCCTTGACGTGGCGCAACGGATCTTGGGGCACACCGCAGCGCCGATCCGGCAAAAGATGCGGGAAGATGTGGCAAGGACGCTTCCACGGTCTCGGCGCGGGAGTGCGTTAGGCTGTGCAAAGCCGACATCGACTTGGAAACGGGGCCGTCCGTGGCAGACCCGCCGCCAGAGTTCTCCGGGCGCGTAATGCTGATCGCCACAGCCATCGCCACCGCGGCGCTTGTGCTGGTTTGGCTCGTCATGGTTGAGCTGCGCTAGGGACGCGTGCCGCGCGTCAGGGCCGGGGAGGGTTCGTTCGCGGGTCCAGCTCTCAGCGATTCAGAACGACGACGCGGAAGGACGGTGGCGCAATGGCGCGCCGCGCAGCGCAATCTCTTTCAATTGTTCCAGATCCCGGTTCCCGTTACAGGCGGAGGCTAGAATGAGTTGTGCCAGTCTTTGTCTGAGGACGGGGATCTGATCCGGCGAGAGCGTCAGCCTTTCGGCCCACAGGTCATTCCAGGCAGCGTCGTAGGCTGCAGCGAGGGTCTTGGCTTCCTCGGGACGAAAGTAAGCCGAATACTCTGCGAGCATGGTTGCGTCTCCCACGGCCATACCTCTCGCCTTCTTGCAGACTTCGCGAGGCGTTGCGAGGCGTTGACGACTTGGCCATTACGCCAAGGCTGCCGCGTCGTCCTTGATCGGCGTCAAATCTGAGTGGCGCTTACCGGGGTGACCGCAGCCGGTGTGACGCGGTGCCGCACGCAGCCCGCGGCGGCGAACGCATCGCGCGTCCCCGCGTTCCAACTACGTAACGCCGTTTGGCCCGAAAGGTTGCCGGCGGCTCAAGACGAAGGAGGAGACCCATGAAAAAGTTGACGATGGTTTTGTTCGCTTTAGTGGCGATGACCGGCTACGCACTTGCCGCAGGTGCCCAGTACTTTGTGGAACAGGATACTGTGGGCAATTGCTCCGTCGTCGATTCCAAGCCGAGCGCAAGCGCCGGCATGAAGATCCTCGGCAACAAGTCTGGCTACGCCTCGAAGGACGCGGCCACGAAATTCCTGAAGAGTCTGCCCAGCGGCAAGTGCCAGGGCATCGTCGGCTGACCGGCGCATCTCTCTCTAAAGCACGTACAGGCGAAAGACCGGTGGCGCCCCCGCCGGCCTTCCGCCTGTTACGCGCCTGAAGCGGTCGTCCTCAGCCTGAACCGCATGTTTTGACATTGCGCTTTTGGCGCTCAGGGTCCTTAGGCCGAAAGTGGCTGCGCGTTTGCCACCGGCTCGGGAACGAGCTCGCGGTAGGCGCGCCAGCTCGTGAGCCCGAGCCAGGGGAACACGACGATAAGCGCGACAAAGCCCGTTGCGGCGGAGAAGAGAATAAGGATACCGAGGATCGCCGCCCACAGCGTCATGGGCCAGAAATTATCGACCACCGCCGTGACGCTGGTGGCGATCGCGGCGAAGACGTTTGTCCGCTGATCGAGCAACATGGGTGCCGACACGACGACGAGGCAATAGGTGAAATAGGCGAACGCGGCGCCGACGATCGAGCCCGTCATCAGCATGGTATGCCCGTCATCCGTGCGAAGCGCGAAGGCGGCGAATTCCCGGACCGTCGGGTACAAATGATAGGTCGAGAGCCCATAGACGATCTGCGCGAGGCGTCCCCAGAAGAGATAAATCAGCACCAAGGCAAGGCCGAGATAGAAGATGTCTTGGCGAACGGCGGCGCGGACGAACAGCATTTGCCGAAGGCTCGGCGTCTCGCCGTGCTCGATCGAGCGCCCGGCCTCGTAAAGGCCCATGGCCAGCATCGGCGCGACGAAGACGAACCCGACCGTCAGCGTCAGGACCCAGAACGCCGCGTTGGCGGCGACGAGCGCGTAGCACAGCGCGATGCTGATCGCCGCCAGGATGAGCCCGTAAGCGAGGCAGGGACCGGGCGCCTTCCATAGGTCGCGCCAGCCGTCCCTAAGCCACCGGAACGGCGCCCTCATGTCGATGGTTCTGACCTCAGGCAGCCCGCTCGACGACGGCACGGCATTCTCACTCATGCGCTCCCCCTTGCGTTCGACCTCCGGTTTTTTCCGAGGATGACGTGGTTTCGCGTCGAAGGGAAGCCGCGTCCTCTTGGACGAGCGAGCCGGCGAGCCGGGGGCTCGGCCGGTTATTGTGCCGGCACGGGGCAGCTCAGATCGCCTTCCTGGCAGGAGAGATAGGCGTTGAAGTCGGCGATGCGCGCTTTCGTCAGGCGCTCCAGGCACTCGGCGTAGATCGTGGGATAGATGGTGCCGCCGGACACGCCCGAGGCCGCGAATTTGCACTCGGCATCGCGGAAGGGCACCCAGGCGCGCTGCGCCGCGACGAGCAGCTTGGTCGTCTCCGCGTCGCCGGCGAGGCGCTGCCTGATCTTTTGATAGAGTGCGTTGAGCTCCGCGTCGACCGTCTCGTAGGCCTTGCCTGCGCAGGCGTTCATGGCCGCCTGGTTGGGTGCGTCCGCGCAGTCCGCCGCGCGGGCAGGGGGCGCGGAAAGGAAAAGGAGGGCGAGCGCCGCGGCCGCCGCGCAAACGTGGATTTTTTCGAAGACCAAGAAGCCCATGCGTGGCCTCTCCCTCTCTGGCGTGAAATGGCAAGCTTTAGGCGATGGAAATACTATATGACGGTTGCCGCCGTATCTCGGCTCAGCAAGTCAAACATCTACGGGGGGTGAAGTCATGACGAAAATGTTTTTCCTCGGCGCGGGCTTGGCGGGATTGACGGCCACCGCGGCCTTTGCCGGCCCTGTCACGCCGGGGGAGGAGAAGTACTGCGCTTACGATTATCGGCAGTACTGCAATCAGGACGGAATCGGCAGTCAACTGCTCGCCCTGTGCATGAAGCAGCACGGCAAAGAGCTCTCAGACGACTGCATCAAAGCGCTGGAAGCCGCCGGCGAGGTCACGCCGGACGAGAAGGCCGAGCTCAAGAAGATCGATGAGTGATCGCTCGGCGCTCATGTCGCCCATCCGTAGCGGGACATCGAGCGGGGCCGGCGCACCGGTCCCCGCTCGCGCTTTTAGGCCGCTGCTCGTAGGAGTGAGCAGCCCTGCGCCGAAGAAAGGACCGCCGCATGACCGAAGATCCCGTCGCCCAGCTGCTCGCCGATCCGCGCTTCAAGGGAAAGCCGGTCACCTGGGAGGTGACGCCCGATGAGTACGACGCGGTGCGGCGCGCCTTCCTCGTCCACGTCCGGGCCGAGGAGGTCCTGTTCAAGCCCTACACCGAAGAGGTGTTCGATGCCTAAGATCTAAAACTCATGCTTTCGCTGAGCGAGAATTTTGTCGAGGTCGATTTCGAAAAGCTCTGAAGCCAACTCTCGAAAGAGCGCAAGAAATCGGTCCTCATTCTTACCCATTCGACACCTCACTCCGCGGCCTCGGTCTGGGCGGGGCGCTTGCCGCGCGCTGAAGCGCCGCCGCGCTTGTCGAGCAGCTGCTTGATGATATTGGCCGCTGTAGCTGCCCGGCACTTTGGCCACGTCCTCGGGCGTGCCGGTGGCGACCACGCGTCCGCCTTCGTCGCCGCCTTCCGGGCCGAGATCGATGATCCAGTCCGCGGTCTTGATCACTTCGAGATTGTGCTCGATGACGATCACCGTGTTCCCCTGGTCGACCAGCTCGTGCAGCGTCTAGCGATCAAAAGTTGATGTTTTTGATCGTCGGCCATCGGGAGAAGCCCTGTAGCGATGCGGCATTGCCCAGCGCCGCTTCCCGCTCGGGCTGAGAGGCGTTTTGAAATTTGCCCCATGCGCAACCAAGGATTTCGTACTTGCCGCAGCGCGGGCAGCCAATCACGTGACCATCGAAATCAGGCGGAGTGAGGTCTTCCGCCTCGCCGGCACAGACTAAGCATTGCATGGTGGTTGTCGCTCCGAAGGCCGGCCCGTCGATCTTCAGGCATCGCCGAGCACGGGCTGGCGCGGCGGCACGTTGACGTCGCGCTAGATGCGCTCGATCTCGCTTTGCGCAACGGTGCGGTAGAACGGCTCGCAGCCGCTCTTGATGCGATATTGGAATTGTCCGTCCCGTGCAGGAAGCTGAGCAATCACTTTGTAGGGACCGGGTGCGGCCCTCCGGGGCGGGTAGCGTCGGGTGAGCATCACCTCATGCCCGGGGGAGAAGCCATGCCCGGACGGCGGCTCATCTTCGGTCATTGCGACCCTTCTACGGGGCGCGTGTCGCAGTGTCGGGACAGATTTGGGCGAGGGCATGAAGGCGCTCCTATTGGCAGGCGGGAGCGCGACGTACCTCTCTCAGCCACCGGAGCCTGCGACGATCACCCGATGATGCCCCTAGACATGCGCCTTATTGGAGCGGAAAGCGAGTCTTACTTGTCAGTCGACCAATGTAACGATGCCTTGGAGAACTACTCCGCGGCCTCGGTCTGGGCCGGGCGCTTGGTCTTGGCGCCCGCGCCGCCGCGCTTGTCGAGAAGCTGCTTGATGTATTGGCCGGTATAGCTTCCCGGCACCTTCGCCACGTCCTCTGGCGTGCCGGTGGCGACCACACTTCCGCCTTCGTCGCCGCCTTCCGGGCCGAGATCGATGATCCAGTCCGCGGTCTTGATCACTTCGAGATTGTGCTCGATGACGATCACCGTGTTGCCCTGGTCCACCAGCTCGTGCAGCACCTCGAGCAGCTTCGCCACGTCGGCGAAGTGCAGCCCCGTGGTCGGCTCGTCGAGGATATAGAGCGTGCGCCCCGTGGCGCGCTTCGACAGCTCCTTGGAGAGCTTGATGCGCTGCGCCTCGCCGCCGGACAGCGTCGTTGCCTGCTGGCCCACATGGATATAGCCGAGGCCGACGCGTTTTAAGGTCTCAAGCTTGTCGCGCACGGCGGGCACCGCCTTGAACAGCTCGGCCGCTTCCTCGACGGTCATGTCGAGCACGTCGGCGATCGACTTGTCCTTGAACTTGATCTCCAGCGTCTCGCGGTCGTAGCGCTTGCCCTTGCACACGTCGCAAGTGACGTAGATGTCCGGCAGGAAGTGCATCTCGATCTTGATGACGCCGTCGCCCTGGCAGGCCTCGCAGCGCCCGCCCTTGACGTTGAACGAGAAGCGCCCGGGCTTGTAGCCGCGCGTCTTGGCCTCCGGCAGCTCGGCGAACCATTCGCGGATCGGCGTGAAGGCGCCCGTATAGGTCGCGGGGTTGGAGCGCGGCGTTCGGCCGATCGGGCTCTGGTCGATATCGATGACCTTGTCGAGATGCTCGAGCCCTTCGATCGCCTTGTGCTCGCCGGGAAGCTCGCGCGCATTGTTCAGCTTGCGGGCGACCGCACGGTACAGCGTCTCGATGAGGAAGGTGGACTTACCGCCGCCCGATACGCCGGTGACGCAGGTGAAGAGGCCGAGTGGAATGTCGACGGTGATGTCCTTCAGATTGTTCTCTCTCGCGCCGACCACGCGGATGCTGCGGCCCTTCTTCGGCTTGCGCCGCTCCTTGGGCAGCGGAATCTGCTTGAAGCGGTTGAGGTACTGGCCGGTGAGGCTCTCCGGGTTGGCCATGACTTGCGCGGGCGTGCCTTCGGCGACGACCCGCCCGCCATGGACGCCGGCGCCGGGGCCCATGTCCACCACGTGGTCCGCTTCGAGGATGGCTTCCTCGTCGTGCTCCACCACGATCACCGAGTTGCCGAGATCGCGGAGCGCCTTCAGCGTCTCCAAGAGCCGCGCATTGTCGCGCTGATGGAGCCCGATCGACGGCTCGTCGAGCACGTAGAGCACGCCGGTGAGCCCCGAGCCGATCTGCGAGGCGAGGCGGATGCGCTGGCTCTCGCCGCCGGAAAGCGTGCCGCTCGCGCGCGACAGGGTCAGATATTCGAGCCCGACATCGTTGAGGAAGGTCAGCCGCTCGCGGATCTCCTTGAGAATGCGCGCGGCGATCTCGTTCTGCTTCGCCGTGAGCTTTTCGGGCAGCGCGTCGAACCAGGCCTGCGCCTCGCGGATCGACATGTCGGTGACCTGGCCGATATGCAGCCCCGCGATCTTCACCGCGAGCGCCTGGGGTTTGAGGCGATAGCCGGTGCACGCCTCGCACGGCTGGTCGGACTGGTAGCGCTCCAGCTCCTCGCGCACCCAGTTCGACTCCGTCTCGCGCCAGCGCCGCTCGATATTGGTGATGACGCCTTCGAACGGCTTCTCCGTCTGGTAGTGGCGCACGCCGTCGTCATAGGTGAAGACGATGTCCTCGTCGTCGGAGCCGTAGAGCACGATCTCGCGGAAGTTCTCGGGCAGGTCCTTCCACGGTCTGGTCATGGGCTGGCGGTAATGCTTGGCGATCGCCTCCAGCGTCTGCTGGTAATAGGGCGAGGTCGCTGACGTGCGCGTCCACGGCGCGATCGCGCCGCGCGCGAGACTCAAATTCTCGTCGGGCACCACGAGGTCCGGCTCGAAGAACAGCTCGGTGCCGAGGCCGTCGCATTCGGGGCAGGCGCCGTACGGGTTGTTGAACGAGAACAGCCGCGGCTCGATTTCCTCGATGGTGAAGCCGGACACGGGGCAGGCGAACTTCGCCGAGAAGATCACGCGTTCGTCGGGTGTGTCGGCGAACTCGGCGATGGCAATGCCGTCGGACAGGTGAAGCGCCGTTTCCAAACTGTCGGCGAGCCTTGCCGACATGTCGGGGCGCACGACGACGCGGTCGACGACCACGTCGATGTCGTGTTTTAGCTTCTTATCGAGGCCGGGGGCCTCGGCGATCTCGTAGAACGCGTTGTCGATCTTGACCCGCTGGAAGCCTTTTTTTTGCAGCTCCGCCAATTCCTTACGGTATTCGCCTTTGCGCCCGCGAGCGATCGGCGCCATCAGATAGAGCCGCGTGCCCTCCGGGAGCGCCAAGACGCGGTCCACCATTTGGCTAACCGTTTGACTTTCAATGGGAAGTCCGGTCGCGGGCGAGTAGGGGATGCCGACCCGGGCCCAGAGCAGCCGCATATAGTCGTAGATCTCGGTGACCGTGCCGACCGTCGAGCGCGGGTTCTTCGACGTGGTTTTCTGCTCGATGGAGATCGCCGGCGAGAGTCCGTCGATGTGATCGACGTCCGGCTTCTGCATCATGTCGAGGAACTGTCTGGCGTAGGCGGACAGCGACTCCACATAGCGCCGCTGGCCCTCGGCATAAATCGTGTCGAAGGCGAGTGAGGACTTGCCGGAGCCCGACAGCCCGGTGATCACCACGAGCGTCTCGCGCGGCAGCTCGAGGCTGACGTTCTTGAGGTTGTGCTCGCGCGCCCCGCGAATGGAAATGGTCTTGGAGGTCATGTGTCAGGCAATGTCGGGCGGGAAGGGGCCTTCCGCAAGCCCCGCGAACGCTTCGTCCTCAAGGCTTTGGCTTTGAAGGCTGTGGCTTGGCGGACAGGGATGTCGAGCATAGCCCGGGCGCCCTTGCTCGGATAGCGCTTGTCATGCCGCAGGATGGACAACGCCCGGGTCGTCGGCGGAAAGGGCAGCTTTCTGGCCGCTCGATTCCATCATGCACTGACAACTGAGGGAGGGCGGCTAGAGCGGAATGCGGATGCCGAAGACCATCATCAGCATGAGCCAAGCGAAGGCGGCGACCGTCGGATAGAACGTGATGCCGAAGCCGAAGGCGCGCAAGTAAGGGTTCTTGTGGTAGCCGATCCAGAACAGGATGCGGCCCAATACGAACAGCGCCGTGAGGATCGGCAGCGTCCGCGCTTCCTCCAGCGGGCAATACATGGCGAGCCCCGCATTGGCGATGAAGTATGCGGTGAACTGCTCGAACGTGTTGAGGATGAACCGGTTGTTGATGTCGACTGGCGAGTTGGCCTTCGGCACGCGGCCGACGAACTGACTGGGGTCGAGCCGCTGGGCGGCGACGATGCAAATGCCGATGGTGCCCGGCACGAGCGCAACGACGGCGTCCTTGATGACGAGAGCGAGGCGGTCGGCGATGCCCCAGGCCTCCGGCGTCCAATTCCAGAACGTCTTAGCAAGCGCGAAGAAGGCAGCCGCGAACAGCCAGTTCCCCACCAGCGTGGCGATGAAGGGCCACTGCATGGCGGTGAAACCGAAGTACCTGACGCGTGGATCGCGCCGTTTCTTGGTACTTCGGCGCCGCGATATTTGCCCCTGCTCTACGGACCGCTGCATATTACCTTTCATCCCGGGTGTCGGGAGAGCAAGCCCCTGAAGCCCGGACGCGCTGCCAATACACTCAGTTCGTTTCCTCTTTTAGCCATAGGGCGCGTATTCAGAAACCTCAAGAGGGTGACATGGTAGACGACTGAGAACAAAACGTGTACAAGAGGGGCGTCTGTCCCTGACCTGTGGACGGATGGCTCAGGCCTGTGGACAGGATCTGTGACGTTTTGGAGACGCCTGGAAGCGGGCGCCTTACGGGCGTAAGACTGGCCCAAGAGCATTGTGACGCACACCCCGCGGGA
>Ga0307436_1000461_pt1 | contig 19156 bp, 18 predicted proteins | sample SalMarWE160440MG_FD_202513 | JGI IMG/M metagenome (GOLD analysis project Ga0307436, IMG submission 202513) | Salt marsh sediment microbial communities from the Plum Island Ecosystem LTER, Massachusetts, United States - WE1604-40 | ecosystem: Environmental > Aquatic > Marine > Intertidal zone >...
AGCTGCCGAAGGCGCGGAAGAAGCCGTCTGCATAGCCCACGCCGATGATCGCCAGCCGGCTGTCGCGCTGCAGGCGCGCGTCGGCGCCATAGCCGACCGTTTCGCCGGCCTTCGCCTGGCGCACCTGGAGGATCGGCACCTCGAGGCGCACCGCCGGTGCCATCGGATTGGGACGACCGGCGATCGCTCTGCCGCCGTACAGCGCGATGCCGGGGCGCACCAGCTGGAAATGGTGGGCCTTTGAGCTCATCAGGCCGGCCGAGTTGGCGATCGAGGCGGGTATGTCGGGAAAATGCAGCAGGATCGACTGGAACAGCGCCAACTGGATCCGGTTCTTCTCGTGGGCGGGAATGTCGGCGCAAGCGAAATGGCTCATCGCCATTTGCGGCTTGTAGCCCGCTTCGTCGATACGGCTGCGCACCATGTCGACCTCGTCGATGCGAAATCCCAGCCGGTTCATCCCGGTATCGAACCCCAGCGCCGCCGGGCAGGCCTCGGCCCGCGCGATGCAGAACCGCAGCCACTCCTCCAGCATCGACATCGAATTGAGCACCGGCATCAGGCGTTCTTCGGCGTACAGCGCCGCCGATCCGGGCCACAGCCCGTCGAATACGAAGATGTGGGCAAGCGGCAGCAGCTCGCGCAACGCCAGCCCTTCCTCGGGCGTGGCGACAAACTGGAATCGCGCCCCCGCCGCGAACAGCGCGGGCGCCACCTCGCGCATGCCGAGCCCGTAGGCGTTGGCCTTGACCACGGCGCCGGTCAGCGCCGAGGGGGAAATCTGATCGAGCGCCTGCCAGTTCCTGACGATGGCGCCGACATCCACAGTCAGCCGTCCGGCGGCCAGATCGCTTGCCTGGGCCGCCACCGGCATCGATCAGAACCCGGGCACTTCGTCGGCGGCGGCGAGATTGGAAAAGCGCGTCAGCTTGGCGTTGAAATGCAATTCGACGTTGCCGGTCGGGCCGTGCCGCTGCTTGCCGATGATCAGTTCCGCCCGCCCATGCACCTGCTCCATGTCGGCGATCCATTGCAGGTGCTCGGGTGTGCCCTCCTTGGGCTTGCGGTTTTCCAGGTAGTATTCCTCGCGATAGATGAACAGCACCACGTCGGCGTCCTGTTCGATCGAGCCGGACTCCCGCAAATCCGCCAGTTGCGGGCGCTTGTCGTCGCGGTTTTCGACCTGCCGCGACAGTTGGCTGAGCGCGATGATGGGCAGGTCGAGTTCCTTGGCCAGCGCCTTGAGCCGCGTGGTGATCTCGGTGAGTTCCTGAACCCGCGATTCGTTCGCCCGGCGGGTCGAGCCGCCCAGCAGCTGCAGGTAGTCGATGATGATCAGGTCGATGCCCTTTTGCCGCTTCAGCCTCCGGGCCCTGGCGGCGAGCTGGGATATCGTCAACCCGCCGGTGTCGTCGATGTAAAGCGGCGCCGCCGCGATCGAATTCGACGCCTCCACGAGTTGCGAGAATTCCGATTCCCGAATATTGCCGCGGCGGATGTCAGAAGACGAAATGCCCGACTGTTCGGCGAGGATTCGCGTCGCCAGCTGTTCCGCCGACATTTCGAGGGAGAACAGCGCCACCCGTCCCCCGTCGACGGTCTTGACCCGGCCGTCTGCCTGCTGTTCGCCGGTCCAGGCTTTGGCGATGTTGAAGCCGACATTGGAGCCCAGCGACGATTTGCCCATCGCCGGACGTCCGGCGATGATGATCAGGTCCGAGCGTTGCAGCCCGCCCATCTTGCGGTCGAGATCGATGAGCCCGGTGGCGATTCCCGACAGCGAACCGTCGCGGCGATACGCTTCGCCGGCCAGGTCGATGGCGTCGCGCAAGGCGGTGGTGAAGTCGACGAACCCGCCCTCATAGCGGCCCTGCTCGGCCAGCTCGAACAGCGCCTTCTCGGCCTCTTCGATCTGCTTTTCCGGGGGCGCCTCGACATCGGAATCGTAGGCGTCCTCCACCATTTCTTCGCCGATCAGGATCAGCGACCGCCGAATCGCCAGGTCATAGATCGAGTGGCCGAAGTCGGCGGCATTGATGACGGTGGTCGCCTCCGCCGCCAGGCGCGCCAGATACTGCGCCATCGTCATGTCCGGCGTCAGCTCGTCGGAAAGATAGGTCTTGGCGGTGATCGGGGTTGCGGTCTTGCCCGCCCGGATGATCTTGGCGCACACCGCGTAGATGTCGCGGTGCACCGGCTCGTGGAAATGCTCCGGCTCGAGGAAATCCGAGACCCGGTCATAGGCTTCGTTGTTGACGAGAATCGCGCCCAGCAGGGCCTGCTCGGCCTCCAGATTGTGGGGCGCCAGCCGATACGAATCGTGTTGCGCTACGTCAAGCCGCCGCGCCGCTTCCATGGCTCTTCCGCCTGAATGATCGAGGACAGCTAAACCTCTCCCCCGCCACAGGCAAGCTCCGTGTGAGCCGGTCGGGAAGATTCGGTGCCGCCCGCCTCCGGTGGCAGCGTACTGCGTGAATCACGGGGAAAAGTGGCACATTTCGGAGGCGCGCGAAAACCGCGTCCGGTGCGCCCCGCTCGCCGCGCTAGCGATTTTCGGAGTCGTCTGCTTCATCTTCCGCGGACGGCTCCGGCGCGGCCGCTTTCGCTGCCGGCTCGTCCGCGGGCTGACCGTCTTCGGGTGCTTCGGCCGTTTGGTCCGCCACTTCGCCGACCTCGGCGGCTGCCGCTTCGGCGGCGCCTTCCTCGAACACCTCCTCGATCGCCGGCGCCGCTTCGGTTTCCTCTTCTTCCTCGTAGGAGACCACGGTCAGATCCTCTCCGGCGGACTGCCGTTCGGCCTCGTCCTCGGAGCGGGCGACGTTGACGATCACGGTCGAGGCGACCTCGGCGTGCAGGTGGACGGGCACCTCGTGCAGTCCCACTGCCTTGATCGGGTGGCTCAGATCGACCTGCGAACGGGCGACCTCGGTGCCGTCGCCGGTGAGCGCCCCGGCGATGTCGCGCGAGGAGACCGAGCCGTAGAGCTGCCCGGCCTCTCCAGCCTGGCGGATGATGACGATCGTCTTGCCGTCGATCGACCCGGCCACGGCCTGCGCGGCGTCCCGGCGCTCGGCGTTGCGCGCCTCGATCGCGGTGCGTTCGGCCTCGAACTTGGCGCGGTTGGAATCGGTGGCGCGCAGCGCCTTGCCCTGGGGCAGCAGGAAATTGCGGGCATATCCGTCGCGCACGGAGACTTCGTCGCCGATACCCCCGAGCTTGCCGACCATTTCGAGCAGGATCACTTGCATGCGCGTCTCCTCCGCCGGGCTACTTGACCACGAACGGCAGCAGACCGAGGAACCGGGCCCGCTTGATCGCCCGCGCCAGCTCGCGCTGCTTTTTCGCCGACACCGCCGAAATGCGGCTCGGTACGATCTTGCCGCGCTCGGAGACATAGCGCTGCAGGAGCCGGACGTCCTTGTAGTCGATCACCGGCGCGTTGGCGCCCGAGAAGGGGCAGGATTTGCGGCGCCGCTGGAAGGGCCGCCGAACCCGCTGTGTTGTCAGATCGCGCACCGCCATCGTGTTCGCCCTCCCGCTATCGGCGTCCGCCGCGGCCGCGATCGCCGCGGTCGTCGCGATCGCGCTTCTGCATCATCGCCGACGGCTCTTCCTCGAGCGCGTCGACCTTCAGCGTCATGAAGCGCAGGATGTCCTCGTTAAGCCGCATCTGCCGCTCCATCTCGGCGACCGCGTCGGGCGGCGCGTCGAGATTCATCAGCGTGAAATGCGCCTTGCGGTTCTTGCGGATACGGTAGGCGAGGGATTTCAGACCCCAATACTCGGTCTTGCTAACCGTCCCGCCATTGGCCCCGATGACTTCCGAAAACGAATTCGTCAGCTCCTCGACCTGCGCCGGAGAGACGTCCTGTCGGGTAATGTACACGTGCTCGTAAAGCGGCATGGCGACGCCCTTTGTCCACTCGTTCGCGGTTCGTCGGCGCAAAGCCCCTTTGAAGCCTCCAAAGGCGTCCAAAGAACCCTCGAAAGAGCGGGAACACGGGAGGGCGGTGCTTGTCGACAAGCGCCTGCCGGCGACCGCCGGCCCTCCGTTCAGCCCCCGGCCGAACGAACAACCCGGCTCAATAAGGGGCCACGCCGGCGAAGGCAAGCAAAACCTCCCGCATGCCGGCCTCCCGCCCCGCCGGCTTGCCATTGCCACAAACCTCGCCCTAGGTTGTGCACCGCTTGAGGGAAAAGGGCTGAACACGAATGTCGAAAGCGGCAATGACGTTTCCCGGCCAGGGCAGCCAGTCCATCGGAATGGGTGCGGCGCTTGCCGACGCCTATCCGGCCGCCCGGGCCGTTTTTGAGGAGGTCGACGACGCCTTGGGGGAGGACTTGTTTGCGCTGATGCGCGAGGGTCCGGAAGACAAGCTTCGCCTCACCGAGAATGCCCAGCCGGCCTTGATGGCGGTCTCCATGGCGGTCGTCAGGGTCCTCGAGGGCATGGGGCTGGGCGTGCCGGCGATGGCGTCGTGTGTCGCCGGCCACTCGCTGGGCGAATACACCGCGCTGTGCGCGGCCGGCTCCATCAGGCTCGCCGAAGCGGCGCGCCTTCTGAAGACCCGCGGCCAGGCGATGCAGCGCGCCGTGCCGGTGGGCGAGGGCGCGATGGCGGCGCTGCTGGGGTTCGATCTGCAGGCCGCCGCCGAGGTTGCCGCCGCCGCCGGGCAGGGGGAGGTGTGCGAAATCGCCAACGACAATGCCCCCGGTCAGATCGTCATCGCCGGCACCCACGCCGCCGTCGAGCGCGCCATCGAACTCGCCAAGGCGATGGGCGCCCGCCGCGCCCTGATGCTGCCGGTGAGCGCGCCGTTTCACTGCTCTTTGATGGGTCCGGCGGCCGATGTGATGGAAGCGGCGCTGGCGACCGTCAACATCGCCGAGCCCGCCGTCCCCCTGATCGCCAATGTCTCCGCCGAGCCGATCACCCAGCCGGCCGAAATCCGGCGCCGCCTTGTCGAGCAGGTCACCAGCCGGGTGCGCTGGCGCGAGTGTGTCCTGTGGATGACCGGCGCGGGCGGCATATCCGAGCTTGTCGAGATCGGAGCGGGCAAAGTACTCACGGGTCTGGCCCGGCGCATCGCCGGCGAGGTGGAGGCGGTCTCGATCGGCACCCCGGACGACATCGCCAATTTCATGGCCGCTCAGAAACCGGCCGCCTAGAAGCTGGGGACACGGATGTTCGACCTGGCGGCAAAACGGGCGCTGGTTACCGGGGCCAGCGGGGGCATCGGGCGCGCCATCGCCGGGGCCCTGGCGGCGCAGGGCGCCGAGGTGGCGCTTTCCGGCACGCGCCGCAGCCGGCTCGAGGAAACCGCCGCGTCGATCGACGGCAAAACCCATATTCTGCCCTGCGAGCTCTCCGATCCCGCCGCCGTCGAGGCTCTGGTGCCGGCCGCCGATGCGGCCATGGGCGGTATCGACATCCTGGTCAACAACGCCGGCATGACCGCCGACAATCTCATCGTGCGGATGAAGGATTCCGAGTGGGAAGCGGTGATCGCGGTCAACCTCACCGCCGCCTTCCGGCTGACGCGGGCGGTGCTCAAGGGGATGCTGCGCCGCCGCTGGGGACGCGTCATTTCGATCTCATCGGTGGTCGCTGTCGACGGCAATCCGGGCCAGGCCAACTACGCCGCCTCCAAGGCCGGGTTGATCGGCATGACCAAGGCCCTCGCCAAGGAGGTCGCCACCCGGGGCATCACCGTCAACACCATCGCGCCCGGCTTCATCACCTCGGCGATGACCGAAGCGCTCACCGACGCCCAGCGCGCCTCCATCCTCGCCGACATCCCCATGGACCGCCTCGGGGAGCCGTCCGAGATTGCTGCCGGGGCCGTCTTTCTGTCCAGCGACGAAGCCGCCTACGTCACCGGCCAGACCCTGCACATCAATGGCGGCGCAGTGCTTGTTTGAGCCCGCAAATCGGGGATTTCCGTCGTATGGTCAAAGCAAATAAAGTGTGATAATGGCCCCGCACCATGCGGGTCGGGGCGTCGTCCCCGGGCGGCTTTCGGGCCGGCGGTTCGCCCGTCCGCGGTCCCAGCACACCGGATCATCCATCGGGCGGCGGCGTATCCACAGTAATCGCTGAAGAGGAAAACGGACCATGAGCGACATCGCAGATCGCGTGCGCAAAATCGTTGTCGAGCATCTCAACGTCGAAGCCGAAAAGGTGACCGAAAAGGCGTCCTTCATCGACGATCTGGGGGCGGACTCGCTCGATCAGGTCGAACTGGTCATGGCGTTCGAGGAGGAGTTCAACGTCGAGATTCCCGACGACGCCGCCGAGTCGATTCAGACATTCGGCGACGCGGTCTCCTTCCTCGAGAAAGCCATGAACTGAGCTTCCGGCAGGCGCCAATGCAATGGAGTTCAGGCGGGTTGTTGTCACCGGAATGGGCATCGTCGGCCCGCTCGGCTGCGGCGTCGAAACGGTCTGGTCCAACATCCTCGCCGCCAAAAGCGGCGCCAGGCGCGTAGACGATTTCCAGGTCGACGATCTGGCTTGCCAGATCGCCTGCCGCATCCCGCTCGGGGCCGCCGCCGAGGGACGCTACGATCCCGACGAGTGGTTGGAGCCCAAAGAGCAGCGCAAGGTCGATCCCTTCATCGTGTTCGCGGTCGCCGCCTCTGACCAGGCGCTCACCGATGCGGGCTGGAAGCCGGCTTCCACCGCCGACCAGGAACGCACGGGGGTTCTGATCGGCTCCGGCATCGGCGGCATCGGCGGCATCTACGATGCGTCGATCACGCTGGCCGAACGAGGCCCCCGCCGCATCAGCCCGTTCTTCATCCCCGGCCGACTGATCAATCTCGCTTCCGGCACCGTCTCGATCCGGTTCTCGCTGAAGGGACCCAATCACGCCGTCGTCACGGCCTGCTCCACCGGTGCCCATGCCATCGGCGACGCGACCCGCCTGATCGCGCTGGGGGACGCCGACGTGATGGTCGCGGGCGGCGCCGAGTCTCCGGTCAACCGGCTCTCGCTCGCCGGTTTCGCCGCCTGCCGCGCCTTGTCCACGCATTTCAACGATCGCCCGACCGAAGCCTCGCGGCCCTACGACCGGGATCGCGACGGCTTCGTGATGGGGGAGGGGGCCGGCATCGTCGTGCTCGAGGAGTACGAGCACGCCCGCGCCCGCGGTGCCAAGATCTATGGCGAGGTGATCGGCTACGGGCTCTCCGGCGACGCCTACCACGTCACCGCCCCGGCGCCCGATGGCGACGGCGGCTATCGGTGCATGAAGGCGGCGATCGACAGGGCCGGCATCTCGCCGGCCGATATCGACTACATCAACGCGCACGGCACCTCGACGCAAATCGGCGACGAGATCGAGGTCGGCGCCGTCGAGCGGGTGCTCGGCGATGCCGCCTCGAAGGTGACGATGTCATCGACGAAATCCGCGGTCGGGCATTTGCTCGGTGCGGCCGGTGCGGTCGAGGCGATCTTCTCGCTGCTGGCGATCCGCGACAACATCGCGCCGCCCACGATCAATCTCGACAACCCCTCGGTCGAAACTCCCCTCGATCTCGCCCCGAATGCCCCGCGGTCCCGCGAAATCAACGTCGCGCTGTCGAATTCCTTCGGGTTTGGGGGCACCAACGCGTCCCTGGTTCTGAGGGAAGTGGCGTGAGGGTGCATGATCCGGTGAACGGCCCGGTGACTCTTGTTTTTGCCCCAATCGTGCGAACAATGCCGCCCGAGTCAGAGGGGCGGGCGGACCAAAATGCGTAAGACATCCAAGCGCGACAAAAGGCGCCGCCGCCGGTCCGGTTCGCTCGTACAGATCCTCAACGGCATTCTGGCGCTCGTGATCCTCGCCATGGCGCTGGTCGTCGCGGTGGCCCTGTACGGGGTTTCCCGATTCTACGCCGAAGGCCCGCTGGCCGAGGACACCGTGTTCCTGGTCGAGCGCGGCAGCGGGCTCGGCGGCACCGCCAACTCGCTGGCCGACGCCGGCATCATCGACAATCCCTGGATTTTCAGGTTTGGCGGCGTGGCGCTCAGGCAGCAGGACCGGATCAAGGCCGGCGAATTCCGCATCACCGCCCGCTCCACGATGGCCGAGGTGCTGCGCGAGATCACCGAGGGGCGCCCGATCCTGCACCAGGTGACCATTCCAGAGGGCTTCACCTCCTGGCAGGTCGTCGAGCGACTGCAGGCCGCCGATGACCTCGCGGGCGACATCGAAGCCGTGCCCGCCGAGGGGACCTTGCTGCCCAACACTTACTCCTATCAGCGCGGCGACGATCGCCAGGCAGTTCTCGACGCCATGGCCGCCGGGTTCCAGAGCGCCCTGGCCGAAGTCTGGGAAGGGCGTGATCCCGACCTGCCGATCTCGAGCCCGCAGGAACTGGTCACGCTCGCCTCGATCGTCGAGAAGGAGACCGGGGTGCCCGAAGAACGCCCGCGTGTCGCAGCGGTGCTGGTCAATCGCCTCGTCAGGGGCATGCGCCTGCAATCCGATCCCACCACCATCTACGGCATCACCGGTGGTCAAGACGTTCTGGGCCGCGGCCTGCGCCAGTCCGAGATACGCGGCGAAACCCCTTACAACACCTACGTGATTTCCGGCCTGCCACCGGGACCGATCGCCAATCCCGGGGTCGAATCCCTGCGCGCCGCCGCCAATCCCGCCGACACGAATGATCTGTATTTCGTCGCCGACGGCACCGGCGGCCATGCTTTCGCCGAAACCTACGCCGAACATCGCCGCAATGTGGCCGAGTGGCGCCGGATCGAATCCGAGCGTGCCGAAGCGGCCGAGGCCGCCGCGCTCGACGCCCGGGACGAGCTGGAGGCCGCCGAGGCGGCGAGCATCGGGGAACAGACCGGCGATGACGGCGACGGAGCCGCTGGCGCCGCCCCCGGGGCCGGCGCCGACGGGCCCCAAGGGCAACAATAGGGCGCGACAAGCGCCGTCCGGGTGGGTTGGTCGTCAACCGATGATGGATGACAGGGAATGCGCCAGATGACCCAACCCCTTCAATCGATGACGGGCTTCGCCAGAAGCGCCGGCACCGCCGAAGGGTGCAGCTTTTCGTGCGAGATTCGCTCCGTGAATTCGCGCGGTCTCGATATCCGCATGCGTCTCGCGTCGGGGCTCGATGCGGTCGAAGCGGACATTCGCCGCTTGATCGGCGACCGCCTGAACCGCGGCGCGATCAGCCTTTCGCTCGGCCTGCAACGTGACCAGGCCGAATCCGAAGTCGTCGTCAACCAGCAGGCGCTCGGCGCCGTGCTGGATGCCCTCGACGCCCTTGCCGGGCGCATTGAGGCCGACCGACCCCGGCTCGACGGCATTCTCGGCATCAAGGGCGTCCTCGATATCCATGAGGTGCCCCTCGGCGCCGACGCCGAAAAGAAGCTGCACAAGGCGATCCTGGAGTGCGTCGACATCGCGCTCGACGATCTCATCGACTCCCGCCGCGCCGAGGGCGAGCGGTTGCTGGCGGTCGTCATCGAGCGCATCGAGGAGATCGAGGCGCTCACCGAGGCCGCCGAAGCCAGCCCGGCCCGCGAACGGGAGGCGATCCTGTCCCGCCTCAAGGGCCAGCTTGACAATCTCACGGCCGCCGGAAGCAATCTCGACGAAGCCCGTTTGCACCAGGAGGCCCTGTTGCTCGCCACCAAGGCCGACATCCGCGAGGAGTTGGACCGCCTGGTCGCGCATATCGACGGCGCCCGCACGCTGCTGGCCCGCGGCGGCCCGGTCGGGCGCAAGCTCGATTTTCTCGCTCAGGAATTCAACCGCGAGGCCAATACGCTGTGCTCGAAGTCCAACGATGTGTCGCTGACGGCCATCGGCCTGGACCTCAAGGCGGCCATCGATCAGCTGCGCGAGCAGATTCAGAACATCGAATAGCCGCCCCGCCGGCACGCGATCCGTTAACCGGCCGGCACTATCCTTGCGTTCGAAGTGCATGGGGGAGATCACGGCCATGGATTTCCAGCGCCGCGGCGTGATGCTGGTGATTGCCTCGCCTTCGGGCGCCGGCAAGACATCGATCACCCGCGCCCTGATGGACAAGGACGGCAACCTGGCGCTTTCCGTGTCGGTGACAACCCGCCCGCCCCGCAGCGGCGAAATCGACGGGGTCGACTATCGCTTCATTTCGATCGCCGAGTATGAAGCCCTGCGTTCGGCCGGCGAGCTCCTGGAATCCGCCGAAGTGCACGGCAACTTCTACGGCACGCCGCGCACCGAAGTGGAGGAGCGGATCGCCGCGGGCGCCGACGTCGTCTTCGATATTGACTGGCAAGGCACCCAGCAGCTCACCGAAACCTGCCGCAGCGACATGGTGACGGTCTTCGTCCTGCCGCCCTCGATTGCCGAGCTCAAATCGCGCCTCGAAACCCGCGCCCAGAATTCTCCAGAGGAGATCGCGCGGCGGCTCGCCAATGCCCGCAAGGAAATGGACCACTGGCTCGAGTACGACTACGTGATCGTCAATCGCGATCTCGGCGAGGCGGTCGACCGGGTCGAAGCGGTCCTCAAAGCGGCCCGCAACGCCCGCCGGCGCCAGACGGATTTGGAGAGCTTCGTCAAGGATTTGCAGTCACAGATTGACTCGGTCCAATAGCCGCGCCATCGCCACGAACCCCTCGACCGTGACGTCCTCGGCGCGCTCGGTCCCCGTGAGCCCCGCCGCTTCCAGCAGCGCCGGCACATTCCCGAGCGGCCTGAGGGACTGCCGCAGCATCTTGCGGCGCTGCCCGAATGCCGCCCGCGTCACGGCCTCCAGGGAAGCTGGCGGCACCTGTGCCGCATCCTTGCGTGGCGTCATGTGCACCACCGCCGAATGCACCTTCGGTGGCGGCGTGAAGGCCTGCGGCGGCACCTCGAACGCGATCCGGGCCTCGGTCCGCCAGCCGGCCAGGACGCTGAGCCGCCCGTAGACCTTGGAACCCGGCCCGGCGACGATCCGCTCCGCCACTTCGCGCTGGAACATCAGGGTCAGGCTGTCCCACAAGGGTGGCCATGCCTCGGCGCCCAGCCACCCGGTCAGCAGAGGCGTCGCGACGTTGTAGGGCAGGTTGGCGACGATCTTCCACCGCCGGCCGGCGAGCGCCGCATAGTCGATCTCGAGTGCATCGCCTTCGACGATTTCCAGCCGCCCCGCGTGGTGCGCCGCGATCTCCGCGAGCGCCGGGATGGCCCGTGCGTCGCGTTCTATGGCGATCACCTTCGCGGCGCCCGCCGCCAGCAGCGCCCGCGTCAGCCCCCCGGGCCCGGGCCCGACCTCGATGACGGTCGCGTCCTCGAGCGGCCCGGCGGTGCGCGCGATGCGGGCGCACAGATTGAGGTCGAGCAGGAAATTCTGACCGAGCGCCTTTCTGGCTCTCAGCCCGTGCGCCGCGATCACCTCGCGGAGCGGCGGCAAGTCGTCGATCCCGGTCACCGGCGTCCTAGGGCCTGCACTCATCAAGTAATCGGGCCCCCGGGTCTGGCCTTGTCCGAAAACCGGTTCCCGCTTTTTGGGGCCGGGCGCCAGGGATTTGGCGACAATCGTCCATTTTGGCGTCGCAAGACCTTGATGGAGGTCGGCTCCGTCCGCGGTCTTGCTCCTGAAACTGTACGATTGTCGCTCAAACCACGCTCCAAACCCTTTGTGAGTACAGGCCCTAGACCCGCGACAGCTCGTCCGCCAGCCGGACGGCGTTCTCGAAGCTTCTGGTCGAGGCCTTGCCGGTGCCGGCAAGCGCCAGCGCCGTGCCGTGGTCGGGCGACGTTCGGACGATCGGCAGTCCGAGTGTCACGTTCACCGCTTCCTCGAACGCCAGGGTCTTGATCGGGATCAGGGCCTGATCGTGATACATCGCGACGATCGCGTCGTAGTTCTTGCGGATGTCGGGGACGAACGCCGTGTCGGCCGGAATGGGTCCCTCGACGGCGATTCCATCCTCCGCCAGCGCGACGATCGCCGGCTGGATAACGGTGCGCTCCTGTTCGCCCATCGATCCGCTCTCGCCGGCATGCGGGTTCAATCCCGTCAGTGCGATCCGCGGTTCGTCGATCACGAACTGGCGCTTGAGCGCCTCGTGCAGTGTCCGGCAAGTCGTCACGATCAGATTCGTGGTCAGCCGCCATGGCACTTCCTGCAGCGGCACATGCACGGTCACCGGCACCACCCTCATGCCGGCGCCGACGAGCATCATCACGCCATGCGGATGTTTGGTGCCGTCCCCGCACAATTCGGCGAGGTAGTCGGTGTGCCCCTGATGGGTGAAGCCGGCGCCGTAGAGAACCGACTTGTGGATCGGGGCCGTCACCAGGGCCCGCATCTTTTCCGAGCGCACGTCGGCGAACGCCTGGTCGATGGAATCGATCACCACCTGGGCGGTGTCGGGCACCGGCACGCCCGGATTGTCGGCAACCGCGCCCTCCAATGAGACAACCGGCAGGGTCTCATCGAATGCTTCGCCGACATAGTCCGCCAGCACGTTCTTGATCGGGAACTTCAGGCCCAGCCGCTCGGCTCTTTTCTGGATGAATCCGAGCGGCGCATAGATGCCGAATGCCGGCAGCCCCAGCTCGGCTCGGCGAGCATAGAGCGTCAGCACGATGTCGGGTCCGACCCCCGCCGGCTCCCCCATCGAGATCGCCAGCGGCCTGGTTTCAGGCATGTTCGGTCAGCGGATTTCGATTTCGGCCGCGTCCCTGAGTTCCTGGAGATACTTGTCCGCTTCGGCCTGCAGGCGTTCGTTGCCCACTTCCTGTCGCAATTGGCTTTTGATGAAGGTCACGTCGCGCGCTGCGGTCTTCGAGCAAATCGCCAGCAGCTGCACACCGTTCTGGACGGTTCGGGGCGTGCTGATATCGCCCACGTTGAGCCCCGCCAATTCACCGGCCAGCGCCTCCGGCAGCTGCGTGGAATGCCGCCTGCCGATGTCGCGCACCGCCGCGTCGTTGAAGCTCAGGGACAGCTGCACCGCGCTGTCGCAGCCCGTGAACAGCCGCCGGTATTCGTTGGCGTCGTTGGTGCGGCTGCGGGCGGAGATGTTCGACCCCTGGGGGATCACGAACACTATTTCCTTGAGGATGTAGTCGTAGCTGGCCTCGGGGAGCTGCTCGGCGGCTCTCAGATCGAGGTCGAGCTCGGAGATCTGGACCCGGGGCTGAACCACCGCCGCCACGACCTGTTGCCAGGCGAGCTGGGCCCTGAGACGGTCCTTGAGCGTGTCGGAGTTGACCCCGCCGGCGTTCAGAAGCTCATTCAGTCTGCCGACACTGACCTGGACGGAGGCCGCGACCCGCTCATAGGCCCGATCGACATCCAGATCCGGAATGGCGATGCCCAGCCGGTCCGCCTCCTGAAGCTGCAGCGCTTCGGTAATGAGCTGCTCGCGCGCCAGGTTGAGCCGATCTGAATTCGAGTTGCCACGCCGCTCCAGGCGCATGAAAAGGGCCCGCTGGTTGATCTGGTAGTCGGTGATCGGCGCGCCGTTGACCACGGCCTTGACGCTCGCGGCCTCGACCGACAATCCGACGCTCGCCCACGCCAGCGCCGCGGCGAGCACCACCAAGATCATGCGCATCGGCGAATATCCCGGAATTCCCAAGGACCCGTGTCAAGGCCCCGTGTGACGACCAATTGCGGCCATAATCTGAAAGGCCAGCTACTGTCTATTCGAAATTCAGCCCGCCGCCAAATCCGGAGGTCGGCTTGAGCTTGAGGTAGAAGTCGATCCGCTGCGAATCCGGGCTGGTCGCCGAGGTTGGCCCGTAGGCGGTGGCGCTCACCCCGTAGGCGAGATAGCCGTCGTCATAGTCGAGCCCCCCGGTTGCGGCGGCGAAGCTCATCGCCGTCAGATCCCAATGCAGCGATCCCGTGGCGCTCCAGTAGTCGCCCAAGGGCACCGTCGCCGATCCACCGATCTCGTGGCGCGGATCGGCGACCCCGATCGTCGGATTGGGCGCGATGTAGGAATAGTCGATGCCGTACTTCGCCCGGTTCGCATCCAGCGTCGCCGCCAGGGCCAACCGGCTGATCGCGACCGGGGAGGGGTCGATCAGCGCCTTGGCGCCAAACGTCAGCCCGCCGCCCGGCGAACCGGTGGCCCCGATCACAAAGTGGCTGAGCGGCCCTTCGTCGAGGCCTTCGCCGACGCCCGGCACCGTCGGATCGTCAGCCGGGTCGAGGGCGAACGAGTTGATGCCGGCGATCTGATAGGTCTTGCCGAACACCGCGTCCAGCCAGCCGCCGCCGTCGAACTGCGCGTTGTAATGCACTCCCCAGGCGGCCCGGACACCCGTCTCCTGCCGGTCGAATCCGGAAAACCGGTTGAAGCTGAACAGGTTCGTGTCCTCGAACACGAAGCTCTGGGCGTCGTCGTTGGTGATCCCGGGCGTCGTCGCCGAGCCGCCTCGCGCCACCACCTGCACGATGGGCTCGACAAGATGCGTGACGCCCTCGGTCCGCCCGATCAGCGGCCAGCGCATATCCACCGCGGCGATCGGGGTGAGGGCCAGCAGCGAGCCGGCCGGCGGCGCATCGACGAACGAGCTGGCGCCGTCATAGCTGGCCGCGTCGGCGCGCAGCCCGAGGTAGGGCGCCACCAGCACACCCCCCGGCGCCACATACTGCTTGGTCCATCCCGCTTCCAGGCTGGCATGGAGCTTGTTGCCCTCGAGCCCGAACACCTGCTCGAAAGGGCCACCGGGCGGCGGCACCAGCTCGGTCTGATCGGCGCCGCGGGCAATGCCGAGCACGCTCGCGCTGAGGCGCACCTCGCCGCGATCGCCGTCGAGGCGAACAACCTGCTCGTAGCGCGCTTTCGGCAACTCCACGCCCTGTCCGGCCTGCTCGGCCGGCGACGTGTCGCCGAGATCGAGGAACTGCCGGACGCGGACGTCCTTGTAAAGGTCGGTCGAAAGGTAGCTCGCATAGAGCTGATTGACCGCGAACACTTTTTCGGTTTCCCCGACGCCGTAATCGGGCAAGAACCCCGGGTCGGTGAAGGCCGTCGCCGACCAGCCGAGCGTCCAGTGTTCGGCCGGCGTGAATTCTCCCGAGCTCTGGATCGCCCCTCGCCAGCTCCGGTCGCCGACTTCGCCGGCATAGGCGGAGGGGTTGAACTGATAGATCGCCCAGCCGTGAATGTCGTACTGGCCCGCCTCCAGTTCATGCGCGAATGCGACATCCGCCATCAATCCCTGGCGCGTGAACAGGGTCGGCGCGAAGGTGACGGAGTAGTTCGGATCGAGGGCCCAGTAGTAGGGGATCGCCAACCCGACGCCGCGCTGACGATCGAAGCTCACCTCGGGGGTCAGAAACCGGCTGACGTTCGCATCCGGGACCTCGGGAATAACGAAGAAGGGCAGCCACGCCACCGGCACGCCGAGCAGCTCCAGGCTCGGACGCTCGAAATAGTAGACGGCTTCGGTCTCGTCGTGAACGACCCGGACGGCCTTCAGCCGCCAGCCGATGCGCCTTCCCTTTTCGTCGATGCATTCGCCGCACGGGGAAAAGACCCCGTTCACGAACACCATCCTCATGTCGGCAGTCAGCTCCGCCTCGTCGGCGGTGATCCGTTCTCCGCTCGGGGTTTCGAACACCAGCGATTGCAGGAACCCGGTCTTGAAGTCGTCGGTGAGCCGGGCTCGTTCGGTGACGAAAACGTTGCCCTCAGGGTCGCGAACGGCGACGTGGCCGATCAGTTCGACACTTCCGGCTCGCTGATCGTAGACGATCCGGTCGGCGACCAGCGCGTAGCCCGAATAGTAGATCTGTACGTTGCCGACGGCGGTGACGACGCTGGTTCCCGAATCGACGGTCAGGGTGTTGGCGTTGATGACCATCTGGGCGCCGGCCTCGACCGGCGCGGAGCCGAAATAGTCCTCGGGCAACAGGCGCGCCGGAGCCGCCGGCGCGGCCGCCGCCCACAGCGCCAACGTGACGCAGACGATGACCCCGCGCCAGGCGCGTACGCTGAACCGCCCCCCGCGCTGATGCACCACGCTCATCCGTCTTCAACATACAGCAGCGCCGTCAAGCCGATGACGGTCGCGACAATGGCCGGCCCCCACGCCGCCACCACCGGTTCGAGAATGCCCGCCGATCCGGCCTGTTCGGCAAGCCGGGTGATGACGAATACAACGAAGCCCAACAGGACGCCGTATAGGATCGTGGCGCCCGGAGTACCTCCCCTTCGATACCGGGCAGTAAAGGCGAACGCAATTAACAAAGACCCAACGAGCACCAGCGGCAGCGCCTGCAGCCGCGCCAGACGCATTTCGGCAACTGTTCTGATGGTCCGATCGAGCCCGGCGGCGCCCAGAAGCTCGGAAAGTTCATAATAGGACATGGTCGAAGCCGAACCGAGCGCCAGCCGTACCTCCGACGCCGATGCTTCGGCGGGAAGAATGAGCGAGTCGAACCGCTCCGGTGCCTCGGCGATCCGATGGCGGGTGCCCTGGCCGAGCACCCAGCGGCCGCCGTCAAGCCGTGCCTCACGGGCCAGTATTTGCTCAGCAGGGAGCCCCTCGGTGTCATAAGAAAATACCGAAACATCAATCATCTCAGGAACTTCAGGAGCGATCTGATCGGCATGGATGAAGTAACGCCCGTCCTCTGCCTGCAGCGACAGCCAGCCACTGCTTCCCGGTCGATTCGGATCGGCCGCCAAAGGGACGTCAAACTGCCGCGCCGCCCCCAACACGAGCGGATCAAGCCCGAGGCTGATCACGACGCCGGTCAGGGCCGCCAGAACCACCGGCAATCCCGCCAGGCGCCAGATCGATACGCCTGCCGACTTCATGACCACCAGTTCGTAGCGCCGCTGCATCTCGACAAGCGCCAGAATTGCGCCCATCAGCAGGTAGACCGGCAGGATTTCGAGCGCGTAGTAGGACGAAAAGACCGCCGCCTTGATCGCCCCCTCCACAAATGCGCCGGCGTCGATCGCCCCTCGGCTGGTCTCGACGATGAACTGCACGAGCCCCACCAGCGCGAACATCACGGCCGCCACGAAGCCGGTCGACAGCGCCACGCGGGCGCTCACATGCAGCGCTAGCCGGCTCATCTGGCCAACCAGCCCGCCAGGCGCGACCACCAAAGCCCCCAGCCGAGGCGCCGGTAGGCGATCACCAGCGCCGCCACCAGAGGCGCCAGCGCGGCCACGTGAAGCAGGTACAGCCAATCGGGCGCCTGCCACGAAAGCCGCACGAAACCGGCGCCCAACGCCTGGGTGACGACGGCTGAACCAAGCAGCCACAGCTCGATGGGCAACCGGCCCGGACGCGCCGCGGCGCCCGGAAATCCCATGGCCGCGACCGTCAACGCCGCCAAACAGATGAGATAAACCGGCAGAATCAGGCGCAGTTGCAGTTCGGACTGTATCCGCGGGCGCGCCAGCTGCTCTGCAGGCTGCGCCAACAGGGTCGGGGTGGTCTGGTACTGCACGCCGCGAAAACTGTCGGCAGGGTCGACGAGCTCGGCGTTGCCCAGCTCATAGCGGTCGAATTGCACCGCCGACACGAAGCCGGTCTCCCGGTCGCGGAACTGCAGCGAGCCGTTGTTCAGAACAACCCCGATTCCCTCCTCGTTCTGCGAGACGCTGGCCGATTGCGCATAGATGGTCTGTTCGACCTCGGGGTCCCGGTCGTCGTGCAAAAAGAACCCCCGGATCTCCCCCGACCGGTTTCGGCCGTCGATCCGCAATGCCATGCCGGACTCGATTTGAGTGAACACCCCGGCCACCGAGGCCCGAGCGATGACGTCGGCGTTGATCTGGCTGAGCTGCCGGGCGCTCGCCAGGCGGGCCGCCGGCTCGATGAAGTGCGTGCCCAGCCCCAACACCGCCGCCGCGAGCACCGCCACCGCCGACGCGGCCCGAAAGATGGAGCCGATCCGGCCGGCGCTGTGGATCGAGTGCAACTCCCGCGATTCGTCGAGCGTCCTCAAGACCCGCGCCAGCCCCAGCAACACCGCTGCCGGCAGCATCACGTTGACGATCGTCGGCAGGATGAAGCCGGTCTGGGCCAACAGAACCAGCAGCGTCTGGCCCTTGGCCGTGACCACGAAGAAGCGCCCCAGCACCTGGGTGAGCCAGCCCAGAAACACAACGAGCACCAGAATGGCGGTGATCTCGCGCGCGAACTGGGAGAAGATGTAGATCGTCAGTCGCTGCATCGCCTTGCGCCCGCTGCCGGCGCCCAGCATAGCGGCCCGTGGCCATCAAGGCCCGGCTTTTCCTGCCTCGCCGGGGCAGCCCGTGGCGCGCCGCAGGCGGTCGTTGGCATTCGCACCGGACTGCGCCTAGTCTCGGCGCCCGGCGGGGCAGGGCGGGTCCGATCCATGGTTTCCTCGATTTTCGCGGTGGGCGATATTCACGGCCGGCTCGACCTGCTCGAGCCGCTCATCAAGGACATTGCCGCCTCGCCCCACTATCGGCCGGACTCGCGGATCGTGTTTCTGGGCGACTATGTCGATCGCGGGCCGGCGGTCGCGGGCGTCCTGGAGCGCCTGTGTTCCCTCGCCGCCGAGGGGTTCGACCCGGTCTTCCTTGTCGGCAATCACGAGCTCGGCATGCTCGCCTTTCTCGACGATCCCGAACGCGAGGATATGTGGCTGCACTGGGGTGGGGTGGAGACGGCACTGTCCTACGGGGTGCGCGGGCTCGGCTCGGTCGCCGATCCAAAATTCCGCCGGAACCTGAGCGATCAGCTCGCGGTCGCCATCCCGGCCCATCACATCGCGTTCTTGAAGTCCCTGAAGCTCTATCACATCGAACTGGGGACCCTGTTCGTGCACGCCGGCATCCGGCCGGGCGTCCCCCTCGAGGAACAGACCGTCGACGACCTCACCTTCATCCGCTACGAGTTTCTCGACGACGAACGCCAGCACCCCTGGTACGTCGTGCACGGTCACACGCCCGTGCCCCACCCCGACATCCGCGCCAACCGCGCCAACATCGACACCGGCGCCTTCGCCACCGGCATTCTCAGTTGCCTGGTGGTCACCGCCGACCGCCGGTTCCTGCTCGAGCGTCCAAAGCGATAACCGCGCATGCCCCGTTGCCAGGCGCGTGCGAATTGCGCGGACAAGAACGGGCCGATATTGTCGGGGGTCTCCAAACGTACGGATTTCCTGGATCCATGGCCGATCTCGTCCCGCGCGCGGCCGCGCGGATAGTTCGCGATCT
>Ga0307436_1000462_pt1 | contig 19145 bp, 16 predicted proteins | sample SalMarWE160440MG_FD_202513 | JGI IMG/M metagenome (GOLD analysis project Ga0307436, IMG submission 202513) | Salt marsh sediment microbial communities from the Plum Island Ecosystem LTER, Massachusetts, United States - WE1604-40 | ecosystem: Environmental > Aquatic > Marine > Intertidal zone >...
TCTCGAATAATTTCTGCGCGCCGAGCGCGATGGCCAGGCCGCCGACGCCGAGGGCGGCAAGACCGGCGGTGACATTGACGCCGAAGGCGCGCAACAGCGCCGCCACGAACACGATGACGATCAGCACTTTGAAGGCGCGGTTGAGGAAGCTGATGGCGGAATAGGCCGTAAGCTGGCCGAGCCGCGACATGCGCCCGAGGATCACTTCGCCGGCGGCATCCGCCACCCGCCACAACAGCCAGGCGAGCGCAAACCAGCCAAGGATCTGCACCAAGAACACGGCGCGGTAGCGCGCGATCACCGAGATGCCCAGCGCCTGCACCGCCAGCCCGAACACCAGCAGCATGATCAGCAGGCGCAGCGGCCCGGCTGATTTTTCGATGAAGCGCGACAGCTTGGTCTCCTCGCCGCCGCGCCGGAGCAACCGCTCGATGGGCCGGCGCAGCGCGATCAGCACCCAGGCCAGGCCGAAGCTCAGCGCCGCCAGGATGAGCAGCGCCAGCCAGTGCGAAGCCGGCGCGCCGCCGATGGTCGGCCCCTCCGGCAGCAGGTCCATCCATGGGCCGGCCGGCGAACCAACCTTGAGCGCGTGGGCCAGCGCCGGGATCTCGTTCAAGGTGTTGCCCGACACCAGCCACAGCGTCTTGCCGTCGCGGGTGATGCGCTTGGCCAGCAGCGGCACTTCGCGCGCCGACGTTTTTATTTCTCCGAAGCGCTCCTCGTCTTGCGCCAGCCCGTCCTTGACGTTGCCGTTGGGATCGCTGGAAAGCTCCGCCGGCGTGACCACGTTGCCGGCGCGGTCAAGCACTTCCTGAAAGCGCTTCGCCAGCGCGGGCCCGGACCAAACGAACCATTGCCGCACGCCCTGCACCGAGTCGGTCTGGAAGAATTGGACGGCCCGTTCGTAGTCGGCGGCGGCGAGTGCGTTCATCAGCCCGGTCACCATCCCCTGCGGCGTCTCGCGCCCGAACGGATCCTTCTCCGGCTTGGCGGCGGCCGCTTCGTTTTTCGCCGGCGCAGGTGTCGGCACCGCCTGCGGCCACGCATTGGTGGCAAACACCGTCAGCAGCAAAAGCGCGGAAAAAAATGTGCGGGCGCGACTTCGTAATCTCATCGTTCGGAAATCCCGGCTGGGCTTGGTGGAAATAGTCCGGCGGCGCGGCAACGGCGCGCGGGCCTGTTCACTGAACCTGGCAAGCGGCACCAATGTGGCGCGTGATGATCGCATGGGGCGGCGCGCCAAGGCCACCGTCGGGGACAACGAAGGCATCGAATTGCGTTTAGCGCATGGCGTGCAACATGCCCGGCGAGCACCGCCACCTCGCTGATGCTCAGCGCCACCTCGCCGCCGAGCTTCCGTCCTTCTACGAGCATGAACCGCCCGCCATGCCTCCGCCGCATGCGCCGGTACAGCAAAAACGGGGCTGTGCGCCGGCGCGGCTTATCCCCGCCCGCACCTTAGGAATTGTTTCCCGTGAAACCTGCCGGCCGGTCTTTCTTCGGTAACCTTCAGCCCCTATATTCAGCGGGCCGGGGCAACCCGGCTATGGCGATAAACGGCCGTCGTAATAAACCTTTCGGACCCGGGGGCAGTACCCGGCGGCTCCACCCAAGCCCAGGCTGGGCACTGGGCTTCGGCGGGGCCGAACTAGGATCGACGAGGGCGTAAAGGACGGACTTTTGCTCGGCATGGTTCCGCCGTTATCGGGCCAAATTCATAGTTGCCAACGACAACTATGCTCCGGTTGCTCTGGCTGCGTAAGCAGCTCGACTAACCAAGCCTACAAGCCCTGGCCGTCTTAGCAGCGGTTAGGCGGGGTTCGGAGGCACCTGGCAACAGAAGCCTCCACTTCCATTTCCGCTTGGCCGTTCCAATTGTGACAAAGAAGCCGGAAACGGCCCGCAGGGATGGATTTCGCCGCCAGCCGCGTTAGCATCCCCGGCCAAACTCCCAAAAACCGCCCGAACCCAAGCATGGCCGACCAAATCCGCTACGATCTCCTGACCCAGCAGGCGCTGCGCGACGTTGTGCGCAGCGTGCTCGCCGACGCCGCCAAGAAGGGCCTGCCGGGCGAGCACCATTTCTACATCTCCTTCGATACCCGCGCCGACGGCGTGCGCATTTCCGAGCGGCTGCGCACGCAATATCCCGAAGAGATGACCATCATCCTGCAGCACCAGTTCTGGGATCTGGCCGTCAGCGACAGCGCTTTCGACGTCGGCCTGTCGTTCGGCGGCATCCCGGAGAAGCTGACGGTGCCGTTCGAGGCCATCAACGGTTTCTTCGATCCGTCCGTGCAGTTCGGCCTGCAATTCGAGGAAGTCACCGAGGGCGAGGAAGCCCAGCCGGCGCCCACCGTCACCCAGGACAAAGCGGCAGGCAAAAGGCCGCGCCCAGCACCGCCGGCGCGCCCACCGGCGGCGGCCGCGCCCAAAAAAGAAACGGCCACAACGGCTGCCGAGCCGAAGACCGACAAGCCCACGGCCGGCGGCGGCGGCGAAGTTGTCCGCCTCGACCGTTTCCGCAAGAAATAGATGGCAAAAGCGCGCAAAGCCCGCGCCAAATCGCGCGCCAAGGCGCGCGCCAAGACCCGCGTCGAAAGCGACGCCTTCGGCCCGCTCGCTATCCCCGCCGACAAGCTGTGGGGCGCGCAGACTGAGCGCTCGCTGCACAATTTCCGCATCGGCAGCGAACGCATGCCGATCGAGATCGTGCGCGCGCTCGGCCTGATCAAGCGCGCCGCCACCGAAGTTAATCGCGATCTCGGCTCGCTCGACCGCAAGCGCGCCGGCGCCATCATCGCCGCTGCGCAAGACATCGCCGACGGCAAGCTCGACGGGCATTTTCCGCTGCTGGTGTGGCAGACCGGCTCCGGCACCCAGAGCAACATGAACGTCAACGAGGTGATCGCCAACGCCGCCAATGTGGCGCTCGGCGGCGAGCTCGGCGCGAAAATGCCGGTGCATCCCAATGATCATGTGAATATGAGCCAGTCGTCCAACGACTCGATCCCGACCGCCATGCACATCGCGGCAGCCACGGCGATCGCCGGCCATTTGCTGCCGGCGCTCAAGCACTTGCAGGGCGCGCTCGACAAAAAGTCGAAAGAATTCGCCAAAATCGTCAAAATCGGCCGCACCCACACCATGGATGCGACGCCGATCACCTTGGGCCAGGAATTTTCCGGCTATGCGGCGCAAGTGAAATCGGCGATCGCGCGGCTGGCACTGGCCAAGCGCGAGTTATACCCGCTAGCGCAAGGCGGCACCGCGGTCGGCACCGGTTTGAATTCCAAACCGCAATTCGCCAACGCCTTCGCCCGCCGCATCGCCAAGCTCACCAAACTGCCCTTCATCAGCGCGCCCAACAAGTTCGAGCACATGGCGGCGCACGATGCCTATGTGTTCGTGCACGGTGCCATCAATGCCGCCGCTACGGCCTTGTTCAAGATCGCCAACGATATCCGGCTGCTCGGCTCCGGCCCGCGCTCTGGGCTCGGCGAATTGATCCTGCCGAGCAACGAGCTCGGCTCCTCGATCATGCCGGGCAAGACCAATCCGACCCAGAGCGAGGCGCTCACCATGGTGTGCTGCCAGGTGTTCGGCAATCACACCACCATCACGGTGGCCGGCAGCCAGGGCCATTTCGAGCTCAACGTATTCAAGCCGGTGCTGGCCTACGCCATGTTGCAGTCGATCCGCCTGATCGGTGACGCGGTGAAGTCGTTCACCGACAATTGCGTGGTCGGCATCAAGGCCAACGAAGCGCGTATCGGCGAATTGATGCAGCGCTCGCTAATGCTGGTCACCGCGCTCTCCCCGCGTATCGGCTACGACAAGGCGGCGCAGGTCGCCAAGGCCGCCCATGCCAACGGCACGACGCTGCGCGAGGAAGCGGTGCGGCTAGGCTTCGTCAGCGGGCCGGAGTTCGACCTGCTGGTGCGGCCCGAGAAAATGGTGCGGCCACGATAAAACTGGTGGATTATCGCATCGCGTGCATAGAAGCAAAAATACTACTTTTAATAGTATTCATCCAAAATCATGTCCGCGCCAAAGTCTAGTGCCACGCATTGAACATAATAGATTTGGTACTGGACTACCGGATTCATTTGCAGTTTTCAATCGGTGGTAAAATCGTCACATGGAAAATTTTTCGGTTCCGATAGCAATTCTTCCGATCTGCAAAATATACATCCGAAATTGGGACGTTGCCCCATCAATTACAGTCCACTTGTTCGAAAGTATTCGCTGCTTGCCGCCCAACGAATAGTTCGATCAACCGACCTTTTATTGGACATTTCCGCATACGCCCCTCACAATAGTCTTCTACATCGCCGGCCATAGCATCCGCGGTGCCCTTGTATCATTGGAACGTCGTAGCTGACGGTGTGGGCGCAAGGCCATACGATTCGACTATGTCGAGGCTCCGAATGACCGAGCTGATCAACCTTCGTGCAGCCCGCAAGCGCGCCAAGCGGCAGCAGGACGAAACGCGCGCCGAGGCCAATCGCCTAGCGCACGGCCAGCCCAAGCATCTGCGCAAACGGACAGCCGCAGAACGGGCGAAAGCCGAACGGGATCTCGAGCGGCACTGGATCGAAAAAGGAGACAGCCGATGAATTCGCCGGTTGTCAAACGCTCGATCGTGATCGCCGGTCACAAGACGAGCGTCAGTCTGGAAGACGCGTTCTGGCAGGGGTTGAAGAGAATCGCCAACGAACGGGGGATGACCCTTTCCGACCTGGTGGGCACGATCGATACCGGTCGCCACCATGGCAACCTGTCGTCGGCGATCCGTCTGTTCGTTCTCGACCACTATCGCACACAGAACGGCGGAATGACCGATACGCGCGTGGCTGCTTCAGTTATGCGCGCCGACTGCTGAAGCCTCGGGCCTGATCGCGCCGCCGGGCACCGGCAACGGGCCGATCTCGATCGGCGCGGGCAAAGCCGGCGCGTGGCGGCGCTTCGGCGCCGGGATCGAGGGGCGCCTCGGCGGAAGCACAACTTCGCTGCGCGGCGCTGCCGCGGTTTCGTTTTTCGGCGCAGGCGACGGCACACTGCCGATCGGCGCCGGTGCGCCGCTGGGCGCCGACTCGCTATTCGGCGGCGGTTCATTCTTGGGCTTCGGCGGCGGCGCGTTCGATTGCGGCGATGCGCGCTCGATTTTCTGCAATTGCTTCGCCTGATTTTCCACCGCCCGCAGTGTGAGCCAACCGGTCAACGCGGAGACATCGATGCTGCGCACAGGCGCCGTCACCGGTCCTTTCAGCGCCATGAAGATGTCGGGCCGGGAACCGGCCTGCTCGCCCGATCCCGAGAGCACGAGCCGGGCATTAATCGAGCCGTCGGTCAGATCAAGATTGCCGGCGAGCGACAGCTGAGCGTCATCGCTGTCCGCGCTGAACTTGCTCAAGCGCGCCTGCCCGGCGCTGACGGCAATGGTTCCTTCCGCGCGTTTGACTGAAAGCCTGCCGCTTTCCAGCGCCTTGCCGACCACGTCGGAGATGCGCGCCGCATCGATCGCCAGGCCCTGGTCGACGGCACGGGTGACGGCATCGAAAGCGCGCGGATCGAGGCCGGCCAATTGGGCATCGGTGAGCGTGAACTTTCCCGAACCGCGCAACGAGCCGAACAGCGCGACCGGACTCAAACCGGTGCCTTCGGTCTCGCCGGAAAGTGCGAGCGTCCCGGTCACCGCGGGCCGCGCGCCGGACGCAAGCAGGCCAGCCGCGTCGACACCGGTGAGCGCGAGCTTGGCATGCGCGCTCAGGCCGTCCTCGGCGGCACGGAACGACAGCCGGCCGCTGAGCCGACCGCCGGCAACATCGCCGGTCATGTTGTCGAGTGAGAATTCGTCCTTGCCGAGGCTGAGCGTCGCGTTGAATTCGCGTGCGGTCAGCTGCGGCAGCAGGTCAATGCGCCGCGCCTTGACCTTGACCTGGCCTGCATAGTCGCCGAACACGCCGGCGCCGAACGGCTCGCTCGACCAGTTCCACACCGCGCCCTTGCGCTCGGCCGGCGGCGGCATGCCGATTACCGCGGCAACGAGGCCGGCGCCGTCGACATGATCGGCCTCGATCTCGCCTTGTAGACGATGTGGCGTTGACAGCGTCAGCCCCAGTTTTCCGCGCATAGTAGCGCTGCCGGCTGTGGCGGCGATTTCGCTCACAGAAATATCCTGGCCGGCGAGCGCAACGCGTCCGGAGAACGCAACCGGCAACGCTTCATGGCCAACGCCATACAAAGGCGCAACATTCGCACGCACGATCGCCGCGCGCAGATCGGCGGTAGGATGATCGGCAAACGGACGGGCGGCGCCGCTGGCATTGGCCTCGAGACCGCCGGCACTCAGTTTGCCGTCGACATGCCAATCGCCGCGCAAGGGTCCGTTGGCGTCGAGCGTTAATGCGCCCGGACCGGTCGCCACCGCCACCACGCGATCGAGGCCGAGTATGCTCACCAGCGCCTTGCCGTCGGCGGCGGTGAGCTTGCCGGCAAGGTGCATATCGCCGGCCTTGAGCGTGGTCAGATCGGCATTGGTCTCGCCGCTGAACGCGAGGCGCGCCTTGCCGAGGCTGCCATCGACGGTGAGCTTGGCCTGCGCCGACGGTGATGCACCTTCCATGGTCAGCGTAGCGTGCAGCTTGGCCGGTGCCATGGCCGAGGCGCCGCGGGCGAGCACCTGTGCCGTCTTCGGCGTGAAGCGCGCCAGCAGCGCCATCACCGGCGTCATGTCCGGCGCATCGAGATCGACACGCATGCTGCCCTGCGGCGACGGCGGCGCGGTGACGATGTGCCCGCTCGCCGAAAACGCGGCGCCGCCGAGATCGGCCACCGACAGTTTGTCGATCTGCAGTCCTTCGGCATCGACCTTCAGCCGCGCGCTCAAGTCGCGCGCCTCAAAGCCGGCGATGGTGGCGTGGCCGATGTCGGCGGCGATGGTCATGTCGTGCGGCCGCTCGATATGAGAGCCGGCGAGCAGCGCGTTGCCGAAGCCCAGCGCCGCGTCGATATCGAGCTCCGGCGCATGAAGCGCGGCATCAAGCCGCGCCGGGCGGCTGCCGGCGGCGAAGACATAAGCAAAGCGGCCGGTGACGGTTTTGCGGTCGAAATCGGCGTTGAGGCGCTCGACCGCGATCCGGTCGCTGGCGATGGTGAGTTGGCCGCGCAGATTCAACGGCTTGAGGTCGCCTTTCGCGGCGTCGGTGCGCCCTTCCAGCCAGGCAGCCAAGGCCTTCGGCTCGTTGGCCTTGATCTCGGCCGGGCCGGTGAAGGCGACGCGGTCGTCATCGACCGCGAGGTGGCCACTGACGCGAACCTGGGTGAAGCCGGGCGCGCGAAACTCGAAGCGGTCCAGGTTCCAGCCTTGGGCGCCGGTGCTGATGTCGCCGCGCAAGTTCTGCACGGTGTCGCCGCCGAGCGTGACCTGGTCGATGCCGATGCCGATCTGGATTGGGATGGCGGGACGGAAAGTGCCGCCGGCCAGTTGCGCCAGCTTGCCGATGGCGGCAGCGGGCGGAGCTTGCGCGGCTTCGCCTCCGAGCGCGCGATCGAGATCGATCTGGCGGCCCGACAGCACGCCGTCGAAGCGCGGGTGTTTGCCGAACTTGAAATCGGCGACGCCGGTGAGCTTGAAGCCGCGGTCCTGCGAGCCGTAGTCGAATTCGAAATTCTGCATTAGCGCCGATGCCGCGGTGACCTTGAGCTTGCCGCTCACGCGCCAGGGCTGGCTCAGCTTGCCGGTGCCGCGCGAGGCAATGGCGACCGGCCGCGTCAGGTTCAGGCTGCCGTCGAAACCCGGCTTGCCACTTCCGAGCGCCAACATGCCGTCGGCTTCGATGCTGAGCGGGCGGCTAACCGGATCGACATTGACATGAACCTTGAGCTTGCCGTCCCCGCCGTAGCGGCCAGCGGACAGGCGAAACGGATAGAGGTCGCCGCCAATAGTGGCGGCGCCTTCACCGTTGATGGGTCCCAGCAGCGAGCGCGCTTCGCCGTTGAACCACAGCTTATCAAGCGTGACGCTGGCGCCGTTGGCGCCGTCGGTGAGCGTCAGCTTGCCGTCCTGGATATTCAGGCGATCGATGGCGAGCGCGTCGGGATTGAAGCCAACCGCCAGTCTCGGCGCCTGCACGTGACCGGAGGCATCGAGGCCTATGCGCAATTGCGGGCCGACCAGCCGCAACTCGGCGGCGCGCCATTCGCCACGCATCAGCGGGCCGAGGGCAAACTCGATGTCCAGCGAGCGCGCGCGCACCTCATCCCCGCCGCCGCGGCCGATCTCGATGTCATGCAAGGTCAGTTGCGGCGACGGCAGCAGGCGCGCATCGATCGGGCCGGTCACGCGCACGTCGAGGCCGACGAGATGGCTCGCCTCCGTTTCGAACGCCGCGCGATAGCCGCCCCAATCAATCAGCAGCGGACCGACCAGCGCCGCCACCAGCGCCAGGATGATCGCTATCGCCAATCCGAGAAGGGTGGTCTGCAACGCCAACTCCGCGGCCGGTGCGCAACGGTCCGCGCCTCGTGCCCAATATGATGAAATCTACGCTATTTTTGCCGGTTCTTGGCGGCAAATATGTGTCACCGGCGGCCTCACGCCGCTTCACGACAGCGCGACGATCTTGCCCGGATTCATGATGTTTTGCGGGTCGAGCGCGCGCTTGATCGCCGCCATGGCGGCGAGCGCCGCCGCACCATGCTCGGCCAGCAGATATTTCATCTTGCCCTGCCCCACGCCGTGCTCGCCGGTGCAGGTTCCGTCCATGGCGAGCGCCAATTCCACCAGCCGCTCCATCAGCAGCATGGCGCGGCGAACTTCGTCATCGTCGGCGAGATCGACCAGCAGGCTGAGGTGGAAATTGCCGTCGCCGACATGGCCGAGGATGGGCGCGACCAGATTGAGCCTGGCGATTTCGCGTTGGGTCGCGGTGACGCACTCGGCCAGCCGCGAAATCGGCACGCAGACGTCGGTCGCGAAAGCGGATGCGCCCGGCCGCAGGCGGCGGGCAGCAAGGTAGCCGTCATGACGAGCCTGCCAAAGCCGGCTGCGATCTTCTGCCTTGGTCGCCCATTCGAACGGACCGCCGCCGAGATCGGCAATAATCTCACCAAAGCGCTCGGACTGTTCGGCAACGCCTGCCTCGGTGCCGTGGAACTCGACGAACAGCGTGGGCACTTCCGGCAGCGTAAGCTTGGAATAGGCGTTGCACGCCTTGATCTGAAGGGCGTCGAGCAATTCGATGCGCGCCACCGGAATGCCGGATTGGATGGTGAGGATGGTCGCCTTGCAGGCGGCATCGACGGACGGGAACGGACAGACACCGGAGGCAATCGCTTCCGGAATGCCGGAGAGCTTGAGCGTCAACTCGGTGATGATGCCGAGCGTGCCCTCGGAGCCGACCATCAGCCTGGTCAGGTCGTAGCCGGCCGACGACTTCTTGGCGCGGCGCGAGGTGGTCACCAGTGCACCGTCCGCCATCACCACTTTCATCGCCAGCACATTGTCTTTCATGGTGCCGTAGCGCACCGCGTTGGTGCCGGAGCAGCGCGTTGCCGCCATGCCGCCGAGCGAGGCGTCGGCGCCGGGATCGATGGGAAAGAACAAGCCGCTGTCGCGCAAATGCTCGTTGAGCGCCTTGCGGGTGACGCCGGGCTCGATCACGCAGTCGAGATCCTCGGCGTGCACAGCCAGCACCTTGTTCATGTCGCGGAAGTCGACCGACACGCCGCCGAGCGGTGCGTTGACGTGGCCTTCCAGCGAAGTACCAGTGCCGAAGGCGATGATCGGCGTGCCATGGGCAGCGCAAATGCGCACGACGCGCTGCACGTCCTCGGTCGTTTGCGGAAACACCACCGCATCGGGCGGCTGGTTCGGCACCCAGGTGAGCGTGTTGCCGTGTTGCTCGCGCACCGCCTGCGAGGTGACCAGGCGGTTGCCGAAGGCGGCGGCGAGTTCCGCAATTGCCTTCTCAATGGCGGCCGGGTTGCGGCGATGTTGTTTGGCGGCGGCGTCAGCCAGGGCCATAAATAATCCTCTGCTACGTCCTTGGAGCGGACATTAGCAGAGGATGTCGCAGAGGTGAAACAGGTCGGCTGGTCGGCTCGTCAGCGAACGAGCGAGGCCGCAGCGACAAGACCCCACAGCATCAGCGCCCAGCCGGCGACCTGACCAAGCCGCCAGCGCGCCGGCGCTAATTTTTCGCCGAGCACGAACAGCGTGAGCGCCGCCATCCAGAGCAGGTTCATGGCGCCGACCACGAACATCACCGCCATCAACGCCCAGCAGCAGCCGACGCAATAGCTGCCGTGCTTGAGTCCCAGCACCAAGGCGCCGGCCTTGCCGTCCCGCCATTCGGCGAGAAAGAAGGCGAGCGGCGTGCGGCATTTGGTCAGGCACGCATCCTTGAATGCGGTGAATTGAAAGGCGCCCGCCGTCAAAAGAATGACGGCGCTGAGCATCACACTGGCGCTTTGCAGCATCGGGCTAAGCAGCGCCGCGCACGCCAGGGCCACCTGCCCCACCGCTGCCATGGCCGCGTAGCCGGTCCAGGCCGCGACATAGCCCGCGGCGAACAAGGCAGTTGGCGATGCCGAGCCGGTCTGCGCGCTGCGCCGGCGCGACAAATTACCGAACATTGTCACCGCCGGCAGCGCGGTCGGCAGCATCATTGCCACCATCATGACGCTCCACATAATGAAGGCGGCAAGGAGTTGCTCCGGCACTCTCGGCACCATCGTCGGCAGCGTCGCCGGCATGGCCATATGCGACATGCCGGCATTCATGCGGACAAGATAGAGCCAACTCAGCGCGATCACCGTGGTGAGACCGCCAAGAGCGGGGAGACGGTCGCGCCATCTCCCCGCGTCGATTTGGATATCGAACCGCGACATCATGCTCACGCCGAGTAGGTGAAGTCGGACAGGAAGCCGTTGCGGCCCGAGAGCTTCCAATCCATTCCATAGTCGGAAAACGTGAAATGCTTGGAACGGGCCACCGTCGCCGGCTTGCCGGGCGCGATGCAGAGAGGGTGATTGTCGATGGTGATCGGCTGGCCGCCCTGGCCTTCGAGCGTTTCGATTTCGGCCTCGACGATTCCCGGTATGGTCAGGCTCGCCTGCTTGCCGTTGCCCTGATAGCGCATCGGCACGTTCTTGGCGCCGATGATCTCGCCGATGAACGAGGCGAGCGTGGCCGGATGACCGCCGGCTTTGCCGGAGAAGATCGCGTGCAGCGCGTCATTCTGCGCGTTGCTCGCCTTGTCGTCGAAATAGGCGACTGCTTTCCACTTGGTCTGCAGCATGTGGCCGGGGGCGTGCACTGCCAGCGCCACATTGAGTCCGTCGAGCTTCACGTCGCCGTACTTGCCCTTGTCGATATGCCAGGCGACCAACGCGGTGCAATCGCCTTGCGTCGGCGGGCTGGTGAACACGCACGGACAGGCCGCTTCGCAGCTGCATGTCTCAAAATAGGTCCCGTTGAGATTCCATTGCGTCATGCTGATTTCCTCGAGTTGAACGTGCACCCGCTGGCCGGCCAGGATTTGGCGAATATCCTCGGTCTTGGCTGCACCACGTGGGTGCAGGATGATCGCAGCACCGCCGAAAGGCTTTGACTGGCGCTTGATTTACCCGTGAGATGACCTTGATTATTGGTCCAGAGGCGTCGGACCCCAACGCCCGCGGGGGCAAGCGGGAGCTGAAATTTGCCATATCATTTCGAGGCTTACGCGCTCGACCCGGGGACGCGCGAACTTCGGCGTGGAACTGAGCTGATTTCGCTTGAGCCGCAGGTGTTCGACCTGCTGGTGTTCCTGATCGAGAATCGCGACCGCGTCGTCAGCAAGGACGAACTGATGGCCGCGGTCTGGCAGGGCCGCATTGTCTCGGAATCGACCCTGACCAGCCGCATTAATGCCGCGCGCAAGGCGATCGGCGACAGCGGCGAGCAGCAAGCCCTGATCCGCACCGTCGCCCGCAAGGGCTTCCGCTTCGTCGGCAGCCTGCGCGACGAGTTGGTTGCCGCCGCCGCACCCGCCAAACCGGTGCCGGCCTTCGCGCTGCCCGAGCGGCCGTCGATCGCCGTGCTGCCCTTCGTCAACATGAGCGGCGATCCTGAGCAGGACTATTTCTCCGACGGAATCAGCGAGGACATCATTACCGCGCTGTCGAGGCTGCGCTGGTTCCTGGTGATCGCGCGCAACTCCTCATTCATCTACAAGGGCAAGGCGGTGCACCTGAAGCAGATCGCCGACGAGCTCGGTGTCGGCTATGTGGTCGAAGGCAGCGTGCGCAAATCCGGCGACCGTGTGCGCATCACTGCGCAGCTCAATGACGCCGCCACCGGCAGTCATCTCTGGGCCGAGCGCTACGACCGCAGCCTGGCCGACGTGTTCGCGGTGCAGGACGAGATCACCGAGGCGATCGTGGCGGCGATCGAGCCGCAGATCTACGCGGCGGAGAATTTCCATGCGCAGCGCAAAGCCCCCGACAGCCTCGATGCCTGGGACCTGGTGATGCGCGCGCTGTCGCATTACTGGCGGGTGACGCGGCAGGACAACGTCGTCGCTCAGGCGCTGCTGGAGAAAGCCATCAGCATCGATCCGAATTACGGCCAGGCGCTCGGCGTGCTGGCCACCAGCTACATGTTCACGGCGCATATGGGCTGGATGGACATGGCGACCGCGATGGCGACGGCGGAGCGCTCAGCGCTCGCGGCGATCCGCGCCGACAGCGAGGACCCGTGGGCGCACAATGCGCTCGGCCATGTCTATCTGTTTGCGCGCCGTTTCGACGACTCGCTGGCGGAGTTCGAAACCGCGCTGCGGCTCAATCCGAACTTCGCGCTGGCGCAGGGTTATTACGGCCTGTCGCTAGCCTACAGCGGCCGCTGGCAGGAAGCCGACGAGGCCGCCCGCCGCGCCATTCGCCTGAGCCCACGCGACCCCTATCTGGGCGTCTATTACGGCATTGTCGCCTATGCCCAGTTCATCGGCCGCAATTACCATGAGGCCATAAAGTTTTCACGTGAAGGCATCCGCCAGCGCAATGATTTCGTCGGTGGCCACCGCGTGCTCACCGCCGCCGCCGCCATGGCTGGACAAACTGAGCTGGCCAAGAGCGCGTTGCAGGAATTGCGCCGCGCGCAGCCGAATATTTCGCTCGCCTGGATCGCCGCCAACATGCCGATCCGGCACGACGCCGAGCGCGAGCATTACCTGGAAGCGTTCCGCAAGGCCGGGCTCAACTAGCGGCTGCTCAGCCAGAGTCGGCGCCGCGTTAAGTAAAGATGATCCAGGTCGGCCGGTCGATATGCGGTTTGGGCGCCTCGCTCTTGGCCGGCGACAGAGCATATGCCGCGACCATCGCTGCGAGAATGAGTAGATACGCGCCCCGGGCGATCTTGCTGATCATGGCCCCGCCTTGCTTGCTTTTTGTCAGAATAGCCGAGGAGCGGGTGCGGGTAACCCCTTAGTTAATTTTTGGTTAACGCGTGGACGAGCCAGGGCCGCTGTCGTAGGTTTCGCCACGTTCCAGTCCCATATGTGGAGTTCGCAATGGCCAGCCCCGTCATCGCTGTCACCGAGAACATTTTTCCGACCCTCGATCCGGCCAAGGCCGCGCTGGCACGGCTCAATCCGACCTTGCGCATGGCGAAAAGCACCAGCGCCGAGGACATCCTGGCGGTCGCGCGCGACGCCGACGCCATTCTGGTGACCTATGCCAAGCTGCCGCGCGAGCTGATCATGCAGCTCACCCGCTGCAAGGCAATCGGCCGCTTCGGGCTGGGCGTCGACAATATCGATCTGCCGGCCTGCAAGGAAAAAGGCATCGCCGTCAACTACGTGCCGGACTACTGCATCCGCGAGGTGTCCGACCACGCCATGGCGCTGCTCTTGGCGCTGATCCGCAAGATCCCGCTGTCCAACAAGGTCGTGCAGGCCGGCCGTTGGGAGATGCCGGTCGTCGTGCCGATCCGGCGTATCGAGGGCACGGTGCTTGGGCTCCTGGGATTCGGCAATATCCCGCGCCTGGTGGCGCCGAAGGCCAAGGCCTTCGGCATGAAGGTGATTGCCTTTGACCCCTACGCCAAGCCGGAGCTGTTCAAGGCAGCCGGGGTCGACAGCGTCGATTTCGACACGCTGCTCAAGACTTCCGATTACATCTCGGTGCACGCCCCGCACACGCCGCAGACGCGCGGCATGGTGAATGCCGCCGCCTTCGCCAAGATGAAGAAGGGCGCCTATATCGTGAACACCGCGCGCGGGCCGCTGATCGACGAAGCCGCCTTGATCGCCGCGCTCGATAGCGGCCAGGTCGGGGGCGCCGGGCTCGATGTGGTTGCGGTCGAACCTTTGGCGAAAGATTCGCCCTTGCTCGGCCGTGACAACGTCATCCTCACGCCGCACACTGGATTCTATTCGATCGAGGCGCTCGACGAATTGCAAAGCAAGTGCGCCTCCGACGTTGCGCGCGTGCTCAGCGGCGAGAAGGCGGCGTATCCGATTTCCGCATGAGGCTATGTTGAAGCGCACCGAGCCCGCGCCGGAATTCGCCGCGCCCTTCGTCTCCTCGCTGATGCGGGTCGAGCCGGCATGGATCGACTACAATGGCCATCTCAACATGGCCTATTACAACGTGTTGTTCGATCGCGCGGTGGACGAGGCCTACGAAGTGCTCGGCATTGGCCTCGACTATCTCAAGCAGACCCATCACTCCACCTTTACCGCGGAAATCCATGTGCGTTACTTGCGCGAGCTGTGCGAGAACGATCCGGTCCGGGTGACGTTTCAGCTGCTCGATTACGACGCCAAGCGCATCCATTACTTCGAGCAGCTGCTGCACGCGGACGAGGGCTGGGTGTCGGCGACATCGGAAAACATGACGCTGCATGTCGATATGACGACGAAGAAGGTGACGCCGTTTCCCGCCAGCGTCATGCGCGCGCTAGCGCGCATGAAGGAAGCGCACAAACACCTGCCGCGGCCGGCGGACGCCGGGCGCAGCATCAAGATGCCGGGGAAGGGCTGAAGCGCGGTGGACTCGTTGCATTTCGCGTCCCAGGCAAGCGTAAAGTCGCTATTCACCCGTCTTCAAATACGCCGCATGGCAAGAGTCGCACGCGCTGCGCAACGCGGCTATGTGAGTTTTAAAATCCGCTTCCCGCTTTGCGCGGCTGGCATTGAATGCAATTCGTGAGGCTGCCGCGGCTTGCCGATAGAAATCCGCAAAATTCGGCCACAACGCGGGCGAGGCGAAGGTGTCGCGCGCGGGGTCGCGCTTCGCCTTCGGCCGCCATTGATTGCTGCTTGGCGGGAAGAGATGGGGAAATGCCATCAACATGATGGAAATCGTATCGGCATGCTCGACGGCCCTGGGCAGATCGATGGCCTTGCCGGAACTCACCATCCAATCGATCGCATCCATATGGCTGTCGATTGAGTCCATCAAAATCTTCCGCGCGAAAATCTCGTCTTTAAGCGCGGACGGGACCGCGTCCTGAGAAAATGCAGCGCTGCTCAAAGCACAGAGCAGCCCAGCAAAAGCCGCGAAGCCGCAGACGCCGCGGACGACGCTAGATTCGATAGCAAAATAATTGCTGCAAGAGGCTATGCCTGCCTCCCATTAATCTCGGCCGAAGAGCATTGTAAAACCAACTCGCCTGCCGAAAAAGACGATTGATATCCACAACGCGATGGAAAGCAACGCAGCGACCTTGCCCGGCCAAGGAACGGATGTTTCCTGATTCCAGTTGGCCGCACCGCGGGCAATAATCAATTCAAAGACCAGCATATTGATGCCGGCTAGCAGGAGCAAAAAGAGCTTAATGCGAAATGCCTCATTCTCGTAGTATTCGGTGGCTTGGGTGATGAACATCAGGCATCCGCTGACGACGGCTCCGCCGAACGCCCACCACGTCCACGGCAACACATCCCGCTTCAAGGCGGTGTAGCGCTGCTTGGCCGACGCAAGCCCGAGCAGCCGAAGGTCCATGATCAGAACTGTGCCGATCATGAGCGTCAGCGCGATGACGTGGATCGTTTCGATTGTCGGGAACGCCCAATTCGACTCTGCGATGGAGACGGCGAGCGCAGAGTGCTCCAGCGACTCTAACAGCGCAATGACGTGGTCCAAGGCTCGTTCCTCGTGTGCAGAGATTGGCCCGCGGTATTCGGCTAGATTGGCTGCGTATAGGCGATGAACCGTCCCGCGGCGGCGACCGCGCACCACAGAATAAACGCGCTGACGGCGAGCAGCTTTGCTGCACGAGTGGCTTTTCCGGAAACACTGAAGAATTCGGCATTTCGCCGCAGAGAAATTCGAAGGGCGTATGTCGTCGCGGCCGCAAGTGCGATCAAAACGATCTTCGTCTGGAACGAAGAATTGGGCAACGTACGTTGTGGCTCCGCGATGATCAGAGTCGCGCCGCTGGCGGCGAGCAAAACGAGACCGGTCCATATCCACGATTCGAAGCGATGCGCGGCATCGGCAATGGATTGTGTTTGTGATTTCGTTACTTGCAGAACGCGGAGATCGATCATCAAGAGCGATGATATCACCATCGCAATGGCGAAGATGTGGACTGTCTGCAATACCGGAATGAGCCCGTCGATCTCCCGAATAGCCGAGCTCGCCGAGGTTTCGGAGAGCCATCGCACGAGCGCCAGCATATTTATTTCGCTCTATCGCAAGACGCTGTCGTTTGGCTGACGATCGGACTCATGGCAAATTCAGGTGTTACTGTTGTTCACAGCGACCAGGTAAATTCACGCAACGGTAGCCTACGAACTAGTGACGATTCAGTATGATAACCGTTCTCGGTTTCCAATAGCCGCCGGCTTTCCCGCTGCGAAGCCGCTGAATTTGCAAGATTATCCGGTCGCCTGGTCGCAAACTATTGCGAGAAAATCCCTCGCGAGCCAACGCCGCCGGCGGATAGCCCTCGAGGCGCCAGATCCTTGCGCGGCCGGTGGCGCCGCTTTGCCTGAGAACAAGTATGCTGTGCGGATTGATGTACCTGAACTCCAGTACCGTCCCTGCGATGGTGGTGGTGGAAAATTCATACACCGCCGTCGAGTGGTGCGCGAACGCTGGGCCTCCCGCATAGGCCAATAGTCCGACCGACAAAGATGCCGCTAACAGTCTGCTCATGTATCGCTTCGCATGACTTTGCGAATTTCTTCAGGGCTTCGTCGTAAGCAGCCGCATGACGATTCCGTGATTTTCTGGCAAAAATATCCAGCTTTCATTAGAATGGGTATCATGCGGCACCGGAGCCCATCTTATCCAGAGCCCGCCGCCAATGCGAAGCGGACATTTGTCTCGCGCACCCTAGGACCGGCCGGCGAACTCGTTATCTAGTCGATCCGCCCGCCGGAAAATCTTCGCCCCGGCACCGTCAAGAAATACCCGACCGCCTGGCCGCCGTCGGCGCCGACCACGCTGCCGGTGGTGTAGCGCGACTCCTCGCTGGCGAGGAACACCGCCGGCCCGGCGATATCCTCGCCCGAGCCGACACGGCCCATGGGCACGCCCTTGCGCCGGCCCTCGTAGATTTCCGGATCGGCATACATCGCCTCGGTGCCAGGCGTGCGGATGTAGCCGGGCGTGATGGCGTTGGCGCGGATGCCGTAGGGCGCCCATTCCATCGCCTGCAATTTCGTCAGCATGATCAGCCCGGCCTTCACCACGCTGTAGGCGCCGGCCCAGTTGTACGGAAACAACCCAGCGATCGACGCAATGTTGACGATGACGCCGGACTTCTGCGCGATCATGTGGCGAGCGGCATATTGGCTGGTGAGGAAGGCGCCCTTCAGCCCGATATTCATGGTGGTGTCCCAGGCCTCCTCCGGCAATTGCTCCAATTTGCCGGGGACGATCTTCATGGCGTTGTTGACCAAGATGTCCACGCGGCCGCGTTCGGCGATCGTTGTTTCGACAAGCCGCGCGATGTCGGCGGATTTAGCGATGTCGGCAACAACGGCGAGACTGTTGCTGCCAATTTGGGCCGCTTCTTTTGCTGTCGATTCAGCGGTCTTGGGGTCGACGTCGTTGACGACCACATGGGCGCCCTCGCGGGCGTAGGCGAGCGCGATGTCGCGGCCGATGCCGCGGCCGCCGCCGGTGATGATGGCTACTTTGTCCTTCAGTCGCACTGGGAAATCCCCCTGAATTGTTTTGAAAAGCCGGAAAACGACGCTAAAGCGGTACGAATAGGCGGACAAGGCGGCTGTCCGGCCCTCGAATTTGCGGCCTATGGATGCCATCTTTGACCTGACAGAATCACCTGTGGCAGCTGTCCGCGTCAGGTGGCTGCCGACACCTTATCCCCGCCCCCAGGACGAAATGGCCGAGCCCAAGCGTCATTCTCCCGCTCCCGCGAGCCCGCAACCTGTTGCAGGCGGCATTGCCGCGCGTGCCTTGGGCGCGCGGCCGACGCCCTATCTGCTTGAACTCAATCCGGAACAGCGCGCGGCGGTGGAGACGCTGGACGGGCCGGTGCTGGTCTTGGCCGGCGCCGGCACCGGAAAAACCCGTGTGTTAACAACGCGGATCGCCCACATCCTGAATATGGCGCGGGCGCGGCCAAGCGAAATCCTCGCCGTCACATTCACCAACAAGGCCGCGCGCGAAATGAAGGACCGCGTCGGCTTCATGGTGGGGCAAATTATCGAGGGAATGCCGTGGCTTGGCACTTTCCACTCGATCGGCGTGAAAATCCTCAGGCGGCATGCCGAGCTGGTCGGGCTCAAGAGCAACTTCACCATCCTCGACGTCGACGACCAGATCCGGCTGATCAAAATGCTCTTAGAAGCGGAGAAGCTCGACGATCGTCGGTGGCCTGCTCGGGTGTTCGCGGCGATTCTCGACGGCTGGAAGAACCGCGGTCTCAGTCCCGATCAGGTTCCCGCCGGGGAGGCGGCCAGCTTCGCCAATGGCAAGGGCAAGAAGCTCTACCTCGCCTATCAGGAGCGGCTGAAGACGCTCAACGCCGCCGACTTCGGCGACCTGCTGCTGGAGTGCATCCGGCTGTTCCGGCAGAATCCGGACGTGCTGCGCCAGTACCAGGCCCGCTTCAAATACATCCTGGTGGACGAGTATCAGGACACCAACGTGGCGCAGTATTTGTGGCTGCGGCTGCT
>Ga0307436_1000463_pt1 | contig 19113 bp, 19 predicted proteins | sample SalMarWE160440MG_FD_202513 | JGI IMG/M metagenome (GOLD analysis project Ga0307436, IMG submission 202513) | Salt marsh sediment microbial communities from the Plum Island Ecosystem LTER, Massachusetts, United States - WE1604-40 | ecosystem: Environmental > Aquatic > Marine > Intertidal zone >...
ATCGGCGCGAAATGACGCAAATCCGGTTGGAGGCGTACCGTGTTCGGCATCCTCTCTAGGTGAGCGCATGTTTGAGTGGGTATCCTTCTGCCATTGCTCCCGGAAGCGGCGTTGGCCGTATCTCGTGCATAATGCTGGAGGGAGCCCCTAGGTTGCCGCTTCACACCATAAAGATAGTATGCCGGCTTGGCGCGTTTCAATAGCTAGTATTCGGCACCTCTGATCTTGGTCTTATTTTGAGGTCTTTGGCTCTCTAGCCTGATTCCAAGACATTTTCGCGAAGGGCGGTCGAAGACAGCCCCGAGAGCTTGTGGCTGAGGACGGTCCAGGCCGGCGGCTCAAGGAGCGCCAGCCCTGCCGCGTCGGTCTCGTCAACGTAATAGGGCGCGAACCGTTTTGCCGCCCGGCTCGCCAAGGCTTTCAGTCGGTAGCCGGGCCGGTCCAGCACCGCGATGGGCACGGTCGCGAAGATCTCAGGCCACGCCTTCCAGCGGTGGAACGCCGCGAGATTATCAGCCCCCATCAGCCATACGAAATGGACGCCGGGAAAGCGCTGCTTCAGGACTTTTAGGAGATCGATGGTGTAGCGAGACCCGCTCCCGCCGTCGAAGCCCGTGACAACGATGCCTGGATGCCGCGCCACGTTCCTGGCAGCCGCCACCCGTTCCGCCAGGCCAGGCAGATGCGACACGTCCTTCAGCGGATTGCCAGGCGTGACCAGCCACCACACCTGATCGAGCCCGAGCCGCTTCAGCGCCGTCAAGCTGATCTCGCGATGCGCCACATGGGCCGGATTGAACGAGCCGCCAAGCAGTCCGATGCGCATGCCTGGCGCGGCTATCGGGGCCTTCAGATGCAGCGGCAGTGCTTTGCTCAAGGCCGGGTCTGGCCTTGCCCACGCACCACATATTTGAACGTGGTGAGTTGCTCGACACCGACGGGGCCGCGTGCATGGAAGCGGCCCGTGGCGATACCTATCTCCGCCCCCATGCCGAACTCACCGCCGTCGGCGAACTGGGTCGAGGCGTTGTGCAGCACGATGGCGCTGTCGACGCGGGCGAGAAATTTGTTCGCCGTATCCTGATCGTTGGTGACGATGGCGTCGGTGTGCTGCGAGCCGTACTGCACGATGTGCGCGATCGCCTCGTCGAGACCGTCCACCACCTTCACCGCGATGATCGGCGCCAAATACTCCGCCCCCCAATCCTCGTCGGTAGCAGGCTTCACCCGGCTGTCGGTGCGTTGCGTTTCCGGATCGCCGCGGACCTCGCATCCGGCCTCGATCAGCGCATCCACGATCGGCGTGAGATGGGTGGCGACGGCGGCGTGCGAAACGAGCAGCGTCTCCGCCGCGCCGCAAATTCCCGGGCGCCGCATCTTGGCGTTGACCACGATGTTCTTCGCCATGTCGAGATCGGCGTTCTCGTCCACATAGACGTGACACACGCCTTCCAGATGCGCGAATACCGGCACGCGTGCTTCCTTCTGCACGCGCTCCACCAGGCTCTTGCCGCCGCGCGGCACGATCACGTCGATGGCACCGTCGAGACCGCCGAGCATGAAGCCGACCGCAGAGCGGTCAACCGTGGGCACGAGCTGGATGGCCGACGCGGGCAGGCCGGACGCGGTCACCGCCTCGGTCAGGAGGTTGGCGATGACCAGCGAGGTCAGGAAGCTTTCCGAGCCGCTGCGCAGAATCACCGCGTTCCCCGCCTTGAGGCAGAGGCCCGAAGCGTCCGCCGTGACGTTCGGCCGGCTCTCATAAATCATGCCGATGACGCCGAGCGGCACGCGCACCCGTGAAATCTCAAGACCGTTCGGCCGCGTCGACTTGGCGATAGTGGCGCCGACCGGATCGGGCAGCGCGGCGATCTCATGTAGGCCTCTCGCCATGGCCGCGACCCCCAGACCGTCGAGCCGGAGCCGATCGAGGAAGGCCGCATCCCGCCCTTTCTTCTCGGCCGCTTCCAGGTCCTGGCGGTTCGCCTCGATGATCGCTTCGGTGCCGGCTTCGAGCCGCGCCGCCATCCGCCCCAACGCGTCGTTCTTGGCGTCCGTGGAGGCGAGCGCGAGCTCAGCCGCCGCCTCGCGGGCGAGCCGGCCCATATAGAGCATCATCGGCTCAAGGCTGGCTTCGGGGTTCTGGGCGGGGAGAGGCACGTCTTCTAGCCTTTGCGGTGCAGGGTCATGTCGTCACGATGGATCAGCTCAGGCCGGCCAAGGTAGCCGAGAATGTCGGCAATTTCACTGCTCTTGCGGCCGATAATCGCCTTCGCCTCTGCGTGGCCATAGGCCGTGAGCCCGCGGCCGATCTCTACCCCTTCGCCGTTCCTGATGACCACCGCATCGCCGCGCTCGAAATGTCCTTCGACCCGCGTCACGCCCGCAGGCAATAGGCTTTTTCCGGAGGCCAGCGCCGCCGCAGCGCCGCTGTCAACAACGACCACACCGCGCGGCTCCAGCGTACCGCCGATCCAGCGCTTGCGCGCGGTCATCGGGTCCGAGCGCGCCAAAAACCAAGTGCACACGCCGGTTAGCTCAAGCGCGCGCAAAGGATGCATCACCTTGCCGCTGGCGATCACCAGATCCGTGCCGGCTTGCACGGCGATCTTCGCCGCCTCGATCTTGGTGACCATGCCGCCACGCGACAGCTCCGAGCCGACATCGCCGGCCATGGCCTCGATCTCGGGCGTGATCTCGCGCACCTCGTCGAGCCGCCGCGCCTCCGGGCAAGAGCCCGGCGGCGCCGTGTAGAAGCCGTCTACGTCGGACAAGAGTACGAGACAGTCAGCGCTCATCATCGAGGCGACGCGCGCCGCGAGCCTGTCGTTGTCGCCGTAGCGAATCTCGTTAGTCGCCACCGTGTCGTTCTCGTTGACCACCGGCACCGCACCGAGCTTGAGCAGCGTCGTCATGGTACTGCGTGCATTGAGATAGCGGCGGCGTTCTTCCGTATCGCCGAGGGTTACCAGCACTTGCGCGGCAACGAGTCCGCGCGCCCGAAACGCATCCTCATAAGCATGGGCGAGATCGATCTGACCCACCGCCGCTGCCGCCTGACCGTCTTCGAGCTTGAGTGCGCCTTTTGGCAGCCCGAGCGCATTGCGGCCGAGGGCGATGGCGCCCGAAGAGACGACAATCACCTCCTTGCCTTGTGCGCGAAGACCCGCAATGTCGTCGGTGAGCGCGTTGAGCCATTCGCCGCGCAGCACGCCCGCGGCACTATCGACAAGTAGCGAGGAGCCGATCTTGATGACGATGCGGCGCGCGTCCGCCCATTCGCGTCTCACGGCCGCCACCCTTGGCCTGCCTTGCGCAACGGCTCGGCCTTCTCCGCCGCCCGCACCGCCTCGATCTCACGGGCGAGCGCGTGCAACACCTCTTGCACCCCCTCACCCGTCGCCGCCGACATGATGAGCGGCTGGACGCCGGCCGCTTTCTTCAGCGCGCGCGCCTTCTTCTTCAAGTCGTCCTTCGGCAGCGCGTCGGCTTTGGACAACGCCAGCACTTCGGGCTTGTCCTCGAGCCCCGCACCATAAGCTTCGACCTCGCCGCGCACAGTCTCGTAGGCCTCGACCGGGTCCTCGCCCGTCGCGTCGACCAGATGGAGCAGCACGGCGGTGCGCTCCACATGGCCGAGGAAGCGGTCGCCGATGCCCGCACCTTCGTGCGCGCCTTCGATCAGCCCGGGAATGTCGGCAAGCACGAAATCGAAATTGCCTATGCGCACCACGCCGAGATTGGGATGGAGCGTGGTGAACGGATAGTCGGCGATCTTCGGCTTGGCGGCGCTGACCGCGGCAAGGAAGGTCGACTTACCGGCATTCGGCAGGCCGATGATCCCGGCATCGCCGATCAGCTTGAGCCGGAGCCAGATATACATTTCCTCGCCCTTCTGGCCCGGATTGGCATGGCGAGGCGCCTGGTTCGTCGAGGTCTTGAACTTGGCGTTGCCGAAGCCGCCGTTGCCACCCTTAAGCAGCACGATGCGCTGGCCGGGCTCGGTCAGGTCGGCGATCAGCGTCTCCCCGTCCTCATCGAGGATCTGCGTTCCGGGCGGCACTTTCAGCACCACGTCGGCCCCGCCCGCGCCGGTACGGTTCTGGCCCATGCCGTTGCCGCCCTTCTTAGCCTTGAAGTGCTGCTGGTAGCGGAAGTCGAGCAGCGTGTTGAGGTTCGCCACGCATTCCACGATCACGTCGCCGCCCTTGCCGCCGTCGCCTCCGTTCGGGCCGCCGAACTCGATGAACTTCTCCCGCCGGAAGCTCACGCACCCGTTGCCGCCGTCGCCGGAGCGCACATAGACCTTGGCTTGATCGAGGAACTGCATGGCAAGGGCTTACACGAGAGGTCTTACCGTTGCACTAGCCACGGCAAGGGGAGAAGCGGCCGAAATCCGCCTACGGCCAGCGAAAATTGGCCAGCGCCTGGGCCCGGTCGAGCCGGTAGGTCAGACAATGGGTCGTCGTGTCTCGCGCCGCGCAGTCGCGCATCTCATCCCCCAGGACCGTGAAGCCGAGCTTGCGGATCACCGCCGCGGAGGCCGGGTTGTCGGCGAAATGACCGGCCGTGACATAGTCGAACCCGTCCGCGTTGAAGGCGTGCGCGATGAGCGCCCTGACCGCTTCGGTGGCATAGCCCTGGCCCCAATAGGGCTTGCCGATCCAGTAGCCGAGCTCGGCGTGGTCCTCACCAAAGGCCCGGTAGCCGGTGCAGCCGACGAGCGTGCCGTCACGCTCGATCATGAACACCACGCCTTCCTCGCCTTGCAGGGCGCCCGAGAGCCATTCGGCGGCCATCTGCTCGCTATAGGGGTGGGGGATCGTGCCGGTCATGCACGCCACGTCGTAGTCGCCCGCAAGCAAGCTGACGCGCGCCGCGTCGGCAAGCGCCGGCGGACGCAAGACGAGCCTTTGCGTTCTGATCTGCACGGGATGAGAGGCTACACGCGCTGAAGCGTGCGTGGGAGACGGATTGGACGAAAGGTGAGAGTAGGCGCTTACGCCTCGTTCGGCTTCACTGATACGTACACCCGGCCCTTCGCCTTGGTAGCGAACTCAACCACGCCATCCGTAAGCGCGAACAGGGTGTGGTCCTTGCCGATGCCGACATTCTCGCCATTGTGCCACTTGGTGCCACGCTGGCGGATGATGATATTGCCGGCCACCACCTGCTGGCCGCCCGACTTCTTGAGGCCGAGGCGCCGTCCGGCCGAGTCGCGACCGTTACGCGATGAGCCGCCTGCTTTCTTATGTGCCATGGTGGTCTTCCTTTAGCTCTTCTTCTTCGGCGCCGACTTCTTGGCGGGCGCCTTCTTAGCCGCTGCTTTCTTGGCCGGAGCCTTCTTAGCGGCAGCCTTCTTCGCTGCCGGCTTGGCCTCGGCCTTCTTGGCGGCGGGCTTGGCCTCTTTCTTGGCCGGCGCCTTAGCCGCAGGCTTGGCCTCGGCCTTCTTCTCAGCGGGCGTCGCCGTGGCCTTGGTCTCCGCAGGCTTCGTCTCGGTCTTCTTCGGAGCGGGCTTGGCAGCCGCCTTCGACGGCTTCTTGCCGTCGGTCAGAATCTCGGTGATGCGCAGCGCCGTCAGCATCTGGCGATGACCTTTAGTCCGGCGATAGCCCTTGCGGCGCTTCTTCTTGAAGACGATGACCTTGTCGTCGCGCTTCTGCTCCACGACCTCGGCTGCGACCATGGCACCGGCAATGGTCGGGCTGCCGGTCTTGGGACCACCCTCGCCGCCGAGCAGGATCACCTCGCCAAGCTCGACGATGTCGCCGGGCTCGCCCGCGATCTTCTCAATCTCGATAATGTCGTTTGGCGCCACGCGATATTGCTTGCCGCCCGTGCGAATGACCGCGAACATGTCTCTCTAATCCGTCTCTTGGGGCTTGATTTGCCAGCGACTAGGCGCGCGGGCAGAGCCTCTAAAGGAGCGATAAGCGGCGCAATATAGAGGCGAAAGCCGATAAGTCAATTGCTTGCGGCCCCTGAAAAAGGCCCTGGAGGCTAGGTATTTCCTAGCCCAGCCCGGGTTGCCGTGGCGCCGGAGGCAAGCTACATCAGCCGTCTCGGAGAGGTGCCGGAGTGGTTGAACGGGACGGTCTCGAAAACCGTTGTGCGGGTAACCGTACCGAGGGTTCGAATCCCTCCCTCTCCGCCAGCGTTTCCCCTTTGGGGGCTGCAAATAAACACAATTATCAGCCATCAAGGCCGGTATGGAGCTGCGCATGATGTATCTCGTTCGTCTGGCCCTCGGCGTGGCGTTGCCCTGCCTAGTGCTGTTCCCCAACGCCGCCCTCGCCAACCGAAAACCCTGCCTGAACCTCGAGCAGAGCTACGAGCAGATCGCGCGGGGCGCGAGCACCATCGAGATCAACAATGTGCTGTTCAAGGCCGCCGACAAAGGCTGCCAGGCGCTGGCCGTCAAGCTCCTGGACAACGGCGCCTCGCTTAAAGCGCGAGACCGCTTCGGGTCCCAGCCGCTGGCGCATGCCGCTGCGGCCGGTAAGGCCGACATCGTGACGCTGTTCTTGGATCGTGGCGCCGCGATCGATGCACAGAACATCGACGGCTCCACCGCCCTCTACAAGGCGGCAGAGGCGGGCCGGCTCGCCATCGTTAAACTGCTGGTTGAGCGGGGAGCGAATGTGAACCTCCCAGGGCGCAGTGGTATCAGTCCCCTTTCCGCGGGTGCCTATATGGGCAGCGAGCCTATCGTCACATACCTGATCGACAAGGGCGCCGACCTCAATGCCAGCGACAAGACGCAGAAGGCGCCAATTATCTACGCCGCCGGCCGCGGCTTTGTTCCTGTCACCCGCCTGTTTCTGGACAAGGGCGTCGATGTCAACGCCCGCTATGGAAACGATCTCACCGTCTTGATGTGGGCGGCAGGCTATTCCAGCGAGGCCGGCGTGAACGACATCGTGCAGGTCATGAAGTTGCTGCTCGATCGCGGGGCGCATATCGACGACCGCGACAATCGCGGCCGCACCGCATTGATGATCGCGGCCGAGCTCAACCACGCAGCCGCCGTCGATCTCTTGCTTGCGCGCGGCGCGGACAAGAGCCTGCGTGACAAACAGGGTAAGACCGCTGCCGACCTCACCTCCCTCACCGCGCTGCGCGAGAAGCTCGCGGCAGCACAATAGGGCTAGCGGCCGTAGCCGAGATATTGGTCGATCTGGAGACCTGCCAGATATTTTGAAAGGGCCTCAAGATCGTCCTTTGAGGCTGCCTTCATAAGATCCGACATGCCTGGGTTGTTGCCCCGCGACCCGTCGCGAAACGCCAGCATCTGGTTTTGGAGATATTCCTGCCACTGGCCCGCAAGCCGAGCCGTGGTGCCGTCGCCCTGGAAATGGTCGAGGTGGCAGCCCCGGCAGCCAATCGACTTGGCGGCAGCCTCGGCCTTGGCAGCGACATCGGCCGGCGCCGGCGGCTGCTTGAGGTCCGGCCATTTCTTCTTATGGAAATAGGCCGCGAGCGCTTGCATGTCCTTCTTCTCGAGCTGCGCCGCGATTGGGTTCATCATCGGGTTCTTGCGCATGCCGCTCTTGAAGTCGCGCAGCTGCAGATAGAGATAGCCTTCGTCCTGGCCCCAGATAACCGGTATCTCGTGGCTGATGGGCACGCCGTTCTCGCCGTGGCAAGTGGCGCAGAGCTTCACCTTTCCCTCGATAGCGGCGTCGGCAGCAAACGCACTCCCGGCCACGAATAGGACGAAGGCAAAGAGCGCTGCGCGAAGAGCGCAGCTTGAAATCTGAGACATTCTTGAACTCCCGGCACGGGGCTGTCGTGAAAAGGACGGGGCAAAATGCCCCGTCCTCTCGGTTCGTCAATCGCCAAGCTAGCGAACTTATCAATCGACCGTAAAGGCGATGATGTTGTTGCCGCGCTTGAAGTCGATCTGGGTGTTACCACCCGCGCCGACCACGATGTACTGCTTTCCGTCCACCGAATAAGCGGCAGGCGGTGCATTGACGCCCGCTCCGGCGAAGAACGACCACAGTACGTCGCCGGTCTTGGCATCGTAGGCCCGGAACCAGCCGTCGCCCTCACCGGTAAACATGAGACCGCCAGCCGTGGTCAGCGCGCCACCCATCATCGGCAGTGGCGTCTTCTTCTGCCACTTGATCTTGCCGGTGTTGTAGTCGACCGCGGTGACATTGCCGAACGACTCCTCGGTCGCGATCACCTTGAAGGCGCCGCCGAGCCACAGCTTGCCACCCGGATAGGGTGAGCTCTGGACCTGGTAGGTCATCGGCTGGTGCAGATTGACCGCATAGGCCATCCCCAGCTCGGGGTTGACCGCCATCGGCGACCACTCGACGCCGCCATTGGCGCCCGGCAGCATGCGTGCACCTTTGGCAGTCGGCAATGTGTACATGCCATCTTGCGACACCATCGGCTCGGAGTAGCGGATGAGGCTGCAATCCTTGCGGTCATTGACGTAGACGTACCCCGTCTTGCCGCCATGAATCACAGCCGGCACCACTTTGCCGTCCTTGTCCTTCGCATCGACCAAAACCGTTGGGCTCGTGTCGTCGAGATCCCAAACGTCATGGGGGATGTACTGGAAGTGGCAGACATATTTGCCGGTGTCGAGATCGACCGACACGAGCGACTCTGTGTAGAGATTGTCGCCGGGCCGGATCGCGCCGTCGAGGTCAGGTGACGGGTTACCCACCACGAAGTAGATGCGCTTCGTTTTGAGGTCGACCGACGGGTTCTGCCACACGCCACCGCCGAGAACCTTGTACGGGTCTCCGGTCTTGGCGAGTTGTGCTTTCTCGGCTGCGATGTCGCGATGCAGGTCTTTGCCCGCGGCATCATGGGTCGCCCACACGCCGACCGAGTTCTCGGGAATCGTATGGAAGTTCCACACAAGCTTGCCCGTGTCGGCATCGTAAGCACGAACGAAGCCGCGGATACCGTATTCACCACCGTTGGTGCCGATCAGGATCTTCCCGTCGACGGCGGTCGGCGCCATGGTCTCGCTGTAGCCAAGCTCCGGATCGGCAATTTGCGTCTCCCAGATCACACTGCCGGTCTTGGCATCGAGCGCAACCAGCTTGGCATCGAGCGTCGCCAGATAGACCTTGTCCTTATAGACGGCGACGCCGCGGTTATTCGGACCGCAGCAATAGGTCGTGATGGGACCCATCTTGTGCTTGTAGTGCCAGTATTCCTCGCCAGTCTTGGCATTGAGTGCATAGACATGGTCGAACGACGTGGTGACGTACATCACCCCGTCGACGATGATCGGCGTCGTCTCCTGGGACTCCTTCACCTCTGTCTGGAAGATCCAGGCTGGATGAAGCTTGCCGACATTGGATGTGTTGATTTGTTTGCCCGGGAAGTACCGGGTCTGATCGTAGTTGCCGTTGGTATGAAGAAAGTTGTTTGTGTCACCGGCCGCAGCGTTCAGCTGGTCCTGTGACACGGAATGCGCTGGAGCATCCTGGACCTTGGTCGTGGCCATGGCCTCGGTTTCAGCGCCTGCCCAAGCGAAACCCGCTCCGGCAATACTCATGATTAGCGCGCCAGCAATCGTGGCGGCTGTCTTACAGCTCCCCATGTTTTCCTCCATTTGGGCGTGCACCCGCTTCAGCCGGCTGTCCGCCGGCCGCTCCAGTACGGGTTCGCGTCAATGAGACTGAGTGTCGCCCTGGCCATTGTCAACAAACCCCCGCTTGCGTTCCCGCGGTAGGCTACAAGTCTGCACCCATCTTGCCGGTATTTCCCACCGGTCTTGCCAGTCACCGCAGATTTGAGCAGTTACACTTGCATCACGCGCGGGCTTGCCGCAGACCCTTGGTATGTCAGTGGGTTATCGTATGCGTTCCCCAATACCTGATCAGCCGCCACAGGCGGCAAACTCCATAGTCCAGGCCGGACGGATCCAGGCGACATGCCTGCTAATGGCAGTTTTTCTGGGGTTTCTGCAGTGGGTCGCGGTGCCCGCGCTCGCTGCGGAATCCAATAGCTCTACAACGCCGGAAAGCGCGGATTCAGAGCCCACTTTGGTCCCTATCGGCTACCTCAAACAGGAGGTCAAAGAGCTCATTCCTCTGTCGCGGCTGAACGTCAAACCCGCGGACTTGGGCATTGCCGGCGCCGAGATCGCGCTCAAGGACAACAACACCACGGGGAAATTCACCAAGCAGAAATTCGTTCTCGACGTGGCGCGCGTGCCGGTGGATGGAGACGCCGTCGCTGCGCTCCAGAAGCTCGTCGAGAGCGGGCATCATTTCGTGCTGGTAGATGCGCCCGCCGACGTCCTGTTGAAGCTATCTGACTCCGTCAAGGACAGAGACGTGCTCCTTTTCAATGTGAGCGCGCCTGATGAGACCTTGCGCCAGGAAAACTGTCGCGCCAACGTGCTGCATACGGCGCCAGACCTCGACATGCTCGCCGATGCGCTTGCCCAATATCTCGTCTGGAAGAAGTGGCAGCGTTGGTTTGTGGTGACAGGCGCCTACCCCGAGGACCAGGCCTATCTCAAAGCCGTGCGCCGGTCGGCAAAACGGTTCGGCGCCACCATTGTCGCGGAGCGTGAATATAAGCAAAAGCCGGGAGCGCGGCGCTCCGATACCGGCGAGCAGCTCATCCAACTGCAAATGCCCGTCTTCACGCAGGGCGTGCCATCCTATGACGTGCTGGTCGTGGCGGACCGGCGGGGGAACTTTGGTCCTTATCTTCCGTACCGCACCTGGGATCCGCGTCCCGTCGCCGGCACGTCCGGTCTTAGGGCCATGAGCTGGCATCCTGCCCACGAGCAGTGGGGCGCGACCCAGATGCAGAACAGGTTCCAGCGCTTCGCCAAGCGCTTCATGTTGCCGCTCGACTATCAGGCCTGGGTCGCCGTGCGCGCCATCGGCGAGGCGGCGTCACGCACGCACTCAGGAGACTTCGCCCCAATCAACGCTTACATCCGGGGCGACCAGTTCGATCTCGCCGCATTCAAGGGGCGAAAGGTCACGTTCCGCAAGTGGGACGGTCAGCTCCGCCAGCCAATCATTATTGCCGGACCGGAACTCCCGGTCTCCACCTCGCCGCAACAGGGTTTCCTGCACCAACATGAGGAGGTCGATACGCTCGGCATCGACGAGCCGGAGAGCAAGTGCAAGTTCAAATAAAAAGGCAGGCGCCGCGGGCGCTTGCCGAGAAAACGGAGTCGGGAGGAAGGAATGAAGGCGGTTAGGATTCTGGCTGCGATCATCGCGGCGGTCGGCTTTGGTTGGAGCGCAAGCGCAGCTCAGGCTTATACGGTCTATGTCTCCAACGAGAAAGGTAACTCCCTAACGGTCATCGATAGCGACACCCTTCAAGTCCTGACGACGATTCCTGTAGGCCAGCGGCCACGCGGCATCATGCTGACCAATGACGACAAGCATGTGCTGATCTGCGCCAGTGATTCGGACACGATGCAGATGCTCGACGTCGCCACGCGCAAGATCGTGGCCGATCTTCCGTCGGGTCCAGATCCCGAGCAGCTCAATATCAATCCCAAGGGCAACGCGGTCTACGTCGCCAACGAGGACGACAACCTGCTGACCGCGATCGATCTCAAAACGAAGAAGGTTGTGGCCGAGGTCGAGGTCGGCGTCGAGCCCGAAGGCGTCGGCGTCAGCCCTGACGGCAAGACCGTGGTGGTGACCTCGGAGACCAGCAACATGGCGCATTTCATCGATACCGACACCTACGAGGTCGTCGACAATGTGCTGGTGGGGCAGCGGCCGCGATTTGCCGAGTTCACCGCAGACGGCTCGCGATTGTGGGTCACTTCGGAAGTGGCCGGGACGGCCACGGTCATCGATGCCAAGACGCGCAAGATCATCAAGGTCATCCACTTCGCGGTGCCCGGAGTTCAGCCGGACTACATCCAGCCCGTGGGCGTGCGCGTAACCAAGGATGGAACGAAGGCCTTTGTTGCCTTAGGGCCGGCAAATCGTGTGGCGGTCATCGACGCGAAGACCTTTGAGGTGGAGGATTATCTCCTGGTCGGCAAACGCGTGTGGCAACTCGCTTTCACGCCGGACCAGAAGCTGTTGTTTGCGACCAACGGAAACAGCAATGATGTGTCGGTGATCGACGTCCCTAGCCTCAAGGTCGTAAAGTCGATTGCGACGGGCGAGGCGCCTTGGGGAGTCACGATCTCAAAGAAATGAGGAAGCTGGAGCGACCACACTGGCTGGTAAGCCTTGCAGTAGCCGGCGTGTTCGCGGCGCTCACGCTGATCGGAGACCATGCCTCCAGCCAGGAGGCCCTAGCCCCTCCCCCGGTCACGGCGTCCTCTGTCTTTGTGATGAATGCCGAGACCGGCCAAGTCCTCTACGCCAAGAACCCGGATACGCCGTTCAGGATCCTCAGCCTCACCAAGCTGATCACGGCCTACGTCCTGATGAACCAGATGGGCGACCAGCTGTCCGACACCGTGAAAATCAATTGGCCGCATCTCGTCCGCGGCTCGACGGCGGGCCTCAAGAGGGGCGACATCTGGACTCTGCAGGATCTGCTCTACGGCATGGTTCTCGTCTCCGGCAACGATGCCGCAATGGCCATTGCCGACCACGTCGGACGCTTCCTTCTCGCCAAGGAGAACAAGCCTGGCGATTCCTTCAAGCGTTTCGTCCAGCAGATGCGGACCGCAGCGGCAAGCCTCGGCGCAAGCCACGCACAATTCGCCGATCCTTACGGAATCTCCCCTGACAACGAGGCAACGGCACGCGATGTTGGGCTAATCGCGGCCAGAGTCTTCACTGATTCGCGCTTGCTGCCGGCATGGCGGTGCACGCAACGGACCTTCCAAATTGAAGGGCCGCACGCGCGGGCCGTCACCCTAAAGACCACCATCGAGATCCTCGGCGAACCGGGCGTCATCGGGGCGAAGACGGGATCCTATGTCAGCAAGAACATCTACAATCTCGTCACCGCGTGGCACGCGCCTAATGGAGAGACCATTGTCGGCGTGGTCTTTGGCAGCGCCAGCCACCCCGCCCGCTACGACGACATGCATGCGATCATGGCGGCGCTGCCGGACGACTTCCCGGCATTGGCCGAGCCGGCCACGGGGGCGACATTCAAACGCGTCGCGGGCGCAGGAAACTGCCAGTAGTCGGAGGATTGCCGGCTTGTTCTCCAACATCTTGCCGGCCTTGCCGTACCCCGGTCATATTCAGATCAGAGAAACTACGGGAGGTTCGGTGCGAAGACTGCTACAAGCGCGCTGCAAACAAGAGAGGGGCCGGGGATGATGCGTGATTGCTTAGGACCGCCTGTTGCGCTTGCCTTGATGCTTTGCTTTGCCTGCGGCGGTCCATCGGCGGCCTGGGCGCAAGCCGGCGCCATCAGCAAGGACATGCAGACTTACTGCGTCAACGACTACAAGAAATTCTGCGGCCAATGGGGCCTGAACTCCAGCGGTCTTAATCTTTGCATGCGCAAGGCGGGACCAGGCTTGTCACCAGCCTGCGTCCAAGCTCTGGTCAAGGCTGGAAAGGTCTCGCAAGCGGAGGTGGACAAGATCAAGGCGCAGGCGAAAGGGCGGTAGCCCTTGCCGCTTGATGCCATCGATCAGGCCGGTGCCGCCGCCAGTCCCCCTCGCAAGAAAAGCCATCGCATTCGCGCTCGGTTCAACCGGGAAACAAGGACCCAGATGATGAAAAGACTTCTCTGCCTGAGCGTGCTTGCCGCCCTAGCCTTGTCCAGCAGCGTGGCCTTCGCCGCGGACACCTGCACCAAGATCGTCGCGACGGGCCATCCCAGCTATCCTGTGATCGCCTTCAAGGATGGCGACCAAATCAAAGGCGCGGCCCCGGCTCTGGTCGAGGCGATCGCGAAACACATCAAGGTTCCCCTCGAGTCGAAATACATGGGGAGTTGGACCGACGCTCAAGCGGCAGCGCGCGACGGCAAGGCCGACATGATCGTCGGCGTCTACTACAATGAGGACCGCGCCAAGTATCTCGACTATGTCCAGCCGGCATTTATCTATGACCCGGTCGTCGTCTTCGTCTCGAAGAGCAACAAGTTCCCCTACAAGGGACAGAACGATCTGATCGGCAAGAAGGGCGCCACCAACAAAGGCGAGAGCTACGGGACTGCGTTCGACGCGTTCATCAAGGACAAGCTTGACGTCGAGCGGACCGACGGCCTCGACGAGGCCTTCAAGGCGCTTGTGTCGGGCAAGGTCGACTACGTGATTGCCGGCTATTATCCCGGCCACGCCGACGCGGCCGACATGGACATCGACGACAAGGTCGAAGCCTTGGAGCCGGCGCTGCTCTCGGCCGAAATGTTCGTCGCCTTTTCGAAGAAATCGCCTTGCGCCGCGCTGGCGCCGAAGTTCAGCCAAGGCATCACCGAGATGACGACGGATGGCCGCTTTTACAAAATGCTCGTCGATGCCATAGCCACGTGGGACGCCACGCACTAGGTGCCTGCCGAACCGCAACCCCTAGCGAAAGGCCCGCCTCGACATTTGTCTTCCGGCCCGTGGATCGAGATGCCAGGCCGTGTCATACTCCCCGAAGGAGTGGCGTAAATGGCCGAACAGAAGCTTATCGGGATTCTCATCGCCGTTGGCCTGATCCTTGTCGCAGGCATTTTTTGGGTGATCGACCGGGATAAGGCCCCGTCGGATAAGCCCGTGAGCACGACGGTTGCGGTGGCGCCCGCCGCGCCAGAGGCGAAGACGACCAGCGCTCTTTCCCCGCCGAAAGGCCAAGCTGACGATCAACTCTCGAAAGCCCCGTGGTCCGGCAAGATCATGGTCGCCAAGCGGCCCGTGAAGGTTCTCGCCGCTCCCTCGCCCTCTGCCTCCGCAATGTATGGTTTTCCGGCCGGCCGGCCGTTTCGCGCCATCGGCCGCGAGAAAGGTTTCGTCCGCATCCAAGACGTGAAAAGCGGAGCGAGCGGCTGGATCGAGGAGGCTGCACTCGCGCCGGCACCAGAGAAGCCCCCCGCCGCCAAGCCTGCGACGTCGGCCACGACCAAGCCTGCAAGCAAGAACAAGAAAAAGCAGGCCACCGCCGAGACTCTCGCGCCTGCGGACGCCGAGCCCGAGCCGACACCCCAGAGGCGCCGCGGGCTGTTCGGCGGTGGCGGGCTCTTCGGAGGTTTGTTCGGCGGCCGCCAGTAGAACTCAGGCGCTTGCCGGCTTCATTAGGAACTTCCTCACGCGTGCCCTTTAGGCCTCAGGCAGCACCGAGAGGGACGCGATGAACGAGCTGTCGCCTGGGCCCACCTCGTTTCAGGCTTTGCGGGGGATCTTGAGCGGACGCGAGCCGCCGCCTGCCGCCTTCGCCGCCCGGCGCGCCGCTTATCCCTGGCTCGTGGTCGGCACCGTGTCGATCGGCGCCTTCATGGGTCAGCTCGATGCGAGCATCGTGCAGCTCATCCTGCCCAAGCTCGAAAGCGAGTTCGCCGCGAAGCTGGACGCGGTGAGTTGGGTCGCGCTCGCTTACCTCCTGACGATGACGGTGTTTTTGCCGATCTGCGGGCGCCTCGCCGACATGTTCGGTCACAAGCTCCTCTATACCGGCGGCTTCCTTCTCTTCGTGCTCGGCTCTGCGCTGTGCAGCCTGGCGCCAAACCTTTGGCTCCTCATCGCTTTCCGCGTTCTGGAGGCCGTAGGCGCGAGCCTGCTTGCCGCCAACAGCATCGCCATCGTCGTGAGCGCGGCGAGCTCCGCCCAGCGAGGGCGGGCGCTTGGCATCCAAGGCGCGGCACAAGCCATCGGACTTGCCTTGGGTCCGGCACTCGGCGGCGTCCTCCTCGAGACTCTCGGCTGGCGCTCGGTGTTCTGGATCAACGTGCCGTTCGGCCTTGCTGGCGTGCTCGCCGGCTGGTTCATCCTGCCGCAGACCACGGGGCTATCCGACGACAAGCGCTTCGACTGGCGCGGTGCGCTTGTCATCAGCCCTGCCCTAGCCGCTCTCCTACTGGCGCTTAACGAGGCGCATGCCTGGGGCCCGACCTCGCCTCTTTTGATCGGCACCGCTCTGACGGCGGTCGTACTTCTCGCACTGTTCATGCGGACGGAACGCCGCGCCGTGCCGCCGCTTGTTGACCTGAACCTGTTCCGCAATCGCGCTTTCGCCAGCGGCAATGCCGCAGGGCTTCTCGTCTATGCCGTGCTGTTCGGCATGTTCTTCCTCATGCCCTTCGTGTTCGTACGCGGCTACCACGACTCTTGGCTCGTCGCCGGCTTGCGGCTGTCGATGATCCCGCTGGCGCTCGGCATCACCGCGCCTTTGAGTGGCGCCTTGTCCGACAAGCTCGGCCCCCGAGTCCCGACCGTGGCCGGCATGGTGACGTGTCTGGTTGCCCTGGCGCTGCTGTTCGTGGCACTCGACCAGACCCGCCACGAGGTGCCCCTCATCATGGTGGGACTTGCCGTGTTCGGGGCCGGCCAAGGCCTCTTCACCGCGCCCAACAACAGCGCCGTGATGACTTCCGCCCCGCGCCATCTCTCCGGAGAGGCTGGAAGCCTACTCAATGTCATGCGCTCGCTCGGCATGAGCATCGGCATCGCCGCAGCGGCGACCATTCTGAGCTGGCAGCTACAGGAGCTGACGGGGAGCGGCAACACCACGGTCGGCACGCCCCCGGCCGAGCTCTTGGCCGCGGCCCGTACCGTCATCATTTTCCTCGCGAGTCTTTGCATCGCCGCCGCGGGATTATCCCTGGTCCGGCCCACGCCACCACCGGGCCACCTGACAGGACGGTAGACGCGAGACGCCCGGCGCGATGAGCTTCACCGCGGAACCGAGGCGGCCACACCAATCGTTCGAAGACTCCGGAAAGCAACACTGCGAGCGCAGAAGCGCCGCAAGCTCACCGCGCAAGCGCAGCCCGCTAAAGCGGACGCTGCTGATTCGGGCGGGAACCGACAGGAACGCCAACGGTCAGGTCGGCGCTTGCCGACTCGATACCTGCAGGCTGCGGCGCATTCCACGAGCTCGACTGATTGTCGATCTGCGCGCCGAACCATACGAGCGCAATACCCGCGGTCATCACGAAGAGCTCAAGGAGTTGGTAGCGCCGGACAACGCGCCAAGTGCTGCGCAAAGTCCTGCCGGGACGGCGCGGGCGGAAGAAGCGCCTGCGCTGATAATGGGGGGTAACGAGGTGGACCATTGACGTCGCAGTGGCGCGGGTGTTGACGGGGGCCGCGCTGAAGGCCAAGGGTCTACATGTCTCGTCCCAACAAACCGTTGATTCGGGGCGAGCACCCGGTTGCGGAAACCGGCAAAAACAATTCAGGGTAAGTAATAGGTAAATCGTTGACGACGGAAGGGACGCCTCAAGCGAACAGCCTATGCGCCTGCTCCTCGTCTCCGACTTGCACTATTCGCTGCCCCTGTTCGACTGGGTGGTCGACGTCGCCGGCGACTACGACATCGTGGTCATGGCCGGCGACCATCTCGACCTCGCTTCGCTCGTCGATGGCCGCGCCCAGGCGTTGGTCGTAAAGAAGTACTTCCAAAAGCTTCAAGCCAAAACGCGGCTCCTGATCTGCTCCGGCAATCACGATCTCGATTCCAAGAATGCCGCCGGCGAGAAGATGGCCAAATGGCTGCTCGGCTCACGCAACAAAGGCGTGCTTTCCGATGGCGAGTCCCTCGCCGTCGGGGAAACGCTGTTCACCATGTGCGCGTGGTGGGATGGGCCGGTGTCGCAAGCCGCCATTGGCGAGCAACTCGCCGAGGCTGCCAAGAAGCGGCAAGAGCGGTGGATCTGGATCTATCATGCGCCGCCAGCGAACTCGCCGGTTGCCTGGGGTGGCGAGCGCTATTTCGGCGACGATGCGCTGAAGAAATGGATCGAGACCTACCAGCCGGACATCGTCATGTCCGGCCACGTGCACCAGGCGCCTTACATCGAGCGCGGCTCATGGGTCGACCGTATCGGCGCCACATGGGTCTTCAACACCGGACATTATCTCGGCGCGCCGCCGGCGCACATCATCGTCGATACCGATGCTGATGAGGCGTTGTGGTTTTCCGCCGCGGGCAATCAGTATGTTCGTTTGAATGAGCCGCTCAAGCGGCCGGTCGCGACTCTCAAAGCGATCCCGGACTGGCTCACAGCCGGGGATCAGACTCTCGCTCCGGGCCTAAGTTGAAATCCTCGTCCTGTTGGTGGATCAGCGCGTCGAGCACTTCTCCCACCATGCACAGGTGATTGCCTTGATCCTCGAACTGCCGTTTGAGATCGACGAGATAGGTGGTCGCCGCATTCAGGCGCCCGGCAAGCAGCCGACCGATGAAGAACGCAATCTCGGGATTCGACTTCAGGAAGCCTTCGGCATCGTCGAATGTATAGACGGTGATCGGTGTCAGGGCGCGGACCGTCGCGGTATGCGGTCGTTTGAGCAGCACCGACATCTCGCCGAACACCGCACCCGGCTCTTCGACCACGGCGACTTGCGTGTCGCCACGCAGCACCTCGACCGCGCCGGACTTGAGCACATAGAGATGTCCCGACGTCTTGCCTTCCGGCAACAGCACCGTGCCAGGCTCTAGCGTCTCAAGCGGCGCGCCCTGGCACATGTCGAGGATCGAGCCCATCGGCAGAGCGTAGCGCGCGCGCTTAAGTTGTCAAACCGACGTCTCGCCGCGCTGGGTGGCACATCAATGGCCGCCGAAGAAATTGTTCAGGAGCTGCTGCGCAGCCTCCTCCGCCTGTCGCTTCTGTTCTCTCTTCTTCTCCGCCTTGATCTGGGCCGGCGTCTTCTCCGGCTGAGCAGGCTGTGCTTTGGGCTGAGCCGCGGGCTGCGGGGCAGGCTGCGGCGCAGGCTGGCTCTTATTGAGAAGACCGCCGAGCCCCTCGATCAGGGCGTCCTTGTTGACCTTGCCATCCTTGATGATGGGTTCGGGCTGCGCCGGCGCTTGAGGCGGAGCCGCCGCTTGCGGCTGCGCCGCTGGCGGCGCGGGTGCGGCGGGCTCGGTCGCCGCAGGCTGGCTCCCGCTCAGGAGTCCGCCGATCCCCTCGATCAGGGCATCCTTGTTGACCTTGCCGCCCTTGATCACGTCCTTGAACGCGCCGACCTGGCCTACGCCCGGCAGCTTTGAGACATCCTTGCCGAAATTCTTGAATCGCTGAATCGCC
>Ga0307436_1000465_pt1 | contig 19068 bp, 14 predicted proteins | sample SalMarWE160440MG_FD_202513 | JGI IMG/M metagenome (GOLD analysis project Ga0307436, IMG submission 202513) | Salt marsh sediment microbial communities from the Plum Island Ecosystem LTER, Massachusetts, United States - WE1604-40 | ecosystem: Environmental > Aquatic > Marine > Intertidal zone >...
ACCGGGCGCAACGTCACCCTGTTCAACTGCTTCGTCATGGGCGCCATCGACGATTCCATGGGCGGCATCTTCGAGAACCTGAAGGAGGCCGCCCTCACCCTGCAGCAGGGCGGCGGCATCGGGCATGACTTTTCCACCCTTCGCCCGCGCGGCGCGCCGGTGAAGGGCGTGGGGGCCGATGCCTCGGGGCCGTTGAGCTTCATGGACGTGTGGGATGCCATGTGCCGCACCATCATGTCGGCCGGCTCGCGCCGTGGCGCCATGATGGCGACGCTTTCCTGCGACCATCCCGATATCGAGGCCTTCATCGACGCCAAGCGCGATCCCCATCGCTTACGCATGTTCAACCTGTCGGTGCTGGTGAGCGATGCATTCATGGCCGCGGTCGAAGAGGATAAGGACTGGCCGCTGGTGTTTGCCGGCAAGACGTACAGGACCATCAAGGCGCGCGATCTGTGGCAGCGCATCATGCGCGCTACCTATGACGTGGCCGAGCCCGGCGTCATCTTCATCGACCGCGTCAATGCCCGCAACAACCTGAGCTATTGCGAGACCATCCGCGCCACCAACCCGTGCGGCGAGCAGCCGCTGCCGCCCTATGGCGCCTGCCTTCTCGGCTCGATGAACCTCACCCGCTTCATCGCCGAGCCCTTCACCTCCAAGGCGCGCCTCGATACGCAAAACCTCGCCGCCACGGTGAAGACGGCGGTGCGGCTGCTCGACAATGTCATCGACATCTCGCGCTATCCGCTCGATGCCCAACGCCAGGAGGCGCACGCCAAGCGCCGCATCGGCCTCGGCCTCACCGGCCTTGCCGACGCGCTCGCCATGCTGCGCCTTGCCTATGGCACGCCCGAGGCTGCCACCACCGCCGGCAAATGGATACAGACCATCGAGAAGGCTGCCTATGAGGCGAGCGCCGCTCTGGCGCGCGAAAAGGGGCCGTTCCCGCTCTATGACCGCGACGCGCTGATGGCGAGCGAAGGCATAGCGCGCCTGCCCGCCAGCATCCGCAAAAGCATCGCCCGCCACGGCCTGCGCAACGGCCTTCTGACCTCCATTGCGCCGACGGGCACCATCTCGCTGTTCGCCGGCAACCTATCGAGCGGCATCGAGCCGATCTTCTCCTATCGCTACGAGCGAAAAATCCTCAATGCCGACGGAAGCCAGCGGGTGGAGACGGTGGAAGACTATGCAGTGAGGGCCTTTCGCGCCCGCTTCGGCGCTGACGAGCCGCTGCCCGGCTATTTCGTCACCGCCCAGGATCTGGCGCCCGCCGATCATCTGCGCATGCAGGCGGCCGTGCAGCCCTTTGTCGATTCCTCCATTTCGAAAACCATCAACTGCCCGGCCGATATCTCTTTTGCGGATTTCCGCGCCGTCTACGAGGAGGCCTACCGGCTCGGGCTCAAGGGCTGCACCACCTACCGGCCCAACGAAGTGACCGGCTCGGTACTGGAAGTGCCGGCCGATTCGGCCGAAGTGGAGCTAGCCTTGCCGCTGGAGGCCCCGCCGACGCCGGCGGCGGCGGCAGAGCGCGAAACCGGCATCGTCTACATGAAGCAGCCGCTGGAACGCTCGCCGATCCTGCCCGGCTTCACCTACAAGCTCAAATGGCCTGATTCCGATCACGCCATTTACATCACCATCAACGACATCATGCAGGACGGCCGCCGCCGGCCGTTCGAGATCTTCATCAACTCCAAGAACATGGAGCACTATGCCTGGACGGTGGCGCTCACCCGCATGATCTCGGCGGTGTTCCGGCGCGGCGGCGATGTCTCCTTCGTGGTGGAGGAGCTGAAAGCCGTGTTCGACCCGCGCGGCGGCCAGTGGATGGAAGGACGCTACGTCCCCAGCCTGCTGGCGGCCATCGGCGGGGTGATCGAGCGCCACATGATCGATACCGGCTTCCTGCACCGCCCGGCCGCCGGCGAAGCAGCAACGGAGGAGCGCCGGGCCGTGGTCACTGTCGGCGGTGCCCCGCTCGGCCAGTGCCCCAAATGCGGCGAGGCCTCGCTGGTCTTCCAGGAAGGCTGCGCCACCTGCCTCGCCTGCGGCCATTCGAAATGCAGTTAGCAGACCTGCGGCTCTTGACGTTTCGGAGATAATGTTCTAGTTTTGTTCTAAACAAGACTGGAGCCCCCTCATGCCCGACTGCCTCAGCGTCGATTGCGATTTCGCCTCCCGCTTCGTCTACTGGACCGGCGGTTCGGGCCGCCGCTACATCCATACCGTCTATGATGCCGATGCCTGCCCGCCGCTGCCCGGCGGCGTCTATGTATCGGTTGTGAAAGGCGCCGGCGGCGAACTGAGGCTGCTGGCGGTGGGACGTTTTCCCAAATCCTTTGCGCTCAGCCTTGCCGGCTCGCAGGGCCGGCCTGCTCTCGGGGGCAGGTGTGAGATCCATGTGCACCTCCTGGCCAAGAGCGATGCCGACGGCGAGGATGTTCTCGCCGATCTGCGCAGCGGCCTCGATCTCGATCCGCTGCCCGTCCTGGCTGGCGATGAATCCGCCGATCACCTGCCTTGTCCGGCCGAGGACCCTCGTGCATCCGGCGACGTGATTGAATTGTGCCGGTAATTGCGCGATGGTGCCGCGGCGAATGACCACGCCGCGCAGCGAGCAGCAATTCAGCCGATCACGAGCCAGATGAAACAGCCCGCCCATCCGTTTCGCCTTCCGCGCAGCCTCGATCCCGATCTCGCCCGTATCAGGGCGTACTGGCGCGGCCTGTTGCGCGGTGACGCCGAGATGCCGTTCGCCGACGATCTCGACATGAACGCGCTCGCCGATCTGAAGGATGAGCTCATGGTGATCGAGGTCTTTGCCGAGCCCGAGCGGTTCCGCCTCGATATCGTGGGCAAGGCGATCGGCGCGCCGCAGACTGTCGGGCGGTTTGCCGACGAAATTGCACCCAAAACCCCGTTCGAGTTTCTGCGCGCCCAGGCAAGCGTCACGCTGGAGGCCGCACGGCCCACCTTCTTCAAGCGCGACAAGGGCACTGCCGCCGGGGCCCGCGGCTATTCCCGCCTGTTGCTGCCGATGTGGGGGGATGGCCACATCAGCTTGGTTCTGGGCGCGATAGCCTGGCACTGATCCGCCCCTTCTGAAGCGCGCCGCGACAGCACGCATATTGCGCCCCGGCGCGACGGAAGCTGCGGCCCTGATACGTCTGAACAGAGAAAGCTGATGAACGATCCCGCTTGACTGCCGTGGCAATGCCTGTGGCAGCATGTTGATTGGGATCAATCCGCCGGTGGGTCAGCGGTCTACAATGCTTTTGCACAGCGAGGTTCGCATCCGGCCATGCACGGCAAACATCAAGGCGGCTCGGACCGGGCCGAGATAGAAGATGTCCTCGGTATCGCCAACCGCAAGGGCGCACGGCTCAAGCGCGCGCTCAAGTGGCTGATCGGCTTGGGCGCTGTGCTGCTCGTCGCGGCCGGCGGCTATGCCTTCCTCGCAAGCCGCGGCAAGTCCGCAGATGTCACCTATCGCACCGATCCCGCCAGCCGCGGCAATATCACCGTCATCGTCACCGCCACGGGCACCGTGCAGCCCACCAACAAGGTCGATATCTCCAGCGAGCTGTCCGGCATCGTGCGCAAGGTCCTCGTCGACTACAACTCGCACGTCAAGGTGGGCGAGGTGTTGGCCGAACTCGACACTGACAAGCTGATGGCGACGGCGGAGAGCTCGCGCGCCCATCTCACCGCCGCCAAAGCGAAGGTGGCCGAGGCCGAGGCGACGGTGGTGCAGACCCAGCAGGACTATCTGCGCCAGCAGCGGCTGGCCGAGCGGCAGGTGAAATCGACCCAGGACCTGGAGATCGCCAAGGCCACTTACGACCGCGCCGTGGCCGCCCTCGACAGTTCCAAGGCCGATGTCGAGGCCGCCGCCGCCGACCTCCAGCTCAACGAGACAAACCTGGAAAAGAGCCGCATCGTCTCGCCCATCGACGGGGTGGTGCTGATGCGCAATGTCGATCCCGGCCAGGTGGTGGCCTCCTCGCTGCAGGCACCGGTCCTGTTCACCATCGCCGAGGACCTGACCAAGATGGAGGTGCAAGTCGACGTCGACGAGGCCGATGTGGGCAAGGTACGCGAGGGCCAAGCGGCCAGCTTCAGCGTCGATGCCTATCCCGACCGCACCTTCGAGGCCACCATCACGCAGTTGCGCTTCGGCTCCGAAGTAGTGCAGGGCGTCGTCACCTACAAGGCCGTGCTCACCGCCGACAATCCCGAACTGCTGCTGCGCCCGGGCATGACGGCCACCGCCGAGATCACGGTCGACAAGGTGAAGAACGTGCTCACCGTCTCCAACGAGGCGCTGCGTTTCACCCCGCCACAGACCGAGACGGTGGGTGACAACCGCAGCTTCCTCATGCGTCTCATCCCCGGCCGGCCGCGCTTTCGCGCCCCCAGCAGCAACGTGGAGGCAGGCCCCGAGCGCAAGGTGTGGGTGCTGCGCGACGGCAAGGCTGTGGCGGTCAAGGTGAAGGTGGGTGTTTCCGACGGCAAGCGCACTGAGGTCGACGGCGGCGGGCTGAAGGTCGGCGATGCCGTCATTATCGATGCCTCCACGCGGGCCGGCTGAGGAAGGGGCAAGCCATGCCGCAGCAACGGCCGAGAGATCCAGCGCTCATCGAGCTCAAGGCCGTCTCGAAACTCTATGGCAGCGGCGCGGCCGAGGTGCGCGCGCTCGATGCCGTCGATCTCGCGATCGATGAAGGCGAGTTCGTCGCCATCATGGGGCCGTCCGGCTCCGGCAAGTCCACCGCCATGAACGTCATCGGCTGTCTCGACACGCCGACCAGCGGGAAATACCTGTTCCGCGGCATCGATGTCGGCGGGCTCAGCCGCGCCCAGCGCGCGCTTCTGCGCCGCCACTTCCTCGGCTTCGTGTTCCAGGGTTTCAACCTGCTCGCCCGCACCACGGCGGTGGAAAACGTTGAGCTGCCGCTGATCTATCGCGGCATGGGCGTCGCAGAACGCTATGAGCGGGCGCTCAAGGCGCTGGCGCGCGTCGGCCTCCAGGGCCGCGAGCATCATGCGCCGGGCGAGCTCTCCGGCGGCCAGCAGCAGCGTGTCGCCATCGCCCGTGCCATCGTCACCCGGCCGCATGTGGTGCTGGCGGACGAGCCCACCGGCAATCTCGACACAACAACCAGCCACGAGATCATGCAGCTTCTCGATGAGCTCAACCGCGACGAGGGCATCACCGTCATCATGGTGACGCACGAGCCCGACATGGCCAAATATGCCCAGCGCACCATTCACTTCCTCGACGGCCGCATCGCCAGCGATGGGCCGGGCCGGGAGGCTGCCTGATGCTGTGGGAGACCTTGCGGCTGGCGCTGAAGGCGATTGCGCGCAACTCGCTGCGCTCCTTCCTCACCGTTCTCGGCATCGTCATCGGCGTTGCCGCCGTCATCGCCATGGTGACCATCGGCAACGGCACCACGGCCAAGGTGACGGCCGACATGGCCAAGCTCGGTTCCAACCTCTTGTTCGTGCGGCCCGGCCAGTTCGGCCCCGGGCGTTCGAGCGCCGAGGCCAGGCCGTTCAATACCCGCGACATCGAGGCGCTCAAGACCCAGCTCCACAGCGCCCAGGCGGTGGCGCCGGTGTCGCAGATGTCGGTGACCGCCATCTACGGCACCGAAAGCCGCCTGACGGTCGCGACCGGCACCGACAACGACTACTTCATCACCCAGGACTGGCAACTGGCCAAAGGGCGGGAGTTCCTCGACGGCGAGATCCGCTCAGGGTCCGGGTCCTGCATCATCGGCGACACGGTGCGCGACAAGCTGTTTGGGAGGGCCGACCCGGTGGGCCAGCGCATTCGCGTCAACAAGGTGCCCTGCATGGTGGTCGGTGTGCTCGCTTCAAAAGGCCAGTCGGCCTTCGGCACCGACCGCGACGACATCATCCTCATGCCGTTGCGCACCTTCCAGCGCCGCATTGCCGGCAACACCGACATCGGCCGCATCTATGTCTCGGCCCGCAGCAGTTCCGAAACCGGCAAAGTGCAGGCCTCGATCGAACGGTTGTTGCGCGAGCGCCGCAACATCACCGCCGGCAAGGAGGACGATTTCACCGTGCGCGACATGCGCGAGATCGCCCAGACGCAGACCGCCACCACCACCGCGCTCACCGGCCTGCTCGGCGCCGTCGCCGGGGTGAGCCTGCTGGTGGGCGGCATCGGCATCATGAACATCATGCTGGTCTCGGTGACCGAGCGCACGCGCGAGATCGGCATCCGCCTTGCCATCGGCGCGCAGGAAAGCCAGGTGCTGCTGCAGTTTCTGGTGGAAGCGGTGGTCCTGTCGCTGTTCGGCGGCATCGTCGGCATCCTCACCGGGCTGGGGCTGGCGGTCCTCGTCGCCAACGGCATGCGCATCCCCTTCACCGTCGATCCGATGATTGTCATCGTCGCCTTCGGATTTTCGGCAGCCGTCGGCGTCGTTTTCGGTTATTTCCCCGCCCGCCGCGCCGCCCGCCTCGATCCCATCGACGCACTGCGGCACGAATAACGGCCTTAAAGGGCCTCGGGGGCGGGGCAGTCTTTGAGCAGGCGCTCGACATCCTGCTTGCGGCACAATTCGGTGCCGGGGGTCAGCAAGGCGGCGGCAGCCGCGGTGACGGCGAGGCGCAGGGCGTCCGCCGGTTCCCCGTTACGGGCGAGCCCGAAGCACAAGGCGCCCATGAAACTGTCGCCGGCGCCGACGGCGCTGACGGCCTTGACTTTGGGTGGGGTCAGCGCGATGCGCTCGTCGGCCGTCACCATCAGCGCCCCTTCGGCGCCGTGCGTGATGATCACGATTTCCGCGGCCCCGCGCTCGACCAGCCCCGAGGCCCAGTCGGCCGTTTCGGTCGGCCAGCTCATCTCCTTGCCGCTCAGCCGCGCCGCTTCGTCATGGTCCTGGCGCAACAGGAACACGCCTTCCTCAAGAGCCGCGGCAATGCCGCTGCTGGTATCGAGCAGCACACGGCAGCCGACGCGGGCGGCCGTTTCGGCAAGGCGCGCCCAAAATTCCTCGTCCAGTCCCGGCGGCAGGCTGCCGCTCGCCACCGCCAGTGCATCGGGCGTTGCCTCGGAGCTGAAACGATCGAGCAGGCTTTGGCCCTCGGCCGCACTCAACTGAGGGCCCGGCATGACGAAGCGATAGAGAGCGCCGGTCAGCTCTTCATCCACATGCACGCTCATGCGAGTCTCACCGCCAATGTCGATGCGACGATAGGCGAGACCCTCGCGCTCGATCACGGCAACAAGCTGATTGCCGATGCCGCCACCCGCCGCGAACAGCGCCATCGTCTCGCCACCCAGCCGATCGACCACGCGCGACACATTGACGCCACCGCCGCCCGGATCGATCTTGGGCGCCGAGCATCTGAGCTTGTGCCCCGGTTCCACGCGATCGGTGGTGGTCCACAGATCGAGTGCGGGATTGGGGGTGAGCGTTATGATCCGTCGCTGCATCACTGCTCGCTTACGGCTTCCTCGGCGGCCACCTGCTGCTTGACGCGCAGGAAACTGTCGGGGTTCACCGATATCGAATCGATACCGTGGGTGATGAGGAAGCGGGCGAATTCGGGATGATCGCTCGGCGCCTGACCGCAGATGCCGGTGTGGGTGCCGGTCTTTTGCGCCGAAGCAAGCAGTTGCGAGATCGCCAGGGTGACCGCGTCCTGGCGCTCATCGAACAGCTTGCTCAGTCTGTCGCTGTCGCGGTCGACACCGAGAACGAGCTGGGTGAGATCGTTGGAACCGATGGAGAACCCGTCGAAACGCTCAGCGAACTGTTTGGCAAGCAGGACGTTCGCCGGTATCTCGGCCATGACGAAAACTTCAAGGCCCGCCTTGCCGCGCTCAAGCCCGTGCCTTGCCATCTCCGCCAGCACCCGGTCGGCCTCGTCCGGCGTGCGGCAGAAGGGGATCATCATCACGATATTGGTGAGGCCGATCTCTTCGCGGGCGCGGCGGATGGCGCGGCATTCGAGCGCAAACCCGTCGCGGTAGTCGGGATGGTAATAGCGGCTGGCGCCGCGCCACCCGAGCATCGGGTTTTCTTCCTTCGGCTCAAACGAGGCGCCGCCCAGGAGCGAGGCATACTCGTTGGTCTTGAAGTCGCTCATGCGCACGATCACCGGGTTGGGATAGTGCGCCGCGGCGATGAGGGCAATGCCGTGCGCCAGCGTGTCGATGAAGAAATCTTCCTTGCTTTCAAAACCCCTGGTCAGGCGCTCGATCTCGCGCCGCACCCTGGTGTCCTTGACCTCATCGAAGCGCACCAGGGCCATGGGATGCACCTTGATGTGGTTGGAGATGATGAACTCCATGCGCGCCAGGCCGACGCCGTCGCTCGGCAGCCGCCACCAGCGGAAGGCGGCGGTCGGGTTGGCGAGGTTGATCATCACTTTCGCGCGCGTTTGCGGGATATGGGCGACGTCGATGTCGGTCACATCGAAAGGCACGATGCCGTCATAGATGCGGCCCTCCTCGCCCTCGGCGCATGAGACGGTGATTTCCTGGCCCTGCTTGAGCTTGCGGGTGGCAGTCTCGGTGCCCACGACGGCAGGCAGGCCCAGCTCGCGGCTGACGATGGCGGCATGGCTGGTGCGCCCGCCGTGATCGGTGACGATGGCCGCTGCCCGCTTCATGATCGGCACCCAGTCGGGATCGGTCATGGCCGTCACCAGAACCGCCCTGTCCTCGAAGTGGTCGATCTCGTCGGCGCTGGCCAGCTTGCACACCTTTCCCGCCCCGATGGCATCGCCGACGGCAAGGCCGCTGACGAGGACCTCGCCCTTGTCGCGCAGTTCGTAGGTCTTGAGCTGGCTGCCCTCGCGCCTCGACTGCACCGTCTCGGGCCGCGCCTGCACGATAAAGAGTTCGCCCGTTATCCCGTCCTTGGCCCATTCCATATCCATGGGCTGGCCGTAATGCTTTTCGATGGCAACCGCCCAGCGGGCAAGGGTGAGGACCTCTTCGTCGTTCAGCACGAAGGCGGTGCGTTCGCCGGCATTTGTCTTGACCAGGCGGGTGGCGCCCGTCTTGCCATAGATCATCTTGCTTTCCTTGGCGCCGCGGGTTCTGGCGATGATGGGTTTCAGGCCGGGTTTTTCGAGAAGCGGCTTGAACACCTGGAACTCGTCCGGGTCGACGATGCCTTGCACCACCGTCTCGCCCAGGCCCCAGGCGCCGGTGATGAGCACGAGGCGGGGAAAGCCGCTTTCGGTATCGAGCGAGAACATGACCCCGGATGCGCCCTCATCCGAGCGCACCATCGCCTCGATGCCGATCGAGAGCACCACCTCGAGATGATCGAAATTGTTGTTCTCGCGATAGGCGATGGCGCGGTCGGTGAACAGCGAGGCATAGCACTTGCGGCAGGCTTCGATGAGCGCGCTTTCGCCTTCGACATTGAGGAAGGTTTCAAGCTGGCCGGCAAAGCTTGCCTCGGGCAGGTCTTCCGCCGTCGCGCTCGAGCGCACCGCGACGCTGGCGGCGCCTTTTGCGCCCATCGCACGATAGGCCTTGAGGATGGCCTCTTTCATGGCCGGGGGGAAATCTGCCTTGAGGATCAGTTTGCGGATGGCGCTGCCCATGTTCGCCAGGTTGGATTGGTCGGCCTTCAGCTTGCCGATCTCGGCGGCGATGGGCTTGCGTAAATCATTGGCCTCGATGAAGTGCCAATAGGCGGCCGCCGTTGTGGCAAAGCCGTCTGGCACGCGGATGCCCTCATGCTTGAGGCTGGAGATCATCTCGCCGAGGGAGGCGTTCTTGCCGCCTACCCTGTTGCCGTCGCTACGGCGAATCTCGCTCAATTGAACGACCAGTTCCTCGTGATTGCTCATGACGATTTGCTCCCGGACATCGATTGCGCCTCAGCCCCGTCAGCCATTCGGTCCGCAATCCGAGTGGGCTATTGATGGCCGGTGAGAAAATCACCAAGTCCATGACCGATGAACGTTACGGCTTGCGATCAGCCGCGGCTGGCGACGATGTTTCCGCAACGCGCTTCGAAGGGGCTAAAGGATAAGTATGCGCACATGGCCCTGGTTGCAAATGGCGGCGCTGGTGCTGGCCCTGGCGTTGTTCGGCGAATCCGCTCACGCCGCACCGCTTCGCCTCCTTGTTCTCGGCGACAGCCTGTCGGCCGGTTACGGGCTTGCCGCCGATGAAGCCTTTCCGGCGCGTCTGCAAGCCAGGCTGCGCAGCGAGGGCTATGACATCACCGTCGTCAATGGCGGGGTGTCGGGCGATACATCGAGCGACGGGCTCGCCCGCCTCGACTGGGTGGTAACAGGCGGCATCAAGGCGGTCATCGTGGAACTCGGCGCCAACGATGCCCTGCGCGGCATCGATCCGTCGGTCACCGAGGCCGCGCTCAGTGGAATCGTCAAGCGGTTGAAGGAGCGAGGCATCGCCGTGATGCTTGCCGGCATGCTGGCGCCCCCCAATATGGGCAAGGATTATGCGCGCCGCTTCGATGCCATTTACCCTGCCCTGGCGCAACGCTACCACGTGCCGCTCTATCCTTTTTTCCTCAAGGGCGTTGCCGCCCGTGCGGGCCTCAATCAGCGGGACGGCATGCATCCGACGGCCAAGGGTGTGAAGGTGATCGTCGACAACATCGCGCCGGCGGTGAAGCGGTTCATCGCCACAGTCGCAAGATAGGTTTTGCACCCGGCCGCATTCGTGCCTAATCTTGGCCCTTGTAACGATTCGGAGGTCCCTATGCCGCGCCTGTTCACCGGTATCGAGATCCCCAGCGATGTCACTTTCGAGCTATCCATGATGCGCGGCGGTGTGCGCGGCGCGCGCTGGATCGAGCCGGAGGCCTATCACATCACCCTGCGTTTTATCGGCGATATCGGCGACGGGCTTGCTCGCGACGTCGCCCATGCGCTGGAGGGAGTGAAGGTCCCGTCCTTTTCCTTTTATCTCAAGGGCATCGGCGCCTTCGGTGGCAAGAAGCCGCGGGTGATCTTCGCCGGCGTCGGCGAGAGCGGCGAGCTGATTCGCCTGCAGGCCGCTCACGAGCGCCTGATGCAGCGCCTGGGGCTGGCGGCGGAGGGGCGCAAATATTCCCCCCATGTCACGCTCGCCCGGCTGGGGGCGAGCGATGCCGCGAGCGTGCAGGCCTATATCGCCTCGCACAGCATTTATCGCAGCCGGCCGATCGAGGTTTCGCGCTTCGTCCTCTTTTCGTCACGGCCTTCGCGCGGCGGCGGGCCCTACGCCGTCGAGGAGGGCTATCGCCTGGGGGAGGACCGGCGGCTGATCCCGGCTGATTATGCCACGCTGGAGGAGCAATGAGCGGCCCGGCGAAATTGAGTGATGCAGAGCGCCACGCGGCGCTGGCAGGCCTCGAGGGCTGGCATGAGGTGCATGGGCGCGAGGCGCTGGCCAAAACCTTCACCTTCGCCGATTTCAGCGCGGCTTTTGCCTTCATGACGCGCGTGGCCATGCTGGCGGAGAAGATGGATCACCATCCCGAATGGTCGAACGTCTACCGCACGGTGGATGTGGTGCTCGCCACCCATTCGGTAGGCGGTGTGAGCGCGCTCGACATCGAGATGGCGCGCGCCATGAACCGGCTGGCCGGCGCAGGCGTCCGCTAACGAACATTAAATCACCGTAACCCTGTTACCGGTTTTGCTTGCGAAGCCGGGCCGTTATGCCCATATTCGGGCGGAGTTCACCCGGATATGACACGCAGAGGAGTTTCTATCCATGGCTGACCTGAAATATCGCACCGCAGTAGGCACGGGCGCCCGGGTCGATATCGACCAAGGGCTCAGGTCCTACATGCTGCGCGTCTACAACTACATGGCGCTGGGCGTTGCCGTCACCGCCATCGTGACGCTGTTCGTCGCCGGCAATCCGGCAGTGCTTTCGGCCATCGCGCTGGGGCCGGCCAAGTGGGTCCTGTTCGTCGGTATCCTCGGCCTCGGCTTTTTGGCGCCGCGCATGATCTTTTCCGGCAACACCATGATGGCGCATGCCGCCTATTGGGGCTATGCCGCCTTGTGGGGCGTGTTCATCGCGCCGATGATCGCCTTCTACATGGGCATCAACGGTGGCGCTCTCATCGTGCAGGCGCTCGGCCTCACCGCCGTCACCTTCGGCGCCACCAGCCTTGCCGGCTATGTCACCAAGCGTGATCTGTCCGGCATGGGCGGCTTCTTCATGATGGCCACCATCGGCCTGCTGATCGCCATTATCGCCAACGCCATCTTCTTCCACTCGACCTTCATGAGCCTCATCACCTCGATGATCGTGGTCGTGGTGTTCGCTGCAGTCACCGCCTATGAGACGCAGATGATCAAGGAGATGTATGTGGAAGGCGATGTCGCCGCCGTTGCCCAGGGCAAGGCGATCTTCGGCGCCTTCATGCTCTACGGCGCCTTCATCACGCTGTTCATCCACATCCTCAACATTCTGGGGATCATGCGCTCGAACTGAGCGCCGAACGCGCCAGAACAACGAAAGAACCCCCGGACCGGCAAGGTCCGGGGGTTTTGCTTTTTGCCCTGTTCAAACGCTGACCAGGCTCGGCCGGCGGATCAGCACTTTCAGAACCTGTGCCAGGTCGTGGCCGCGCCTGACGATGGTGCCGCCGGCCGCCACCACCCTGTAGGCGCCCTGCCGGCGGGTGTTCTTTGGATGCTTCTCGATGCGGAAGAGCGGCATCTCGCTGGTGCGGCGGAAAATCGAGAACACGGCGCGGTCGCGGTGGAAGTCGATGGCATAATCGCGCCATTCGCCTTCCGCCACCCGGGCACCGTAGACGCCGAGGATGAGGTTGAGTTCCTTGCGATCAAATGAGATGGGTGCGCGCACGGCGGCGTTTGCCGATCTGGTGGCCTCGGCCTCGGTCGCACCGCCAGACCGGTACGACCGAAGCGGAACTATGGGTTCCGTTTCGCTCACCTCGCCCCTCTCCTGCCCGACCTCGGCCCCCCAAGGTGAATGCTGACTGACTGCATAAAGGAAATGATGGCCCATCGCGGCCGTTTTGGCAAGCTGGCCGGTGGCGAAACAAGGTCGATAACGCCCTATTTTCGCCGCAACCCGGCCTTTCTCGCTCCGCAATCACCGGTCACATTGTCATCGTTGCCTCTATGGCCCGGCTTCTGAGGAGGTATCGGAAACTCAGCCCCCCAGCCCCCCGGTGCTTCCCATAGAGAAGCCGGGCCAACACGCGCAAGACCTAGTCAGTCAGTAGGCGTCAACAAGGTTCTCAGGCGGTCGTTCCTTCACCGAGGAACGGCCGCCTTGCTTTCGGGCCCGAACGCCGCTCTTGATCTTTTGACCGCTTCTCCCATATCGCTTGCCAGCAACGATTTTCCCCAGGGCGAGACGAGGATGGCGAAAGCAGCGAAAACCACCAAGAAGAAACCAGCCGAAGCCGAAAAGGGCGAGACCTTCGCCTTCCAGGCCGAGGTGGCCAGGCTCCTTAACCTGATGGTGCACTCGGTCTATTCCGACCGTGACGTTTTCTTGCGCGAACTGATCTCCAATGCCTCCGACGCGCTCGACCGGCGCCGCTATGAGGCACTGACCGACACATCGATGGCGGCCGAGGGGGCGCTCGAGATCGTCATCAGCGCCGACAAGGACAAGGGCACCCTCACCATCGCCGACAACGGCATCGGCATGGACAGGACCGAACTCATCGAAAATCTCGGCACCATTGCGCGTTCGGGCAGCCAGGCTTTCTTGGCCAAGGCGGCCGAGGCCAAGGGCGATCTCTCTCTCATCGGCCAGTTCGGCATCGGCTTTTATGCCGCCTTCATCGTCGCTTCCAGGGTGGAGGTGATCTCGCGCCACGCCGGCAGCGAAGGCTGGCACAAATGGACCTCCGATGGCACTGGCGACTATACGGTCGAGCCATCCGACGGCGAGGGTTTGACGGATGCCGGTACCCGCATCCGCTTGCGCCTGCGCGAGAATGCGCACGAGTTCCTCGATCCACACCGCATCGAGTCCATCGTCAAAGCCTATTCGGACCATGTGGCGCATCCGATCATGCTGGGCATCGACACCGAGACACGGCGCCAGATCAACTCCGCCAGCGCCATCTGGGCGCGGCCCAGGGCCGAAATCACGCCCGACCAGTACAAGGAGTTCTCCGGCCATGTGTGTGGGCTTTACGGCGACCCGGCGCTCACCATCCATTACCGCGCCGAGGGGCGCAACGAATACACTGTGTTGCTGTTCGTGCCGGCCGAGCGGCCGTTCGACCTGTTCGATCCGGCGCGCAGCGGGCGCCAGAAGCTTTATGTGCGCCGCGTCTTCATCACCGACGATGCCGATCTCTTACCGGCCTATCTGCGCTTCGTGCGCGGGGTGATCGATTCCGAGGACATGCCGCTCAACATTTCGCGCGAGATGCTGCAGCACAATCCCACCGTCGCCGCCATCCGCAAAGCAGTCACCAACCGCGTCCTGTCGGAACTGAAGAAATGCTCGGAAAGCGATGCCGAGCGCTATGCCGGCATCTGGAAGGCCTTCGGCGCGGTCATCAAGGAAGGCCTGTATGAGGACATGGAGCGGCGCGACCAGCTCTTTGACATCGTCCGCTTCCGTAGCACCAAATCGGACGGCGAGACCGTGAGCCTCAAGGACTATGTGGGGCGGATGAAGGAGAACCAGACGGCCATCTATTACCTCACCGGCGAGGATGCCGCCCGCGCTGCCCGCAATCCCAAGCTCGAAGGCTACCGCGCCTGCGACGTCGAGGTACTGCTGCTCACCGACCCGGTTGACAGTTTTTGGGTGCGCACCGCAATGGGCTTCGACGGAAAACCCTTCCGCTCGGTCGAGGAAGGCGCCGACGACCTCGCCAAGATCGCCACCACCGAGGTCGAGACGACGGAAACGGAAGAGGATCCGGCCGCCTTCGGCACCCTCATCGCCGCGCTCAAGCAGGCGTTGGGCGAAGAGGTCAAGGACGTGGTCAAGTCGTCACGGCTGACATCGTCGCCGGTGTGCCTTGCCTCCGACAAGGCCGGGCTCGACCGGACGCTGGAAAAGCTGCTTTCGCGCCAGCGCGACACCGGCGTCACGGTGAGCGCGCCGGTGCTGGAGGTGAACGCCTCCCACCCGCTGATCAAGGCGCTGGCCGAGCGGGCCAAGAGGGACGGCGCCAGCGAGGACATTGCCGATGCCGCCCACCTCTTGCTCGACCAGGCGCACATCCTCGAAGGCGAAGCTCCGGCCGACAGCGAAGGCCACGCCCGCCGCATTGCTAGGCTGATGGAGCAGGTGTTCGCCAGCGCGTAGGACTTATACCAGCGCGCCTCTCGCGTCCGACTTCTTGCGCTCTCCATCGTCATGCCAGCGAAAGCTGGCATCCGTTGGCGCCTCCGCAACTGCAGACGCCAATGGATGCCTGCTTTCGCAAGGAATGGCGATGGGAAAGGAAGGTAAGTCGCGAGGCGGCCGAGTGCTGCTCTCATCCCCTGTAGAGCGTTGCCCCGATGATGGGGCCGACGCCGCCCACCTGCAAAAGCGCCACACAGAAATCCGACGGATCGGCCATGAGATCGGCCTTGGGAAGTTTCAGGGTCACCGCATCGCCGTGCCAGCTTCCTGCCGGGATGATGCGCCGCACCACGTTGGAATAGGTGATCTTGTTGCCGGCATTCTCGCCGCGCGAGATGGCGACGGTGATGTGCGGGGCGACGACCAGCACCCACACGGTCGAATCCTGCCTGAGTCGATCGCCGGGCGCAGCCGCGACGTCGATGACCACCTCGTTCTTCGTTTCACTCACCCGAACCGGCACCGTGGCGCCATCGGGCCCGGCGGCCTCCTCGGCGATTGCGCTGAAAACGGCGGGCTTGCGCGAGCCCACCTCGTGGTGGCGGCCGTCGATCACCATCTGCGGAGTGTAGACCTGGCCGTCGCCGCGGCGCATGGCATAATCGCGCTGGCGGCGCGAAAAAACCGGCGAACCCAGTGTGTCGCGCCAGCCGAGATAATCCCAGTAATCGACATTGTACGACAGCGCGATCAACCCGGGGCGGTGAACGAGTTCACCCATGAAGGCATCGGCCGGCGGGCACGACGAACAGCCCTGGCTGGTGAACAGTTCCACCACCACCGGTGCCGATCGCTTCGCCAGCGCCGGAACGGAACCGGCAACGGTGGCCACGGCGCCGGCCCCTGCGGATGCGAGGAACGTGCGACGGCTAATGCGCAAGGACGTGTCCATCTCCGCTATATGCCGCAAGCCCCCATCACCTGCGAGTCAAATTCAGGTGACACGAAGGTGATGCGGCGGTTTGTCGTTCTCAGGCCGCCCGCGCCAGGTTGCGCAGGACATAGGAAAGGATGCCGCCATTATTGAAATAATCGAGTTCATCGTCGGTATCGATGCGGCACACGACCTCGATCGCCTTTGCCTTGCCGCCGGCGGGCGTCACCTCGACGGTGAGGGTGCCGCGCGGCTTGAGGCCGGCGCCGAGGCCATGGATGGTGACCGTCTCGTCGCCCTTCAGCCCATGGCCCTGCCAGCTCCCGCCTTCCTTGAACTGCAAGGGCAGGACCCCCATGCCGATCAGGTTGGAGCGATGGATGCGCTCGAACGACTGGGCGATGACGGCGCGCACGCCCAGAAGATTGGTGCCCTTGGCCGCCCAGTCGCGCGATGAGCCGGTGCCGTATTCCTTGCCGGCAAACACCACCAGCGGCACCTTGTCCTTCATGTAGCGCATGGCGGCATCGTAGATGGGCATCACTTTTCCTGACGGGTAGTGCACGGTCACACCGCCCTCGGTGCCCGGCACCATCTGGTTCTTGATGCGGATATTGGCGAAGGTGCCGCGCATCATCACCTCGTGATTGCCGCGCCTGGAGCCGTAGGAGTTGAAGTCGAGGCGGTCTACCTTGTGGGCGGTGAGATATTTGCCAGCGGGCGAATCGAGCTTGATCGAGCCGGCGGGCGAGATGTGGTCGGTGGTGATCGAATCACCAAAGAGGCCGAGCACGCGCGCGCCCACCACGTCCTCGACCGGCTCGGGCTTGAGCGTCAGGCCGTCGAAGTAGGGCGGGTTCTGCACATAGGTGGAGGTGCTGTCCCAGTCATAGGTGAGGCCCTTGGTCACCTTGATCCTGCGCCACTTGGCATCGCCGGTAAAAACGTCCTTGTAGCGGCTGCGGAAGGCCTTGCGGGTGACGTTCTTGCGCACCGTTGCCGCCACCTCGGCCGGGCCCGGCCAGATGTCCTTGAGGTAGACCGGCTCGCCCTTCCGGGTATGGCCGATCGGGTCCCTTGCCAGGTTGACATTGAGCGAACCGGCAAGCGCATAGGCCACCACCAGCGGCGGCGAGGCGAGATAATTGGCCCTGACGTCGGGGTTGATGCGGCCTTCGAAATTGCGGTTGCCCGAGAGCACCGCGCAGGCCACAAGGTCCTTCTTCCTGATGGTTTCCGAGATCGCCTCGTTGAGTGGTCCGGAATTGCCGATGCAGGTGGTGCAGCCATAGCCGACGAGGTCGAAGCCGAGCTTGTCGAGGTCCTTCTGCAGGCCGGACGAGGCGAGATATTCCGTCACCACCTGGCTGCCCGGCGCCAGCGAGGTTTTGACCCACGGCTTTACCTTGAGCCCCAGCTTGTTGGCGTTGCGGGCGAGGAGGCCGGCGGCCACCATCACCGAGGGGTTCGACGTGTTGGTGCACGAGGTGATGGCCGCGATCACCACGTCGCCGTCGCCGATGCCGTAATTGGTGCCGTCGACCTTGTGGCGATAGACCTCCGGCTGCGCCTGCAGGGCTCCCTCGTCCACAAAGCGGGCCTCGCCGTTGCTGCGGGCCGGCTCGGCCGGCTTGCGCTGCCCGCCGGTGATTTCGTGCAGAGCCGTGGCAAAACGGCTCGCGGCCTCTGCAAGCGGCACCCGGTCCTGCGGGCGTTTGGGACCGGCGATGGAAGGCACCACGTCGCCGAGATCGAGGCCGAGCGTGGCGGTGAACAGCGGGTCAGACGTTGCCCTGGTGGCGAACAGGCCTTGCGTTTTGGCGTATTTCTCCACCAGCACGACCTGGGCGGGCGAGCGCCCGGTTCCCTTCAGATAGGCCAGCGTTTCGGCGCTCACCGGGAAGAAGCCGCAGGTGGCGCCGTATTCGGGGGCCATGTTGGCGATGGTGGCGCGGTCCTCCAGCGCCAGGCCAGAAAGGCCGGGCCCGTAGAATTCCACGAACTTGCCCACCACGCCCTCTTTCCGCAGCATCTCGGTCACGGTGAGCACGAGGTCGGTGGCGGTGGTGCCGGGCTTGAGCTTACCGGTGAGCTTGAAGCCCACCACCTCGGGGATGAGCATGGAGATGGGCTGGCCGAGCATGGCGGCCTCGGCCTCGATACCGCCCACGCCCCAGCCGAGCACGGCAAGCCCGTTGACCATGGTGGTATGGCTGTCGGTGCCGACGAGGGTGTCGGGAAACGCCGTCTCGACGCCCTTTAAGCGCCTGTTCGCCTTCACCTTTTCCTTCTTCGTCCACACCGTGCGGGCGAGATATTCGAGGTTGACCTGATGGCAAATGCCGGTGCCAGGCGGCACTACGCGGAAATTGTCGAAGGCGCCCTGGCCCCACTTGAGGAAGGTGTAGCGCTCGACATTGCGCTCGTACTCCTTGCCTACATTGAGCTTGAAGGAGCGCGAGTTGCCGAAGAAGTCGACCATCACCGAATGGTCGATGACGAGATCGACCGGGGCCAGCGGGTTGATTTTCCTGGCGTCGCCCCCCAGCGCCGTCATGGCATCGCGCATGGCGGCGAGATCGACGACGGCGGGAACGCCGGTAAAATCCTGCATCAAGACGCGCGCCGGGCGAAAGGCGATCTCGCGGCCCGTCTTGCCGCGGTTCTTCACCCACTTGGCCACCGCCAAAATGTCGTCGCTGGTCACCGTGCGCCCGTCCTCGTGGCGCAACAGGTTCTCCAGCAGCACCTTGAGCGAGAAGGGCAGCGCCGAGATGCCCTCGAGCCCGTTCTTCTCGGCGGCCTTGAGCGAATAATAGACGTAAGCCCTGTTGCCCGCATTCAGGGTCTT
>Ga0307436_1000466_pt1 | contig 19044 bp, 16 predicted proteins | sample SalMarWE160440MG_FD_202513 | JGI IMG/M metagenome (GOLD analysis project Ga0307436, IMG submission 202513) | Salt marsh sediment microbial communities from the Plum Island Ecosystem LTER, Massachusetts, United States - WE1604-40 | ecosystem: Environmental > Aquatic > Marine > Intertidal zone >...
TCGCCTCCTGCCTCGGTCCAGGCCAAACCGGTGGCCACGCCGGGACGGGAGGTACGCATGGCCACCTCGGGAAAGTGCCGCTCGGGCCCCAGGTACTCCCGCAGTGCATCCGGGGTGATGACATCCCCGGTATGCTGCCCCTGTCCCTTCTTGAAGGCCACCTTGCGGCAGACCCTCGCGATCTCCCGTTCCAGGTTTCTCACCCCGGCCTCTTTGGTATAGGAGGAGATGATTTTTTGGATCCCCTCGTCGGTAAAACGCACCTCTTCCTTCTCCAAGCCGTGTGCGTCCGTCTGCTTGGGGATGAGATATCGTTGGGCGATGGCGACCTTCTCATGGTTGGTATAGCCGGGGAGCATCAAGACCTCCATCCGGTCCCGCAGGGCGGGGTGGATGGTCTCCAGCATATTGGCGGTGGTGATGAAAAAGACCTGGGAGAGGTCAAAGGGGATGTCGAGATAGTGGTCCCGAAAGGCGGCATTCTGCTCCGGGTCGAGGACCTCCAAGAGGGCGGAGGAGGGGTCGCCGCGGAAATCGGCCCCCACTTTATCGATTTCATCGAGCATGAAGACCGGATTGCGTGATTCCGCCCTGCGGATGCTCTGGATGATCGTCCCCGGCAGGGCCCCGATATACGTCCGCCGATGCCCCCGGATCTCCGCCTCATCCCGTACCCCTCCGAGGGAGAGCCTCACGAATTTCCTCTCCAAAGTCCGGGCGATGGATTGCCCGAGGGAGGTCTTCCCCACCCCCGGGGGGCCGACAAAACAGAGGATGGGGCCTTTCATATCCTCCTTGAGCTTTCTCACCGCCAGGTACTCGAGAATCCTCTCCTTGATCTTATCGAGGTCGTAGTGGTCTTCGTCCAAGATCCTTTGTGCCCGGTCCAAGTCCATATTGTCCGCCGTCTCCCGGCTCCAGGGGAGCTCGGTCAGCCACTCCAGATAGGTCCTGATGACCCCATATTCGGGAGAGGCGGTAGGGATCTTCTCGAGGCGGGCGAGCTCCCGCTCGGCCTCTTTCTCCACGTGCTCGGGGAGGTTTGCGGCCTCCATCTTTTCGCGGAACTCCTTGATCTCAACCTGGAGCTCGTCCTCTTCACCCAGCTCCTTTTTAATGGCCTTGAGCTGCTCGCGGAGGACGTACTCACGTTGCCCCTTCGTCATCTTGTCCTGGACCTCGGACTGGATCTTGGTGCCCAGCTCCAAGAGATCCACCTCTCGTTGCAGGATGGAGGAGATCTTTTTCAATTTTTCCTCGGCGGATTCCAGGTCGAGTATCTCCTGTTTGTCCTCAGGCTTCATCTTGATGAAGGTGGCGATGAAGTAGACCAGTCGGAAGGGGTCTTCTATGTTCATGGCAGCCGCCTGAAGCTCATCGGGGATGTAGGGTACGAGGGTGATCATCTTCTGGTACTGGCCCATGACGGCCCGCATGAGGGCCTCCACGCGTTCGTTCTGCTCCGGCCGTTCCTCCAACACCTGCACCTGTGCCTTGGGAAAGGGATCTTCCTGAATTATCTTGGTGATACCGATCTTAGCCAAGCCCTGTGTTATCATGCGCAGGGTGCCGTCGGGGTTTTTCAACATCCTATGAATAAGGATGGCCGACCCCGTTGAGTGGAATTCCTTTTTCTCTCGATCTTTGAGCATCACGGCCCCGGCGATGCGCTCATGGGAGAGGGCCTCGTCGACAGCGGCGGCGAGCTGCGGGTCCTTGAGAATGAGGGGGACCAAGGTGTGGGGATAGATGACCATATCCTCCATGGGCAGGAGAGGGAGCTCCGGAGGAATCTTGGGTGCTTCCCCTTCGTCGCTTATCCCAAGGATTTCCGTTTGGGCCTCTTCTTTTCGTTCGTCCATTGGTTCACCGTTAGGTAATGGTAATGGTTATTGTTTTTCGCTCGCGGGGAGGGGTGGAGCGCTTCGTGATGGTGATGGTCAGGAGACCATTTTTGTACAGGGCAGAGATATCTCCTGTATCGGTTCCTTTCGGCAGGGGAAAGCTGCGCTCGAACTCATGGTAGTTGATCTCGGCCTGATGATAGGTGCGCCACTCCCCCTCGAACTCATCTCTCCTGGTCCCTTTGATGGTCACGATCCCCTCGTTGGCGGTGACGGAGAAATCCCCCTTGCGCACTCCGGCAAGCTCCAGTTTGATCACCCAGGCCGCATCCGTCTCGTAGACATCGGCCAGGGGTTGCCACTTACCCTCTGCCGTGGGATGGACTTTGCTGGGGACCAACAGCGAAAAGAAATGCCGTTCCGCCTGGAGATGTACGTTTCTCAATCTCTCAAAAAGTTCGTCTGCTTCTTTGAACATGTGTGCGTTTTCCTCCTCTGGTTTCGATGGTGCTTACCCCTCGGTGCCGACCTCCGTATCGTCCTCTTCCCGCCACAGAAAGAGACCGGTCGTCCCATCGTATTCCCGCTCCAGGGGTTTCCCTTCCAGTTCCTGTATATGGGCCTCTCCGGCGAACAGGGTGGTCGGAGACATAAGGTGCCCTCCATAGGTGTTACCTTCAGCGTCGGCGAGGATGATGTGGGCGTGGACCATGACAGCGCTGTCCTTGAGAGTGATGTTCCCGTGACAAGAGGCGATCTCCAAGCCACCGTCGATATGTCTGCTCCGATAGACCCTCTCACTTTGATCGTAGTATCCGATGGTAGCCCCCTGTACCGCCCCGATCACCGACACAACCCCCATCTGTATCCCCCTGTGCCGACACTCTTGCGTCACAGCCTCCGCCAGGTCCTTTCCCTGGGGCAATCTGATGAGATAGGTATCCCTTACGTGCACCTGAAGTATTCTGTGGACTCTATGCCGATTTTAGTATACTATAATAATATTGAGGGCAAATGGCAAGGTACTTCGTGCGGATCTTAGTGATGGAGGATCGAGGCGATTCGTTCCCTCATCTCCTGTAGCCACTCTTCGGTGTACGGGGAGGTCCCCTTCAATGTGGGATCAAGCGGGTCCTCCGGGTTGAAGTTTTGGAGGGTCAAGGAGGAGGACCCGCTCAGGTGGCGGGCTATGTGGAGCAGGTCCTCCTCCTTGTGGAGGGCTGGGACAATAGTAGTTCTGAAGTGATAGTCAACCTTTCCTTTTTTCAGTAAACAGATGCTCTCGCGTATCTTCTCCAGGTCCACGGGCACTCCCGCTGCCCTGGCATATTTCACCTCGTCGAGGGGGGCCTTGACGTCCATGGCCACGCAGTCTAGCAGGCCTCTTTCCAGCAGAGACCGCAGTATCTCGGGGCGGCTTCCGTTGGTATCGAGCTTGACGAGCAACCCGGCACTTTTGATCTCGACCATGAGGGAGGGAAGGTGGGGGTGGATGGTAGGCTCCCCCCCGGAAATGCACACACCATCCACCCACCCCTTCAGCTCGGCCAGGCGGGCCATGATATGCGCGCGGGGGATATCCTCAAGGCCTCCTGGATCTAAGACCAGTTGGTGGTTGTGACAGAAGGGGCACCGAAAGTTGCACCCCGGCAAAAAGAGCATCGAGGCCACCTTGCCGGGCCAATCCACAAAGGAGGTCTCCAGGAAGCCCCTGATGCTGATGGTTTCCTGAACGCCTTGCCGCCGGGTTCCTTCTTGCGGTAGCGATACGCCTGCGTGTGTTATCGCTTCCATCATGCCCTAATCAATCCCTCGATCTCTTGCAGGGTGGGAACCGATCCCCGCCACCCCGCGAGAATTTTTTCATGCTCATCTTCGATGATGATAGTGGGGGTAGACAGCACGCTGTAAAAGGCGCCCTCGGCGAGGCCATCAGGGGTCTCAAGGTCATAAAAGGTGACCGGGAGACCCTCCTGTTGCAGGATGCCGCCAATCTCCTTAGCCGCGGGGCACTTGGGGCACTCGTTTTTGGTAAAGATCTTGATTGAGCCCATTCTTACATAACCTCCTCATCACACGGTAATCTGGTCCTGCTTATCACCATCCGGCCTCTTTTTGATAAAGGCCTCATTGCGATACCTGTCCCGCAATTCCCCCAGCTTCCCCTTGTTCCAACTGGAGATCTTGGTGAAGTAGCCGGTGATGCGGGTGATACCATCCACATCACCGGAGCCGCAGTAAGGGCACTGGTCCATTAGGCCCCTGGCTGTGCGCGCACAATTGTTGCACGTGGTGAACTCCGGTGAAAAGGCGATCTGGTCGTTCTGGGTCAGCTGAAACGTCTTGGTCACGAAGTTGGCCAATGACTCCGGTGAGGGCCTTGATTCCCCCAGCCAGATATGGGTGAGGGAGCCGGCATCGATAAGGGGATGAAAGAGTCCCTCCTGTCTTACCCGTTCGATGGGGTTCATTACGGCGTCACCGCTCAGATAGGTGGAATTGGTGTAATAGACTTCCCCGCGGGCGATGTCACCCTTGATGATGTGACCGGCTTGGGGGGAGTGAAACCGCATATCCAGCTTGGCGAACCGATAGGCGGTACTCTCCGCCGGCGTCTGTTCCAAGACGAATCGCATCCCGAACCGCTTGCTCATCTTGTCGGCCAGGAGCTTCATCTGAGCGATCACCTGTAAACCGAATTTAAAGGCCTCCTTGGATTCGTGCATCTCCTGGCCGGTGTGGGCCTTTACCATCTCATTGAGCCCCACCATGCCGATAAGGTAGGTGGCCCGGTGCATCCGGAGATACGACTCCCCGTCTTGGTTCATGGTCAGCAGGGCCAGGGGGCCCTCGTCCCCCAGGGAGAGGAGCCGTTCTAAGAAGCTCTTCTTCTCCAGGTGGGCTCTGACAGCCAGCTCCATGAAATGGGAGACCTTCTCAAAGAGTTTGGTGTCGTCACCCTCTGATATATACCCGATACGGGGGAGGTTGAGGGTGACATTCTGCAGGGCGCTGTAGCGCATCTTCCACGGCTGCTTGGCGTCCTCCAGGTCCGAGGCCTCAAGCTTAAAACTCAGCCTGCAGCACTCAGATATCTTGGCAGTCTCCCCCCGGTCGAAGACAAAGTACGTATTGCCCTTTTCCGAGGCGATGGCACAGATATGGTTGAGGAATCGCTCGTGACCCGGTGCCCTGAAGAAGTCCTCGGTGATGTGGACCAGGGGTTTGGGGAAGAAGAAGGGGCGCCCTGCTCCGTCCCCTTCCTGGTAGACGTCGAAGAGGGCCCACACGAAGCGCTGGGCCTCCTGCAGATAATCTTTATAGGTCTTGCCGGTGAACTCCCCATTGGGCCCGATGGCCGGGACGTCTCTAAAATGCTTGGGGATCTCCCAGTAGAGGTTGATGTCGGTGAAGATGGCCTGTCCCCCGCGGGCCACGGCCTGCTGCGAGAACTCAAAGATGAGCATCTGGGCCAGTTGCTTGACCTCCCTATCCCCCATCCCCACGAGGTAGGGGGCGAAGAAGAGGTTGATCGCATCCCACCCAATGGCACCGGCGAAATGGCTCTGGAGGCCCGCGGCGAATTTCACCATATGGGCCAACAGCACCTCCGGATGCTTGGCGGGCTTGGCCATGGAGAGGGAGTTGGGGAGGTTGAGCCCGAACTTCTTGATATATTCCAGGGACTGACCGCTGCAATAGGGACGGTCGATGAACCCCAGGTCGTGCAGATGGATATCCCCGCGCATGTGGGCGTCGGCCACCTCCTCGGAGAAGACATGCAGGAGGGCGTACTCCTTTTTGATGGTCTCGGCCAAGGTCAGGTTGGTGGCCTCGGGGCCGTGGGGGACGTTGGCGTTCTCCTTGTTGGGGTGCATGATCAGTTGATTGACGTCATACAGCGGCATACCGAGCCGGGTATGCTGCTTGCGGGTCTCTTCCATGCCCCGCTCGATGAGCTTGGCATCCACCAGTTCCCTGATGAGGGGGGCGGTCACCATGCTGATGTCGCTCTTCCTGATGATATCCTCCACCTCCTGGCTGACGGCCTCTGCGGTATCGGGGTCGATATAGGTCTCCCGCATCAGGGCATCGACGATCCGCTGACGGTCCCATCCTTGCAAGCTCTCCTCGGAGGTGCGCACGAACAGGGCCATATCGGTGGTATCACCGAGGGCGTTATCCAGTTTTCTCTCTCTGATATCAATGACCGAAATCATGATTTCCCACCCCTTCCCCTTGTTGGTTTCTATGATTTAGTGGTTGAATGACATGTGATTTAATTGTTTAATTACATAATATATTGTATTGTCCAAATTCTGTACCACAACATATAGTACATGTTAAGTTTATTTGTCAAGAGGAATTTTAAAAAATTTGACAAAAATTTAAAAAGTTTAAGTATTGCGGGCGGTTAGATTTGGGCAAGATGGAGAGAGGGTCGAAAAAAAGCTTGGCCGAAAATTCCTAATGGTTAAATACATTACTTAAACAATAAGCACATACCTCTCCTCTGGAGGGGATGAAGATGTGGGGGCAAGTCATAGTCATATCTTCCTCACCCCCACCCTCTCCACGATGGGGCTGGGACCTCACAGCTAGCCGATGGGGAAAGGAAAAAGAGAAAGGGAGAAAAGGTTTTTCCCTTCTTCGTGCTGATGGACGGCACTTGGATTACTAACTATTGGGGGTTTAACAGGTAGCAGTTCCTCTGGCTGTGATTCTCCGAAGCGGGAGCAGATGATGGCGGCTGGTCGGTCCGACGTGAGGGGCGCCCTTAGATTTTAAGGCCTCATAAGCCAAACCTAGAATCTAAGGACATCTCCTCTCACGCCAGTAGGACGGGTGGTTTTACGCAAAGAACCTGATGATATCTGTCACGCGGGGACCATGGCAGAAGGAGCGCTTGGGTTGAGATAAGGATCTCTTTTCTCTCTCCCTTTGCCGGTGAGATATTCTCCCCAGGAGATCTCCTTGATGAGCTTGATGCCCCCACCGAACCTCTTTTTCTTCAAGCGAGGGATAGAACGGGTCCCGGCGAGGATGGCGAAGATATCGTTGCCCTGAAAATACCGCACCATCTCATAACTCTTCCCCGCCCCGACATGACCCCCTTCCATCACCAACTTGAAATACATCCGCTTCCTCGCCTCTCTTTTGAACACTAGTATACTCGATGAAGATTAAAGGCCCATTAACGGGAGATTAAATTTTTTTAATCTTTCAGGGGGAGGGTTGCCGCATGGGTGCTTCCTCTACAGAGGAAGATGAGGGGAAAGCCCCTCGCTATTTCGGCAGAACAAGGGCCTTTATTGAATATTCAGGGTTAAAAAGGCAGCAGCTCGTCCGCCCTGGATTCTCCGAGGCGGGTGCAGATGATGGCGGGCTGGTCGTGCAGCGGGCACTTGTATTCGCAGATCCCGCAGCCGATGCAAAGCTTGAGGTCTATCACCGGACGTCTGATCAGTTTTCTCCCCCGGGGGGTCATTGTCTCTACCTGCTCGAACTTGATGGCCTTGTCCGGCGTGGGGCAGTGCTCCTCGCACACCAGACACTCGACCCCCTGTGCATAGGGGATACAGCGGTTCTTGTCGATATAGGCGAGACCGATCTTGGTGCCGGCCTTCTCCTCCTGGGAGAGCTCCCTGAGGGCGCCGGTGGGGCATACCTGACCGCAGAGGGTGCAGTAGTATTGGCAGTAGCCGCTGTGGAAGTCGAAGCGGGGGGTCCAGATCCCCTCCAGTCCTGCCTCGAAGAGGGCGGGTTGGAGTCCGTTGGTGAGGCAGACCTTCATGCACTCACCGCAGCGCACGCATCGGCGCAGGAATTCATCCTCCGGCAGGGCGCCGGGGGGGCGGATCAGCCGCCCCGTTCGTCGTTGCGTGAGGGGGTTGGTTCGCATAAGAGGGACGATAAAGATCCCGGTGACCAGGGAGGCGATCACCCCGCGCCGCCCCAGATCGACCCCTGTAACCTTTCCCGCCTTGGCGGGGAGAAAACCGAACCTCACCGCATCCTCGGGGCAGTCCTCCTGACACTCGCCGCACATCACACACTCCGTCTTTTGCCACTTCCCTTTCACGTCCGCTGCCGCGCCGGTGCGGCACTCCCGCACACAGAGGTTGCAGGAAGTGCAGCCCTTTCCTACGACCCTCTTGAAGGGGCTGATCTGGGTAATGAGCCCCAGCAGGGCCCCGAGGGGACAGAGGGCGTTACACCAGAAACGGCGCCGATAGAGGTTGGCGAGGAGGATAGCTGCGAAGATGAGGCCGATAAAGATCCCCTGATAGAAGAAGGGTTGATGAAAGGCCAAGATATATTTTTTGAGAACGGCATAGATGGCCTCGGAGATTGCGGTGACCACGGGGATATCGGCGCGGTAGAGGAGGTCGAAGACGGTATGGGTCATCAGGTTCACGGCGGGCTCTGCGGCCACGGCCAGGGAGCGGATCAGCAGCGAGATGGGGTCCGCCAGCCCGGCTATCTGCAGGGTGAAGAGGGAGCTGACGAGGATGACAATGAGGCCGTAGTACTTGAGCCTGCGTGCCCGATCCCCCAGGTGCTTTTTTCTCCGTTCCTTGGGGGTGAGGCGGCCCATGAAGTCGTTCAACGTCCCCAGGGGGCAGACCCACCCGCAGAAAACCCTGCCGAAGACGAGGGTGAAGGAGACCGTGATAAGGGATAACAAGAGGGCTAGGGGAATACCATGGGATGAGAGGAAGGTCGTGATGAGGATTAAGGGATCAAAGTGCAGGAAGATACGGACGGGATAGGCGATCTCATCCGTCCCCTTGTAGGCCGTCAGGATGAAGAGGCAGAGAAAGAGCGCCAGGAAGGACCACTGACTGATGCGTCTCAGCCGCCACCATGGAAAGGGGGAGGATTGCCGCTTACCTTTAGCCTTAGGAATTGGTCTGGACCTCCTTAATCCTCAGCTTCCCCAGGTCCATGCGCCCCAGGCCCCGCTTGGAGGCGATGCGGAGGTGCTCCATTTCCTCGGGCGGCAGGCCGAAGAGCTTTGCCCCCATGGCGTCGACGGCCACCTGATCCACCCCTGCCGCCACGGTATTGAGCTGTTTGACATACTTCGGGCTCCCCCCCTGTGGACCGTTGGCCGTCAATATCCTCACTGCATCCAGGACGACCAAGGTCGGCTTGAAGAAGGCGGCGAGATCCACGATGGCCTGATCGAGGTGCCAGTGGAGCCGCGAACGGTCGCCGCCGATCAGACCCATGAGGTTCTTCATCCCCATGGTGAGCCGGGCCAGGCTGTGGTGCTTGAGGATGGGACAGTTGATTATCTTATCTACTTCTACCGCCTCCTTATAGACCTCCCAGTCCTGGAGGGCCTCCCCCTTGAGGTCCATCTTGCGGAACCGTCTCTCGTCGACATAGCTGACCTTTGCTCCCGCCCCTTTGGCCGCCTCCATGATCCCGCTGCGCACATAGCTGCGGCGGGCATCCTCGCAGGGGTAGTCGAAGACCTTCACCTCCTTGGCACCGGCCGTGAGGCATACACGCACCAGCGTTGCCACCACCTCCGGATTGGTGGTGGCGGCCTGCTCAGGGGTGCGGTCCCACGCGATGTTTGGCTTCACCAAGACCACATCCCCGCGGGAGACGAATTGGTTCATGCCGCCCAGGGCCTGTAGGGCCGCCTCCGTGATCAGGGCAGGTGATGTCCCGTGAGAGATGACTAGGTCGGGAGGGGGTGCGGTTGCGGCAGAGGCAAACGTCCTCCACGGCCAGGGGGCTAGGGCCGCCCCGGCGCCGGCCATGGTCAGCTTCAGCCACTCTCTGCGTGTCAGCTTTGACATCTCTCTCCTTTCTTAAGTTACTTTAAATATATATCTTCGCCGGAGGTGAGTCAACCTTTCGACTCTCCGGCCTGAAGACCAGGATATGCCTTCGACTCAAGCGTTCGACTGTGTTCGGTCCGAATGGGGCTTACGCCGAAGTCTCAAGCCGGAACGCTCAACGTGGTAAAATTGACAACCCCTTCCCCTTTCTCGTATTATGTTCTGTGAGAAGGAGGGGTAATGCTAGGGATCATCGCAGGGGGCAATTTCTCCCCTGAGGGGATGGAGATAACGGAGACAACGGTGATGAAAACACCCTATGGGGCGCCGTCTGATTCTTTCACCATCGGTCGTCTGGGGGGTAGAAGCTTGGTGTTCCTCCCTCGCCACGGGGCCCAGGGGATTCCACCGCACCGCATCAACCACCGCGCCAACATCTACGCCCTCAAAAAACTGGAGGTGACTGAGGTGATCGGGGTCAACTCGGTGGGGAGCCTCAGGAAGGAGATCCCCCCCGGATGGATCGTGATCCCCCACGACTATCTCAGCCCCTGGGCGATGCCGACCTTTTACGAAGACCGTGTCGTGCACATCACCCCTGCTTTGGATGCACGGCTCAGGGGACAACTGATCAAGGCCGCCCAGGGGTCGGGGGTGGCCTTTGCCCCGGAGGGGGTCTATATCCAGACCATCGGCCCCCGCCTGGAGACCAAGGCGGAGATCGCCATGCTGAAAAACCTCGGCCACGTGGTGGGGATGACCATGGCCCACGAGGCCACCCTCTGCCAAGAGATGGAGTTGGCCTACGCCAGCATCTGTTCGGTGGACAACTACTGCCACGGCATTATCGACACACCCCTGACCGAGGAGGAGATCGTCCGGCAGGGACAGGAGAACGGTGTCACGATCAATAAGGTCGTGATGAATGTGATGGAGGAGATGGCATGAGTATCTTGATTACCGGCGTACGTTTGAACGGCCAGACAACGGACATCTTCATCGAGGGGAACAGGATTAAGGAGATCGGCGATCAGCTGGAGGTGAAGGCCGCAGAGGTAATCTCCGGTGAGGGGAAGGCTGCCGTGCCTTCGTTCGTCAACGGGCACTCCCACGCCGCCATGACACTGCTGCGGGGATATGCCGACGATATGCCCCTGCAGGAGTGGCTGGAGACAAAGATCTGGCCTGTCGAGGCCCACATGACGGAGGAGGACGTCTACTGGGGGACCAAGCTGGCCTGCCTGGAGATGATCAAGTCAGGGACGACCTTTTTCAACGACATGTACTGGCACTGGCGGGGTACGGCCAGGGCCGTTGAGGAGATGGGGATCAGGGCCGCCATAAGCGCCGTTTTCATCGATTTCTTCGATCAGTCAAAGGCCGCGGAGCAGATAGCGCTCAACGAAGAACTCTATGCAGCCCGTGATGCATTCGGGCCCCGCGTGACCTTTACCCTGGGGCCGCATGCCATCTACACGGTCTCGGAGGAGGCGTTGCGGTGGTGCGCCGAGTTCGCCCGCGCAAAGGGGGTATTGGTTCACTTTCACCTCTCCGAGACCGAAGAAGAAGTCCAGGGGTGCCTACGAGATCATGGGTTGCGGCCCGTGAAATACTTGGAGCAGATCGGATTTTTGGGTCCGCATCTCGCTGCCAGCCACTGCGTCTGGCTCGATGAGGAGGAGATGGATATCTTGGAGGCCCACGAGGTACGGGTAGTGCATACCCCTATCTCCAACTTAAAGCTCTCCGTGGGAGGGGTTTTTCCCTACCCCCAGTTACGAAACAACGGGGTGATTATGTGCCTGGGGACCGATGGGTGTTCCTCGAACAACAACCTCGACATGCTGGAGACCGCCAAGTTCGCCTCCCTCTTGCAGAAGTTTTACAATAATAGCCCGGTCGTTATGCCCGCCTCCGAAACCTTAGAGTTGATTACCTCCCAGGGTGCCCGGGCCTTCGGACTGGAAAGTGGTGTCCTCACAGCAGGGCGGTGGGCCGATATCGCCCTGGTGGATCTGGACAACCCCCAGCTCACCCCCCATTTTCACCTGGCATCAGACCTCATCTACGCCGCCAACGGCTCCTGCATCGATACCCTGATCTGCGATGGGCGGGTCCTCATGCGGGGCGGCCGGGTGGAGGGGGAGGAAGAGATTATGGCAAAGGCCCGCGAGAAGGCCTTTGACCTGATCAAGCGTTCCGCTGGATGATCTTTATCGCCGACAAAACCGTGGGGAAGCTGGCCAAGTGGCTCCGCATCCTGGGCTACGATACCGTCTATTGGCGCTCCGATGACCTGCGGGGTCTCCTGTGTCGGGCACAGGATGAAGGCAGGAGCCTCATCACCAAGGACACCAAGCTCTACAAGGGCAAGGGGCCTGTGCGGGCACTGCTGATCGCGGAAGACAACCCCTTCCTGCAGCTCCAGGAGGTGATGCGACATTTTCGCATCCCCGTCAACAAGGAGATGCTCTTTTCCCGCTGTCTGGTCTGTAACGCCACCTTGGAGGCGATAGATCCCGAGGAGGCGAAGGAAGAGGTCCCCGAGTATATCTACCATACCCACCACGAATTTTCCCGGTGTCCCTCGTGCCGGAAGATCTATTGGACCGGGACCCACTACGAACACATGGCTGCGGTGGTGGAGCGGTTACAACACGTAGATAGATCATGAGGATCATCGGAGGGGAATTTAAAGGGAGGAGGCTGTTGGTCCCCCAGGGGAGGCGGATTCGCCCCACCTCCGACCGCGTCCGCGAGGCGATCTTCGATATTCTTGGTCCGGTGTGGACCTTTCAGCGGGTCCTCGATCTGTTCGCCGGCACCGGTTCCCTGGGGATAGAGGCCCTCAGCCGCGGGGCCCAGGAGGTGGTCTTCGTGGAACAGGGGAAGGGCGCCCTCACCATACTCCGAGGGAATTTGAAGGCCCTGGAATTGAAATCGAGGTCATGGATCCTCCCCCTGACGGCCAAACGGGGGATAGCGGTCTTGGGAGAGAGGGGGGAGGCCTTTGATCTCATCTTCATGGACCCCCCCTACGGCAAGGGTCTGGGAGGGAAGACCATCGAAGAGATCGCCCGACGGGGAATCCTCAGTCCCACAGGGGTTATCGTGACGGAGCACTCGTCGAAGGAAGAAATCATCCCTCCCCTCGGCCTGGTCCTCTCGCAACAGCGCAGATACGGAGACACGACGGTTTCCTTCTTCCAAGAGGTCTCGCCGTCGCCCTAGGTGGACAGACTATCAATGAAGATGATGTGTGAAACCATGTCGATCGAACTGAAATAGAACAAGAGGCGCAGGAAGGAGCGACTCCAATGGAAATCAAACAGGGTATACCCTCCGATCTCCCACAGCAGTTGAGCGGTTTAGGAGATCTGGCCGCGAATCTCTGGTGGAGCTGGCACCCGGCGGCCAGGGTGCTTTTCAAGATGTTGGACCGGCAAGTCTGGAAGGAGAGCGGCCATAATCCGGTCAAGGTGCTTACAGAGCTTCCCAGAGAAGCTTTGGAATCAGCCGCGCGTGACCCTGAATATCTCCGTCACTATGATAAGGTGCTTGCTGAATTCCGAAACTATATGGACGCACAAGAGGGATACTTTTCAGAACATGTCCTTGACCCAAACCACTATCCCATTGCCTATTTTTCCGCAGAGTATGGGCTTCATCATTCCTTGCCGTTTTATGCCGGTGGATTAGGATTTTTGGCCGGTGATTATATCAAGGAATGCAGCGACTTAAAGGTCCCTGTGGTTGCGGTAGGCTTTATGTACCCGCAAGGCTACTTGCGCCAGCACATCCGAGAGGACGGCTGGCAGGAGAACATCAATGAAACTCTAGATCGGGATGCAGCGTCGATTTTCAGAGTCCTCAACGAAACCGGAGACCAGATTGTGGTCAAGGTACCTTTGATAGACCCTCCAATCCATGTGGCTGTATGGCGGATAGCTGTCGGCCGTATACCCCTTTACCTGTTGGATACCGATATAGAAATCAATGATCCCTGGAACAGAAGGATATCCCAGCGGTTGTATGTCAGCGATATAGAGCAGCGGTTGCGGCAAGAAATCGTACTGGGCATCGGTGGATCCCAAATGTTGGATGCCCTGGGCATCAAGCATTCAATCCTCCATCTGAATGAAGGACATGCCGCGTTTGCCTTGTTGGAGCGGATCAGGGAGCGCGTGCAGGGGGGGATGCGTTATGAGGAGGCTGTTCAGCGGGTTCGCCAGACCTCCGTGTTTACGACCCACACGCCGGTTCCAGCCGGTCATGATGTCTTTTCCTTTGAACTGATAGAAAAATATTTTCGCTCCTACTGGTCGAACTTAGGGCTGGATCGTGACACCTTTTTACAGTTGGGGATCAATCCCAAAGATCCTAACGCGGGTTTTAATATGACGGCCTTTGCCCTCAGGTTATCCGGCCATCACAATGGTGTCAGCAAACGCCATGGAGAAGTGGCCCGTCAGATGTGGCAGTCCCTCTGGCCCGAGATACCGGAGCAGAAGGTTCCCATCGATTATGTGACCAACGGTGTGCACGTTCCCACCTGGATAGAACCGAAGATGGAGCTCCTCTTTAATACGTATCTCGGCCCCACCTGGTTGGCGGATCATGATAACGAGGCCCTCTGGAAGCTGATCGACGAGGTACCCGATGAGGAGTTGTGGAAGACTCATTATTGGTTAAAAATCAAGTTGATCGACGCGATTCGTGAACGCATACGTCAACGCTGGGTAACGGATCATGTCAACCTATCGGTCGTGCGCGCCGGTGGAACGTTGTTGGATCACTCGGTATTGACCCTGGGTTTTGCCCGTAGGTTTGCGACCTACAAGAGGGCGGACCTCATCTTTTATGATATCGAGCGTTTAAAAAAACTCCTCAATGACCGTTGGCGTCCCATACAGATCATCTTTGCCGGGAAGGCCCATCCCGCGGATGACCCGGGCAAACGCATCCTGCAGAGGATATTTAATGCGGCCCTGGATCCAGAATTGGGTGGCAGGATCGCCCTTGTTGAGGATTATGGAGAACAACTGGCACAATACCTGGTTCATGGAGTGGATGTCTGGCTCAACAATCCCCTCCCCCCTATGGAGGCCAGTGGCACCAGCGGGATGAAGGCTGCCTTAAATGGCGTGCCCCACCTGAGTATCATGGATGGCTGGTGGATGGAGGGCTTCAATGGGAAAAACGGATGGGCCTTTGGTCAGAAAGAAGTGAGCGGAAACAGGGATCAGGCAGACGCCGAGGCCATCTACCAGATTCTGGAAAGGGAGATCATCCCCCTCTATTACGAGGTTTCCGATGACGGTATACCGCATGGGTGGGTCAAGGTCATGAAGGAATCCATAAAAGGCAGTGGTTCCAGGTTTTCCGCGCGGCGGATGGTCAAGGAATATATCGAGAAGTTTTACGCCAAAGCCTTGAAGGAGGCATAGGAGGCAGGACTATGGGAGGTATTTTTAAGGCCTACGATATCCGGGGCTCTTATCCCGATGAATTAGATGAGGTGATGGCAAGGAAAATCGGGGCTGCCTTTGTCCGCTTACTCAATGCCAAGAACATTGTTATCGGTCGCGATATGCGGCTTTCTGCCTCAGCGCTTGCCAAGGCCTTTATAGAAGGAGCTGTCGCATCGGGGGCCGCGGTCACCGATATCGGGATGGTCACCACCCCTTTGCTCTATTATGCTATCATCGCAGGGCGGTTTGACGGTGGAGCCATGGTGACGGCGTCCCATCTCCCCGGCGGGATGAACGGCTTAAAGCTCTGCCGGGAAGAGGCCATCCCCTTGAGCGGAGACTACGGTTTGCCCGAGCTGGAACGTTTGGTTATTGAAAAGCTGCCTGTACAGCGAAGTCATCCGACAGATGGTTCTTATCAGGAACTCGATATGTCAGAGAAATATATCGCAAAACTCAGCAGCTTTGTCCACAACCCAAAGCCCTTAAAAATTGTGGTGGATGCGGGAAATGGTATGGCCGGGCCTGAGGTATTTTCCCTCTTCAAGGAATTTCCCGTCTGGACGCTGGTGCCTCTCTATATGGAACCGGATGGGAGCTTTCCCCATCACATTGCCAATCCCCTCCTGCCTGCTGCCACCCGTGATTTGCAGGCCATGGTCCGTCGGGAAAAAGCAGATGTCGGTGTGGCATTTGACGGGGACGCTGATCGTTGCGGCTTTATCGATGAAAAAGGGGAGAGGATCCCTGAGGATCTGGTGACCGCCCTCATTGCAGAGTTCCTCCTAGCAAAGAAGCCAGGGGCAACAATCCTTTACGATCTGCGTTCAAGCCGCATTGTACCTGAGACCATTACCCGTCTGGGGGGCAAGGCGGTACGTACTCGGGTAGGTCACGCCTTTATCAAGGCCACCATGAGAGAAGTAAATGCCCTGTTTGCCGGCGAACTTTCCGGGCATTACTACTATCAAGACATGGGATTTACCGACAATGCCCTTTTTACCATGATTCAGATGTTAAACTTGTTATCTTTAAAAAATATGCCGCTCTCAGGCTTGATTCGCCCTCTCCAAACATATTACGCAACGGGAGAGATCAATATCCAGGTAAAGGATAAAGAAGCCGTTTTCGCTGCCCTCGAGGCGAACTATACCGATGCAAGAAAAGATCATCTCGATGGATTATCAATAGAATATGATACCTGGTGGTTCAACCTCAGGACGTCCAACACAGAGCCCCTCATGCGTCTCAATCTGGAAGCGAACGACGCAACAACTGAAGAAGAAAAGAAACAAGAAGTGCTTAATATTATTGGTAAGGCTGATTCTTCGATGGAGGTTGAGTCATAGATGTATAATTTCCAACCGATTGTTTCAAAAAGACTAACTTAACAGCGGTGAGGGAGACGATTGAACAAGACACGCAGGCAAGAGTGAAATATGCCGAAGTGCATGAGGTCCGCGGGCGCCTTGCACTGCTCCCCCCGCGCGAATATGAAATCTTTCGTTACGTCATCATCGGCATGCTGAACAAGCAGATTGCGTACGAGTTGGGCATCTCCGAGAAGACGATGAAGGTCCACCGCGGTCGCATCCTTGAGAAGCTTGGCGTCGGCTCGCTCGCCGATTTAATCCGCTTGGCCGAGAAGGCGGGCATTAAACCCACCAAAGAATAGACAGCAATCATTGATCACGTGCCACCGGCCACTTTTCCCTCATATAAGACCAAGGTCCAATAGACATTTGCTCCGGTCTTTTTTAATCTTTGTTATAGGCGTTATAGTGCTCCCGCAAACATATGACTAAACGTGAAAGGGTATTCTTAACATTATTGGTAAGGCTGATCCTTCAATGAAGATTGAGCCGTAAATATACAGACTCCAACCGAGTGTTACAAAAAGACGAACTTAATAAAGGAATGAATTGAAGTGTCTCCGAAGCAGGTTATGGGAAGGTAACATGGTAAAGAGAGAGGAGTTGCCATGAAGAACATTGCTATTAATGGATTAGGACGCATCGGGAGGATGGCGTTGCGACACTATCTCATCGATGCACCGGATACTGTCCAAATTGTTGCAGCCAATGATCTGACCCCAATCGATGAACTTGCGTATCTCATCCGGTATGATTCTGTGCATAGAAGGGCTACATTTCCCATAAAAACCGGATCAGATTATATAACTCTCGGCTCACAGAAGATAACCGTCGTCAGCGAAAAGGATCCTCTAGCACTTCCGTGGAAGAACCTCGATATCGATATTGTTTTGGAATGTACCGGGCTTTTTAGAAAACGGGAGGACGCAGTAAAACACCTACAAGCGGGGGCATCCAAGGTCATCATTAGTGCCCCCTCTGTGAGTGCCGACTTGACCGTGGTGATGGGGGTCAATGAACAATTATATGACGCTCAGCGGCATCATGTGATTTCAAACGCATCGTGCACGACCAATTCATTGGCCCCAGCTGTCAAGGTGTTAAACGACGCCTTTGGGATCGAATACCTTATGGCCACAACGATTCATGCCTACACAGCCAGCCAAGCATTGGTGGACCGGGCGGCCCGTAAACTGCGCAGGGGGCGCGCCGCAGCGGTTTCTCTCATACCGACTTCAACGGGGGCAGCAGAGGCTACCGCCTTGGTTATCCCTGAACTCAAAGGGAAAATGGACGCCATTGCCGTGAGGGCCCCCATTCCCGACGGAGCTATAACAGATATTGTGGCCCACCTGCAAAGGGATGTTTCGGTTCAAACTGTCAATTCAGCGTACAAAAAGGCTGCCAATGAGGAGCTCAAGGGTATTCTGGATTATAGCGACGACGAAATGGTATCTGCCGATATCATCGACGATACACATTCTGGGATAGTCGATGGACCATCAACCCGGGTGATTGTCAACAGAGTGGCAAAGGTGCTTGTTTGGTACGACAACGAATATGGATATGCACGCCGACTGCTCGATCTGGCTGATTATATTGCTCAACAATGATATCAGATTTTGTATTGCTGATGCTGTATGAACCAATAAGCGTACTGTTTTTCAATGAGTGCATTTTAAGTCACGAGAGGCTAAACTAGCAGTGTAAAACTTACGGGTTATGGGCTTTATACAAAAACGAGGCTTATGATGGTGAAACTTGCTTTTTTTGATGTGGATGAAACAGAGCAGGCTGTCTTATCAAGGGCATTTGCTGGAGAAAAGACCTTTGAGTTGAGCTTCCATCAAAAATCTCTTGATACACATAGTGCCCTCATAGCGAAGGATGTGGACGGTATAGGGATATTTATCCAATCCAGGATCACCAAGGAGGTGCTTGATCTACTGCCTGAAGTAAAGGTAATTGATACCATGTCCACCGGATTTGATCATATTGACTTAGAGACCTGTAAGGCCCGTAATATCACAGTATGTAACGTTCCTTCGTACGGTGATAACACAGTAGCGGAATACGCCTTTGGTCTTATCATAGCCCTTGCCCGCAAATTTAAACCAACCATTGAACAGGTAGGGCGGGGATTTTTCAGCCGTACCGGCCTTATGGGTATAGATTTAAAGGGGAAGACGCTCGGCGTGGTCGGTACGGGCAATATCGGCAGTCATATGGCGCGGTTTGGATGGGCCTTCGGCATGAAGGTTATCGCCTATGACGTGAAGCCAAATGAGGAGATCATCGATCGGTACGACGTGACGTTTGTGAGCCTGGAAGAACTATTACAGCAGGCGGACATTATTAGTCTGCATATTCCCTACAATCCGTCGACGCACCACCTCATCAACGCAGAAAGACTACGCTTGTTCAAACCGACGGCCCTCCTGGTGAACACGTCCCGAGGGCAAGTGGTCGATACGACGGCGGTTGCCGCTGCGTTACGCGAAGGGAGGGTGGGAGGTGTGGCCTTGGATACCTTTGAGGGGGAAGAGGTGTGGCTCGA
>Ga0307436_1000467_pt1 | contig 19029 bp, 20 predicted proteins | sample SalMarWE160440MG_FD_202513 | JGI IMG/M metagenome (GOLD analysis project Ga0307436, IMG submission 202513) | Salt marsh sediment microbial communities from the Plum Island Ecosystem LTER, Massachusetts, United States - WE1604-40 | ecosystem: Environmental > Aquatic > Marine > Intertidal zone >...
GAAGGATCCGGGAGAGCGGCGAAAGCCCTTCGGCATGGCGGCGGGTCCCCCGGTCCCAGAACGGCCCATCGGGCGGCCGAGCCAGCCCGGCGACGTGCCGCTCGTTACGGGGCTATGGTTTGTGGACCGCGTCTGCCGGTGATGGCGGGGGCCCCGATCATCATCCGACGCACCCCGTGGGCCATACCGGCGGGCACGCTTGTCACCACGCGCAATACCCTGATCCCGTCGTGGTCGATCAGGCGTTTGTCGTAGACGTCGGCGTTCAGGACCTAAGCTCCCGGCTCGAGCCGCTCAGCGTGCTGCCCGGACGTCGGCGGGCTCGATCACGTCGCCGGTGTTGTTGCCCCAGGCGTTGCGCTCGTAGGTGATAACCGAGGCGAGGTCGAGGTCGTTCATCTGCTTGCCCCAGGCCGGCATGATCGGATTCTTGTTGCTGCCGTGGAGGACAATGTCCAGATGGGCAGCCACAGGACCGGTGGTGATCTTGCTGCCCTTCAGGGCGGGGAATGTGCCGGGTATGCCCTCGCCGCCAGCCTGATGGCAGACCGCGCAGTTGGCGAGGAATACCGTCTCCCCCCGTGCCTTTAGCTCTTCCAGGCTCCAGGTCTTGTCCGAGGCGGGCTCGGCGGCTGCCCGGGCCAGCTCGAGCTGCTTCCCGCCGATCCGGCCGTCGAGCTGCTGGGCGCTGACGGCCTCCGCGATAATGGGCATGAAGGCGTGGTCGGTGCCCCAGCCGGCGGCGCACATTGGCTCGTAGATCCCATCCCGCTGGGGGGCGACGGTCTTGATCATCATCGCCGGCGTATCCTGGCTCTGTGACCGCTCGAAGGTCTCGGTCGGCGAGGCGGCGATCGATGTGCCGGCGCCGAGCGCGAGCATCAGCACCCACGCCCAACGACCGCGCCAGCGCTTGCGGAAGCTTCGGGCGGCCTGGTACGCCTGGGGCTTGCAGAACCGCCCCAGTGCGGAGACCCCCACGGCAGCGACGGTGATCTTGAGCACCCGGCCTGCATTGGCAGTCTGCATGTGCAGCCGGAAGCTAGCCTCGGTGGCCCGAGCCATGAGCGCCAACCGGCTGAGCGTCCAGTCCGCGGAAGTCGCCGCGGCCATCGGGCCGGTGGCGGTCAAAGCTCCGAGCACATGGCGTCTTGAAATACATACCCCCGGTTGCATCGCTAGATCTCGAGTATCCCGACATGGTGCGCATCCGCTCGGGGTCCGTCCTTGTCCCCTGCCCCGTGCTTCGCAACAGCTTCCGCCGGGGGCGCAACCCGGCCAGCCTGAAGGGTAGCACCGCCCGGGCAAGCGTGCGCGGGAGCCTGACCGCGACGGCGCAGACACCCCGGGAGGCACACCCGCGTGCTGTGCCTTCTGGGTCCGTCACAAGACGACCGCGGGACCCACCTGGTCGACCAAAACAGATCTATATACCGACTTTGGCGCGTTTGGCTTGGACGGCTCGATAGTCTTGCTCAGGGTCCCGGAGCCGGTCCCGCCCGGCTTGCCGGCCCGTGATAGACTGGGTGCCGTTCCTGTCTCCAAGTTGGCTGATCTGCTGTTTATGGTCGCTGCTCCCCGCGCGTCGCAGCCCGATGCTCTGCATTGTTTTCATTGCGGACAGCCAGTGCCCCGGGGCTTCGACTGCCAGGTGGAGATCCGCGGCCAGCCCCGTCCCATGTGCTGCCACGGCTGCGAGGCGGTCGCCCGGGCGATCGTGGCCGGAGGCCTCGGCGGATTCTACGATCATCGCACCGCGCCGGCGCCCACACCGGAAGAGCTGATACCCGCGGCCCTGCGGCGCATGGATGTCTACGACCAGGCTCGGCTACAGCAGAGCTTCGTGCAGTTCGAGCAGGGCAGCGTCCGCCAGGCCTCGTTGATCCTGGAGGGCATCACCTGCGCCGCCTGTGTCTGGCTGAACGAGCATTATCTGAGCCGCCTGCCCGGCGTCCTGGAGCTCCAGGTCAACTATTCCACCCATCGCGCCCGGGTGCGTTGGGACGACGGACGCATCCACCTCAGCGACATCCTCAAGGCGGTGGCCTCCATCGGCTACGTCGCCCATCCATTCGACCCCAGCCGGCAGGAGGCCCTCCAGCAGAAGGAGCGGTCCCGGGCCCTGCGTCGTCTCGCGGTGGCGGGTCTGGGCGCCATGCAGGTGATGATGGTCGCGGTCGCCCTCTACGCGGGCGACTACTCGGGCATGGCGCTGGACATGCGCGCGTTCATGCGTTGGGTCAGCCTGGTTATCACCCTGCCGGTGGTCGTCTATTCGGGGGGCATCTTCTTCCGGTCCGCCTGGCGGGACCTCAGACACCGCCGGCTGGGCATGGATGTGCCCGTGTCCCTCGCCATTGGAGCGGCCTTGCTCGCCAGCATATGGCATACGGTCGCCAATGCGGGACCCGTCTATTACGACTCGGTCAGCATGTTCACCTTCTTTCTGCTCGGGAGCCGCTTCCTGGAGATGGGTGCCCGCCATCGCGCCGGACAGGCCGCCGAGGAGCTGGTGCGCCTGCTGCCGGCCACGGCGACCCGGCTGAGCGCTGGGGGCGATGAGGCCGTGGCGGTCGCCGATCTGGTCCCGGGCGACCGGGTGAGGGTGCGCCCCGGCGAGACCGTGCCCGCCGATGGGATAGTCGAGGAGGGCACGAGCTCGGTGGACGAGTCGTTGCTGACCGGTGAGAGCCTGCCGCGTGCCCGGGGGGCCGGCGATTCGCTGGTCGGAGGCACCCTGAATGTCGAGAGCCCCCTGGTGATGCGCATTGAGAAGGTGGGCGAGGACACGGTGGTCTCTGCCATTGTGAGGCTGCTCGACCGGGCGCAGGCCGAAAAACCCAGGGTGGCCCTTCTGGCCGATCGGGTGGCCGTTTGGCTCGTCGCCGGCTTGCTGGTGCTCGCGGCAGTCGTGGCCCTTTACTGGTGGCAGCACGACCCGGGTCGGGCCTTCGCGATCACCCTCTCGGTGCTGGTCGTCACCTGCCCCTGCGCCCTGTCTCTGGCCACCCCGGCGGCAGTGACCGCGGCGACCGGGGCCCTGACCCGCGCCGGGCTGTTGACCACCCGGGGGCACGCCCTGGAGACCCTGGCCCGTGCCACCCACTTGGTGCTCGACAAGACCGGCACCCTGACGCGGGGTCAGCTGCAGCTGTCCGAGACGCGTGCCCTGCGCGGCCTGGACCCGTGCCGGGCACTGGCCATTGCCTCGGCCCTGGAGCGCAGCTCCGAGCACCCGGTGGCGCAGGTGCTGGCGTCGGCGGACTCCGGGGCGCTCTCGGCGACCGGGGTCTCTGCCCGCCCCGGACAGGGGGTGGAGGGCCGCGTAAACGATCGGCTGTATCGGGTGGGTAGCCCGCGTTTCGTGGCGGCCCTGTCCGGAGAGCCTCCGGCTGCTGCGGCGCCTGGACTGGCAGCGACACGCGTGGCGCTGGGCGACGAGCGGGGTGTCATTGCCTGGTTTCTGCTGAGCGACGAGCTACGGTCCGACGCCGCGACCACACTGGCCTGCCTGCAGCGCCTGGGACTGCACACGGAGTTGCTGAGCGGCGATGCGTCCGGGCCGGTGCGGGCAGCCGCGGAGCGGCTCGGCGTGGCCGAGTACCGCTGGGGTATGAGCCCCCAGGACAAGCTCGACCGGATCCGCGCGCTGCAGGCCGAAGGGGCGGTGGTTGCCATGGTTGGGGACGGCGTGAACGATGCGCCCGTGCTCGCCGCGGCCCAGGTCTCCCTGGCCATGGGGTCGGGTACTTCGCTCGCCCACGCCAGCGCGGACATGGTCCTGCTCTCGGAGCGGCTGGGCCATTTGGCGACCGGCGTCATTCAGGCTCGCCGGACGGTCCGGATTATCCGCCAGAACCTGGCCTGGGCGCTGCTCTATAATGCGCTGGCCGTGCCCCTGGCGGCTGCCGGTTGGGTAGCGCCCTGGATGGCGGCGATCGGAATGTCCCTGAGCTCGCTTGTCGTGGTCGGTAACGCCCTGCGACTCAAGCGAATTCGTCAACCTGGGTGTACCTGAGCCTTGTCCATTCTCTACATGCTGATTCCTCTGGCGGTGGTGCTGCTCGGCGTCGCCGTCGCTTTCTTCATCTGGTCCGTGAAAACGGGTCAGTTCGACGATCTTGAAGGACCCGCTCACCGTATCCTCATGGATGACGACGACCCCATGATCCCGCGCTATGGGAAAGGCCGGGCCGAGAGGGATGATGGGTGACTTGGGCGGGCTCTGCAGAAAACCAACAAGACCTCGGTTTTTGCCGCGCATGAACCGCTATCAATGGTGGAGGCGACCCTGGACGCTGCCCATGGGAGCCGCGACGCACCCCAGCGTCAGCGCGTGTGGCAGGTCTATCCCCAGCAGAACCGGCTACAGCGTCGGTACCATCTCAACGGCCGGGACCGCGACAAGCTGGAGGACCACACGGGGGATGGGGTCAATATCATCCCCGCCCAGAAGGCCGGCAAGATCGTCTTCCACGCGGATCTGGTGGACGGCGACGGGTGTCCGGTGGACGAGAAGACCTTTGAGAGGTGCCCGGAGAGCCGGTCTGCCCCGGTGCCGCGGGATCTCCCTGGGGGGCGGGTCGGCGTATCGGCTCAGCCCTGTCCGGGTCTGCGACCCATCATGATCCTAGGGTGGCCTCGCCGGCCTGGCCGGCGCCCCGGCCGCCGGGAGGTAAGCCCATGTCTTTTTTGCGCAATCTGCTGGCCCTCATCGGTCTGGTTGTGGTGGTCGCGGTGGTCGCCGCCTGGATCGCCTTGCGGCCGACGATCTCCCAGTTTGACCCCCAGCTGCCCGCCGTCTACGAGCAGTTTGCCGAAAAGCTGATCCAGACCGGCGATCCCGGTGTGGCCATGATGTGGGCGGTGCCCGTCGACGAAGGGCTCTCCCCGGAGGACGTCGTCGAGTCCCTCAAGAGCCTCGCGACCAGCCACAACTTCCTGTTCGTGGGCCAGTCGCCCTTCTCCAAGCAGGTGGAGGCGATCACCGGGGAGAAGTACCGGTACGTCAACTTTCTGTCGTTCTGCGACGCGCGGATCGGAAAGCAGATGCTGGAGTACCGGGACCAGTACAGCGGCTTCATGCCCTGCCGCATCGCGTTGGTCGAGGACCGCCACGGCCGCCTCTGGCTCTACTCCATGGATCTCGACCTGATGATCCATGGCGGCAAGGAACTGCCCCCGGACCTCAAGAAGAGCGCGCTCAGGGTCCGCCAGACCATCAAGGAGATGATGGCAGGGGCGGCCAAAGGGGAGTTCTGACCCGGGGGTTGCGCCGCCGCCCGGGCGAATGGTCCGGGCGGCAGCGTTGTCCGATCAGGGCTGCACTTTCTCCGGGCCCCGTATGTCGGTGTTTCTCCAGCCTGCCGGCGCGGTCTTCTCCGGTGGCGGCTTCAGGCGCGAGGCGTAGTCGGCCACCGGCTGCAGCTCCTCGTCGGAGAGCCGCCGGACGCGTCGCACCATGCCGTGGTAGACGTTTCGGCGTTTGCCGTCCTTTCCGGTGTGGCCCGGCTCTTCACGCCCGGGCGACCGAGGGCTCGGTCGTCTTGTGAAGCCCGCCTACGAGCCCGCTCTAAGTCCGCGGCCCGGCCGAAGCAGAGCCTGGGAGCGGCGATCGCGGCCGCCTGTCCTGCCCCCAGGCTCCGGACTCCGTCCGGGCCACGCATCGGGAAGCAGTTATTGAATCTCGCGGGGAGGGGGCCCCTGCCGGACGCCGCTCTGGGGCGTGATGATGATCGGGGCGTTGGAGCCGCGGCGATCGCCATAGCCGTAGCCGGGGTAGCCCCAGCCCGGGTAGCCCCAGCCCGGGTAGCCGTAACCGCCGTACCCCGGGCCCCAGCCCGGATAGCCATAGCCATAGCCATAGCCTCGCCCGCGATAGTCGTCGTAGCGGTCGTGGTTGCCGCCCATCCACCTGGAAGGGTTCATCATGTCGCCGAAGTTCATGGCGTTTGCCGGTCCTGTGAGCAGGCAGCCGCTGGTGACGAGAACTGCGCTGGCAGTTTTGATGGATATGCGCACTATGGCTCTTCCTCTTCGATGGTGGATGTACGGCGAACGGTTCCGCGTTGGCTCGGTGGGCTCGTCCGGCGCCCTTTATCCCATTTGTGCAAGGCGAGGTCAAACGCGGGGAGCAGTCCCCGGTTGCCGCGCAGTACCGGGCCGCGGCGAGGGGGGGTCATCTTGGCCGGGGGCGTGCCACTTGTCAATGGACTTGGATGACTCCGGCTGTTCGACCGAGGGTCGGAGCGGGAAAGAAGAAGGCGGGCCTCGGCCCGCCTTCTCGTCGGTCCGGTGTCGCCCTCTCAGAGGTTGTGAAAAATTCGCCGGCCGTAGCGAGGGCGACCCTGGGCGTGTCCGGCAAGGCGCAGGAAGCCCAAGATCGGCGAGCCTAGTGGGGCTAGGTGACCCGATTTTGGGGTTTCTGCAACGCTGTCGAGCATGCTCAGGGGCGTCCGCAGTAGGTCGGGGGATATTTTCACAACCTCTTAGGCCAGCATTCGAGAGCGCAGCTTCCTCAGCGCATTGGCCTCGATCTGGCGGATCCGCTCTGCCGAGACCCCATAGCGCTCGGCCAGCTCGTGCAGAGTCGACTTGCTGTCCGACAGCCAGCGCTCCTGCAGGATTGCGCGGCTGCGCTCGTCCAGGGCCCCGAGCGCCGCATACAGGCGCTCCCGCTCGTCGGACTCGCTGTTCTCGCGCTCCAGCAGGCTGGCGGGCTCCATGCTCATGTCGGCGAGGTAGGCCACAGGGGCCACGGCCCTGCGCTCGTCGTCGGACTCGTGCGGGGACCCGTCGAAGGCCAGGTCATGACTGCTCAGGCGCGCCTCCATTTCCAGCACGGTCTCGGGCTTGACGCCGAGCTCGCGGGCGACCTCGGCGACCTCGTCCCGGGAGAACCAGCCGAGCCGCTTCTTGGAGCTGCGCAGGTTGAAGAACAGCTTGCGCTGGGCCTTGGTGGTGGCGATCTTCACGATGCGCCAGTTGCGCAGGATGAACTCGTGGATCTCCGCGCGGATCCAGTGCACCGCGAACGAGACCAGTCGGACGCCCATGTCCGGGTCGAAGCGCCGGACGGCCTTCATCAAGCCGACGGTGCCTTCCTGGATCAGGTCAGGCAGGGCCAGGCCGTAGCCCGCATAGCCGCGCGCGATGCGCACCACGAAGCGCAGGTGAGACAGCACCAGGGCACGGGCGGCCTCCAGATCGTTTTTCTCCCGCAGCCGCAGGGCTAGATGGCGCTCCTCGTCGGCGCTCAGCATGGGCAGCTGGTAGGCAGCACTGATATAGCTGTCGATGCTGCCCGTGGGCAGGCTGCTTGGAATGGCAATCGCCTTAGACATGGCTCTAAACCTGACTAAAATGGTATGGATTTATGGTACACGGAACCCCGCTCTGTGCCAAGTCCCTGACCTCTCAGCGCGTATAGACCCGCGCACCCGTGCCGGAGTTCCCCCGCGGGTGCTTAGCCTAACGTCAATGAAATCAAAGTGATAGACTCTGGCTCCCGATGTTGCGCGGGCCGCGATGATGGCCGCAGACCGTTGGATCAGCTGGGCTCTACCGCGCTGAGATGGCGCCCGACGGCAAGCCAGGACCCGGCCAGTCCCAGCAGGGCGCTCCCACCGAGCAGGGTCGCCAGGGTGAGGGTATCGACGGCGGCCAGATCGAAGCTGCTCTTGTAGAGCAGCGCGAGCTGCTGGACCGGGCCGGAGACGGCAGCCAGGGACAGGCTCACCAGCAGCCAGGCGGTGGCCCCGCCCGCCAGCCCGTACCACAGACCGCTGTACAGGAACGGACGGCGGATGAAAGCATCGGTCGCCCCCACCAGCTTGGTGACCTCGATCTCTTCGCGCCGGCTCTGGATCTCCAGCCGGATGGTGTTACCGACGATCAGCAGCACGGCGAGACCGAGCAGGGAGGTGATCACCAGTACTCCGCGGCGCGCGATCTCGGTGATCGCGTGGAAGCGCCTGACCCATTGCAGGTCGAGCTGGGCCATATCCACCTCGGGCAGTGCCCGCAGCTCGGCAAGCAGCGCCGCGGCTTCCGTCGGCGAGCTGTGCTCGGGCTTGGGCTCGACCACCACCACCACCGGCAGCGGGTTCTCCTGCAGGGCGTCTAGGGCGGCGCGGAAGCCGCTCAGGCGCTGGAGCTCGGCCAGCGCCTGATCAGGATCGATGACCTTGAAGCGCTCGACCTTGGGGTCGTGGCGCATACGCTCGACCATGCGCCGGGTGGCCCGGTCCGCATCATCGCGTTTGAGAAACAGCGAGATGGACGCGGCGCCGTCCCAGCTCCCGCTGAGCGTCTGCACGTTCTGGAGCAGGACGTGCAGTCCGGTGGGCAGCGCCAAAGCAATGCCGATGACCGCACAAGTCATCAGCGTGCCCAGGGGGGCACGGGTGAGGCGTCCCAGGCTCGCCAGCGCGACCTGGGCGTGGCGAAGCACCCAGATCTGTGCCCGGGCGCGTGCCCCGGCGGGCGCGCTGGTCGCCGACTTGGGGCGGCCCTTAGTCCGCATTTCTCACCAGGGCACGTCGCGAGGCGGCGGTCGACGCATGGCGCGACAGACCGGGGGCGCAGGCGTACTTGGCGATACGTGGAGCACCCGAGCCGAGCGCAATGCGGTAAACGCGCACAGACCCGGCGCCACAGCAGGAGGTTGGTGAGAAAAGCGGGTTAGCCATGCCGGGGCGCCTCCTCGGCGCTGTCACGAACCAGCCGCCCGCGGTCCAGGCTCAGCATGCGCTTGCCTATCTGGGCGATGAGCTGGATGTCGTGGCTGGCGATCAGCAGCGTCACGCCGACCTGGTTGAGCTGCACGAACAGATCCATGATCTCGCACGACAGCTCCGGGTCCAGGTTGCCCGTGGGCTCGTCGGCCAGCACCACCGGCGGCTTGCTCACCACGGCACGGGCGATGCCGACCCGTTGCTGCTCGCCCCCGGACAGGGTGATCGGGAAGGCCTTCTCCTTGTTCAGCAGGCCGACCTTGGCCAGGGCCGCGCGCACCCGACGGCCGGTCTCCTGATGGCCGACGCCGGTTACCACCAGCGGCATGGCGACGTTGTCGAACACCGACCGGTCCATCAGCAGGCGATGGTCCTGGAAGATCATGCCGACCTGACGGCGGTGAAGCGGGACCTGGCGCCGGGTTACCCGGGCGAGGTTGCGGCCTCCCACGTGGACCTGGCCGAGACTGCAGCGCTCCAGCAGGCCGATCAGCTTGAGCAGCGTGCTCTTGCCCGCGCCGGAGTGCCCGGTGAGGAACACCATCTCCCCGGCGCCGATGTGGAAGCTGACCCGGCTGAGCCCCTCGTAGCCGCCGGGGTAACGCTTTGTGACTTCGTCGAAACGGATCATCCTGGAGAGGGCGGTCGGCCGCTTGGCGCAATGTCCGGGTCAATCTGGCAATCGACGAAACGGGCCGATGCGCGATTCGGCGCGCGGCTGGATCGCCCGGCGTTCTGCGGCATGGCTTGCGCCGTCCTCAATATGCGGTGTGCGCGGCGGGCCGGGGCGCCATCCGTTTCAATCGTCGAGCAGGGCTTGCACGAACTCCTGGGCGTCGAACGGGCGAAGGTCTTCGATCCCCTCCCCGACGCCGATATAGCGGATCGGCAGGCCCAGGCGCTCGGCGATGGCGAACAGGATACCGCCTTTGGCGGTGCCGTCCAGCTTCGTCAGGACGATCCCTGTGAGCGGGATCGCCAGGTTGAACTGCACCGCCTGTGACACGGCATTCTGACCCGTGCCGCCGTCGACCACCAGCAGGACCTCATGGGGTGCCTCGGCATCGAGCTTCTTCATCACCCGGGCAACCTTGGTGAGCTCCTCCATGAGCTTGCTCTTGGTGTGCAGCCGGCCGGCGGTGTCGGCGATGAGCAGATCGGCACCCCGTGCCTCGGCCGCCTGCAGCGCGTCATAGCAGACCGACGCCGAGTCCGCCCCGGTGTGCTGGGCGATCACCGGGACGCCGTTGCGCTCGCCCCAGGTCTGCAGCTGCTCGACCGCGGCGGCCCGGAAGGTGTCGCCGGCGGCCAGCATGACGCTCTTGCCCTGGTCCCGGAACCGCCTGGCGAGCTTCCCGATGGTCGTGGTCTTGCCGGCGCCGTTGACCCCGACGACCAGCAGCACCGTCGGCTTGCCCGGCGCGGCCCGGCGCTCAGGGGCCTCGCATCGGTGCAGAATCTCCAGCAGCTGCTCCTTAAGGGCCCGGCTGAGTGCCCGGGGATCGGCCAGCTCTTTACGCTTCACCTGCTGGGTGAGCTGGCCGATGATCCGCGTGGTGGCCTCCACGCCCAGGTCCGCCGTGAGCAGCAAGGTTTCCAGGCCCTCGAGCAGGTCGGCGTCAATGCTCTTGCGCCCGAGCACCAGATTGGCGAGGCCATTGGCCAGGCCCTCCCTGGTCTTGGCGAGCCGCGACCTGAGCCTCGCAAGCAGTCCGGCCTGCCCCTGCGCCTTGCTTCCGCCTTGCTCGGCGGGGCTGGGTGCGCCCTCGCCGCTTCGCTTGCGCTTTCCAAAACCTAGCATGCTCTGTTCTCGATTCGGGGAACCTTGACCCCGGGCGCGGGTCATTATCGTTTGCGCGCGGGATGCGGCTGTTTGGACATTTTTTCGGCGCTCTGGAAGAATGCCGTCGGATCGCCGGGAAGGCCGTGCGCAGGCTCCCGCGGCCAGCTTTTATCATCCTACCATTTCGCGCGGGCGCCTCGTACGGGCCGCGCCGGGAGACAGAGATGGGACGTCTGGGCTTGACGGCCGGCTGCTGCCTGCTCGCCTTCGCCGGGGCGGGCCTCGCGGGCGAGGTCCACGAGCGGGTATTGGACAACGGGCTGAAAGTGATCGTGGAGGAGGATCACAGGGCGCCGATCGCCGTGAGCCAGGTCTGGTACAAGGTCGGGTCGAGCTACGAGCACCAGGGCATCACCGGCATATCCCATCTGCTCGAGCACATGATGTTCAAGGGTACCCCCAAGCATCCGGCGGGGGAGTTCGCGCGCATCATCGCCGCCAACGGCGGGGAGCAGAATGCGTTCACCGGCCGTGACTACACGGCCTATTTCGAGACCCTGGCCAAGGACCGCCTGCCGGTGGCCTTCGAGCTGGAGGCGGACCGGATGCGCAACCTGAGCCTGCGCCCGGCGGACTTCGCCAAGGAGTCCGAGGTGGTCAAGGAGGAGCGGCGGCTGCGCACCGAAGACAAGCCCGAGTCGCTGGCCTTCGAGCAGTTCGCGGCGGTGGCCTACCGCAGCTCCCCGTACCGCCACCCCGTGATCGGCTGGATGCGCGATATCGATGCGCTGACGGTGAACGATCTGCGGGCCTGGTACCGGCGCTGGTATGCCCCCAACAATGCGACCCTGGTCGTGGTCGGGGATGTAGATCCGGCGCAGGTCTTCGCCCTGGCGCAGAAATATTTCGGGCCCTTGAAGCCCGAGACCCTCACTGCCCCCAAACCGGCCTTCGAGATCCCCCAGCTCGGCCCCACACGCCTGCAGGTGCGCATCCCGGCGCGCCAGCCCTACCTGATCATCGGTTACAAGACCCCGGTGGTCGGCCACGCCGGTGCGGACTGGGAGCCTTACGCGCTGGAGATGCTCGTCAGCGTCCTCGATGGTGGCAGCAGCGCCCGGATCTCCCGGGATCTGGTGCGCGGCAAGGAGATCGCCGCCTCGGCCGGGGCGGATTACACCGCCTTCGCCAGGCTGCCCGGGATGCTCGTGATCGACGGCACGCCGACCAAGGACCACAGGGTCGCTGAGCTGGAGAAGGCCCTGGAAGCCGAGGTCGCGCGGCTGCGTAAGGACCTGGTGTCCCCGGACGAGCTTGAGCGGGTGCGCACCCAGGTCGTCGCCAGCAAGGTGTTCAATCGTGACTCGGTTTTCTATCAGGCCATGCAGATCGGCACGCTGGAGACTGTCGGTCTGGATTGGCGACTGGCCGACCAGTATGTCCGCAACATCTCGGCGGTCACCGCCGAGCAGGTGCGGGACGTGGCCCGCAAGTATCTCGTGGACGAAGACCGCACGGTCGCTGTGCTCGAGCCGCTGCCGGAGACCGTCCCGACGGCGCAGGGCGGGGAGCCGGGGGGACCGCGGGGAGATATCGAAGATGTGCGCTGACAGAATGCTTCGAGGGGCCTTGGCGTTGGCCCTGCTGGCCGGGCTGGCGCTGCCGAGCGCCGCGGCCGAGGCGACGCCCACCATCCAGTCTTGGGAGACCCGCAACGGGGCCCGTGTGCTCTTCGTCGAGGCCCCGGAGCTGCCCATCCTCGATGTGCGGGTGATCTTCGATGCGGCCAGCTCCCGCGACGACGGCCACCCCGGACTCGCCAACCTGACCGGAACGCTGCTGCTCGCGGGGGCGGGCCCCTGGGACGCGGATGCCTTGGCCCGGCGTCTGGAGAACGTGGGGGCGGAGATGAGCAGCGGGGTGCTGCGTGACATGGCCTGGGTGTCCGCCCGGACCCTGACCGCCGAGAAGCCCCTGAATGTCACCGTGGAGACCCTGGCGGCGGTGCTCGCCAAGCCGCATGTCTCCCCCCGGGACCTGGAGCGGATACGGGCCGGTGTACAGGTCTCCCTGAGGCAGGATGAGCAGTCCCCGGGCGAGATCGCCGAGAAGGCGTTCTACCGGGCGCTCTACGGCGACGATCCCTATGCCGGCGATCCCAAGGGCACCGCTGCCTCGGTGGCGGCCATCACCCGGGACGAGATCCTCGCCTTCTACAAGCGCCACTACGTGGCGCGCAACGCGGTGGTGGCCCTGGTCGGCGCGCTCGATCGCGCCCAGGCCGAGCAGCTCGCCGAGCGCATCACGGCAGGTCTGCCCGCAGGAGAGCATGCGGGCCCCCTGCCCAAGATCCCGGAGCCCACCAAAGCGCGGCTCGATCGCATCGCCTTTCCGTCCACCCAGACCCATATCTATGTCGGCGAGCCCGGCATGAGCCGTACCGATCCGGACTATTTTCCGCTATTCGTCGGCAATCACATCCTCGGTGGCAACGGGCTGGTGTCGCTGCTCGCCGACGAGGTGCGCCAAAAGCGGGGACTGTCCTACAGCGTCTACAGCGCCTTTGTGCCCATGCGCCGGCGCGGTCCCTTTCTGATGGTCGCACAGACCAGGAACGACCAGGCCCCGGAGGCACTCTCGGTGATGCGCGCGACGCTGACGCATTTCATCGACGAGGGCCCGACGGCCACGCAGCTCGAGGCGGCGAAGGAGAACATCACGGGTGGCTTTCCGCTGAACATTGCCAGCAACAAGGACATCGTCCAGTACCTCGCGATGATTGGCTTCTACGGGCTGCCCCTCGACTATCTGTCCACCCTGGTCGATAAGGTGAATGCGGTGACCGCTGAGCAGGTTCGGGATGCCTTTGCCCGGCGCGTAGATCCGACACGTCTCCTGACCGTGGTGGTGGGCGGAGAGGCCGAGCCTGCGTCCGCGTCCTTGTGAGCCCGGGCTCTCGCCGACGCGCCTGCGCCAATCAGGTCCGTATCATCGGCGGAAGGCTGCGTGGACGGCAGCTACGCTTCGCCGATCTGCCGGGACTGCGTCCCACCGGCGACCGGATCCGCGAGACCCTGTTCAATTGGCTGCAGGGGCGTCTGTACGGCCGACGCTGCCTGGATCTGTTCGCAGGCAGCGGGGCGCTCGGTTTCGAGACCGCCTCCCGGGGGGCGGCTGAGGTGGTTCTGCTTGAGCGGGACCCGGCGGTGGTGCGGGGGCTGCGGGAGACGGCCCGCGAGCTCGGGCTGGTGGAGGTCCAGATCATTCAGGGCGACGCGCTGCGATGGCTCGAAGCGCCGGCTCGCCCCTTCGATGTCGTGTTTCTCGATCCGCCCTTTGGCGCGGGGCTGCTGGGACGCTGTCTGCAGCGGTTGGCGAGCGACGGCTGGCTGAGCGCGGATGCCTGGGTCTATCTGGAGGCCGATGCCTCTGCGGGGCTGCCGCCGCTGCCGGCGGGCTGGACCCTGGAGCGGGAAAAGCGTGCCGGCCAGGTGCTCTATGGGCTGGTCAGGCCCCGACCGATCCGGGACGGCGGCTGACAAAAATCAATTTGGGGGCGGGTATCTGCTAGTATGCTGTTGTGCTCTAGCGAGCATGGCATGTCTGTGATGATCACCGCCGTCTACCCCGGGACCTTCGACCCCATCACCAACGGCCACAGCGACCTGGTCGCGCGGGCGACCCGGTTGTGCGACCGGGTGGTGGTGGCGGTTGCGGTCAATGCCGGTAAAGACCCTGCATTTTCCGTGGATCAACGGGTGGCGCTGGTCCGTGAGGTGTTGGACGCTACGCCGAGCGTGGAGGTCTGCCAGTTTGACAGCCTGCTCGTGGAGCTTGCCCATCGGGTTGGCGCTTCGGTCATCCTGCGCGGGCTCCGGGCGGTGTCCGATTTCGAGTACGAGCTCCAGCTGGCGGGCATGAACCGGCGTCTGGCCCCTGACCTGGAGACGATCTTCCTGACCCCGGCGGAGCAGTTTGCCTACATCTCCTCGAGTCTGGTTCGGGAGATCGCCCGGCTCGGCGGCGACGTATCGGCTTTTGTCCATCCTAGCGTTCGGGCGGCCCTTGTGGCGCTTGCGCACTGAGACGCCGCGTCCCAGTCGAGCCTGTTTGTTCCGGGAGAGCTACTATGGCCCTGATCATTACCGACGAGTGCATCAATTGCGACGTGTGCGAGCCCGAGTGCCCGAACGGTGCGATCTACCAGGGCGAGGAGATCTACGAGATCGATCCGGAGCTGTGCACCGAGTGCGTCGGCCACTACGAGACCTCGCAATGCGTCGAGGTCTGCCCGGTGGACTGCATCATCAAGGACCCGAATCGCGAAGAGACCGAGGAGCAGCTGCGGAAGAAGTACGCGCGGATCACCGCGGCTGAGAGCTGAGTCCGATGATTGCGGACCCCGGCGGGTGGGCCCTGGGTCGTTCGTCGCGCTAGTGCTGACAATGCGGACAGAAGAAGCTCGATCGCTGACCGATGCGCCGCTCGCGGATAGGCCGGCCACAGCCTGAGCAGGGCAGCCCCGCTCTCCCATAGACCTCCAGTGACTGCGCGAAGTAGCCGGGGCGGCCGTCCTCCCGGACGAAGTCCCTCAGGCTCGTGCCCCCTTGCTCTATAGCGCAGCCGAGCACTGCCCGCACGGCCTCGGCCAGGCACTGGTAGCGCTCTCGGGAGATGCGATGGGCGGGCCGCGCCGGATGGATGCGAGCCCGGAACAGGGTCTCGCTCGCATAAATGTTGCCGACCCCGACCAGGATCTGCTGGTCCATGATCAGGCTCTTCACCGCGACCCGGCGTCCCTGGGCGGCGCGTTGCAGGTGATCGCCGTCGAACGCAGGATCGAAGGGCTCCAGACCGAGGCCTGCGAGTCGCGGATGGCAATCGGGATCCTCGGTGGTCCACAGCAACGTCCCGAACCGGCGTGGGTCTCGCAGACGCAGGCAGCGGACGCCCATCAGCAGATCCGCGTGGTCGTGGGGCCCCGGGAGGGTCGCCGAAGGCAGCAGCCGCAGGCTCCCGGACATGCCCAGGTGGATGAGGACGGTGCCGCGCTCCAGTCGCAACAGCAGATACTTGGCCCGCCTGTCCACGGCAAGGATCTTCTGTCCCGGCGCGTCCCGGCACAGCGCCTCCGGAACCGGCCAACGCAGCAGCGGTTGGCGTATCCGCACGCCGGTAAGCCTGCGTCCCAGCAGATAGGGCGCAATGCCGCGGCGGGTGGTCTCTACCTCGGGCAGCTCGGGCATGGATTGCGGGTCTTGCAGGGCGCTCCCGAGTGCGCGTTCCCGCGGGGCGGGCTCGTCGGCTCAATCATGGGGCTGGGCTTGGGGACGGCGGATCAGGGGGCTGTCGGCTGGCAGGTGGTAGGCGAGTCCCCGCCTCCGATCGATCAGCAACAATCGCTTGCCTCGGATCAGCTCGAGCACGCGTGGCGGCGAGCTGTCGGCGAAACGCAGTCTCACGGGCTCACCCCGGTCGCTGGGGGCGGGCAGCACCTCCAGCGCGCGGGCCTCGCGCCAGGCCTGCATCCAGGCGGACAGGCGTTTCGGCGCCACCGCCGGTGTGGGTGGGTCGATCGACCATCGGCCGCCCTCACCCTGGAAGACCCGCGGCCCCGGCAGCTCCACGGCCGCGAGCGGATGGGGCTCGGTCCGGAGCAGCCGGCGGTCCAGGAAAAACTCCGGTTGGGTGAGCAGCAGGTACACAGAGGCGTTGTCGATCAGGTGTACCCGTCCCTGAAAGCGCACATAGCGGTGTCCACCGAGGGGCTCTGTGCCACCGATCTCCAGCACCTCATCGTTTGCCTCCAGGCGCGCGCTGGGCCTGGCCAGCCCGTAGGCGGCGAGCCCGGCGGGGTCCGGGGTGAGCTCGCGCTCGCTCGGCGCCCCCAGGATCGCCAGCAGCCGGCCGACCCGTGCCGGGTCTGCGGGCTGGTCATAGGGTTGGCGCATCTGCCAGCCCTCGGCGGTGCGCTCCATTCGGATCTCGTGGCCGCCGCCCCGGACGATGCGCAGTCGGCTGACGGAATCTGCATCCAGGCTGCTGAGGGGGGCGTGCGCCGGTCCCCTCTCGACGCCGGGTCTGAAATAGGCCAGGGCGCCCAGTGCCAGCACCAGCGCCGCCAGGCCCAGGTTGACCGCCGCCCGTTGGCTCATCTGCGGCGTCTGCGCCACCAGATCAGCCCCCCGGTCCCGGCGAGCGCCAGGGGCAGGACCAACAGGAAGCCGAAGCCGATCACCGCCGTGGCCGTCCGGGAGAGCGCCAGCTCCAGGTCCGGAGCGGTCTTGGCTGGTATGTCAAGCATCCGGTCGCGGCCGGAGGCCCAGCGCACCAGGTTCAAGCCCAGATCGAGGTTGCCGGCATTGCCGAGAAAGGCGTTGGACAGAAAGTCTCCGTCTCCGATCAGCAGCACGCGCTGCTCCCCTTGCTCCCGGGGCCTGGTCAGGGCGTAGCCGATGACCAGCGGGCCTTCACGCTCGCCCGACTCGGGGTCTCGCTCGGCGGTACCTTTCAGGGGCCCTGTCTCGTTCCAGCTGCGCTCGCCCGTGCTCAGCACCGGTACTGCCTTCCACCCGACCCCTGGGTCGGACTCCAGAGCGGCGGCGTGGGGGAACAGGCTGAGCCGGTCGAGGTTGATGGTGGCCGGGTGGTCCGGATAGCTGCTGACCAGGGCGATCGCCGGGTCGCCGATGCCGAGCGCCGCTGCATTCGGATCGACCACGACGCCGGGCAGCGTCTCGACGCCGAGCAGCTCCTTCATCGCCTTGGCACCGATCGGCGCCTCGGGATCGGTCATCCAGAGCAGGTGCTGCCCCGCCTCGATGTGGCGGCGAATCAGCTCCCATTCTCCGGGCAGCAGGTCCACCCGGGGACCGGCCAGCACCAACAGGGCGGTATTACGGGGGATCGCGGCGATTGCGGCCAGGTTCAGGGCCTCCAGCCGGAAGCCCTTCCGCGTGAGCTCCGCGCCGAAGTCCCCCAGATCGAAGTTAGCCTGGCCGGCGAGGCTCCGCTCACCATGCCCGGTAAGGTATGCGACCCAACGCTCGCCTTGCGCGGCGAGCCCCTCGACCGCATCGGTGAACGCCTGCTCGGTGACCTGGCGCAGGTGCGCGTTACGCCCCTGGTATTGCAGAATCAGCTCGCCCGAAACCTGGATGTGGAGCTTGCGGCTCAGCGCCGGATCGGTTTGGGGGTCCACGAAGCGCAGGTGGATGTCGTGGCGGACGCGGCGGTAGCGCTCCACGAATTCGGACAGGGTCTTGCGCAGCGAGCCGCCCGGAGGTGCAAAGGCGATAATCTCCAAGGGACCCGAGAGGCGCGCGAGCACCTGGCGGCTTGGCTCCGACAGGGAGTTGCGCGCGGACGCCGTCCAGTCCCAGTGCAGGTCGTGGACCAGGCTGAGCCAGCCGGCGAGCCCCACGGCGGCGACCAGCAGGGCGTAGAACACCAGCCCGTGAGTCCGGCGTGCCCAGCGTGCACGCGTTTGTGCCCCCATGAAGTCGCTCAGCCCTCGGTGCGCCTGAGCTCGAGCCGTCTGATCGCCAGGGCCAGGGCGGTGCAGCTGGCAAGCAGATAGAAGAATAGGTCGCTGGTCCGGACCAGTCCCTGGAGCAGGGTCTCCAAGTGGCTGCGCAGGGACACCCACTCCAGGATGGCACCCAGGGAGCCCGCCGCCGAATCCGACCCGAACAGCCACAACAGCAGGAGGAGTCCATAGGTCATCACCGCCGCCATGGCCGGTTGGGCGGTCAGGCTGGAGACGAAAAGACCCAGGGCCGCGAAGCAGGCCAGCAACAGCGCCAGGCCAAGCACCGCAGCTGCGAAATGGCCCAGATCGAGCTTTGCGCCTTCCAGCAGGGTCAGGGGCATGGCGCCGACCAGCGCGAGAAACAGGGCGAGAAACCCCAGCAGGGCAAGATACTTCCCCAGGATGATGGACAAGGTCCCAGCGGGAGAGGATAACAGCAGGTCGAAGCTGCCGGACTGCAGCTCGGAGCTGAGCGAGCGCATGGTAAGCACGGGCACCAGCAGCAGTGCCACGCCGGCGGCGGCACGCAGCACCGGCACTGCGACCAGGGCCGTGACCCCGGGGGCGCTCTGCAAGCCCTTGAGCCGGGATTGGAGCGCCACGAAGGCGTCCACCTGGACGAGAAAGATCCAGGCCAGGACGAAGACTGCGGCGGCGAGGGCGGCCCAGGCCAGTGGCGAGAGGAACAGGCTGCGCAGGTCACGGCGAGCGATCACAAGGATGCTCATGCCGCCTCTCCCGCGGTAATCTCCACGAAGATCTGCTCCAGCCCGGGGCGTTGGGGCGTGTACTCCTTGAGTCCCCAGCCCCGGGCGGCGATACGCTCGGCCAATGTTCCGCCAGAGGGCCTCGGCTGCCCGGTGTCGAGACGGAAGCGCACGTCGCCCAAAGCATGCACTGCGTCTACCCCTTCCAGGGCCGCTAGCGCGTCGGGGGCGGGTGGCCTCTCCAGGGCGATCAGGACGCTGACGGGGGCGCCC
>Ga0307436_1000468_pt1 | contig 19015 bp, 15 predicted proteins | sample SalMarWE160440MG_FD_202513 | JGI IMG/M metagenome (GOLD analysis project Ga0307436, IMG submission 202513) | Salt marsh sediment microbial communities from the Plum Island Ecosystem LTER, Massachusetts, United States - WE1604-40 | ecosystem: Environmental > Aquatic > Marine > Intertidal zone >...
TGGGCGCCGCGGTCACCGGCTTGATGGCGGCGGTGCCCTATGGCTGGCTGGGGCTCATTCCGATCGCCCTGGTTGGCGGAGTGGTCGTCACCGTCGTCTACCAGCGGCTGACCAACAAGGAAGACGACTACTACGAAAAGAACGTCGAAAAATGAGCCGGAGCATCATTGTCATCACCGCCGAGACGCTGCCGGGGCGTGAGATCGCCGAGGTCGTCGGCGTCGCCAAGGGCAACACCATCCGGGCCCGGCATGTGGGCTCCGACATCGTCGCCGGGCTGCGCAACATCGTCGGCGGCGAGGTCGTCGAATACACCAAGCTGATGGCCGAGGCCCGCGAACAGGCCCTCGACCGGATGATGGAGAACGCCGCCTCGATGGGCGCCGACGCCGTCGTCGCGATGCGCATGACGACCTCCATGGTCGCCCAGGGCGCCGCCGAGATCCTCGCCTACGGCACGGCGGTCAAGCTGAAGTAGCCGGACCGCCGCCACCCGGGCTTGGCCCTCATGGCCTGCCGAGCCGGCGCGCGCAGCGCGAAGGCTGGCCTGCCGAGCCGTAGCCTCGGGCACATCCCGAGGCACCGCCATTCGGGCGCAGCCCTCATGGCCTTCGGCGCCTCCCATCGCTCCACCGGAGCGATGGGTTCGCCCGGGGCAAACCGGCTTGAAGTGGTGGGCGGTGAGAGGCTCGAACTCCCGACATCCACGGTGTAAACGTGGCGCTCTACCAGCTGAGCTAACCGCCCCGTTCGGCGGTGTATGGGCGCGCCGGCGCCGGGTCAATGGGTCGCCCGCCCGCCCAGCCATCGCGCGCGCCGGCCCGCGGCCCCCCACAAAACAAAGGCCCCGGCGGGTTCCGGGGCCTCTTGCGGCTGAAGATGTCGGACGGGCCCTAGTTGACCGCGTCCTTGAGCTGTTTGCCGGCCTTGAATTTCGGCACGTTTGAAGCCGGGATGTCGATCGGCGCGCCGGTCGCGGGATTGCGCCCCCGGGTTGCCTTGCGGTGCGAGACCGCAAAGGTACCAAATCCAACCAGTCGCACATCGCCGCCCATCTTGAGCGTCGATGTGATCGAATCGAACACGGCGTCGACCGCGTCGGCCGCCTGCGCCTTGGTGATGCCCGCCCCGTTGGCGGCAGCGGCGATCAGATCGTTCTTGTTCATGAATCCACCTCTTTGTCATTTGCCTGACAAGAATCAGACCAGCGGATCGGCAGTGTTGTTGATTCTAAGCGAAAAGCAAGGATTTCCGGCGACTTTGCCCGCCTAAACCGGCTCCGGGCAAACCCCCATGGGGGCGCCTTCGAGGCCTCGATCGGAACCGCGCACCGTCAGTGCGCGATCACGGATTCGGAGTCCTCGGCCTCGTCCACCGGCGCCGGTTTTGGCGCCTCCGCCTCCGGCTCCCACTCAATCGGCTCGGGCTGGCTGACCAGCGCATGGCTGATCACCTCGTCCATCCGGCTCACCGGCACGATCTCCATGCCCTGCTTGACTGAATCCGGTATCTCACTGAGATCACGGACATTTTCCTCGGGGATGAGAACTTTCTTGATGCCCCCGCGCAGCGCGGCGAGCAGCTTCTCCTTGAGCCCGCCGATCGGCAGCACACGGCCTCTCAGCGTGATCTCGCCGGTCATCGCGACGTCGTGGCGCACCGGAATCTCGGTCATCACGGAGACGATCGCGGTCGCCATGGCGATGCCCGCGGACGGGCCGTCCTTGGGCGTTGCCCCCTCCGGCACGTGCACGTGGATATCCGACTTGTCGAACAACGGCGGCTTGATCCCGAAGGCCAGCGCGCGGCTGCGCACATAGGTCGCGGCCGCCGAAATCGATTCCTTCATGACGTCCTTGAGATTGCCGGTCACCGTCATCCGGCCCTTGCCGGGGGTCTTCACGCCCTCGATCGTGAGGAGCTCACCGCCGACATGCGTCCACGCCAGCCCGATCGCCACCCCGACCTGCGGATCGGCCTCGATCTCGCCGTAGCGGTGTCGCGGCGGGCCGAGATACTCCTCGACCACCTCCTCGGTGACCTCGATCTTCTCCTTGTCGCCGGTCATCAGCGCCTTGATCGACTTGCGCATCAGGTTGGCCAGCTCGCGCTTCAGGTTGCGCACCCCGGCCTCCCGGGTGTAGCGCCGGATCAGCAACAGCAAAGAGGCCTGCGGCAGCTCGAATTCCTCTTCCTTCAGCCCGTGATCGCCCAGCAGCTCCGGAATGAGATGGCGGCGGGAAATCTCGCACTTCTCGTCCTCGGTGTACCCGGAGATGCGGATGATCTCCATCCGGTCCATCAGCGGCGGCGGGATGTTCAGCGTGTTCGCCGTGGTCACGAACATCACGTCCGAAAGGTCGTACTCGACCTCCAGATAGTGGTCCATGAAGGTGTGGTTCTGCTCCGGGTCCAGCACCTCGAGCAGCGCCGAGGACGGATCGCCGCGGAAGTCCATGCCCATCTTGTCGACCTCGTCGAGCAGGAACAGCGGGTTGGACTTGCCGGCCTTGCGCATCGACTGGATGACCTTGCCGGGCAGCGAGCCGATATAGGTGCGCCGGTGGCCGCGGATTTCGGCCTCGTCGCGCACCCCGCCCAGCGACATGCGCACGAACTCGCGCCCCGTCGCCTTGGCGATCGAGCGCCCCAGCGAGGTCTTGCCGACGCCCGGCGGACCCACCAGGCACAGGATCGGCCCCTTCAGCTTGCCGGTGCGGCCTTGCACCGCCAGATACTCGACGATCCGTTCCTTGACCTTGTCGAGCCCGTAGTGGTCGGCGTCGAGCACCTGCTCGGCGTAGCCAAGGTCCTTCTTGATCCGCGAGCGCTTCTTCCAGGGCAGTCCCAGCAGCCAGTCGAGATAGTTGCGCACCACCGTCGCCTCGGCCGACATCGGGCTCATCTGCTTGAGCTTCTTGAGCTCCGCAGTCGCCTTCTCGCGGGCCTCCTTGGAAAGCTTGGTCTTCTTGATGCGCTCCTCGAGCTCGGAGAGCTCGTCGGTGCCGTCCTCGGAATCCCCCAGCTCGCGCTGGATCGCCTTCATCTGTTCGTTGAGGTAGTACTCGCGCTGGGTCTTCTCCATCTGCCGCTTGACGCGGGTCCGGATGCGCTTTTCGACCTGCAGCACGCCGATCTCGCCCTCCATCAGCGCCAGCACCTTCTCCAGCCGTGCCGTCACCAATGGCTCCGCCAGCACCTCCTGGCGGTCCTGGATCTTAACCGCCAGATGCGAGGCGATGGTGTCCGCGAGCTTGGCGTGATCCTCGATCTGCGCCACGGAGCTGAGCACCTCCGGCGAGACCTTCTTGTTGAGCTTGACGTAATTCTCGAACTCGGAAACCGCCGAACGCGCCAGCGCCTCGGCCTCGACCTCCTCGTGCGGCCGATCGGTGATCAGATCGACGCGGGCCTCGAGATACTCCTCGACCTGCACATAGTCCTCGATACGCGCCCGGCTCACCCCCTCAACGAGGATCTTCACCGTCCCGTCGGGCAGCTTCAAGAGCTGCAGGATCGAGGCGATGGTGCCCACCTCATAGAGGTCGGAAGGCTTGGGATCGTCGTCCTGGGCGTTCTTCTGGGTGACGAACAGGACGTTCTTGTCCTCCCGCATCACCTCCTCGAGCGCCTTGACCGACTTCTCGCGTCCCACAAACAGCGGCACGATCATCGAGGGAAAGACCACGATGTCCCTGAGCGGCAAGACCGGGAAGACATTGTCGCCGCGCGCGCTTATCGGGGCCGAGATCGGGTTATCGGACATCGTTCGCCTTTTCTCGATCGGCCGGCGTCAGGAAGGAACGATTGCAGCGCTCGGGCCATTCGGTCCCGGGCACAATTGCCGGCACAGGATTGCTACTGCCGATTACATAGGATTCGCACCCGCAAACACAAGACGCCGTGCGCAACTGTGAGCGGGGGCCCCCGGAACGGGCAGATGGCGTCACAAACGGGCTGTGCGGGGCCCCGGTCAGGCGCCGGCGCCGACGTCTTCCTGACGGTCCGAGTAGATGTACAGCGGGCGGGCATCCTTGCCTTCGACCACCTCGGCACTGATCACCACTTCCTCGACGCCCTCCAGGGACGGCAGGTCGTACATGGTGTCGAGCAGGATCGATTCCATGATCGAGCGCAGCCCGCGGGCGCCGGTCTTGCGGTCGATGGCCTGCCGGGCGATGGCGCCGAGCGCGTCCTCGTGGAAGGTCAATTCGACATCTTCCATCGAAAACAGCCGCTGGTACTGGCGCACCAGTGCGTTCTTCGGCTCGGTGAGGATCCGGATCAGCGCCGACTCGTCGAGATCTTCGAGGGTGGCGATCACCGGCAGCCGGCCGATGAATTCCGGGATCAAACCGTACTTGATCATGTCTTCGGGCTCGACCAGGGCCAGCACCTCACCGACCCGGCGATCCTGGGGATCCTTGACGTCGGCGGCAAACCCGATCGAACTCGACTGGCCGCGATCGACGATGATCTTCTCGAGCCCCGAGAAGGCGCCGCCGCAGATGAACAGGATGTTGATCGTGTCGACCTGCAGGAATTCCTGTTGCGGGTGCTTGCGGCCGCCCTGCGGGGGCACCGAGGCGACGGTCCCCTCCATGATCTTGAGAAGCGCCTGCTGCACCCCCTCGCCGCTGACGTCGCGGGTGATCGAGGGATTGTCGGCCTTGCGCGAGATCTTGTCGACCTCGTCGATATAGACGATGCCCCGCTGCGCCTTTTCGACGTTGTAGTCGGCGGACTGCAACAGCTTCAGGATGATGTTCTCGACGTCCTCGCCGACATAGCCGGCCTCGGTCAGCGTCGTCGCATCCGCCATCGTGAACGGCACGTCGATGATCCGCGCCAGCGTCTGCGCCAGCAGCGTCTTGCCGCACCCGGTCGGCCCGATCAGCAGGATGTTCGACTTGGCGAGTTCGACGTCCTGGTTCTTTGGAGCGTGGTTGAGGCGCTTGTAATGGTTGTGCACGGCCACCGACAGGACCCGCTTGGCCCTGTCCTGACCGATCACGTAGTCGTCAAGGACTTCGCAGATTTGCAACGGCGTCGGCACGCCTTCGGACGACTTCACCGTCGAGGATTTCGACTCCTCGCGGATGATGTCCATGCAAAGTTCGACGCACTCGTCGCAAATGAACACCGTCGGGCCCGCAATCAGCTTGCGGACCTCGTGCTGCGACTTACCGCAGAACGAGCAGTACAGGGTGTTCTTCGCCGATTCCCCGTTACCGGATTCTTTTGTCATTCATTTCACTCCAGGCGACCCGGCAAGCGCTGCGGTGCTCCAAACGCTAGCAACCACACTTAAACAAACGGTAAGCCCTCTAGGCACCATATCCGTCGCTTCTGAGCCGCGCAATCGCACCCGGGGCCGGTTCCGTCAAGGATCGTTAATCGCCGTCCCCGTTCACTTTTTGCGTTCAGGCGGCGGCGCTTTCGGGCGCCGGGCGTTTGTCGAAGACGTTGTCGATGATGCCGTAATCCTTGGCTTCCTCCGCCGACATGAAGAAGTCGCGGTCGAGGGTCTGATCGATGGTCTCGTAGTCCTTGCCGGTGTGCTTCTCGTAGATCTCGTTGAGCCGCCGCTTCATTTTCAGGATGTCCTCGGCGTGTCGCTCGATGTCGGAGGCCTGGCCCTGGAACCCGGCCGAAGGCTGGTGCACCAGGACGCGGGCGTTGGGCAGCGCCGAGCGCATGCCGGGCTCCCCCGCGGCCAGAAGCAACGATCCCATCGAGGCCGCCTGGCCCACGCACAATGTGGCGATCGGCGGGCGGATGAACTGCATCGTGTCGTAAATCCCGAGCCCCGATGTCACCACCCCGCCCGGCGAGTTGATGTACATGGCGATTTCCTTTTTCGGGTTCTCCGATTCCAGGAACAGAAGCTGCGCCACCATGAGCGAGGAGACGTTGTCCTCGATCGGGCCGGTCACGAACACGATGCGTTCCTTCAGAAGGCGCGAGTAGATGTCGTACGCGCGCTCGCCGCGGTTGGTCTGTTCGACCACCATCGGCACCAGGGTATTCATGTAGATATCGATGGGGTCTTTCATTTCGTGCCCTCAAGGGATTGATTCGGCCTCGACCGATCAGAGCCGGCCCGGCCTTAACGGAAGGTAAAGGCAAAATAGGGACCGCCGAGATACCGTTCAATAGCTCGGCAGATCCCGGCCCTCGCCGGCCTTCGCACCCCTTGCCCGATAGGCCCCGGCAGCCCACCGGGACCGGTGGACCGGTTGTCCTTGCAAGCCGCCACCGATGGCGTCGTTCGAGGAGCGAAAGCGACGACCGCACCGATGCGAAACCCGCTCGCGTTTCGGGCCTCCCTCGGCTCGCTTCTCACCGCCCTGACCGTTCGGCGCGCACCGATAATCACAGGCGCGGCGGATTGGCCGGCGCTGCGGTGGATGCCGGTCCTCGGGCTGTGGGGCATGCGGTCCGCGCCGAAGCGCAACCGATCCGGCGGCTGCAAGGGAATGGAGCGGCCCTAGGCCGGTCTCGTCCCGCCCCCCAGCGCCTTCAGCACTTCCGGCACCAGCCCCGGCAAGTCCTCGGCGATCAGCCCCGGCTTGCCGAACGACGTGGCCGCCGCCCCGTGCACCCAGGCCCCGGCGGCCGCCGCCTCGAACCCGTCCATGCCCTGGGCCATCAGCCCCGCCACCAGGCCCGCCAGAACGTCCCCCGCCCCGGCGGTCGCCAGGGTCGGCGGCGCGTTGGCGTTGATGACCGCCCGCCCGTCGGGGGCGGCGACCACCGTGTCGGCCCCCTTCAGCAACACGGTCGCCCCGCTGCGCTCGGCGGCCGCCCGGGCCGCCTCGAGCTTGCCCTTGGTTTCGATGCTGTCCCCGAACAACCGCGCGAACTCGCCGGCGTGCGGGGTGAGCACCGCCGACGGCCCCCGCCGCCTTCTCACCATCGCGCTGAGCGCATCCGGCTCCTCCTGGAACGAGCTGAGCGCGTCGGCGTCGAGCACCACCGCCGCCGGCGACTGCAGGGCCGTCATCGCCATCCGCCGGGTGGCGATGCCGACCCCCATTCCGGGGCCCATCGCCACGGCGTTCTTGCGCGTGTCGGAGAGCACTTCGGCGAGATCTGCGGCCTCGCGCACCTCCGTGAGCATGATGGCCGTGACCTGCGCGGCGTGCACCGCCAGCGCCTCTTTGGTGCCGGCGATCGTCACCAGCCCCGCCCCGACCCTGAGCGCCGCCCGCGCCGCCAGCCGCGCGGCGCCCGAATGCAGCTCGTCGCCCGAGACCACGAGGCAATGGCCGGCATCGTATTTGTGCGCCGCGCCGCGCCGGGCCGGGATCGTCCACAGGGCCGGCCCGTTCTCGGCGGTTCGCGGCTCGATGGCGTCGAGCGCCGAGGCCGGAATGCCGATGTCGCGCACCACCAGCTCCCCGCAGCTGTGCCGGCCGGGATAGAGCAGATGCCCGGGCTTTTTGCGGAAGAACGTCACCGTCATGTCGGCCGCGACCGCCACCCCGCGCGCCGCCCCGGTCGCCCCGTCGATGCCGCTGGGGACGTCGATCGCCACCACCGGCGCCGCGGCCGCATTGACCGCCTCGATCAACCCCGCGAGATCGCCCGTGACGTCGCGGTCGAGCCCCGCCCCCAGCAGCCCGTCGACGATCAGCTCCGCGTCCCCCACCGCGTCGGGGCCCGCCTTCTCGATCTCGCCCGACCACCGCCCGGCCATCTCGGCGGCATCGCCCTGGAGCTTGGATCTGGCCCCGAAAAGCGCCACCCGCACCGGCCAGCCGCGCTCGGCCAGCAGCCGGGCCACCACGAACCCGTCACCGCCATTGTTGCCCGGCCCCGCCAGCACCAGCACCCGTTGCACCGCCAGCCGTTCAGTGATGGCGTCGGCGATAGCGGTGCCCGCGTTCTCCATCAGCGTCAGCGACGGCACGCCGCCGTCGACCGCCAGCGCGTCGGCGCGGCCCATCTCCTCGGGTGTCAGAAGTTCCAGGAAATCCACGCGCTCATGCTCGCATGGCCACCGGCCTGTCGCCACTCAAAACGCCGCCGCCGTCCTGACCAGGCAGTCCTGCTCACACGGTCCGGCTAGGGGTGGTCTTCCTCGTCAGGCGCGTGGCCCGCGCCGTGATCGTGGTCGTGATCTTCGTGATCATCGTGATCTTCGTGATCATCGTGATCGTCGTGATCATGATGCTCGTGCGGTTCGGGGATCGCCGGCCCGCTCTGCTCGGCCTCCGCGAGCGCCATCAATTCCTCGCGGGTGACCGGCTTGTCGGTCACCTTCGCCTGCCCGACGATGAACCCGACGATCTTGCGTTCGAACACCGGTGCCCGCAGCCCGGCGAGCGCCTGCGGATCGTTGCGGTAGTAGTCGTAGACCTGCTGCTCCTGTCCGGGAAAGCGCTGCACCTCGGCGAGGAGCGCCTGCTGCAGTTCCTCGTCGGTGACCTGAATGTCGTGCTCGGAGCCGACCTCGGCGACCACGAGCCCCAGCCGCACCCGCCGTTCGGCGATCTTGCGGTAGTCGGCGCGCGCCTCCTCCTCGGTCGTGCCCTCGGCCTCGAAGCTGCGGCCGTGGTGCTCGACCTCGTGCATCACCCGCTCCCAGATCGTGTTGAACTCGGAGTCGACAAGCTTGTCGGGCAGCTCGAACTTGTGCCCTTCGTCGAGGGCGTCGAGCACCAGCCGGGTCACCCGCCGGGCGCTGAGATTCTGATAGTGCTGCGCGACCTGGTCGCGGATCGCCTGGCGCAGCCCGTCGAGGGATTCCGCCCCCATCGCCCGCGCGAATTCGTCGTCGATCTCGGCTGTCGAAGGCGTCTCGACGGCGCTGACGGAAACCTCGAACACGGCCTGCTTGCCGGCAAGCTCGGCCGCCGAATAGTCGTCCGGAAACGTCACGGCGACGTCTTTGGTCTCGCCGGCGCCTGCCCCGGCGAGTTGTTCCTCGAAGCCCTCGATCAACTGCCCTTGCCCGATCACCACCTGCGCGCCCTCGGCCGCGCCGCCCTCGAAGGCCTCGCCGCCGATCCGGCCGACATAGTCCATCGTCACCCGGTCGCCCGTCGCCGCCGGCCCGCCCTTGGCCTCGAACGGGCGGTTGGTCTCCACGAACCGCTGGAACTCGGCCTCGACTTCCGCTTCGCCGACCTCGACCACGGGGCGCTCGATCTCGATGCTCGCGAGATCCATCAGCGCGACCTTCGGCAGCACCTCGTAGCTCACCGAGAAATCCAGATCCGCCTCGCCGGCGAAGATCCTGTCGAACATCGCCTCGTCGTCCGTCAGGTCGATCTCCGGCTGCTGCGCCGGCCGCTCGGCGCGTTCTTCCAGGGTCTGCCGGATTCCCGAATTCATCGCGTCGCGCATCACTTCCGACATCGCCGAGCGACCGTACACGCGCTTGAGATGGGAAAACGGCACCTTGCCCGGCCGGAATCCCTTCAGGCGCACGTTGTCCTTGAGTTCGTTGAGCTTCTCCTCGAGTTTGTCGGAAAGCTCCGTGGCCGGGATCGAAAGGTCCAGTTTCCGCTTGAGACCTTCATTGAGGGTTTCGTTGACCTGCATGGAACTCCTCGAGGGCGGCAATCAGGGGTGATGGTGCGGGTGGAGGGATTTGAACCCCCAAGCCTTTCGGCACGAGATCCTAAATCTCGCGTGTCTACCGGTTCCACCACACCCGCAGTTCGCAAGCCGCCGGGCGGCGGGTTCGCGCCGGTCTATCCCAACCGCCCACCTCAGTCAAAACCTCAATACCGCACCCCTGGCGTACGCCCCCATGGCGCCTCCGCCGGCGGCAACGGCCCGCCCCGCGCCAGGCCGGCCACTTATTGTGCAGCCTGCACATTTCCTGTGCATTCAGGCCCACGCCGCGCCGCGCGCGGGTCGGTGCCCTCACCTTAACCATTTGGAAAGGCCGGCATTTCCGACGCCGCGCCGGCTGGCACGATCCCTGCAACCGGTTGACTCGGAGTATGCCGCCGCGTGACCCACCGAGGAGACCAGCGATGAAGAAGATCGAAGCGATCGTCAAACCGTTCAAGCTGGACGAAGTCAAGGAGGCCCTCCAGGAGGTCGGGCTGCAAGGCATCACGGTCACCGAGGCCAAGGGGTTCGGGCGCCAGAAGGGCCACACCGAGCTCTATCGCGGCGCCGAATATGTCGTCGACTTCCTGCCCAAGGTGAAGGTCGAGGTGGTGGTCCCGGACGATCTCGCGGAAAAGGCCATCGAAGCGATCCGCAACGCCGCCCAGACCGGCCGTATCGGCGACGGAAAAATCTTCGTGTATCCGATCGAGCAGGCTATTCGTATCCGCACCGGCGAGACCGGCGACGAGGCAATCTGAACGCCGCCGTCCGGAGCCGCGGCAGCTCCGGTCCGTGCGCCGTTCCCGGCACCCGAATCAACGACGTTAACAGGGGTTACCAATGAGTTCTGCATCCGACATTCTCAAGAAGATCAAGGACGAAGAGATCAGGTTCGTCGACCTGCGGTTCACCGACCCGCGCGGCAAGCTCCAGCACGTGACGATGGACGCCACCGGCATCGACGAGGACAGTTTCGAGGATGGCATCTTTTTCGACGGCTCCTCGATCGCCGGCTGGCGGGTGATCAACGAGTCCGACATGGTGCTCCTGCCCGATCCCGCCTCGACCTACGTCGATCCGTTTTTCTCGCAGGCGACGCTCGCCATCGTGTGCGACATTCTCGAGCCGCTCACCCACGAGCCCTACAACCGCGATCCGCGCACCACGGCCAAGAAGGCCGAGGCGTTTCTGAAGTCCTCGGGCATCGGCGACGAAGTGGTGTTCGGACCGGAGCCCGAGTTCTTCATCTTCGACGACGTGCGCTTCGCCACCGATCCGTACAACACCGGCTTCAAGCTCGACCACGTCGAGTTCCCGTCCAACTCGGATGCCGAATACGAAGCCGGCAACCTCGGCCACCACATCGGCCTCAAGCTGGGCTACTTCCCGGTCCCGCCCCTGGACACCGGACAGGACATCCGCTCCGAGATGCTCTCGGTGATACGCGAGATGGGCGTGGTCACCGAGAAGCACCACCACGAGGTCGGCTCCTCGCAGCACGAGCTCGGCATGCGTTTCGCCCCGATCATCAACGCCGCCGACGGTCTGCAGATTTACAAATACGCCGTCACCCAGGTCGCCGCCGCCTACGGCAAGACCGCGACCTTCATGCCCAAGCCCGTCTATGGCGACAACGGCTCGGGGATGCACTGCCATCAGTCGATCTGGAAGGGCGGCAATCCGGTGTTCGCGGGCGACGAATATGCCGGTCTGTCGACCGAGGCCCTGCACTATATCGGCGGCATCATCAAACACGCCCGGGTCATCAACGCCTTCACCAATCCGACGACGAATTCCTACAAGCGGTTGGTGCCGGGCTTCGAGGCGCCGGTGCTGCTGGCCTACTCGGCCCGCAACCGCTCGGCGGCCTGCCGCATTCCCTTCGGCCCCTCGCCGAAGGCGCGGCGCGTCGAGGTCAGGTTCCCCGACCCGCTCGCCAATCCGTATCTGGCCTTCACCGCCATGTTGATGGCGGGCCTGGACGGGATCAGGAACAAGCTCCATCCCGGCGATCCGATCGACAAGGATCTCTACGATCTGCCGCCCGAGGAGCTCGAGGGCGTGCCGACCGTGTGCGGCTCGCTGCGCCAGGCGATCGAAAATCTCGACACCGGCCGCGACTTCCTGAAGGCCGGCGGGGTCATGGACGACGACCAGATCGACGCCTACATCGAATTGAAGATGGAAGAGATCATCCGCTTCGAGCACGCCCCGCATCCGGTCGAGTTCGAGATGTACTACTCGGCCTGAGCGGCGGGCAGATCGGCGAAACGGCAAAGGGCGCCTTCGGGCGCCCTTTTTCACGGCTCAGTTGATGAAGAAGACCGCGGCGAGGCCCGTCACGACGAGCTTCCGCGGCACGGCGAAGTGGGCGAGCCGGTACACGCAACTTGACAATCCGGCTCGCGGCCACCCCGTAGAACGCCCAGCTGCCACGCGCCGATGAACAACAGCTCTACGCCGGTGGGCGGCCGCTGGCATACGGCAACTCCTCACAAATGACCGTACGGGCGCAATTGTAGGTGCCCCATGCTTAAGAAAGTGCTGACGGGGCGCGCGCGTGGGGGGCGCGAAACGGCCCGGAACGCTTTGCTCCGGGCCGGCTCGAAGGTTCGCGACATGTCGCGGGCTAGTGCTGGGGCCAGTGACCGCCTCCCTGGCCGCCCCAGTTCTGGTTGGGCCACTGCGGGCCGCCCCAGTTCTGGTGTGGATACGGCCGGCGCAGGTGATCGCGGTCGATCAAAATCACCCGATGCGTGCAACGGTTGATTCGATAGGTGAACTGCCACCAGCCCTGTTTGGCCGTGACGATCACCCACGCGCCGCGCTGCCTGCCGATCCGGATGTCCCGGTATCCCTGCCGGGCGAAGTAGCCGTAGATCGCGCGGTCGGTCCAGCAGCGGTGTGCGTAGCGATCGTGGTTGGAGACCGAGACGCTGCCGCCGTTGCCGAATTGCAGCGAAAACGAAAACTGCGATGCCGAGCCGCTGGCCTGGGCCGGCAGGGCGGCCATGGTGGTGCCGCCCAGGGCCAGGGCCACCGCCCCGGCACGGGCGATCTTCTTGATGGGGGTGAATGGGCTCGGGGTCATGGGTGCTCTCCTTGGGTCGAATCTCAGCGCCGTCATCAGCGTGATCGGACCCTAGCCACCCCCGTTTGAACCGGGCTCGAACCTGCTATTCATGGCCGGTTCATCAACCTGAACCGCATCCCCCTCAATCGCCGCCCAAGCCCGCCCCACCTGTGCTAAACAACCGCTGACGGCCTGATTCGGGCCGCTTCGACCGCGCGCCCATGGACCAGACCGACGATCTCGTCACCGCCGCCGAAACCGCTGCCCGCGTCCCCACCCGGTCGCGTGGGGCGCCGGCCAACGAGCTGAAGTCCGACTATTCCGCCGCCGACATCGAGGTGCTCGAAGGGCTCGAGCCCGTTCGCCGCCGCCCGGGCATGTATGTTGGCGGCACCGACGTCGACGCCATGCATCACCTCTTCTCGGAGGTGATCGACAACGCCATGGACGAGGCGATCGCCGGCCACGCCAATCGCATCGAGATCGCGCTGAGCGCCGATGGCTCCCTCGCCTGCACCGACAACGGCCGCGGCATTCCGGTCGATCCGCACCCCAAGTTTCCCGACCGCTCGGCGCTGGAGGTCATCATGACCACGCTGCATGCGGGCGGAAAATTCTCCTCGCGGGCCTACGAGACCTCCGGTGGTCTGCATGGCGTCGGCGTCTCGGTGGTCAACGCGCTCTCCGATCTGACGGAGATCGAGGTCGCCCGCGAGCAGAGGCTCTTCCGGCAGCGCTTCTCGCGCGGCCATTCCGTCTCCGGACTGGAGGACCTCGGCAAGGTCAGCAACCGGCGCGGCACAACCGTCAGATTTCACCCCGACCCCGAGATTTTCGGCCCCAGGACCCGCTTCGCGCCGGCCCGCGTCTTCGCCATGGCCCGCGCCCGCTCGTACCTGTTCGGCGGCGTCGAGATCCGCTGGTCCTGCGACGAGGAGCTGGTCGAGGGCACCGACACCCCCGCCCGCGCCAGCTTCCACTATCCGGGCGGGCTCAGCGAATACATGCAGGCGCGTATCGAGGGCGCGACCCGGGTCGTCGACGACATCTTCGCGGGCCGCGCCGGCGCCCCGGGCAAGCACGGCACCGTCGAATGGGCCATCGCCTTCACGACCGGCGATGGGTTCGTCAACTCCTACTGCAACACCATCCCCACCCCCGAGGGCGGCACCCACGAAGCGGGCCTGCGCACGGCGCTGCTGCGCTCTCTGAAGAGCTATGGCGAGCTGGTCGGCAACAAACGCGCCGCCACCATCACCTCCGAGGACGTCACCGCCAACGCCGCCGCCATGCTCTCGATTTTCGTCCGCGAGCCGGAATTCGTCGGCCAGACCAAGCACCGGCTGGCCTCCACCGAGGCGACGAGGATCGTCGAGACGGCGCTGCGCGACGCCTTCGATCACTGGCTCGCCGGTGCTCCGGCGCAGGCCGGCAAGCTGCTGGACTGGACCGTCGAACGCGCCGAGGAGCGCCTGCGCCGCCGCCGCGAGCGCGAGATCGACCGCAAGTCCGCGACCCGCAAGCTGCGTTTGCCCGGCAAGCTCGCCGACTGCACCCAGGGCGCCGCCCAGGGGGCGGAGTTGTTCATCGTCGAGGGCGATTCGGCCGGCGGCAACGCCAAGCAGGCCCGCGACCGCGCCACCCAGGCGGTCCTGCCCCTGCGCGGCAAGGTGCTCAACGTCGCCGGCGCCTCCCGAGACAAGCTCGCCGCCAACCAGCAGATCGCCGATTTGATCCAGGCGCTCGGCTGCGCCACCCGTGAAAAGTACCGCGACGAGGACCTCAGATACGACAAGATCATCATCATGACCGACGCCGACGTCGATGGCGCCCACATCGCCTCGCTTTTGCTGACTTTCTTCATCCGCGAGCTGCCGGGGTTGGTCGATGCCGGCCATCTTTATCTCGCCGTGCCGCCGCTCTATCGCATCACCCAGGGCCCGAAGACCCTTTACGCCCGCGACGACGTCGATCGCGATCGATTGATCGAGGCCGAGTTCTCCGGCCGCGGCAAGATCGACATCACCCGCTTCAAGGGCCTCGGCGAGATGAGCTACACCCAACTCAAATCGACAACGATGAGTCCCAACTCGCGCACCCTTTTGCAGATCAGGGTGCTCGACGGGGAGGAATCGACCCTGGCCGCCGTCGAGCGGCTGATGGGATCGAAGGCCGAAGCCCGCTACCAGTTCATCCAGGAAAACGCCGAATTCGTCACCGCGCTCGACATCTGAGGCGCCCGCCGTCCTCAAATCGACACGAAAGCGGTGCCTCGTTAAGCCAATGATTCGAACCGCGATTGACTTGCCGGCCTCGGACGCTATGGTCCGCCGCGTCGAGGGGCGCTGCCGCAGCGGGGACGAGGCCGAAGGCCCCCGCGCGCAATCAAACGCTTATAGGGACGCTTCCGACGTCTGATTCCTTGCACGAAGATTTTTCCAAACTCGGGCTGAGCGCCAAGGTGCTGTCGGCCGTTGCCGACGCCGGCTACACCAAGCCGACCGACATCCAGGCCAAAGCCATCCCCTCGGTTCTCGAGCGCCGCGACGTTGTCGGCATCGCCCAGACCGGCACGGGCAAGACCGCCGGCTTCGTTTTGCCGATGCTCACCCTTCTGGAGTCCGGCCGCGCCCGGGCCCGCATGCCCCGCACCCTCATTCTCGAGCCCACCCGCGAGCTCGCCGCGCAGGTGGAGGAGCATTTCAACAAGTACGGCAAGAACCACAAACTGACCGTGGCACTGCTCATCGGCGGGGTCTCGTTCGGGGACCAGAACACCAAGCTCGATCGCGGCGTCGACGTCCTGATCGCCACCCCCGGCCGCCTGCTCGACCACTTCGAGCGCGGCAGGCTCCTGATGAGCGGCGTCGACATACTGGTCATCGACGAAGCCGACCGGATGCTCGATATGGGCTTCATCCCCGACATCGAGCGCATTTGCTCGCTTCTGCCGCCGCGCCGCCAGACGCTGTTTTTCTCGGCGACGATGCCCAATGAAATCCGGCGCCTGACGACGAAGTTCCTGCGCCATCCGGTCGAAATCGCGGTCTCGCCACAGGCCACGACCGCCGAGACCATCCACCAGCGGCTTGTCAAATGCGGGTCCAAGCCGCAAGAAAAGCGGGCCGTCCTGCGCGCCCAGATCCGCGGCGCGGAGAACTTCAAGAACGCCATCATCTTCTGCAACCGCAAGCGCGACGTCGCCACCCTCGCCCGCTCGCTGCAGCGCCACGAGTTCGACGCCGCCGCCCTGCACGGGGACATGGACCAGGCCTCTCGCACCGCCACCCTCGACCGCTTCCGCAAGGACGATCTGGCGCTCCTGGTGGCCAGCGACGTCGCCGCCCGCGGCCTCGACATCCCGGCCGTCAGCCACATTTTCAATTTCGACGTGCCCACGCACGCCGAAGACTATGTCCATCGCATCGGTCGCACCGGCCGCGCCGGCCGGGCGGGCAGCGCCGTGACCCTGGTGGCGCCGAGCGACCGGAAATATCTCGACGCGATCGTCAGGCTCATCGGCCGCCCGATCGAATGGATGGATGCGCCGCCCCCGCCCGAGGAGAAAACCGAAGGCGAAACCAGACGTGCCCGCGGCCGTGCTCGCGGCGGCTCGCCCGCCAACGGCACGGGCAAGACCGCCCGGACCGGCAGCAAGCCGCCCCCGCACCAGGACACCAAACCGGCCGCCAATCAGCCCGCCAAACAGCCCGCCTCGTCCGGCGCCGCCGAGCGCCCACCGAAGCGAGCCGAATCCAAGGCGGATTCAAACCAGCCATTCGGAAAATCCGACCAGGTGCCGGCGTTCCTGCGCCGTCCGGTTCGGGCCGCCGGCTGACCGCCTTCCCAGCACCCGCAACCGCCCGCCAGCCGGGCCTTCGCGCCGTCGCCGCGTCATTAACACGGTATTAAGCCGCCCGGCACAAAGTAGCCGCACTTTGGCAATTTCTGCGGGCGACAAACACGTGTCGGACGGCGAATACGAGCGGGCGCTGGAATACGCCACGACGGCGATGGAGATGATGCGGCGTGCCGGCATCCCGCCCCGCCCGCAATGCTACGAGGTGTGGTTCACCTACGCCTCAGGTGTCTCCGAGAAACTCAATGAGCGCCTGAACGCGCTGATGCAGGACGGCAAGATGCCCACCCTTGAGCAGGTGATGGACGTCTACCGCGAGTTTCTGTCGAGCTCCGATCTCGAGCATCGTCTGTCGGCGGTCTCCGCCGAAATGAATTCGAAGATCACCGCCGTCAACCGGATGATGAGCGAGGCGCTGGATACCGCCGCCCACTATTCGGGCGAGCTGGAATCGGCAACCGGCAGCCTGGAAGTTGAACTCGATACCGACACTCTGCGGACCCTGGCCAGCGGACTTCTGAACGAAACCCGCCGCATGCAGGAGACAAATCGCAAGCTCGAGGGCAAGCTCGAAGAATCCAAGAACGACATTTCGCTGCTTCAAAAGGATCTCGACGACGCCAGGCGCGCCTCACTCGTCGATCCGCTCACCAAAGTCGCCAACCGCAAGGGATTCGACGACCGCCTGATGCAGGAGATTCGCGCGGCCGCCGAGCAGGACAGGGCCCTGTCGCTTGCTATCCTGGACATCGACCATTTCAAGCGCTTCAACGACACCTTCGGTCACCAGACCGGCGACCAGGTGCTGCGGCTGGTGGCGATGACCGTCAAGTCCTCCATCAAGGGCAATGACTTCGTCGCCCGCTATGGCGGCGAGGAGTTCGCCGCGATCCTGCCGCACACCTCGCTCGACGGCGCCAAGGCCGTCGCCGAAAACATCCGCAAGGCCGTCCACGCCAAGCAGCTGCTCAAGCGCTCGACGAACGAGAATCTCGGACGGCTGACGATTTCGATCGGGGTCGCGCAATGGCGCGGCGGCGAGGATTCCTCGCGCCTCATCGAGCGCGCCGACGAGTGCCTGTACGGCGCCAAGCGGGCCGGCCGCAACCGGGTGGTCGCCGAAGACGATCCGACGAGGTTCAACGAACAGGTCGCCTGACGGGCGGAACGGATCAGCTTCCCGCGCGCGCCCGCGCCAGATCCTTCAGATCGGCCTTTTTAAGCTCGACGCTCTCGCCGCAGCCACACTGCCCGGTCTGGTTGGGGTTGTTGAACACGAACCCCGAGCGCAGCTTGTCGGCCTCGTAGTCCATCGACGTGCCGAGCAGGAACAGCGTCGCCTTCGGGTCGACCCACACATCGACGCCCTTGTCGCGGATATGGTCGTCGCCTTCGACCGCCTCGCCGACATAGTCGAGCGTGTAGGCCATGCCTGCGCACCCCGCGTTCTTGACCCCGACGCGCACGCCGGCCACCGGCCGCTCGGCGGCGGCGACGATGGCCGCGATCCGCTCGGCGGCGCGGTCGGTCAGAGAGATGACCTTGAAGTCCATGCCTACCACCAGTTCAGCGCCACCTTCGCTTCATCGCTCATCCGCTCCGGATCCCAGGGCGGATCGAATACCATCTTGACCTCGACGTCGCTGACCCCCTCGACGGCGCGCGCCGCGTCCTCCACCCATCCCGGCATTTCGCCGGCCACCGGGCATCCCGGCGCGGTGAGCGTCATGTCGATGGTCAGGCGCCGATCGTCGTCGAGATCGGCCTTGTAGATGAGCCCCAGCTCATAGATATCGACCGGGATCTCGGGGTCGTAAACCGTCTTCAGCGCCGCCACCAGGTCCGAGGTCATCCGTTCGACCTCCTCGGCCGGCAGCGCCGCGCCCTCGGCGGTCGTCAGAAACGGCCCCTGAGGCGCCGCGCCTTCGGCGTCCGCCTCATCCCGGGGCTTTTCGGTCGCTTCGGTCATGGTCGCTCTTCGAACACGTCCCTACTCGAAAAATGTCTGCGCCCGCCCGATCGCCTCGATCAGCGCGTCGACGTCGTCACGCCCATTATATAGGCCGAACGAGGCCCGGCAGGTAGAGGTGGCGCCGAACCGCTGCAACAGCGGCATCGCGCAGTGATTGCCGGCTCTCAGAGCAACCCCGTAACCGTCGACGATGGTCGCCAGGTCGTGGGCGTGCACGCCGTCGAGCGTGAACGAGAAGATCGCGCCCTTGCCCGGCGCCGTCCCGATCAGCCGCAAGGCGTTGATCTTCTTGAGTTCTTCGAAGGCATAGGCACCGATCCCGGCCTCGTGGGCGCCGATCCGGTCCCGGCCCAGCCCCTCCAGATAGTCGAGCGCCGCCCCCAGCCCGATGGCCTGCACGATCGGCGGCGTCCCGGCCTCGAACCGGTGTGGCCCGTCCTTGTAGGTAACCGCTTCGGTCGTCACCTCGTCGATCATCTCCCCGCCCCCCTGATAGGGCGGCATCTCCGCCATCAGCTCCCCGCGCCCGTAGAGCGCC
>Ga0307436_1000469_pt1 | contig 19015 bp, 18 predicted proteins | sample SalMarWE160440MG_FD_202513 | JGI IMG/M metagenome (GOLD analysis project Ga0307436, IMG submission 202513) | Salt marsh sediment microbial communities from the Plum Island Ecosystem LTER, Massachusetts, United States - WE1604-40 | ecosystem: Environmental > Aquatic > Marine > Intertidal zone >...
ATTCACATCAACGGCGGGCAGCATGTTTAGATCGGCCTCATGCTGAGGAGCGCACGAAGTGCGCGTCTCGAAGCATGAGGCCGCCCCATCCTTCGAGACGCCGCGCTGCGCGCGGCTCCTCAGGATGAGGCGGAAAAACGTTCGCGCCCAGGCCCGTCCTATTCAATTGTCAAACAGCCAAGCAGCATCGCCCGTATTCTTTGTGAGGGCGCCGGGTACGCCCCTATTCCCTTGGCCCCCGCGAAATGCGAGGGGGACGGCGCGCCGATCGGCGTAACCTTCCTTAGTGCACACCCTCTTGCGAGGGTGCGGCGCCTCTCGGCGCGCCATCGCGGCGATTTCTGTCCCTGGTGCCGTAACTTCCGGGCGGGGCGCAGGGGGTGCTTATTCGCTCCCCTTATCCGGAGGGCTTCCGCCCTCCTTCGTCCCCACCGCGTACAGCCTTCGAAGGCAGCCGGTCGTCATGCCGGCGGACGGGTGGCCAGGGCCTCCCGAGTGCGAGGCAACGAGCCTCGCCCGCGGGCGCCGCACCCGGCTCCATCTTCGGCACGTCTCCGGAAGACGCCCCTCGGTCGAGCCAGGCCTAGATAGGATTATATCCATATAGGATTTAAGTCAAGAATTGTTTTTGGCTCGCCCACCAGGCAAAACGCGCTGGCAGATACGATAAGAGCCCCTGGCACCACGGGCCGCACCGTCTACTGCGCAGGTTTGACGAACCTGAGGGTCATGTTGTCGGCTTCACCGATCGCTTCATATTTTGCGCGATCGTTCGGCGCGTGGTTTGACGGCGGGAGGTACCACACCGGCATTGTGCGCGGATCCTTCGGGTTTGCATTCACCTCGGAAGCCGCGGCCAGACGGAAGCCGGCCTGTTCCGCCTCATGCACCAGGAATGCTTGCGGCAGCCGTCCAAGCCTAAAGCTTTTTGCCGCGGGCATATCCGCTGCGGCGCGATGCGCGACGATGCCGAGAACCCCTCCCGGCTTGAGAACCTGATAGGCGCTGCGCAGGAAGCGCTGGAGGAGCGCATCGGTCGCTGCGCCATGCACGTTTGCGAAGATCAGGTCGTGCATGTTGCGAAATGTGAGCACCATATCGGCGGAATCCGGCGCACCCAACGGCATGTATGCGGGAAGCTCAAAGGGCTCGCGCGTCACATGCCCGTAAACCGCCGGCTTTGCAGCGAGCTTTTCGGCATAACGGATAGCCATCCCGCGAGCGAACGGACTTTGGCTGCTGCGCGGCGGCGTCGCCTCGATGAGCTTTCCGTGCTCATGGAGAAAAGGCGCCAGCATCTCTGTGTACCATCCTCCTCCCGGCAAAACCTCGATGACCCGCATATCGGGGCGAATTCCGAAGAATTCCAACGTTTTCTCCGGATGCCGATATTTGTCACGAAGAACATTTGCCGGGCTTCGCTGCGGTCCATTGATTGCCGCTTCCAGTTCGCGCTGTATCTCAGGCGACGTGGATGGTTGAGCCGCAGCGGCGGCCGCGCAAAGCAATAAGAGCGACGTCGAGGATACGAGATGAAACTTCATGATACGGCCCGATCGATATGCTCGATGAAAAAGCACAAGGGATCGAAGTCAACCCTAGCAGGGCGCCGATCCCATGGGTCTTCATACTACGAAAATATTGTGACCAAACCATAGCATTGCCAAGGCCATACGGCTGAGTACAGTCGCAAGACAAGGTCTCGATCGGCGGCGCGCTTACGATTGCTCAACTATATAGCGTAGCCCAGCATGAACCGATCTGTACGAGACAGAGGTCCGCTTCTGGTCGAGCGCGTCGCTTCGCTGCGTGTCGAGAGTTCGGCAGTGCACATTTATGAGTTCACGGCCTGGCCGAAAAAGCTCACAACCACTTCCGCCACTTGAAATACAGATACGGCAGGATCGCCGCCAGGATCATCACCGCGATCGCGATCGGATAGCCGAGGCGCCAATCGAGCTCCGGCATGTGATGGAAATTCATGCCGTAGACCGAGGCGATCAGCGTCGGCGGCATCAGCACCACCGCGGCCACCGAAAATATTTTAATGATATTGTTCTGCTGGATGTTGACCACGCCCAGCATGGCGTCGAGCAGGAAGGTGATCTTGTTGGTCAGGTAGCTGGCGTGGTCGGTGAGCGAGACCACGTCGCGCTGCATCGACTGCAATTGCGTGCGCGTGTCCTTCGGCCACTTCATGCCTTCCGCCTCGTTGGCGAGGAACAGCAGCAGGCGGCCGATCGACACCAGGCTCTCGCGCACTTTCGACGTCAGGTCGCCCTTGCGGCCGAGCGCCTTGAGCACGTCGTTGTAGGACGGCGGCTCCATGTCCTCGTCCGGCTCGAATATCGTATGCGAGATCTGGTCGATCTCGGCGCCGACGCGCTCCTGGATGTCGGCGGCACGGTCGATCACGGCGTCGAGCAGATCCATCAGCACGCTGTCGCCGGAAACCTTGGGCGGGCAGAGCCGGGCCAGCTTGTGCTCGACGATGGCGAACGGGCGCGGCTCGTCGTAGCGCACGGTGACCAAGCGGTGCGCGGCAAGAATAAAGGTCACCGGCGTGGTCTTCGGCGCCGTATCCGAATGGCACATCAATGTCGCCGTCATGTAGCGCGCGCCGTTCTCGACATAGAGCCGGCTGGAGACTTCGATCTCCTGCATCTCCTCCCGCGTCGGCACCGCGATGCCGAGCATGCGCTCGACCAGCTTGTCTTCCTGCAAGGTCGGCGAGACCAGGTCGATCCAAACCGTCGCTTCCGGCGGGGCTGCGTCGGATTCGGCGGTGATGCGTTCGAGCGATGCGCCGTGCGGAACGTAGAGCGAGAGCATGCATCCACCGTCATGCGAGCCAAGCGGGCCGTCTCTCATGACCCGATCACGCAGGCTTTCGCAAGACAATAAATGGCGCCCGCGGCCGCCTGGGCGCGCCGCGCGTCATTGTGGCGATTAAGAATGCAGAAGCCTTAGCCGGCGTCGCGGCCGGCGGCGACGTCAGTCGCTGTCGTAAGAGGTTTGCCGCGGCTGGTGCGTGTGGCGCCGTTCGCCTTGATGGTGGACGGCCGCAGCCACCGCCGAAATCCCAATCTTGCCGTAGCGGTCGTCAAGCCTGGTGTATTGGCGGCGAGAGTCTTGGCTCTGCTCCGCTGCCTTGGTCGCTTCCATTGTCGTCCTCTTTGGATCAGTTCTGGCGCTAACAGGTTAGTATGTGGTCGATGACTGGGGCGGAATTGCGCAGGTTTTCGAGTCGTATCATGACATTTCGCCAAGACCGGCGCGAAAGGATGCAGCCGGGAACCGGTTCCCCTATACGCTTCGTTAAGATAAACCTTCGTTAACGACCGGCGGGCAAGTTCAGCCGGATGGCTATCCGGCAAGGAGGTCTTGGACCCGGCGAAGGGCGTATGCGGCATTCTTGCAACAGATTCACAGGAAGGGCCGTCAACACGACGGAAATCGTGGCTTTGGCGCAGGTTTTTCGGTTAATTGCGGCCTTGGGTATTGGCGGTCGGACACCCCGGGGGCCGGGGGGCAAAAAAGAGGAAGAAAATGGCGATCAGGGCGTTGTTGCTGGTCCTGTTCGGCGCCGGCCTCGTGCTCGGCGGCTGCATGCAGTCCACGCTCGAGCCTGCGTCAACGGCCAATCTCACGCCGCGCGACAAGAAGCTGCTGGCGGCGGCACCCTACGAAGAGTCGTCGATCCCCGATCCCTATAAGCGGCACATCGTCACCTATCACCGCAAGGAAGCGCCCGGAACGATCGTGATCGATTCCGACGCGCGCTATCTCTACTACGTCCTGCCCGGCGGCAAGGCGATCCGCTATGGCGTCACCGTCGGCGAGGAAGCGCTGGCCTGGTCGGGGGTGGCCAAGGTCGGCCGCATGCAGGAATGGCCGTCCTGGACGCCGACCGCCGAGATCAAGCAGCGCCTGGACGTGCCGAATTATGTCGGCCCGGGCCCGCAAAATCCGATGGGCGCGCGCGCCATGTACCTCTATGAGGGCAACAAGGACACGCTTTACCGCATCCATGGCACCAACCAGCCCGAATATATCGGCCGGGCGATTTCGTCGGGCTGCATTCGCATGACCAACGAGGACGTCATCGACCTCTACAAGCGGGTGAAGCCGGGCACAGTGGTGGTGGTGCTGGCGCCGGGTCAGGGCGACTCGCCGACCAATCCGCGGCTGGCCGCCAACGGTCGCGACCTCATTCCCTGAGCTAAAGCGCGCAAGCGCTGACGCGGACGGCGCCGGACGCAAAGTCGCGGTGCCGTTTTGTTTTTCAAAGCCGCCCGCTCAGGCGGCCAATTCGATGCGGACGATTTCGGGCGGCACGCCGAGCCGCAGCGGCAGCTTGCTACAGCCGAGCCCGCCCGAGACGATCATGTGGCGCCCGCGCTCCTCGATGTGGCCATAGATGAAACGCTCGCCATATTCTGACGGTGTCCAGACCGGCGGCAGCAGCGGCAGGCGAATCTGGCCGCCATGGGTATGGCCGGCGATGGTCAGCGCAACGCGCTCCGGCACCTGCGTGAAGATGTCGGGCTCGTGCGCCAGCAGGATCACCGGATCGTCGGTGGTGACGTGCTTGAGTGTGCCGGGCAGATCGTCGACGCCGCGGAATTCGCCGGGCCTAAGAATATAGGCGAGTTGATCGCCGAGGCCGGCCAGCCAGAAGCGGCGGCCGGTCTCGCCGAGCAAAACCGCCTCGTTTTCCATGACCGGTATGCGCACATCGGCCAAGGCTTTGCGCACGCCGGCGATGTCGTACCACCAGTCGTGATTGCCGAGGATGGCATGGACGCCGAGCGGGGCGGTGAGACGCGCCAGCTCCGCCGCCCAGGCGGGGTGCGGCACGACTTCGGTGACGAAGCGATGGGTGGCAAAATAGTCGCCCAGCACGACGACCAGGTCGCTGCCGAGAGCGTTGCCGGCATCGACCACCTGGCGCACGCGCGCGATGCCCATATTGGGCCCGCCGGCATGCAGGTCGGCGATCACGGTAATGGCCAGCCGCCGGCCCACCCGCCAGCCCGGTGGCTGCAGCCGGTAATTCGTGACGATGAGGTCGTGGGCGGCCTCAACGGCGGCATAAGCGGTGGTGCTGGGCATCAACACGCCGGCAAAGCCGGTCAGCCCCAGCCCGGCCTTGATAAAGCCGCGGCGGGTCACGCCCCCGGACGCGGGCTGGCGCGCAGGGTGGACGAGGCCTTCGGAGCGCCGGATGGTCATGGGCAAAAAGCTAGGCCGGATGTGTGAACCTACAATGGACGAAGGCTGAGAGTTTGCTCGAATGATTAACGCGCGTCGGCCAGAGCCGGGCGCGGCCGCGGCAGTGGAACTTTTGGGGGTTCCTGCACCTCCCACTCGCAAATCCGATAGCCGCGGCTGCGCTCCAGGATATCGAGATGGATGTGGCCGTTATGGTGGGCATCGGCACCCGGCCCGAGCACGGTGGTGAAGCGCCGGCAGGCGGAATCACGCAAGGCTTCGCGGAAATCCTTCGCCACCGTCATGTCGGTTAGCCGGATCACGCGGCCGTCGTCGAGCGTGAAGGCGCGCACGTCGACGGCGTTGCCGTGGCCGTGCTCGGAAAGCTTGGCGTCCGGCACGCGGTTGCGGGGCCGACATTCGTAATCGTCATAGGTGTCGACGCTGCGCAAATTGGCGCCGAGCACGGCGGTCCGTGGCGCCGCCTCGTCGCGCACCCAGGCGGTAAGCGATTCCGCCATCGCGCAGCGCAGCACCGGCTGCGGCTTGAGCTCGATGCGGGTCTTGTCGGCAAGCCACACGGCATCGAGCCGAACCATGTCGCGGCCGCCGCAGGCACCCGGCCCGATCAGCCTCGGCACCGGCTCGATCTCGGCCATGGCGGCGAGGCGTCCATCGCAAGGCGTCGGCGCGCTGCTGACGTCGGTTGCATCGAATTCAAGGCCCGCGACCGCCTCCGCAAAAGAGCGTGGTTCTACCCAGATCGGGGGCCGCGGGCGCGGCAGCGGGATCGGCTCGGCGGCGGCTATGCCGCAGCCCAGGCCTGCCAGTAGCATGATCGCGATCAGTCCCCTCATGGCGGCGATGTCGGGCGAGGATTGCGGCAATTCCGGGGTCCGGGGTAATCTTGCAATCGGCCGGTTGAGGGACCGGCCCAAAAGGGCGAACAGCTCGGAAAGAGACTTTGAGAGAGGAAACGCCATGCTTGGGCTGATGCAGGATTGGCCGCTGCTGTGCCATCGTATTATCGATCATGCCGCAGCGTTTCACGACGCGCGTAAGGTCATCACCCGTTCGATCGAGGGTCCGATCGTAACCACCGATTACGCCACGATCCGCGCCCGCGCGTTGAAGGTGGCACAGCGGCTGGAGAAGGACGGCATCAAGCTCGGCGACCGGGTGGCGACGCTGGCCTGGAACACCTGGCGGCATCTGGAAAGCTGGTATGGCATTATGGGGATCGGCGCGATCTATCACACCGTCAACCCGCGGCTGTTCCCCGAACAGATCGTCTGGATCGTCAATCACGCGGCGGACCGCGTGATGATCACCGATCTCACCTTCGTGCCGCTCTTGGAAAAGATCGCCGACAAGCTGCCCACGATCGAACGCTACATCATCCTCACCGACGCCGCTCATATGCCGCAGACGACATTGAAGAACGCGCTCGCTTACGAGGACTGGATCGGCGCGGTGGACGGCGATTTCACCTGGAAGTCGTTCGACGAAAATACCGCGGCCGGCATGTGCTACACCTCCGGCACCACCGGCCATCCCAAGGGCGTGGTCTATTCGCACCGCTCCAACGTGCTGCATTCGATGATTGCAGCCGTGCCCGACGCCATGCGCGCTTCCAGCCGCGACATCATGCTGCCGGTGGTGCCGATGTTCCACGCCAATTGCTGGGGAATGGCGCTCACGGCGCCGATGGTCGGCGCCGCGCTGGTGATGCCCGGTGCCAAGATGGATGGCGCCTCGATCTACGAATTGCTCAATACCTATAAAGTGACCTTCACAGCCGCAGTGCCGACGGTGTGGCTGATGCTGCTGCAAGATCTGGAGAAGACCGGCGGCAAGCTGCCTTATCTCGAGCGCGTGGTGATCGGCGGATCGGCCTGCCCGCGTGCTATGACGCAGACGTTCCAGGATAAATACGGCGTCGAGGTCATCCACGCCTGGGGCATGACCGAGATGAGCCCGCTCGGCTCGCTTTGCACCATGACGCCGGAATATGCCGAGCTCACGGGTGAGGCGCGGCTCGATATCGAGATGAAGCAAGGCCATCCGCCGTTCGGCGTGGAGATGAAGATCACCGACGATGCCGGCAAGCAGCTGCCCTGGGACGGCAAGACCTTCGGCCGGCTGAAGGTGCGCGGCCCGGCGGTGGCGAAAGCTTATTACAAGGGCGAAGGGGCTGAGGTGTTCGAGAAAGATGGCTGGTTCGACACCGGCGACGTCGCCACCATCGACCGCTACGGCTACATGCAGATCACCGACCGCTCCAAGGACGTGATCAAGTCCGGCGGCGAATGGATTTCATCCATCGATCTGGAGAATCTCGCGGTCGGCCACCCCAAGGTAGCGGAAGCGGCGGTGATCGGTGTGCGCCATCCGAAATGGGACGAGCGGCCGCTGCTGGTCGTCGTGCTGAAAAAGGGCGAGACGGCGACCAAGGAAGAGATCCTCGGCTTCCTGCAGGGCAAGATCGCCAAATGGTGGCTGCCGGACGACGTGGTGTTCGTCGACGAAATCCCGCACACCGCGACCGGCAAGATTCAGAAGATCACCTTGCGCGAGCGCTTCAAGGACTACCAGCTGCCGAGCGCGCAAGCGGCGGAGTGATCTAGCAGCGCGTGATCGTGATATCGCGCGTTCCGCCAAGTTCTGCCGGGACCGTCACGGTCTCGACGTTGCGCTTGCAGCTGAGCGCGCGCGGCGGCACCGGCACGAACACGACCCGCTCCGGCGTCGCGTACGTGATGGTCGCGCCTGACGCATAGGGCGGCACGACGTAATAGCCGCCGAAAAACGGCCACCGGCCAAAATTGCGGCGCGGGCGCGCCCGATGAAGATGCCTGGAAAGACCATGGCCGGAAAAATGAGATGAATGCGCGCCGAAGCCGCCGCCCCGCGCATTCGCCACCGGCGCTGCCGGCGCAAGCAACAGCATCGCCATAGCAAATACGGCGATTATCGCAGCATGCATTATTTTCATGACACCACTCCCTGCCACAATCCCCGTCGATGCCGCTATCCTAGCGCGCGAAAACCAGCGATGTCATCTCGGCCTTCGGCGACCCGCGCGGCGGCTACCGAGCGGCGCGAAAAATCGCCCCATTCACGCCGGTTTGAAGGGGCGGCGGACGATTGCGCTGACCCGCGACTGATTTTGGCGTAGATTTGCCGCGTGAGCGACACCGAGACCCTTTTCGTCACCCTGCGCAAATCGGCCGACCCGCAAGTCGTGGCCGCCGTCGAAGCATTGATCGCCGACGGCACCGACCGCCAATTATGCCGCGTCAACGTGCTGGCGTTCGCCGCACAGCATGGGCTCGACGAGGAAAAGGCGATCGGCGGATTTCTGCACGCGGCGCGGCTCGGCATTTTCGATTTGACCTGGAACGTGCTGTGCCCGGGCTGCGGCGGCGTGCTCGACGCCGCCCAGACGCTCAAATCCGTGCACAAGGAGGCCTATGACTGCGCCCTCTGCGCCACCGGCTACGAGCCGACGCTCGACGAGATGGTCGAAGTCGCCTTCACGGTCAATCCGCGCGTGCGCCGCATCGCCGCCCACGATCCGCATTCGCTGCCGGTCTGGGAATATTTCCGGCAGATTTTCTGGGGCAACGGGGTCAACCTGCCCGAAACCGGCTTCGAGGAGCTGATGGAAGAGATCACCATCGACTCAATCGAATTGCCGGCCGGACAAAAGGCGCAGATGTCGCTGCAGATGCCCGAGCGCTTCCTGATCGTGTTCGAGCCGGTCACCCATGCCGCGCATTTCATCGACGTGAAGGGCGAGCCCACCAAGGAGCGGCAAAGTCTTGCGCTGATCTACGACAAGGTGCAGGCGCCGACCGTCACCACCGAGATGCAGCCCGGTCCCTTGAGGCTATCGGTTGAAAACCGCGCCGACGTGCGCACGCTGCCTTCGGTCTGGATCGCCGATGTCACACTGCACGATCTGCTCGCCACGCGAAAGCCGTTCCTCACCGCCAAGCGACTGCTGACTAACCAGATCTTCCGCGACCTTTATCGTACCGACACGCTCGACGTCGATCAGGGGCTGAAACTCACCAGCCTGACCTTTCTGTTCACCGATCTGAAAGGCTCGACCGAGCTTTACGATCGCGTCGGCGATCTCGCCGCCTACGAGCTCGTCAGCGCGCATTTCCGCGCGCTCAACGAGATCGTCGCCGCCGAAGCCGGCGCTGTGGTCAAGACCATCGGCGACGCGGTGATGGCGACCTTCCCGACGCCGGACCGCGCGCTCGCCGCCGCGCTTCGTATGCGTGAATCGGTGCGCGCGATCAAAGACGATCTACTGATCAAGATCGGCATTCACGAGGGGCCCTGCCTGGCAGTCACGCTCAACGAGCGGCTCGACTATTTCGGCCAGACCGTCAATATCGCCGCCCGCGTGCAGGGGCTTGCCGACTCGCAAGCGATCCTGGTGACCAAACCGGTGGTGGACAATCCGCTGGTTTGCAAGATACTGGAAGCGTCCGAGCTGGCGCCGGCCGCACAAGATGCCGCCTTGCGCGGCGTCGCGGACAAGGTGACGATCTATCAAATTCCCTATTAACAGACTGACTTCGCCGACGAGGTAATCCAATAACGGATGCAACTTTCTAATTTCGCCCAAGGCCGTCATGCTGAATTCCGGCTTCGCGGGCTAAAGTCCGCGCCCAGGGACGACCGCCCCTCACTTGCCCTCACCGCGGAACGCATCGCTGATCGACTGAATCCGAATGGAACTGATCGCCCCACTGCGTCTGTTGTCTGCGAGCTGACGGACGGCGACGTAGCAATTGACGTAACCGTTCTCCCACATTCTTCCGGTGCGATTGTCGAGCATCATCTGCCAACATTGATCGCCGCGCGGCGGCACGAGAATGATCGAGCCAGTGTAGAATTCGTCGTCCCTTTGCGCTTGCTGCTGCGGGTCGAGCGCCCTGCCCTGCAGCGTGGTGCCGCCGCTGAACATGCCGCCGTCGAAGATGCCGCCGCCGAAAATGCTGCCGCCGAAAAAGTACAAAATGCTAAAGCCGAAAGCAGCCCAAACGAGCAGCACATAGACCAGCCGCAAATCACGCCAGAGCCAGCGATTTGTTACGCGCGATGCCATCCTAACCGCCATAAAGCAGTCGAGCCGTTTAGAACTTAGTTAAGCTCGGTTAAGGAACGGTTGCGGCTGTGTCTCCTGTAAAAACACGATGAAAAACAGAACGTTATTGCCGCCGCGCCCGCCAGCCATTATCCCTTAAGCCATGATCAGCACAGGGCAACGCGTGGCGGCGAGCGGCGGCATCGGGTGCTCCCACGCGCGCGCATGGCCGGCTCGGACGAAGGTGGTTACGGCATGAGAGGAATGGCGCGCGGCCCTGTTTTTGACGTGCCGATGTCGCGGCTGGCGACATGGTCGGGGCGGCTGGCATGGTTCGCGCTGGCGGTGGCGGTGTTTTCCATCATCATCGTGCGCTCCGGCATTCTGGAGATCGTGCCGGCGCTCGCCACCTTCGCGGCTGCCTTGATTTTCGCCGGCCTCGCCATCCTGCTGGCGTTCGGCGGATTTGTCGTGATCTGGCGGCAGGGCCTGGCCGGGCTCGGGCGCGCAGTCACCGGGCTGCTGCTCGGCCTGGCACTGCTCGCCTACCCCGGCTATCTGGCCTATCGCGCCAGCACGCTGCCGCAGATCACCGACATCACCACCGACCCCGACAACCCGCCGCGCTTCGACGTGCTGGCCCGGCTGCGGCCGCGCGGCAGCAACGCCTATCCCGGCGCGCAGACTGCCGCCTTGCAACGCAAGGCCTATCCCGACCTCGATCCGCTGGACTCTGACGCGCCACCTGCGATCGCCTACCGGGTTGCGCTCGCCATCGTCACCAAGCGCCATTGGCACATCGTCGACGCCGTGCCGCCGGCAACCCGCCGCGACGGCGTGATCGAGGCGGTGGCGCGCACCATGATCATGGGCTTCCGCGACGACATCGTGGTGCGCGTGCGCGCCGCCGGCCGCGGTTCGCGCATCGACGTGCGCTCGGCCTCGCGCTATGGCGTCAGCGACTTCGGCACCAACGCCAAGCGCGTCGCGGCTCTGCTCGCCGACATCGACGACGCCATGAGCGACGCGATGACGCGGCCACCGCCGCCCGAGCCGAAAAACGAGCGAAAGAACGAGCAGAACAGGAGGCCTCAGTCCAAGCGGCCCAAGCGATAGACGCCGTCGATCGCGGGCTGCCCCTCGGTCTCGACCAAGCCGCGCGTCACCAGGTCTTCCAGGTGCGCCAGCACCGAAAGGCCGGCGGCGCCGGTCAGGCGCGGGTCGATGCCGATATAGATCGCGCGCACGATGGTGGGGATGTCGGTTTCGCCTTTCGCCAGCCGGTGCAGGATCGAGGCCTCGCGCGCCTTGCGGTGCAGGATGTAATAGTTGACGAAGCGCGGCGCGTCTTTGATCGCCGGCCCGTGGCCGGGCAGATAGACGGTTTCGCTGCGGCTCGCCAGCTTTTGCAGCGAGGCCATGTAGTCGCTCATGGCGCCGTCGGGCGGCGCTACGATCGACGTAGACCAGGCCATGACATGGTCGCCGGCGAACAGGACGTTCTTCTCCTTGAGCGCATAAGCCATGTGGTTGGCGGTGTGGCCGGGCGTGGCCACCGCTTCGATGGTCCATCCGTCGCCAGTGACGACCGCGCCATCCTTGAGCGCCACGTCGGGGCGGAAGTCGCGGTCGGCGCTGGCGTCGAGCGGATTGTGCTCGCCGATATGCAAGGGCCGCGCGGCGCGGTGCGGGCCTTCTGCGTAAACGGTGGCGCCGGTTAAGGCCTTCAACGCCGGCACCGCCGGCGAATGGTCGCGATGGGTGTGGGTGACGAAGATATGGGTCACGGTCTCGTTGCGCACGCCATCGAGCAGCGCGCCGATATGGGCCGGGTCGTCGGGACCGGGGTCGACAATGGCGACTTGGCCGCGGCCGATGATGTAGCTGATCGTGCCCTTGAAGGTGAACGGGCCGGGGTTGTTCGCCATGATGCGGCGCACGCCGGGCATCACCTCGTCCACCGTGTCGGGGGCCAGGTCGAGATTCTTGTCAAACGGAATGTCGTCGCTCATGCCGAGCAAATGCCCGCAAGGGGCCGCTCCCGTCAATGACTTTCCCATTTTGATACACGCGGCCAGCGCCGTGCCGGTCGTATTGCGCAATCTTCCCGCCACGACTTTGCCAACGGGCGCCCACGAAAAAGTCTCAGCCGCTTGATCGAGTCGACGTAGGGTTCTGGGGAAACGCGGAGGGGACATGCGCTGGCTGATGGCCGGGCTCGTCGCGTTGCTCGCCGTTTCGCCCGCCGCGGCCTCGGCGCTGCGGCCGGCGGACCTCGTCTCGACCGAAAGCGTGACAAGCTGGATCAGCGGCTATCGCGCCAAGCCCGACCTGAACGGCGTGCCGGCAGCCATGCGCGCCTTGAGCCGCTTCGGCGCTTTCAACGATCCCGAGCGCTGCGGCGTCTATGTCGGCTTCCTCGCCGGCGTGATCGCGGCCAATCCGGACAAAGCCTACCAGCTCATTTCCAAGACGATGACCATGCGCAAGCAGGATCGCTGGATCATCGTGCGGGCGATCGCCTATTCCGGCCTGCCCGATTGGAAGCAACTCATGCGATGGTCCGAATCCCGCATGCCGCGCTACGACGTGATGGGCGAAAAATACCTCGCCGGAAAAACGGCAACGCTCGCGCAATTTACCGTGCCGCCCGCTCCGACCACGCTCGACCGGCTGCGCGAGCATTTGCAGCTCGAGAAGCCGCCGCGCAAGGTCACGCTCGAGCCGAGCCCGGAAGTGCTCGACCTGCTGTGGGGCTATTATTTCGCCACCGGCAGCTACGGGCCGATCATGCACATGATCGCGCTGCTGCCGTGGTCGCGCGACCACGACGACCTCGAACGGCTCACCATCGGCAACATGGCCAAATACACGCTGGCGCGCAACGCCACGCACGATGAAGCACTGCTCGCCATGCTCAAGGCCTCGATCAAGGCGCGCAATCAGCCAGTACAGACCGTGGCGGTGCTTAAGGAAGTGGTGGAGGCCGCGCAAACCGTCGACACCATCAGCATCCACAAGGAGGCGCTGGCCGCGATCGAGGAGCTCAAGCGCAAGGGCCCAGCCTATAAGCGCAAGGTCTCCTGGTGGGGCTATATCGGGCAGAGCGCGATCGCGGGCGGCTGCATCGCCGCGGCGCTTGCCGGCCAGGTCGAGTTCGGCATCCCCTGCGTGGTCGGCGGCGCCGCCTCCTCGGCGGCGCTGAATTTCTGGAATAATCAGCCGTAAGGGCCGCGCGCCTATTCCGCCACGATTTCCCGCTTGGCGGCGTCGTCCAGGCGCAACTCGGTTTCGTCCGGCACGATCTCGTCGCGCGTGATGCGTTCACCCTGCCTGCCGCCGTAGAGAACGATCAACACGCACACCGCGCTGATCGCCAGCAGCACGACGATGAAAGCATCGAAATGAACGATATGCTCCCGCAAATCGCCCGCCCACCACAGGCCCGCGGCGATGACGATCAACATCAGCCAGTGCAACGGCTTGCCGAGAAAGATATTGCTCATGCGGCCTGCCTTTCAACCTGTCCCGCCAGCGCCTTCATTATCCGCGGGACCAGGACGATGGCGGCCAGCACGACACCGGCGGTATCTGCGACGTAACCCGGCAAACCGCCGATCCGGTCGAGCGGCGGCAGCAGGATCAAGATCGCCGCAACCAGTACGGCCAGTCTTTGCAATGGATTGACTGGACCGCGGTACCATCCCTCAAGGCCGATCGTCAGAACCCACAATCCGGTCATGGCGAGTGCCGTCGAGATCACCGTCGCCCACAAGGGGCCAACGAAAAGCAAGGAAGGATCATAAACGAAAACAAGCGGAACGATGTATTTCGCGATGCCGATGCGGGTCGATTCGACGGCCGTCGCCATTGGCGGGGTCTTGGCGATCGCCGCCGCGGCAAACGAGGCGAGCGCCACCGGCGGGGTGATGGCCGAGACGACGCCGAAATAGAAAGCGAACATATGCGCGGCGATCGGCACGATGCCGCTCTTGACCAGCGCCGGCACGATCAGCGCCGCCACGGTGATGTAGACGGCGGTGGTGGTGATGCCCATACCGAGCACGATCGCCGAGACGCCGGTCAGCGCCAGCAGCACCAGCAGATTGCCGTGCGAAATCTCGATCACCTGCTGGGTGAACTTGAGGCCGAGGCCCGACACGAAGACCGAGCCGATGATGAGGCCGGCACAGGCGCAGGCGATGGTGACCGGCACGGTGGCGCGGATGCCGGCCTCCAGCGCCGCCAACAGGTCAACCGGGCTCATCCGCGTTCCCTTTTTGACGAAGCTGAGCAGGAACAGCGTGCCCAGCCCCCAGATCGCCGACTTCATCGGCGTGTAGCCGACGAGCAGGAAGTAGATGAGCACGGCGAGCGCGATCAGCAGGTGCCAGCCGCCGGCTAGCACTTGGCCCACCCGCGGCAAGCTTTTCTTGTCGATGGCGCCGATATCGTGCTTGTCGGCCTCCAGATGCACCATGAAATAGACGGTGGCGAAGTAGAGGAAGGCCGGGATCGCGGCGGCAATGATGATGTTGCTGTAGGGCGTCTCCAGGAACTCCGCCATGACGAAGGCGGCCGCGCCCATGATCGGCGGCGTGATCTGGCCGCCCGAGGACGCGCAGGCCTCGACCGCAGCGGCGAAGCGCGGGCGGTAACCGAGGTTCTTCATCAGCGGGATGGTGAAGGATCCGGTGGTGACCACGTTGGCGACCGCCGATCCTGACACGGTGCCCATGAAGCCGGAGGCAACCACGGCGGCCTTGGCGGGCCCGCCCATGCGGTGGCCGGTCAAGGCCACCGCCAAATCGATGAAGAAGCGGCCGGCCCCGGAGCGGATCAGGACCGCGCCGAAAATGATGAAGAGCACAATGTAGGTCGCGACCACGTGCAGCGGTATGCCGAAGATGCCGTCGCTCGCCACGAACAATGTATCGATGAACTTTGGAAACCGCACCGGCGGACCGTAGAAGAAGCCGTAGAAATGGTCCGCGAAGAGCGTGTGGAAAAGAAAGAAACTCGTGACGAAGACCATGGCCCAGCCGACCGCCCGGCGGGTGCCTTCGAGCACCAGCACGATCAATATGCCGCCGACGATCAGATCCGGCGGATACTTGTCGCCCAGGCGCAGTTGGAACGCCTCGATATCCCAGATCGTGTAGACCTCGATAAAGAGCACCAACGCGACGAGCGCCAGGTCGATGGCAAAGCCCGCGATGCGCAGCATGTTGCGCGGATCGCCGGCAACGACAATCGGATCGCGAATCGACTTGCGAAACAGCGGGAACATGAAGATCGCCAGCGTCAGCATGACGGTCAGATGCACGGAGCGGAACGAGCGCCCCTCCGGCGTGCCAAACGCCGCGACATAGAGATGGAAAATAGCGAGCGCGATCGCGATGATCGTTGAGAACAACAGCACCGCCTTGACGGCGCCGTGGACCTTGCCCAGCAACAGCCTTTCGAGAAAGCCGAGCTCGTGCTGTTCGTGATAGTCGATACCGGGTGTTTCAACGCTCATGGCGCGATCCCGAATTCGCCGCAACGCCGTCGGTGGGAGCTTCAGAAGATGCAGACGGGCAACCAAGGAAACGGATGCCGGCGTGCTGCCGGCATCCTTGGGCTGTTCGTTCCGTCAACGGCGGGCAATCAGCTCTTCACGCCGAGCTCGTCGTAGCATTTCTTGGCGCCCGGATGGATCGGAATCGCGGCGCCGTCGAGCGCGTGCTTGAGCGTCACCTTGTTCCAGATCTTCTTCACCTGCGCGAAGTCGTCGTGGTGAGCCCAGAACACCTTGCACATCTTGTAGACAAGGTCGGCCGGCAGATCCTTGCTCACCACCATGTCGGTGACGATGCCGAGCGTTTGGATGTCGTGGTCGACGCTCTTATAAACGCCCTTGGGCATGACGCCGGGAACATAGCCGGGGTTGGCTTTGATAATTTCGTCGAGCTTGGCCTTAGGCAGCCCGATGAAACGAATGCCGGGACTCTGCTCGAGTTCGAGGAACGACGCCTGCGGCATCGACGTCGAGGCCATGAACACGTCGATGTGCTTGTCCTTCATCAACGCCACGGACTCGGTGTAGTCCACGTGATAGACCGTGCCGCCGTTCTTCTTGATGCTGTCGAAGCTCATGCCGTAGGCCTTGAGGATTGACTCGGCGAACGCCGTGCCCGTCCATTTCGCCTTGCCGGGGCTGATATTGGCGGCCTTCATGTCCTCGAAGGATTTGATCGGCGAATCCTTGCGCACCGCCACCTGGAACATGGCCGGATAAAGGGTCGCAAAATACATGACGTTCGGGTTCGGCTTCTTGAATTTGCCCTTGCCCGTATAGCCATTGTAGGTCGTATGGGCGTAGGACCAGCCGATCTGAGCATCACCGCCGTTGACCGCCAGAATATTGGAGATGCCGCCACCCGGCTGGTTCGACGTGCTGATGCCTTTGATGTTGTCCTGCAGCACCTGCATGATCTTGGCGCCGAGCGGATACCATGATCCGCCGGACGGCCCCGACACCATACGCACGAAGGTTTGCGCCTGCGCGGCCGGAGCGATGAGCACGGCAGCGACGGCGGCGATCGCCAGCTTATGAACAAGCCTCATTTGTTTCCCTCCCGCTAGAATTATTTTTTTGTTTTCCTATTGGTCCGGACAGTCTGAGCCCAATCACACCCGTAATCAACCCGGCAGTGCTAGCGCTGGCAGCAACAAGCCATCATTTTGCAATGCAGCGCGGGGCGGGAATCGTTTGCTTGTTGATGGAGCGATTGGAAATCCGCCTGGAACGTCGGCTCAAGTCCTTGGCCCTGCCAACGCCGAGCGCCCGCTGCCCGGCGAGACCAGGGATCGTCGAATACGAAGAAGCGTTGCGCGCCGATGGCGCGGTGATGGCGCGGTGATGGCGCGGTGATGGCGCAGCGTCGCCGGCAGGCGCAGCGCCTCGTTGCGGACCACCAGGAAGGCCTGGATCTCGTCGCGAATTTTGGCGATGGGACGATAGTCGAGGCGCTTGATGCTGGCAGGGATCATCGGGTCCCCCGTTTGGGCGAAAGGTCGGGACGGGAAAAATCCCTGCGCGGGCAGGACCTGGCCCGGCAAGACCCGGGCAGGCCGGCCCAAAGGCGGGCTCGCTGCGGGCTCGCCGAGGAGCCCGGGCACGCTACGGATTTTATTGGAAAATGGTCGGAGTGGCAGGATCTGGGTGTGTCAGATCATTCACCATTGAATTTGCTCGCCTTTTTCAAGGCTGCCGGTGCTGCTTGTGTACCCTCTATGCGCTGGTTCCAGCGCTAGAGGGAACATTCAAGCGAAATGGTGGCTGAACCAACCCTTAACCTAAAGCGCCTTAGATTATGCGCCGAGCTGTAGTGCTCCGGGATTAATTGGGTCTGCGTACCTTGGAGTACGCATCATGGCCGCGCGCGTATACCGCCGCCACCTCTTGCGTGATCTACCACACACCTATGTGGTGCTCTTCTGCGCCGCAGTCGGTGTGAGCCTTCTTATTTCTCTCGCCCTTTACTCTTCCCCAGCACGGCGCGAGAGCGCGGTGAGGCCGCAATTGAAGGACGTCATCATTGACCAACGTTATGCCGGCTCGATCATGGTCGACCCCCCGCGCGGGGATATGTGCTGGGAACGCATACTCGACAATCGCACCGGGAATATGTGGGATAATGGCTACGTCAAATGTCACGATTTGTCCGCACCTTTGAAGAAACATCGGCAGTCAGGAATGGACGCCTCGCGCCTGCGCGAAGTCGGCAAGGCATTTCGCCACGAACAGTGACTGACTAGCACGCTCTCGCATTAAGCGCCGCGTGCCAGAATTTGGCGAATTGATTACGTGCTATTGTGATCGCTCGGTTTTTTAACCGGGACTCAGGGCCTGTTAATCACGTTATGCATTTCCGCGCGGCAGCGGCGTTAGCCAAATTCAATGAGCTATCCAAGTCCTGACAATCCATTTAAAATTACGAAAATGTATCAGCCCGCGGACAACAACGGGAGGGTGAGCAAATGAAAACGCTTCTTTTTTCTCTTGTCTTCGTTCTTGGCATCTTCTGCACGGCGACGGCCCACGCAATGCCGGCCGCAGCCTTTGGCCCCGCACAGCCTGGGCTGGCAACCCAGGTCAGCAGCGGATGCGGCATTGGCGTCCGTCGCGGTCCATTTAATGGATGCGCCCCTGTCTACGTATACGGTGGTTACTACGGCGGGTACCACCGCGGATATTACCGCGGCTACCGCGACGCCTATTACAGTGGCCCCTACTTTCGTTTTGACAACGATCAAGACGTGATTGCGGTAGACAAGGGGTTCTGCGGCTTCGGCTCGTATTTGTCCTGCAGTCGCGGACTGTGCTGGCGGTTCTGTTATTGATTTGCACCGGTCGCTAAGCGCGCAATGGACCGCCATTGCGGGTCGTTGCAACCGCCAGCCCCGATGACCTTTGGAACATGCGCGTCAACGGCATCCGCTCGCTTGGCGTTTGGTGCCTTGGCCGTGGCTGTCACCATCACGGTGTGCTTGCGTAATATCGCCCGTTGGCACATAGCGGGCACGCCATCTCATCCGACTAATGTCCGCTTCTCTAATCGGCCGGTCGGGGTCAAGCGCTTTCAGACTATCCACCGCACCAGTGTCGATGTCGCTTGCGGGCTCGTGCTTCTCTTCGGAATCGGCGCC
>Ga0307436_1000470_pt1 | contig 19010 bp, 16 predicted proteins | sample SalMarWE160440MG_FD_202513 | JGI IMG/M metagenome (GOLD analysis project Ga0307436, IMG submission 202513) | Salt marsh sediment microbial communities from the Plum Island Ecosystem LTER, Massachusetts, United States - WE1604-40 | ecosystem: Environmental > Aquatic > Marine > Intertidal zone >...
GCCGAGACGGCGACCTACGTCGCCAATCGCATCAACGGGACGGGCAACGTCGTCATGTTCGTTTACGATGCCTTTCCGCCGGTGCAGGTGCGCGGCCACATCGCCGACGCGGTCTTCTCGAACTTTCCTGACATCAAGGTGATCGACCGGGTGACCCCGGACGTCGCCGATGGCGGCATCGCCGATTCGCGCGCCAAGATGGAAGCGATCCTCGCCGCCCATCCGGATCCCGGCAGCATCAAGGCGGTGTGGGCCGCGTGGGACCAGCCGGCGCTTGGCGCCCTGCAGGCGATCGAGGGTGCCGGCCGCAGCGACGAGGGCATCGTCATTACCGGCATGGACGCCAACCCGCAGGCGCGCGCGGCGATCGCCGCCGGCGGCAATTTCGAAGCGACCATCGCCCAGGACTTTCAGGGCATCGGGTCGACCACGGCCGACGCCGTTGCTCGCGTCCTTGCCGGCCACAAGATCAGGCAGAACGTGATCTACGTGCCCACCAAGTTCGTCACCGCCGCCAATGTCGGGGAACTGAAGTAGCCGTGTCGGCGGCGGCCCTGCCGCCAAGATTATTGGCGAGGCGTCCCGCTGCCCGGGACGCCTTGCCTTTGTTTGCCGCAGGCCGATGAGTTTCGTCTCGCTCCGCAACGTCTCCAAGCGCTACGCCGGCCTTCCGGCGCTGAATGGCGCCTCGTTGTCCATTGCGTCGGGCGAGATCCATGCTCTGATCGGCGAGAACGGCGCCGGCAAGTCGACATTGATCAGGATTCTCGCCGGCGTCGTACCGCCCGACGCGGCGACCATCGTGATCGACGGCAGCGAAGTTGTTATCGATAGCCCCCAAACGGCCTTTCGGCTCGGCCTGCGCTTCATCCATCAGGAATTGAATGTGGTACCGACGTTGTCGGTCGCGGAGAACATCTTTCTCGGGCGCCCTTTCCCGCGTCGTTTCGCTGCCTTGGTCGACTGGCGACGCCTGAGCGAGGAGGCCGGCCACGCCCTTGCCCGGCTCGGCATCTCCCATATCGATCCGCGCCGGCGCATGGCGGGGCTGACCGTCGGCGACCGCATGATCGTGTCGATCGCCGCGGCCTTTCTCGACGACGCCCCGGCCACGGCGCGCCTTTACGTCATGGATGAGCCGACGGCGGCGCTCTCCGGCGCCGAAGTGCAGCGGCTGTTCGCCGTGCTGCGGGAAATCCGCCAATCCGGCCGGTCGGTCCTTTACGTCTCGCACCGCCTCGACGAGGTGATGCGGCTCTGCGATCGGGCGACGGTGCTCCGCGATGGAGCGGTAATGGCGACGGTGGCCGTCGCCAATACATCACGCGACCAACTCATTCGCCTGATGATCGGTCGTCAGGTGGACGAAGCGTATCCGCCGGCGCCGGCGCCGGCCGGCAGGGATATCGCGCTTGCTCTCGACGATCTCACCGGCGACGGCGTCGGTCCGATTGCGTTGAACCTGAGGAAAGGCGAGATCGTAGGCGTTGCCGGGCTTGCCGGTGCCGGGCAAAGCGAGCTCCTGCGGCTGGTGATGGGCGCCGCGCCGGTGCGCTCCGGCCGGATCGTGTTGGGCGGCCGCGAGCAACACCGGCGCGGGCTGACCGCCGCCTGGCAGGCGGGCATTGCCTACGTGCCGCACGAGCGGCGATCGGAGGGCCTTGTCCTGTCGCGGCCCATCGCCGAGAACATCACGCTGCCGCACCTGGCTCGCTTCAGCCGCGGTGGCTGCTTTCTTGCCCCTGACCGCGAGCGAGCGGCGGCCGACAGATACGGGGCCGAGGTACGCCTCAAGGCACGCGGGTCGCGTCAGCGCTGTCACGAGCTGAGCGGCGGCAACCAGCAGAAGGTCGTCTTTGCCAAGGCGATCGCCGGCGGACCTGCGGTGCTGCTGCTTGATGAGCCGACGCGCGGCGTCGACGTGGGCGCCAAGTTCGACATTTATAGCTTGATCCGGCGGCTGAGCGCCGCCGGCATGGCGGTGATGATGGCCTCGTCCGATCTTCCCGAGCTTATCGGTCTGTGCGACCGCATCCTTGTCATGCGGAACGGAACCGTCGCCACCGAGCTCGGCACCGACGGACTGACCGAGCAAGCGCTGCTCGGCCACTGCTACGGCGCCGCGGCGGTGGTTGCGCCACAAACACCAGGAGCATGAGGTTGACGACGCTCCTCCGGCGCTACGGCACGCTGATCGGCTTTGCCGTCATCCTCGTCGTCTTCTCCCTCAGCCTCCCGGGCACCTTCCCCACCGCTCGCAACTGGCTCAACATCAGCCAGCAGGTCAGCATGCTGACAGTGGTCGCCGCCGCCATGACCATTGTCATGGTCATGGGCGACTTCGACCTGAGTGTCGGCTCCATGGCGAGCCTTGCCGGGGTTGTTGCCGCCGTCCTCTTCACCCTTGGCTGGAATGCGACCGCCGCAGTCACCGCTGCGCTGGCGGTTGGGCTTGCCGGCGGGGCCCTCAACGGCGTTTTGGTGAGCCTGGTCGGCATCCTGCCGTTCATCGCCACGTTGGCGACGCTCACCATCTTCTCCGGCGCCGCCTTTCTGATCAGCGGCGGTCGCACCATCTTCGGCCGCGACATCCCGGCAGCGTTCGGTGATTTTGCCCGCAACGGCCTGCCGCTCGGCGGCGGTCTGAAGCTGCCCTACCTGACCATCGTCGCCCTGGCGGTCGTGGCGCTGGTGTGGGTGCTGCTTGAACAGACGACTTTCGGCCGCCGCCTCTACGCCATCGGCGGCAATCGCGAGGCGGCGCGTCTCAGCGGGGTGAAGGTGAAGACGCTGAGACTTGTCGCCTTCGCCCTGACCGGCTCCGGCGCCGCTGGTGGCGGCCTCATGTATGCCAGTCGCGTGGCCTCAGCCAATCCGACCCAGGGCAGCGGCCTCATGCTCAACGCCATCGCCGCCGTCTTCCTTGGCATGACCATGAGCGAGGAAGGCGAACCGCGCGTGCACGCCACCTTGATCGGCGTGCTCATCCTCGGCGCGCTCGACAACGGCCTCACCCAGATGAGCGTCGACAGCTACGTGCGCGATATTCTCGTCGGGATGATTATTCTGGCGGCGGTCGCGGCAAGCTCGTTATGGACACGTCTGCGATGAGCGGCGACATTATCGCGCAGCCTGCCGGAGAAGACCGGCATGGTGCCACGTCCCATATAGCGACACAGGAGGATGGCGTGCCGAACCAACATCACGTCGACAAGGTAAATCTTGGTCGCACCGGGCTTCTCGTCTCGCGCATCTGTTTCGGCACATCGTCGCTGGGCGACATGCCGAAGACGTACGGCTATGGCGTCGAGGAAGAGCGGGCGAAGGCAACCGTCCGCGCGATCTTTCGCAGCTCCGTCAATTTCCTCGACACCGCGCGCATTTACGGCGTGGGTGCCAGCGAACAGCGTGTCGGCGACGTGATCCGCGAACTGGGCGGGCTTCCTGCCGGCTTCGTCGTTTCCACCAAATTGGACCGCGAGACCGACACCGGACGCTTCGGCGCCAGCCAGGCCAGGCGATCCATCGAGGCGAGTCTTAAGGCGCTCGGCCTCGACCGCATCCATCTTCTGCACCTGCACGACCCCGAGCACGCCGCCTCACTCGCCGAGGTCACCGGTCCGCGCGGTGCGCTCGCCGAGCTGTTCAAGATCAAAGAGGAGGGGCTGGCCGAAGCCGTCGGCCTTGCCGCCGGCAGGGTCGACATCATGATGCCGCTGCTGCGCGATTGGGATTTCGATGCCCTCATCACCCACAACCGCTTCACCCTGGTCAACCGCAATGCGCAAGCCATGATCGATTTCGCCGTGGCCAAGGGCATCGCCGTGCTCAATGCCGCGCCCTACGCGGCAGGCGTCCTTGCCAAGGGCGCCCGTGACTATCCGCGCTATGTCTACCAGGAGGCCGCCGAGGCGGATCTTGAGCCGGTCCGCCGGGTGGAAGAGACCTGTGCCCGCTACGGCATCCCCACCGGGGCGGCCGCGCTGCAGTTCTCCCTGCGCGACCCGCGCGTAACCGCGACGATCTGCGGCATCTCCAGGCCGGAACGGGTCGAGCAGACCCTAACGTGGGCGGCTTGGCCGATTCCTGCTGCGGCGTGGACGCAGTTGATGTCTCTGCCCTTCAGCACCGACGATCCGGAAGCGAGCCGCGACTACAATCCGGGGTGAGAGCCTTGGACGTCGGGCGCCGGGCGAGGTTTTGGTGCGACAAAGCGGGAGGATTGACAGATGAACGAGCTCGCCCGTCGGCCGTTGGGGCGCAGTGGCCTCAACGTGACCGTCATCGGTCTCGGCGGTGCCCCGCTCGGAAACCTTTACGAGCAAATACCGGAGCAGCAGGCGCTGGCGACGGTCGAGGCCGCCCATGGCGACGGCGTCCGCCTCTTCGATACCTCGCCGCTCTACGGGCAGGGGCTGTCGGAGCACCGCTTCGGCCATGTCCTGCGCGACAAGCCGCGTGACGACATCGTCCTCAGCACCAAGGTCGGCAGGGTGCTCAAGCCCGAAAAGTCGCAAACCATCGAGCGCGGCTTCTTCGTCGGCGGCCTGCACTTCAGGGCCGTTTACGACTATTCCTACGATGGTTGCCTGCGCTCGCTCGAGGACAGCTACCAGCGCTTGGGCATGAACCAGATCGACATCGCCCTGATCCACGACGTGGACGTGTGGACGCACGGATCGAAGGAGGCATTCGAGCAACGTCTGGGTGAGGCGATGAAGGGCGCCTACCGGGCCCTCGACGACCTGCGGTCGGCCAAGGTGGTTCGCGCCATCGGGGCGGGTGTCAACGAAGTCGAACCGTGCCTGCGCTTTGCCGGCGAGGGGGATTTCGACTGCTTTCTGCTGGCCGGACGCTACACGCTGCTCGAGCAGAACGGTCTCGACGACCTCCTCCCTCTGGCCCGATCGAAGCAATTTTCGATCCTGCTCGGCGGTCCGTTCAATTCGGGAATTCTAGCGACCGGGGCGCGACCCGGCGCCACCTACGACTATCAGCCGGCGCCGCCGGAGATCATGGAGCGGGTGAGGCGCATCCAGAGCGTGTGCGGCCGCCATGGCGTGCCGCTGGCGGCGGCGGCAATCCAGTTCCCGCTCGGCCACCGCCAGGTGGCCTCGATCGTTCCCGGGGCAGTACGCCCCGAGGAGATCGCCGAGAACGTCCGCCTGATGACCGTGTCCATTCCGGCCGCGCTGTGGGCGGATTTGAAGAGCGAGGGCCTGCTCGACCACACGGCGCCGACCCCGACATAGGGCCCAACACGATCCCTCGTTGCGCCGATTGACCGGCCTCAGCTGCGGCCGTCGTCGCGCTCTCTCAGCCAGGCCGCGACACGGCGGATCGCGCGCGAGCCCTTGTCGGTGAAGGCGAGGGCCTCGAGAAACGCGTGCGGCGCCATCGGATGATGATCGAGATGCACCTGGTTGCCGGCTTCGACCAGACGCTGGAGGAGAGCAATATTCTCATCGCGCAGGACGTCCTGACCGCTGGTCGCAAGCCAGACCGGTGGCAGGTCCGTCAGGTTCGCACCTACCGGAGCCGCCAGCGGATCGGCGCGCTGCCTGCGGTCGGGGCAGTACTGGTCCCAGAACCACGCCATCCGTTCGCGCGTGAGCGTCAGCGGTGGCCGGCTGAAGGTCGCGTACGAAGGCTGGCGAAGGCTCGCGTCGTAGACCCCGTAGTTGAGGACAAGTCCGGCGACGCCCTGGCTGCCGCGATCGCGCCGCAGGATCGCGGCGGCCAGAGCCAGATTGGCGCCGGCCGAGTCGCCGGCGAGCACGATCGGACGGCGCAGGTGGTGACGCTGGCCCAGCGCCCCGGCGACCGCGTCAATCACCGCCGCGCAGGCGTGGACCGGGACCGGGAAACGCGCCTCTGGCGCGCGCGGATAGTCGACGCCGACGACCGCCCAACCGGATTGGGCAGCGTATTCGCGCATGAGGCGGTCGTGGCTGTCGAGGTCGAGCAACACCCAGCCGCCGCCGTGGAAATAGACGACCGCCGGCAGCGGCCGCCGTCGCGTAGGATAGTGGAGCCGCACCCGCACCGGGCCGGACGGTGTCGGCACGGTGTCCTCGACGGTGTCGTGCATGACGGCGCCGCCGGCCTGCCATGGACGGCGCGTCTCGAGTCCCATCGCGCGCATGTCGAGGACGACCGCGTTGGCGGGATCGAATTCGCCGCCGTCGGGCGCCAGCGCCCTCAGGAAGCTGAGATAGGCGGGATCGAGGTCGATGGAGTCCTTTGTCGGCAGCGGCTGTGACATGTGCCGAATTCCGGGCGGTCAGCCGGCCACCAAGCGAGCCGCGTCGACGTCCAGGCGACCGGCGCAGTCGACGATATCGTTGAGCGTGGCGGCCGCGAGCACGATGCCGTCAGATGAGGCCGCATCGATGTCGGCCTCGATCTCGCCCGGCACGTAGAGGCGTTCGACGCCCGCCCGCCGCTTGGAGCCGTGCACCTCACGGATGATGGTGTCCATGCGCCGCTTGAAGCGGTCGACGTCCTCGAAGAAGGAAATGTTGATCGCCGCGAAGAAGTGGCCGTCCTTGGCGGCGGTCGGTCCATCCGTCATGTTGCCGAGTTCGCTGCCGTAAGCGGCGCCGGACAGGAGGCTCGACAGGATGCCGATCGCCATGCCGAGCCCGACGCCCTTGTGTTGGCCGATCGGCTGGATCAGGCCGTCGAGAGCCGCGCCGGCGTCGGTGGTCGGATCACCCGCCGCATCGAACGCCCAGCCTTCCGGGATTGGGCTGTTCTTCTGATGATAGACGCGGATCTTGCCGTGCGCGGTCGCACCAAAGGCGAAGTCGAGCACGAACGGCGGCTCCTCGGTCGACGGACAGGCAATCGACAGGGGGTTGATGCCGACGATCTTGTCGATGCCGCCCCATGGCGCCATGGTCGGCAGGGCGTTCGTGCCGGCTATGCCGATCATGTCAGCACCCACGGCCATCAGCGTGTACCAGTCCATCGCTCCGCAGTGGTTCGAGCCGCGCACCGCCGCCAGCGCCATACCGACTTCGCGCGCGCGCGCGATCGCGCGCTCCATCGCAAACGTGCCGCCGATCTGCCCCATCGAATTGCCGCCATCGACGACGATTGCCGCACCGCGTTCGGACACCACCGACGGACGCCCGCGTGAGTCAACGCCCTCGCTGGTCAGCTTCTTGACGTAGTCGGGAACCCGCAGGACGCCGTGCGAATGGATGCCCCGCCGGTCGGCATGCACCAGCGAGGCGGCCAGCAACCCGGCGTCGTGATCGCTCATGCCGCAGGCGGCGAAAGTGGCGGCAACGACCTCTTCGAGCACCGCCGGAGAAACGCGGCGGTCAGTCTTGCTGTGCGGGTAGATCGCCATGGCCGGCGCCCTTCACAGGCGGTAGAAGGCGGCAGCGTTGTCATGGAAGAGCTTGCGGCGCTCCGCCTGCGACGCGCCTTCGACGATTTTGTCGACTAGCCCCACCCAGCCCCGGTAGCTGATGGCGAGCTCCGACACCGGCCAGTCGCCGCCGAACATCACCCGGTCGAACCCGAAACACTCGATGACGTGCGCGATGTAGGGCGTGACCTCGGCTTCCGTCCAACTGGCATGATTGGCCTCGGTGACCACGCCGGAGATCTTGCACATGACGTTCGGCAAGCGGGCGATCTCACGCATCTGTTGTCGCCAGGGTTCGACCAGGCCGTCGCGGATTCCGGGCTTGCCGATATGGTCGATGACGAAGCGGACCTCGGGGCAGCGGCGGCACAGCTCGGTTACCTCGCCCAGCTGCGGATGATAGAAGCACAGATCGAAAGTGAATCCGTAGCGCGGCAGCAGCCGCACACCGCTGACGAAGTCGTCGCGCAGCGACCAGCCGGGCTCCTCGACGTGGCGCTCAATCAGGCGGCGCACTCCCCGCGCCAGAGGGACCTTGGCGTATGTGTCGAGGTCGGCCGCAGCCGCCTCTCCCTTCTCCAGCGGTATCGATGCGACCATGCCGCGCAAGCGCGGCTCGCTCGCCGCTTGACTGCTGACCCACTCGACCTCCTGCATGTACTCGCCCGGCCCGGCATCGACCTCCACGAACACCATCGCCTCGACGGCGACGCCCTCGCTCAGGCGGTCGAAGTCGGCCGGCAGGTGGGACCGATCGAGCTTGGGTACGTTCTTCATCCACGGGAAGGTGATCTTGCCGGGGTCGTAAAGGTGGACGTGGGCGTCGACGATGGGGAATTCGGGCATTGGTCCTCTCAGCGTTCGCTGGCGATCCGGTCACGCCGCCTTGCCGCCGTGACCGACAGGCCGACGGCGATGATCAGCATGAAACCGTTGAACAGCGGTTCGACGAAGAACGGCGCGCCGAGCTGGTTCAACCCGGCGACGGTGACGGCCAGGATTGCCACTGCGATCAGCGTGCCCCAGACGTTGGTCCGTCCGGGCTTGATCGCGGTAGCCCCGAGAAGGGCGCCGGTGAAAGCCGGCAGCAGGAATTCCTGTCCGACGGTGCTTTGTCCGACCCGCAACTGGGCCTGAAGAACCAGGCCGGCGAAAGCGGACACCAGGCCGCCCATGACGAAGGCGATGGTCACGTAGTGTGGCGCCGAGATGCCGTTGAGTTCGGCCGCACGTGGATTCTCGCCGAGGACATAGAGCTTGCGGCCGAACGGCAGGTACTCGAAGGTTACCCACAGCACAACGCCGATAATCAGGACATAGAGGAGCGCGAATGGAACCGGGCCCACCCGCCCCGACAGGCTTATGAATTCCGGAGCGACGGTGCCGACCACCTGACGGCCTTCGGTGTACCACTGCAGGGTGCCCAGCAGGATCGAACCGGTGCCAAGGGTAGCGATGAACGAGTGGATGTGAATGCGCGTCACCACAATGCCGTTGACGATGCCGACGACGACGCCGATGAGCAGGACGATCAGGCAGGCGACCCACCACGGCAAGTGCTGCTCGGTTTGCAGGCCGATGGCCAGGATCTGGGAGATGCCGAGCATGCCGGCGACCGACAGGTCGAACTGGTTGGCGGTCATCGGAATCATGACGGCCAATGCGGCGAGCGCGTAAATGGAGCGGTTGTTGGCAACCGATGTGAAGGTGAACGCGGTCGGGAAGGTATTCGGCTTGAGCGCCGTGAACAGAAGAACGAGCGCGACCAGCAGGATCAACAATCCCCAGCTCGAAATCAGGCGGACGAGCGCGTGCACGGCCTACATGACTCCGCCGGAGGCCAGCGCCGTCAGCTCGGCGATCGACAGGGAGTCGCGTGGCAGCTCGCTGACGACCTTGCCCCTGCTGAACACCAGCGCCCGGTCGCACAGCCCGGCGACCTCTTCGAAGTCGGACGAGACCAGCAGCACAGCGAGATCGTTGGCGAGCGCCTTGTGCAGCAGCCGGTAGATCTCGACCTTGGCGCCAACGTCGACCCCTGTGGTGGGCTCCTCAAGAACGAGCAGGCGCCGGCCGATACCGAGCCAGCGGGCGATCACCACCTTCTGCTGATTGCCGCCCGATAGGGTGGCGATCGGCCGCTCGGTCTCGCGCGGACGCACCTGAAACGCGTCCAGCGTTCGCACGGCCTGATCTTTTTCGGTGGTGGTGCCGACGAATTTCAATCCTGCCAGTTCCGGGTCGGGAAACAGGTTCTCCCGGACGGCGAGCCCCGCACAGATACCTTCTTCGGCTCGTTTGCTGGAGACCAGCCCGATGCCCGCGTTGATCGCGTCGCCCGGGTCGTCGAGCAAGAGCTCCGCGCCGCCAAGCTCGATGGTGCCGCCACGAGCGGGAATCGCCCCGCCGATAATCCGGCCGATTACGTCGTGGCCGGCGCTGCGCAGGCCGACCAGACCGACCACTTCGCCTTCGCAAACCGAGAAGCTGACCGGGCCGACGTGCCGCGAGCGCAAGTCGGTGACCCTGAGCACCACTTCGCCAGGCGGGCGCAATGACCTCGGAAACATATCTTCGATCCGCCGCCCGACGATGTCCTCGACAAGATCCTGCGGCGTGGTTTCACCGACCGGCCGCGACGACCGCACTCGCCCGTCGCGCAGCACCGTCACCCTGTCCGCCGCCCTGAACACCTCGTCCAGACGGTGAGTGACGTAGATGATCCCGAGGCGGCGCGAGCGCAAGCGACGCAGCACTTCGTGAAGGCGCGCGACATCGACCTCCGGCAGGGTCGCCGTCGGCTCGTCGAGCACCAGAATGCGCGCCTCGATCGCGATCGCGCGTGCGATCGCCACCATGGATTTCTCGGCCGCCGAGAGCCTGCCGACAAGATCACCCGAGCCGACAGCGCAACCCATGACATCGAGCGCGCGCACCGCCCGTTCTTCGGTCGTTCGCCAATCGATCAGCCAGCGGCCGGCGCGGGCGTACGACGTTCCGATGGCGATGTTTTCGGCGACCGTCATCGTGTCGACCAGTCCGAGGTCCTGATGAACGAAGGCGAGACCGGCAACCGGATGCCCCGGCAGAGCCTGTCCGCTCGGGCCATCGATGGTTCCCTCGTCGGCCACATAGATACCGGCGAGGATCTTGATCAGGGTGGACTTGCCGGCGCCGTTTTCACCCAGCAGCGCATGAATCTCGCCTGCTCGCACCGTCAGCTCGACGTCGGCCAGTGCCTGCGTCCCACCAAAACGCTTGCTGAGGCCGCGGGCCCTGAGAAGGACCGCGGCCTCCGGCTTGTCGTCGTCCATGCGTAGCGCGCCCGCCGGATGGTGATCGCCCTCGAACCAACCTATTCCGATACGCCCCACAGCGCGAGGTAGTGTTTCTTGTAGTCGTTGGTCGGGATGAAAGCGTTCTTGTCCCCGCCTTCGGCATTGACGTTGTCCGGCGTCACCAGGTACGGGGCCTGGACGAATCCGCTCGGCGGCTGCCCCTGGATGGCGCGATTGATTTCGTCGACGGCCTGGTAGGCCTGCATCTCGACCGGCTCGGAGACGGTCACCACCTGGTATTCGCCCGAACGAATCCGCTCGTAGGCCGAGGCCTGACCGTCGGCGCCGACCAACTTGACGGCCTTCGGATCGACGCCGGCGCTGCGCAGGGCAGGCACCTGAAAGTCGAGCGTGTAGTCGGCGACCGCGGTGATGTAGAGGGGGGTCCCGTATTTCTGCACCCACGACGTCACCAGTTGCGGCTGGCGTTGCGCCACCTCCGCGATCGGCGAGCTGACGTATTCGAGCACGGTGCAACCGCTGCACTGCTTGAGTCGGGCCTCGGTTGCCCGCGACTTCGTCTCGGCGATGGCGAACTCATTGTGGCTGGTAACCACCACCCTCGCTTTGCCGTTGGAATCGGCGATCACCCAGTCGGCCTGCGCCTTGCCGATCTCGCGCGGGTCCTGCTGAATGTTGGTGAACAGCCCGAGCTTCTCGTTTGGTCCGGGCAGGGCGGCGGCGTGGATGCCGACGACCGGAATGTGCTTGGCAGCAGCCTCCTGGATCGGCTCTTGCAAGCTGGCTGCGTCGGCCGAGGTGATGATTCCGTCGGCGCCGAGCGCGATCGCCTGGTTGAATCCGTTGATCCACCCGACCGGGGTCGCCTTGCCATCGATGATCGTCACCTGCCAACCGATCTTGGCGCCGGCCTGCTGGATGGCAACGCCCCATGCCTTTGACGCATCGTTATTTTCGTCGTTGGACAGGTAAACGATGTGCTTGCCGGGCACGGGCTTGGGCGAGCTTGTCGGACCCCGCCACTCGTTCTGCGGCCCAGCGTAGATGACCAGATCGGCCTTGGCCTGGGCAACGATGTCGTCGGCCGCCCTAGCGCCTGTCAGACCAGTGAGCAGGCATGCCGCCGCCACAAGGGTTACGCGATGGTTCATCGGTAGTTCCTCCCGCTTGTGGAGCTCTCGGGATCAGAGGCCCCAACCGTTGAATGGTATGACGGGCTTCCGGGTCATGTCCACGCAGGTCCATGTCTTATTTTGGCTTGCATTTTTCGAACTGGCCCGGTCAAGTTTCGGGGATGTTGGTCTGATAGGTGCGTGGAGATGCCTCCCGGCCGCTACGATCTGAGCGAGCGAACCGCACTCGTTTTTGGTGCTGGTGGCGGCATTGGCAGCGCCACGGCAGTGGTGCTTGGCTCTTTGAACGCCCGGCTGGTCCTTGCCGATTTGACCGCCCCTAGCGAGGTGGCCGCGCGGCTGGAGGCTGACGGAGTCGACGTGCAGGCCTTGGCCTGTGACGTGAGTTCGCGGTCGGCGGTCGAGGAGGTGGTGGCCACGGCAGGCCCGGTCGACATCATGGTCTATCTCGCCGCCGTTTGCCCGTGGGACGATTGGCGAGCACCGGAATGGGACGAGGTCTTTGATCGTGTCTTGGCGGTGAACCTGCGTGGCGCGATCGACGCGGCGCGGGCGGTGATGACCGGAATGGCGGCGCGACGCTGGGGCCGGATCGTCCTGGTCGGGTCTTTGGCCGGCAAGATGGGTGGGCTGATTGCCAGCGCCCACTACACCGCGTCGAAAGGGGGCCTCCACGCAACCGTCAAGTGGCTCGCCCAACGGGGCGCCCCCGAAAACGTCCTCGTCAACGGCGTCGCACCGGCTTCGACCGACACACCGATGATGAAGGGGCAGCCGGTCGATCTGACGCGCATCCCCGTGCGGCGCATGTCGCAGCCGGAGGAAGTTGCCTGGCCGATTGCCTTCCTGTGCTCGGAGGCTGCCAGCTACATGTGCGGCACGATCATCGACGTAAACGGCGGCGTCTTCATGGGGTAGGCCGCACTCCTGCCGGCTCGATACGGGCGGACGGACTCATTGCCAGCCAATAGTAGCGCGCGACGGTCGCCAGGTGGCTCTCCATCGCATTCTCTGCGGCGCTGACGTCGCCGGCCTCGATGGCCTCGAAGATCGCACGGTGCTGCTCGAAGATCTCCGATCGTGTCGCCCCGGCGCGTGCCGACACCGAACGCTGCTCGGCGAGCCACGCCATCAGCGCGTTATGGAGGGATGCGAAGATCGAATTGTTGGCAATCATTGCCAGAGTGTAGTGAAAGGCGAGGTCGGTGCGCTCGAATGTTGGCTGATCGTCGGCGGTGCGATTGGCCTCGAGCGCGAGACGCAGCTTCTCGATGTCTTCGCCGGTCGCATGTTGGGCGGCGTGGCGGGCGAGGCCGATCTCGAACAGGGCACGCGCATTCTGCAGTTGACGCACCCCGTGGGGCTGGCTCAACAGGTGCCGGGCCGCTCCGGTCAACTCGGACACGAGCGTATCGGCGTCGGGCCGCGAAACGCGGGCGGCCGCGCCGGGCCTTGCGGTGAGGAGCCCCTTGCGCTGCAAGGTGAACAACGCTTCGCGCACCGTCGACCGACCGACCCGAAACTGGTTCATTAGCTCGCGCTCGGACGGTATCCTGTCGCCAACCGACAACCGGCCCGAGAAAATCGCGAGCTCAAGATGTTCGGCGATCTCTTCGAACTTCTTGCGAGCTTGGACCAATTGAGAACCGCAGGGTTTGCTATCGTAACGCTACCGGTCAGACCAGTAGAAGTCGAGGGTCTAGTCCGCCCCGGCGATCGGTCGCTATGGCGCCTCGTCCGCCCGCGGCATCGCCAGGCGGGCGGCGTCGCCGGCGCTGAGCGGTCTTGGCCGTTCCACCTCTGAGGTGACCTTGACGAACTTTCCGGTCTCGGCCGACGTGAGCGTAGCCTCCATGATCTCCACGGCATGGGCGGCGAGGCGCCCCGATCCGCGCGGCTCGCGACGCCGGCGTACGGCATCAATCAGGTCGGCGACCCCCAGCATGCGGTAGTTCGCCCGTCTCGGCGAGCCCGTCCCCCAGTTTTCGGCGCCGAAGGGAGCCAGCGCAGCATCGACCTCGGTGTAGTCGCCGTCGCGCTTGCTGTAGCCGATCCTGCCGCCGAAAAAGTCGGGATCGGGCAGCAGCATGGACCCTTCGGTGCCGTAGAGCTCGATCGGGTTCGCATGGCCGTGCTTCCACACGTCCCAGCTGGCGGCGACGGTCACCTGGGCGCCGCTACGGAATTCCAGGATCGCGTTGATTGTGGTCGCAGTGTCGACCTTGATCTTCTTGCCGCGCATGGGTCCCTCCGCAGTGACCAGCCGGCGGCTCAAGGCCTGACCAGCCATCGCGGCGACCGTCGTGACCGGACCGAGCAGGTTGATCAGCGCGGTGATGTAATACGGTCCGAGGTCGAGCATCGGTCCTCCACCCGGCTGGTAGTAGAACGCCGGACTGGGGTGCCAGTGCTCCATGCCATGGCTCATGACGTGGGCGGTGCCGCCGACCACCCTGCCAATAGCGCCCTTGTCGATGAGCCGGCGGGCGGTCTGGCCGGCGCCACCGAGGAACGTGTCGGGTGCGCAGCCGAGCTTGAGACCACGCTTGTCGGCCTCGCCGACGAGCTTCTTCGCCGCCTTGGCGGTAAGCGCCAGCGGCTTTTCCGAATAGGCATGCTTGCCGGCCGAAAGAATCGACCTGGTCACGTCGTAGTGGGCCGCGGGTACGGTCAGGTTGATGACGGTGCCAATGCTGTCATCCTTGAGCAACGCGTCGATGGACAGAGCGCGGACGGCGTATTTGTCTGCCTTGGCTTTGGCGGCCGCCGCGTTGATGTCGGCGCAGGCGACGATGCGCAAGCCGCGGAACAAAGGCGCCAACGTGAAATAGGTCTCGGAGATGACGCCGCAACCAATGACGCCGATACGCGCTTCCTGGCGTTCCATTTGATCTCAACCCTCGCCGACGAGGTGACGCATGAACTGAAGGGAGGCTCGGGCGAATCGCTGCCAATCGCCCGGATTGTCGTGTTCCGGCACCAGTATGTCGCCGCCCGCGCGCTTCATCGCCGGCCATAGCGCCCGCCAGTCGACGGTGCCGGCCCCCACCTCGGTCCACCCTTCCTCTGCCGTCACCCCCTGTGGCGCCGGATCCTTGATGTGAAAGGCGACGATCTTGCCGCCGAACCGGCCGAGCTCGGCGGCGATATCGATGCCGCCCCGCGCCAGCCAGCCGAGATCGGGCTCCCATTTGACCTGCGTCCCGGCGAGCACGTGATCGATCGGTCGCGAGCCGTCGGACAGCCTGACGAACTCGAAGGTATGGTTGTGCCACGCCAGCCCGAGGCCGGCCGTCTTCAGCCCTTCGCCGTGCTCGGCCAGTCGTGCGCCCAGCCGTTTCCACCCTGCGACATCGTCGGGCCGCTGATCTTCCGGGACCACCGGCACGACCACGGTTTCAAGGCCCAACGTCATGGCGACATCGATCAGCCTGGCGCGGTCGCCGTCGAGGTCGGCGAGCGGCATGTGGCAAGTGGGTATGCGCAGGCCGACGGCGTCGCATCTGGCGCGAAAACCGGCCGGGTCGCTGTGGTAGGCGGCGCCGTAGGGCTCGACCACGTCGTAGCCGATCTCGGCGAGTATCGGCAATTGCGCCTCGACCGGCGGAAACTTGCGGGCGGTGTAGAGCTGAAAGGAAATCCGGTAGCCGGACACGGGATATGCCTCCTGGAGATTGGCAAGGCGCGACGCGGGTATGCCCGGACGCCGTGGGCCGCCACCACACGAGGCCCCCAAATGAACCTCGATCTTTGGTCCGCCGTCTGTCTAGCCTCCGCCGGCGGCGATCACCAGTGGCGGCGAGCGAGCCCGCTCCACAGTCCGTGGGCCCGCTTCCCGTCGGCGACGCGGCGACCGCGCCGCCGCGGCCCTCTGGTGGGCCCGACAGAAGACCGCCGACTGACAGCTCGCCGGCCGAGTCCAGTTCGGCGGTTTACCGCTGCTGGGCGGCTACGATCACAGCGTCGGCCGCACCGCCGCCCTTGCCGCAGCCACCGTCCGCGCTGTCGGTCTCGTCGGTGAAAATTTGACGGTAGAGGTCTTTTCCAAAGCTGGTTCGCAGCGGCTCGGCTTCCAGGATCTTGAAACTCCGCTCGCCCCCTTCCTGTCTCTGCGCCCGCAGGAACATGAAGCGCCCGCTTTGCCGCTCGTAGAAGCCGTGCGCCAGGTGGTACATGTGCGTCACGAAGAACACCTTGACGCCGCTTTCAACCAGCGCGCCGACGATCTGCCGCGCGATCTCCGAGCCCTCGCGTTCGTTGGTGGCGGCGAACGACTCGTTGAACAGCACCATGCCGTGCTTTCCCAGCGTCTCGACGATGCCGTTCATTCGGGCAAGTTCCTCGTCGAATTTGCCGCTGGTCATCGATGCGTCCTCTTCGCGCTTGTGATGCGTGAAGACGCCGTCGCGGACGTCGGCGCAGAAGGACTCGGCACCGACGAACATGCCCGATTGCATCATCACTTGCGCGAGCCCGACGCTGCGCAGGAAGGTCGATTTGCCACCCTGGTTGGCGCCGGTGACGAAGATGAGATCCTTGTTGTCGGCGTTGAGGTCGTTGGCGACGACGCCTCGCCCGAGGCTCAGGCACAGGCAGATATCGTACAGCCCCTGTGCCGACAGTCTGTGCTCGCCGATGGCGACCGGCGCGGGCAACGTCGTTGATTGCCCTATCTCGCCCAGCCGCTCATGCAAATTGATGCAGCCGATGTAGAACGCCAGCTCGCTTCGCAGCATCTGGAAGAAGCTCAGCACGTGCTCGGCCGATTGGCCGAGTGCGTCCGCCACCAGACTGATGCCGCGGTCCTTCAATTCTGCGAGATTTTTCCACCCGGCCTCGTCGCGCGGGTGGATTGTGAAGCTGAAGCTGGCCGGGTGCGGGCCGAGCAGCCATTTCATCCACGCCGGTCTTGTGTCCGCCGCCCGGCGCAGGACGTAGCCGGCTCCCTTGTTGCCCTTGGCGAGACCGGCGCTCATCAGCACCCCGCCGTTGAAACGCAGCGCCTTGAGATGGGCATTGACCTCCGCGAAATAGGCGTCGCTCAGTTCGGCACTGAGCGTTGCGAACAGCTTCCTGAACCCATCCGAATCGAACTGGCCGACGTGCCGCTCGGCGATCTCACGCAGCTGCCGCAACAGCGGCAGATATCCCTCGAGCAGCTCGATCGAGCGGGACAAAACGCCGCTCGGATAGTCTCGTGTGAAGAAACTCCAGTGACCCCTCTTTTCGACCCCGAGCGACTCGATGGCGATCGAATAGATGGCCCTGACGACCTCGCTGTTGTTCAGGCAGTCGGCCAGCACGTGCTGGCGATGCAGGATGGTGTCGAGATCGGTGGTGCTGCTGAGGACCGCTTTGGCGACCACCTCCAGCAGAAAATCATCGTCACCGGCCATCGCGTCGAATAGCGTGTCGAGCGCGAGGTCCTGGATCAGCGCCTCCGCCTGCGGCGGCAGCGGCCCGTGCAGGTCGAAGTCGCGATCCTTGAACATCAGATAGGCCTTCATGACGCCATGCGCTCCCGCAGGCGCCGGTAGGTGAGGCCGTATTTCTGCGCCACAGACATTGCGTAGGCGAGTCCGTCGGCAGGGCGGCGAACGATCTTGAAGGTTCGCACCGCCGGGTTGTCCGGCACCACCGTGCTCACCATGCTGACCGTCTGTGGGCCGAGCGATGCCAGCTCGTCGATGAAGGTGACACACACGCACAGCACGTCGAGCTGCATGATGCGCGTGATGATTTCGGTGCTTAGAAAGAGGGCATCCTCCAGCGCGGTCGACGTGAAGATCTCGTTCATGATGATGATGCTGTCCGGCGTCGCCTTCGTCAGTATGGCGTGAATGCGAACGAGGTCGTCCTGCAGCTTGCCGCGGTGATTGGCGATGTTCTCCTCGCGCTCGAAGTGGGTGAACAACCGGTCAAACAAAGTGAGCCGCGCTTCCGTTCCTGGAACGGGGAGGCCGAGGCTGGCGAGATAGTGAAGCTGCCCGAACGTTCGCGCGAAGGTGGTTTTGCCCCCCTGATTCGGACCGGACACCACGAGAACGCGTTCGTCGCCGGCGAGATGGAAATCGTTGGTGACCACCTGCTCCCTTTCAGCCGCGAGTTTGGCGGCCAGGGCGATGTCGAAGCCTTGCTTGCTCAGGACGTCCTTCGTGTCGGCTTGCACCTCGGGATAGCAGAACGCCAGGCCCTGCCGCTTGAGCGCCTCCGCATATTCGCCGTAGGCGAGGTAGAACTGCACCTCGCGGTCGAACGAGCGAATCGTTTCGTCGACAAAGTCGGCGTTGCGGGCGCGGAAGGCGGCCAGGGTTGCGAACGTGTCCTCGTAGAGCTTGGCGACCAGCTCCACGACACGCGTCTCGACATGATTCATGTCGACTGAATCGCGAAACTTGAACACACGCTTCTTGACGGTGCCCTGTTTGAACTTGTCGAAGGTTGCTGCAACTTCGACGCTGTAATCGGGGTCGGCTTGGTAATTCCGCACCGTAACCCGGCCATTCTTGATGTGAATGCTGTAGGCCACGTCGGCAAGGGCGGCCTTGAGCTGGCGCGCTTGCGCGCTCAACGACACGAACTGCTCGGATTGCACATAGGCAGCGGTGAAATCGCCCAGTCCGGCAAAGCCGCGTGATTTCAGGTCCGCGGTCGCTAGGTCGTCGGCCAGGCGCCGCACCGCCGCACAATAGATTTCGACCGCGTCCCGGAACCAGGCATCCTTCTGAAGTCGGTGATGGAGCTTGCTGACCGTCGTGAGATGATCGCGCACGCTGCGCATGTCGCGCGCAAAGGCGGTGATGGCCGCGAGGAGCTGCTCCTCCTCGAGGTCCCTCATGATTTCATGGCGATAGCGAATGGTATCGACGTCGTGCAGCGGCGTGTGAAAGAACGACGTCAGGTCGTACTGCGCTCGTCCCGCCACCACAGCGGCAACGACCTGATCAAGGTTGAGATCGCCGAAGAAATCCGGCTCGCCGGCCTCAACGTGCAGCGGCTGCGGCGACAGGATGCTGTGGAACGTCATCATCCGGCAGCCCTGCCCGGTTCCGCCCGTTCCCGGGCCGCAACCTTGATTGGGAAATTCGCCCGACCGGGATGAACCGAGCCCAATACATGAGGCTCATCGTCAACCATTCTTGACTCCTCGAGTTAACCTCGCAGGAGTCATTGGCCCAAGGCAGTTTTGGCGAACTC
>Ga0307436_1000471_pt1 | contig 19000 bp, 16 predicted proteins | sample SalMarWE160440MG_FD_202513 | JGI IMG/M metagenome (GOLD analysis project Ga0307436, IMG submission 202513) | Salt marsh sediment microbial communities from the Plum Island Ecosystem LTER, Massachusetts, United States - WE1604-40 | ecosystem: Environmental > Aquatic > Marine > Intertidal zone >...
TTGGGACATGGCCGAACGCTCGATGAACGTCATCGATGAGGCGGTGATGGACGATCTGGAAAAGATCGTCGCCGAAGCCGCCGCCAGCGACTCGATCCGCGGCGTGGTCATCACCTCGGGCAAGCCGACCTTCTGTGCCGGGGCCGATCTCTCCATGCTGGAGGCCGCCACGCGCCAGTATCACCGGCGCCGCGCGGAGGCAGGCGATGAGGCGGCAACGCGTGAACTCATGGACGCCATGACCCGCCTCCCGCATCTCCTCAGGCGCATGGAAACTTCGGGCAAGCCGTTTGCCGCCGCCATCCCGGGTACCGCGCTCGGCGGCGGTTTCGAGATCTGCCTTGCCTGCCATTACCGCGTGGCCAGCGATGGTAGCGATACGAAACTGGGCCTTCCCGAATCCCGCGTCGGCCTGCTCCCCGGTGCCGGCGGCACCCAGCGCCTGCCGCGCCTCATCGGCGCCGAGGAAGCGTTGAAACGCATGCTGGAAGGCCGCCACATGAGCGCCGAAGAGGCCTTGAAGCTCGGCGCCATCCAGGCCGTCGCCCCTGCCGATGGCGTTGTGGCGAAGGCCAAGGCGTGGATTGCCGAAGGCGGCAAGGCGGAACAGCCGTGGGACGTCAAGGGTTTTCGCCAGCCAGGCGGCCTCCCCTACTCGCCCGCAGGCATGATGCTGTGGCCGGTGGCCAACGCGCTCTACCGCAAGCAGACGTTTGACAATTACGATGCCCAGCGCGCCATCATGAAGTGCGTCTATGAGGGCCTGTCGGTGAAGACCATCGATGCCGGCCTCCTCATCGAGGCGCGCTACTTCACCTCGCTGGTCAGGGGCCCACAGGCCGGCAACATGATCCGCTCGCTCTTCCTCTCGATGCAGGCCCTGGCCAAGGGCGCCCGCCGCGCCGCCGCCGAGCCGCCTTCCAGAGTGAAGAAGCTCGGCATCCTCGGCGCCGGCTTCATGGGCGCCGGCATCGCTTATGTCTCGGCCCGCGCCGGCATCGAGGTGGTGCTGGTGGACCGCGACACCGAGAGTGCTGAAAAGGGGAAAGGTCATTCTGCCGGGCTGATGGATCGCGACATCGCCAGGGGCCGCGCCAGTGAGGCCGACAAGGTCGCGTTGCTCGCCCGCATCACGGCGAGCGCCGACGTCGCCGATTTTGCCGGCGCCGACCTCGTCATCGAGGCGGTGTTCGAGAACCGCGAGCTGAAGGCTCAGATGCTGCCCAGGGCCGAGGCGCAATTGAAGCGGGGCGCCGTCACGGCCTCCAACACCTCCACCCTCCCGATTACCGGCCTCGCCAAAACGGTCAAGCGGCCAAAGGATTTCATTGGCATTCATTTCTTCTCGCCCGTGCACAAGATGCAGCTTGTCGAGATCATTCTCGGCAAGAAGACGGGTGATGCGGCACTGGCCAGGGCGCTCGATTACGTGCGTCAGATCAGGAAGACGCCAATTGTGGTCAACGATTCACGCGGCTTTTTCACCTCGCGCGTCGTTTCCACCTATATCGCCGAGGGCCATCACATGCTGGCCGAGGGTGTGCCCGCCGCCCTCATCGAGAACGCGGGGAAGATGGCGGGCATGCCGGTGGGCCCGCTCGCCCTCAACGACGAGGTGGCGCTCGATCTCTCCTACAAGATCATGCAGGCGATCAGGGCCGATCTCGGTGAAAAATACCGCGTCAGCCCCATGGACGACATGCTGGAAGAGATGGTCGCCAGGCGCGGCCGCCTGGGGCGCAAGAACGCAAAGGGCTTTTACGACTACCCCGAAGGCGCCAAGAAGCACCTGTGGCCCGGCATCGCCGACATCTCACCGCCCCGCCCCGCCGATCAGTTCGATGTGGAGGAAATCAGACAGCGCCTGCTCCTGATGCAGGCTTTGGAGACGGCGCGCTGTTTCGAGGAAAACGTCCTCACCGACGTGCGCGAGGCCGATGTGGGCGCCATCCTTGGTTTCGGCTTCGCGCCCTTTACCGGCGGCCCGCTCTCCTACATCGACACCATGGGCGCTGCCGCCTTCACCGCCAGGTGCAAGGCTTTTCGCAAGAAATATGGTGAGCGCTACAAGCCCTCGAAACTGGTCGCCGACATGGCCAAGACCGGCGATAGTTTCTATGCGCGTTTCGCCCCGCAGCGCGACAGAGCGGCCTAGCGAAGCTCGGCAACAAGCGCTTTCAGGCCTTCGCGATAGGTGGGATAGCGCAAAGTGTAGCCCAGCTCGCCCTTGATGCGGGCATTGGAGACGCGCTTCGATTCCGCATAAAAGCTCTTCGCCATGGGCGACAGGTCGGCCTCTTCGAAGGCGATCTCCGGCGGCGGCTCGCGCCCCATCAGGCGCGCGGCATAGGCGATGACCTCCTGCGGCGGTGCCGGTTCGTCGTCGCACACATTGTAGGCGCGGCCCGGATGCAGGCGGGCGATGGAGGCTTCGAGCACGCCTGCGATGTCGTCCACATGGATGCGCGAAAACACCTGGCCCGGCTTGGCGATGCGCCTGGCGCCGCCATCGAGGAAGGAGCAAAGCTGGTTGCGGCCCGGCCCGTAGATGCCGGCGAGGCGAAAAAGGTGCACCGGCAGCCCGTGCTCATGCCACAAGGCCAGCCATTCGCGCTCGGCCGCGAGGCGACGGGCACCGCGCGTGGTCGAGGGCTTAAGCGGGCTATCCTCATCCACCCAGCCGCCGCCTCTGTCGCCATAAACGCCGGTGGTTGAGAGGTAGCCGAGCCAGTCGATGGCGCCAGCATGAGCGATGAGCGCTGGCGCCGCCACCCGCAGCACCGGATCGCCGTCCTCATCGGGTGGAGCCGAGGCAAGGACATGGGTAACGCCGTCGATGAGGCCTGCATCGAACGGCGCCTTGCCGTCGACGAGGACGGTCTCGAAACCGTCCTGGCGCAAGGCGGCAGCAGCTTCGCTGGTGCGGGCAGACCCGGTGATGCGCCAGCCTTTGGCCTTGAGGCGGCGGGCCAAGACGGCGGCGCAGTAGCCCAGGCCGAAGCAGAAGAGATGGCTCATGCCGCCGCGTCCCGCCACTCGGCCTGCACCGTCTCATCGGCCTCGCCGAGCAGATGCCGTGCGGCCAGCGCCTTCACCCGCTTACGACCGGCAAGGCGCGCCAGCGCCCACACCGCCATGGCGCGCACCAGCGGCGATCGATCGCCAAGCAAGTCTTCAACAATCGGCGCAAGATCTGCCTGGCCGCTGTTGCCCATGGCGATGAGCACGTTGCGCACGAAACGGTCGCGCCCGGTGCGCTTGATCGCGGTGCCGGAAAAGCGGGCGCGAAAGCCCTGATCGTCGAGCCGTGCCAGCTCGCCCAGATCGGGGGCCAGCAGGTCGGCGCGCGGAAAAAGCTTCGCCTCGCGGGCGGCGACGGCGTACTTGTTCCATGGGCACACCGCGAGGCAGTCGTCGCAGCCGAAAATGCGGTTGCCCATGGGCTCCCGGAATTCCGCCGCGATATGGCCCTTGTGCTCGATGGTGAGGTAGGACAGGCATCGGCGTGCATCGAGCTGGTAGGGCGCGGGAAAGGCCTTTGTCGGGCACACATCGAGGCAGGCGCGGCAAGAGCCGCAGTGGTCGCTTTCAGGAATGCCGCGCGGCAGCTCGGCCGTCGTCAGGATGGTGCCGAGGAAGAACCACGAGCCGAGGCGGCGCGAGACGAGGTTGGTGTGCTTGCCCTGCCAGCCGAGGCCGGCGCGATGAGCCAGCGGCTTTTCCATGAGCGGAGCGGTATCGACAAACACTTTGACCTCGGCCCCGGTTGCGCGCGCCAGCCAGCCGGCAAGCTCTTTCAGCTTGCCCTTGACAATGTCATGGTAGTCGCGCCCCAGCGCATAGGTGGCGATATTGGCGCAGTCCTTTGCTTTTAGTCGCTGGAAGGGATCGAGGCCCGCATCATAGGAAATCGCCAGCACCACTGCCGAGCGCGCTTCTGGCCACAAGTGGGCGGGGTCGGCGCGCCAGGCCTGGCGGTGGGCGAGCCAGTGCATATCGCCCTCCCGCCCGGCGGCAAGGAAGGCCGCCAGCCGCGCGCCCTGCCCGGGCGGCGCGGCGGGCTCGCAGACATCCACATGGGCAAATCCGAGTGCGCCGGCGCGGGCCTTGAGTTTGGCGATGAGGCCGCGGTCAGAAGTCGAGGTCGGCATAGGCTCGCGGCGGCGCCATGCCGCGGACCTGGTCGGCCAGCAGCGGGCGGAAGGCGGGGCGCGACTTGATGCGCTGGTACCAGCTCTTGGCGGCGGCATTTTCGCTCCACGGGACATCGCCGAGATAGTCGATCACCGACAGGTGCGCCGCGGCGGCGAGATCGGCGGAACTCAAATCGTCGCCGGCCAGCCAGTTGCGCTCCTCGGCCAGGGCGCCGATGTAGTCGAGATGGCCGCGGATGGAGGACATGGCCGCCCGCACCCGGCCCATTTCCGGCGGGCCGCCGCCTGCTTCGCGCCTCATGAAGCGGCGCACCACCTTTTCGCCCAGGAGCGGCCCGGACACCTCGTGATAGAATTTGACGTCGAACCAGGCGACGAGCCGCCTTGTCTCGGCGCGCGCCGGCGGTGTGGACCCGAGTAGCGTGCGTTCGATGCCGCCGCGGGTTTCCTCGAGATATTCCGACGCCGCCTCGATGCCCGCAGCGACGGTGCCGTCGTCGTCCACGAACACCGGCACCTGGCCCGAGGGATTGAGATCGAGAAAGCCGGGCCGCAGGTCCCACGGTTTTTCCTCGACCAGCTCGGCCACGGTGCCATATTCGCCGAGCGCCAGCCTCAGGCGCCGGCAGAAGGGATCAAGCGCGAAATGATGTAGTTTGGTCATGAGCGCACGCTACACGATGCGGGAGGGCCTGCCCCTCCTTCAGGCGGTATAGAACCGCTTTCAGCCGAGGCCAAGCGATTCTAGCGTCCGCCTCAGGCGCTGGCGCCGGTATACTGGCCGGCCTTGCGATAGCGGTAGAGATAGCTCGGCACCACGGCGGCGATGCTGGTGGGCGTGATGCCGAGGCCCTGCAAGGTGCGCCCCTCCGCCGCGGCGGCCTCCGAGACCACATTGTCGTGGCGCAACAGCTCCACCTGATCCATGGTGAGAAGCGGCTTGGGCAAGAGCTGCAGGACGGCGGCCTGCATGACCGCGACCGGCCACGGCAGCGGCACAAGAAAGCGCTTGCGGCCCATGGTGTCGATGGTCGTCTGCATGATCTCGCGCAAGCTGAGCACCTCGGGGCCGCCCAGCTCCCACAGGCGCCCCGGGGTTGCCTTGGGCTCGAGCAGCCGGCGCACGGCCTCGGCCACATCGCCCACGAACACCGGCTGAAAGCGTGTGCGGCCGCCGCCGAAAAGCGGCAGCACCGGGGAAAAGCGGGCGAGCGCGGCGAAGCGGTTGAAGAAATCGTCCTCCGGCCCGAACACCACCGACGGCCTGACGATGCTGGCGCCGGCGAATTCCGTCCTTGCCCGCACCTCGCCTTCCTCCTTGGTGCGGGCATAGTCGGACTTGGAGTCCTTGTCGGCGCCGATGGCGGAGAAATGGACGAAGCGCTCAGCGCCCGCCTCGCGCGCGGCGCGGGCCACGGCACCGGCGCCGAACACGTGCAGTGCCTCGAACGTCTGGGCGCCGGCCGAGGCGAGCACCGCCACCAGATTGACGACCGCATCGGCCCCCTCGCAGGCCGCGGTGAGCGAGGAGGGATAGCGCACATTGGCCTGCACGGCGACGATCTGGCCCACCGCGCCCAGCGGCTGCAGGTGGACGGCGAGGTCGGGCCGCCTGCAGCCCACACGGATGCGGCAACCGGCATTCGCCAGTGCTCTCACCACATGGCGCCCGATAAAGCCCGAGCCGCCGATGACGGTAATGAGGCTTCCTTGCAACTGGTTCACGGGGGCTCACCTCGCTTCATGAGTCGCTCATCCGCGCACGTGACTTTGAGCAAGTGCTTTTAGCGGCTCGGCGCCTGCCATAGCAAGCGCCCATTCACCCACCGTTGACAAGCGCCACGGCAATCCATATTTGATGGCGCCGCACCTGCCCAGGTGGCGGAATTGGTAGACGCGCTAGTTTCAGGTACTAGTGGCCGAAAGGTCGTGGAAGTTCGAGTCTTCTCCTGGGCACCACACGCCCGACTGCGGTCCGAGTAGCCCGGATGGAGCCAAGCGAAATCCGAAGGTTTCGTCTCGGGTCCCGGCAGACCCCGGATTTTGCTTCGCTCCATCCGGGCTACGTGCTAGGAAGCGGACCCGCAATGGCCATCAAGCTTTACAAGTCCGACCTGCCGCCCGATATCGATTTCGGCGCCTCGGTGGCGGTCGATACCGAGGCCATGGGCCTCCACCCGGCGCGTGACAAGCTGTGCCTGGTGCAGCTTTCGGCAGGTGACGGCAATGCCCATCTGGTGCACCTCGACCGCACCAGCTACGCCGCGCCGCGGCTGAAGGCGCTGATGGAAAACCCCAATGTGGTCAAGATCTTCCATTACGCCCGCTTCGATGTGGCGATGCTCAAGGCCTATCTGGACGCCGATACCGCCCCCCTCTACTGCACCAAGATCGCCTCGCGCCTGACCCGCACCTATACCGACCGTCACGGCCTGAAGGACATCGTGCGCGAAATGCTGGGCATCGAGATGTCGAAACAGCAGCAGAGCTCCGACTGGGGTTTGCCGGTCTTGTCCGACGCGCAACGGCACTACGCCGCCCTCGACGTCATCTACCTGCACGAGCTGAAAGCCCGCTTCGACCAGATGCTGCGCCGCGAGGGGCGCGAGGCGCTGGCCCGGGCCTGCTTCGACTTTATCGCGGTGCGGGCCGAACTCGACCTCAAGGGCTGGGGCGAGGAGGACATATTTGCCCATTGACCGCCACGCAACCGACCGGCAGCGCTCGGCCGGTTGCGTGCGATAGGCCGGTGATCTCGCGCCGATGACTCCGAAACGGCATAAAACCCCCGGGCTGCCGGCACAGCACAGAGCGCGCATGCTGCGTCTGGCGAGCTTCGTCACCATTGCGGTGACGGTCGGGCTGATCGGGATGTTCGTCATCCAGATCGCGCGTTTCGATACCCTCAGGCCGCCGAAGCGGCAGCCTGGCGAGGAGGCATCGCCGTCGAGCCAGATCACCGCCGACCGCTCCAAAATCGCCGGCTTCGACAACCAGCAGCAGCCTTTCGTCGTTGATGCCCGCACCGCCGAACAGGATTCTGAGAAGAGCAACATCGTTCACCTCGATGGTGTCGACGGCCGGCTGAAAAAAGCCGACGGCACGCTGATGACCGTCTCGGCCAGGCGCGGCACCTACGATACCGACACCAGGGTGCTCGATCTCAAGGGCGATGTCAGACTGGTCTCGAAAGGAAAATTCGTGGCGCTGATGGACAAGGCGCGGGTGTTGCTGCAACAGAAGAGGCTATATTCAGATGTCCCGGTGACGGTGAGCCTCAAACACGGCACAATTGCCGCAGGCGGGCTGGAGATCACCGATGAGGGCAACCGCGTCTTGTTCTTTAACCGCGTGAAGACAACATATACTCCCACCGACAGCACAGGGGACGGACAATGACAATGGGCGAACGGCAAAGCGGCATCACCCGCCGGTGGCAGGCTCTGGCGCTCATGGCAGCGCTGGCTGTTTCGGCACTGCCGGCCGCGCCGGCCGCGGTCATGGCGCAGACCGTCGTCACCAATGATCTGCAGGCGGCCTCGAAGTCGAAGAAGAAGGTCAATATCGAGGCTGACAGCATGGAGGTGCTGGACAAAGACAAGAAGGCGATCTTCACCGGCAAGGTCGACGCCAGGCGCGAGGACGTGACGCTGCACACCGACAAGCTGGTGGTGGACTACGCCGATGCCGCGCAGAAGGACGGCTCGAAGAAGACCGAAGTGACCTTCCTCGATGCCACCGGCCATGTGCTCATCGTCACCTCCAAGCAGCGCATCACCGGCGACTGGGCCAAGATGGATGTCAAGGCCAACCAGCTCACCGTCGGCGGCAACGTGACGGTCACCCAGGACAAGACGGTCATCAATGGCAAAAAGCTTTTCGTCGACCTGGACAAGAACACCTCTGAGATGAGCGGCGGCCGGGTCAAGGGCAGCTTCGTGCCGAGCGGGCAATGAAAATTCGGGTGACGGCGGGGCGAATTCTTTCGGACTTCATGCAATTTTAACTCAAGTCGACGGTAATCACGTGACGCGGATCGATCAGGACACCATCGCCAACGACAGCCGCGGCACGGCAGCCAGCAAACCGCTGAGCAAGCCGGCCGGCCGGCCCCGGGCCAAGCCCCGGGCACAGTCGCGGCCGGTGGGAGAAGGCCTGGATTCAAGCGAGGGACTGGTGGCCGTGGGGCTGTCGAAGTCCTACAAGCGCCGGCCCGTCGTGCGCGGGGTGAGCCTGTCGGTACGCAGAGGGGAAGCCGTAGGGTTGTTGGGTCCCAACGGCGCGGGCAAGACGACGGTGTTCTACATGATCACCGGCCTGATTGCGGCCGATCAGGGGTCCATCAGTCTCGACGGGCAGGACATCACGCTGTTGCCCATGTATCGACGGGCAAGGCTCGGCGTGGGGTATCTGCCCCAGGAGGCCTCGATTTTCCGGGGCCTTACGGTTGCGGACAATCTTCGCGCCGTTCTCGAGCTCAATCGGAGCGACAGGGCCAAGCGCGAGCGTGTGTTGCGTGAGTTGCTTGATGAGTTTCAGATCGCCCATCTACGGAATTCGCCAGCTGTGGCGCTTTCTGGCGGAGAACGCCGGCGCGTGGAAATCGCAAGAGCGCTGGCCGCCGAGCCCCAGTTCATGCTCCTCGACGAGCCCTTCGCAGGGATTGATCCGATTGCGGTCAATGATATCCGCCAGTTGGTGCGACAGCTCACCGATCGGGGAATCGGGGTGCTTATTACGGATCACAACGTACGCGAAACCCTCGAACTCATCGATCGTGCACTCATCATTCACGAAGGTGAGGTATTGATGCAGGGGAGCCCGCGCGAAATCGTCGAGAATCCCGATGTGCGCCGGTTCTATCTGGGTGAACGGTTTAGCCTCTAGGGCCCCAACGGCAGATCGGAGGCAGCCAGGGCAGGTGCGACGGAAATGGCTTTGAAGCAGAGACTGGAGTTGCGCCAGGGCCAGTCCCTGGTGATGACGCCGCAGCTTCAGCAGGCCATCAAGCTGCTGCACATGTCCAATATCGAGCTGCAGGCCTTCGTCGATGCCGAGATCGAGCGCAATCCGTTGCTCGAGCGCGACGAGCGCGGCGAGGCCGGCGTGCCGGGCGAGGAGAGCGAGGCGGTGGCGCGCTCATCCGGCGATGACGCAGCCGGCCTTCCCGAAGCGATGGCGAGCGAGGCGGCCACCGAGGACAAGATCACCAGCCTCGATACCGACCTCGACAATGTCTATGTGGACGAGGCGCGCGCCGATGCCGCCGCACGGCCCGCTGCCGGCCCGATGGACTCTGGCTGGTCGAGCATGCGGCTCAACACGTCCGGCAGTTTCGCCGGCGAGGACCAGAACTTCGAAAGCACGCTGTCGCGCGAGATGACACTGATCGAGCATGTCACCGAACAGATGATGCTCGCCATCGATGACCCGGCAAGGCGCATGATCGCCTCCTACCTGATCGGCATGCTCAACGACACGGGTTATCTGACCGGCGATGTCGCCTCGGCCGCTGCGGCGCTGGGCACAAGCGAAGACGAGGTGGACGAGACGCTGAAAGCTCTGCAGGGGCTGGATCCGCCGGGTGTGTTCGCGCGCGACCTCAAGGAATGCCTTGCCATCCAGCTTGCCGAGCGCGACCGCTTCGATCCGGCCATGCAGGCGCTGATCGAGCATCTCGATCTCGTCGCCAGCCACAATTACGATGCCCTGAAGCGCGTGTGCCGATTGGACCTCGACGACATCAAGGCCATGCTGGCCGAGGTGCGCCAGCTCAACCCCAAGCCCGGCAACGCCTTTGGCTCGGTCATGCTGTCGCCGGTCATTCCCGATGTGTTCGTCAGGCCCGCGCCCGACGGCACCTGGCTGGTGGAGCTCAATTCCGACACCCTGCCGCGCGTTCTGGTGAACAACCAGTATTATGCCACCGTCGCCGCCGGCACCGCGCGCGAAGACGACAGGACCTACATCTCCGACTGCCTCGCCAGCGCCAACTGGCTGGTCAAGAGCCTCGACCAGCGTGCCCGCACCATTCTTGCAGTGGCGCGCGAGATCGTGCGCCAGCAGGACGCCTTCCTTGTCGAGGGCGTGCAGGCGCTGCGCCCGTTGACGCTGAAGGTGGTGGCCGAGGCCATCTCGATGAGCGAATCGACGGTGAGCCGTGTTACTTCCAACAAGTACATGGCGACGCCGCGCGGCACCTTCGAGCTGAAATATTTCTTCACCACCGCCATCGCCTCGGCCGCGGGCGGTGATGCCCATTCCGCTGAGGCGGTGCGCCACCGGGTCAAGGAATTGATCGACGCCGAGACGGCGGGAACCATCCTGTCGGACGACCAGATTGTGGATATCCTGCGCCAGGCCGGTATCGAGATCGCCCGGCGCACTGTCGCCAAATACAGGGAATCGCTTGGTATTCCCTCATCGGTGCGGCGCCGGCGCGAGCGCCGTGCCTATGGCTGAAGCGGGTTTCCCACCGCTGCATTGCCATTGCCCTTGCGCATCTTGACTTCACCCATCGGCACGACTAGTTGTTGCCCGCCTTACGAAATGGAAGGGGGTTTGGGCCCGTTTGTCGCTGCCTGGCCAGCACCGGCGGGGTGCTGCGACATAGCCGATTTGACAGTTCCCTCTGATACCCTCACATTGGACTGATAAGAAAAGTGGACATTGCGCAGCGATGCAGATCCTGACCACTGGCAAGAACCTCGATATCGGCGATTCTCTCAGGAGCCATATCGAAGGCCGGCTGGAGCGCGAGGTGAGCAAATATTTCGACGGCGCCGTCTCCGCCCAGGTGGTGATCGAAAAGCAGCGTGCGACGTTCACCGCCGAGTGCCAGTTGTATTTGTCGACAGGGCTTATGCTGAATGCCCGCGGCGCGGCGGGCGATGGCTATGCCTCGTTCGATGCCGCTGCCGAGCACCTTGAAAAGCGCCTCAGGCGCTACAAGCGGCGTATCCGCGACCATCACGCCAACCGGCGCGAGCCGGTGGCCGTGACCTACGAGTCGGGGTTCATCATCGCGGGCGAGGCCGACCACGGAGACGAGCCCGAAGGGGATCATCCGATTATCATCGCCGAGACCTCGGAAAAGGTGGAAACCCTGAGCGTGGGCGAAGCGGTGATGAAGCTGGACATCTCCACCACGCCGTTCGTGCTGTTTCGCAACGCGGGCCACGGCGGCATCAATGTCGTGTATCGCCGCGAGGACGGCCATATCGGGTGGATCGATGCCCGAACGGCTGCACCTCGCGAAAGTGCCTGAGCCCGCGGGCCGCAATGGGCGACGGCCGGACAAGGCCTGAGCCCCGGAGGTTGAGCAACCATGCAGCTAACCGATATTCTGTCCAGCGAAGCGATCGTTCCGGCGCTCAAAGCCACCAGCAAGAAGCAGCTCTTGCAGGAGTTGGCACAGACTGCGGCCAAGATTTCCGGCCTCGATCAGCGCATCGTGTTCGAGACGCTTCTGCAGCGCGAGAAGCTTGGCTCGACCGGGCTGGGGCAGGGCATCGCCATCCCGCACGGCAAGTTCGCGGCCTTGAAGGAGGTCATGGGGGTGTTTGCGCGCCTGCAGTCGCCGGTGGATTTCGAGGCCGCCGATGACCGCCCGGTCGATCTGGTGTTCCTGCTAATGGCACCCGAGAGCGCCGGTGCCGATCACCTCAAGGCGCTGGCGCGCATTTCGCGCCTGTTGCGCGACCAGAGCGTGATCGCCAAGCTGCGCGGCGCCCAGGATGCCGCTGGCCTTTACGCCATCCTCACCGAGCCCAGCGCCAACACCTCGCACGCTGCGTGAGCGGACATCCTTTTGGCCGCTCGATGTCGCTTGGCAAGAGCGCAGCACAGCTTGTCATTGCCGGACTTGTTCCGGCAATCCATAATCCCGGTCAGTGCGCTTTTCGCCAAGGCGGTGCTTATGGATGCCCGCAACAAGTGCGGGCATGACGGGTTGTGGAGATGGCGGGATCAACCGCTATCCGTCGGCCGGACAAGGATCCCGCCATCCTCTTCACTGCACATGACGGCGAAAGGATGAATACGATGCCCTTGTCAGTGCACGTTCATGGGCATGAGTTCGTGCTCTTCGGCATTGGCGATAGCCGCGGCGCGGCTGTCGGTGATCGCCAGCGGCTCGCCGTCAGCGCCGTAGACGGCAAAGATATGCGTGCCCGGCTCGACGGCGACCGGCTTGCCGATGAGCGAGGTGGCCTTTTCCGAGTCGATCTCGCGCACATAGGCGAGATGCCCGCCGCCCAAAGCGGCGAACTCGCTGTCGGACAGCACGGTCCACTTGGCTGTACTGTTGATGGTCTCGTTGTCGGTCATGTCACCTTACTCCTGAAACTGTCACTCACGCGAAGGCTCCGTATCGGGCGTCTCACCGGCTGGTAATCTCGACCTTGCGGGAGATGCGCTCTGGTTCGGGCCGCTCAAGGTCGACGGACAGGAGTCCGTTTTCGAGCTCGGCGCTGGTCACCCGCATGCCGTCGGCGAGAACGAAGGCGCGCTGGAACTGTCGCGCGGCGATGCCGCGATGCAGATAGGTCCGTTCTTCGTCGTCGCTCTGCCTGCCGCGGATGAAAAGCTGGTTCTGCTCTATCGTAACATCGAGGTCGTCGTTGGAAAAGCCGGCGACCGCAAGAATGATTCGCAACCGTTCAGGCCCGCCGTCGGTGGCCGCGATGCGTTCGATATTGTAGGGCGGATAGCCATCGCCGGAGGCCTTGGAGGCCCTGTCGATGAGCCGCTCGATCTGGTCGAAACCTAACAGGAGCGGGTTGGACGAAGGTGTCATGCGTGTCATGTCGCGAAAGCCCTTTCCGTGAAGCAGCTTCGCTCGCGCGGACGGTCCCTGATGGGCCCCGCCGGCGGCGCTATTGGACATATGGAGGTGTTGCCCCTTTGTTTCAAGGCAAAGCGCATAACCCCCGGGCAGCGTCGACAAAGCGCAATTCCCTGCGCCGGGCCAATGGGCTAGTTTTGCCGGAGCAACCCGCCAAAGCCACTGAAGAAGGCTATTTTCCGACCATGACCGACAAACCTCTGTGGACCCCCTCGAGCGAGCGCATCGCCGACAGCAACCTTTCTCGCTTCATGGCGCTGGTGAAAGAACGCACCAACGAGGCGCCAAAGACGTATGAGGACCTGCACGCGTTCTCGCTCGCCCGTCCGGAGACGTTCTGGACGCTGATGTGGGATTTTGCCGGCGTCAAGGCCGAGACGCGGGGGAAACGGGTGCTGGTGGATCCCGACAAGATACCGGGTGCGCGCTTTTTCCCCGATGCCCGCCTCAACGTGGCCGAGAACCTGTTGCGCCGCAACGACGATACGCCCGCCCTCATCTTCCGCGGCGAGGACAAGGTGAAATCGCAAGTCAGCTGGCGAGCGCTCACCGACAAGGTCTCGCGCATCACCAGGGCGCTCCGGCGGCTGGGGGTGGAGCCCGGCGATCGCATCTCCGGCGTCGTCGCCAATCACCCCGACACCATTGCCGTGTTTCTTGCCGCCAATGCCGTCGGCGCCATCTGGTCGTCGTGCTCGCCCGATTTCGGCGACCGCGGCATCCTCGATCGTTTCGGCCAGATCGCGCCAAAGCTGCTGGTGGCGGTCGACGGCTATTATTATGCCGGCAAGACCCTCGATATCGGCGACAAGACGGTGGAAGTAGCCCGCCGCCTCGACAGTATCGAGAAGGTCGTCGTCCTCGATTATATCGGCCGCGCGGCCGCGACTGCCCGGCGCATCGACGGCGCGGTGACGCTGGATGAGCTGATCGCGGACGAGGAGGCCGGCGCAATCGATTTCGCCCGTCTGCCCTTCGATCATCCGCTCTACATCCTCTATTCCTCCGGCACCACCGGCATCCCCAAGTGCATCGTGCACCGCTCGGGCGGGGTGCTGATCAAGCATCTGTGCGAACAGGTGCTGACGGTGGATTTGAAGCCCGGCGACCGCTTCTTCTATTTCACCACCTGCGGCTGGATGATGTGGAACTGGCTGGTCACGGGACTGGCCTCGGAGGCGACGCTGCTGCTCTATGACGGCTCGCCCTTCCACCCGAACGAGCGGGTGCTGTTCGATTATGCCGATGAAGCGGGCATGAACATTTTTGGCACCTCGGCCAAGTTCATCGACGCGGTAAAGAAGACCGGCTGGCGACCGCGCGAGACGCACAAGCTTTCAAGCGTGCGCACCATGCTGTCGACCGGCTCGCCGCTGGCGTCGGAAAGTTTTGATTTCGTCTACGAGGAGATAAAGCCCGACATCCATCTCGCCTCCATGTCGGGCGGCACCGATATCTGCGGCTGCTTCGTTGCCGGCAACCCCATCGGGCCGGTGTGGCGCGGCGAGATCCAGGCCGCCGGCTTCGGGCTCGACATGGCCGTCTTCGACGATGACGGCCGGCCGATGGCCTCAGGAAAAGGCGAGCTTGTCTGCCGCAACGCCTTTCCCTCCATGCCGCTCAAATTCTGGAACGACCCTGACGGCACAAAATATTTCAACGCCTATTTCGCCCGCTTCCCGCACGTGTGGTGCCATGGTGATTTTGCCGAATGGACCGGGCACGGCGGCATGATCATCCACGGGCGTTCCGATGCCACCCTCAATCCCGGCGGGGTGCGCATCGGCACCGCCGAGATCTATGCCCAGGTGGAGCAGATCCCCGAGGTGGTGGAAGCGCTCGCCATCGGCCAGCACTGGGACAATGATACTCGCGTGGTGCTGTTCGTGCGCCTGCGCGAGGGGGTGGAGCTGGACGATGCGCTCATTGCCCGCATCAAGACGAAAATCCGCACCGGTGCTTCGCCGCGCCATGTGCCGGCGCGCGTGGTGGCGGTGGCCGACATCCCGCGCACCAAGTCGGGCAAGATCACCGAGCTGGCGGTGCGCGACGTGGTGCACGGGCGCGAGGTCAAGAACAAGGAAGCGATGGCCAACCCGGAGGCGCTGGAATTGTTCCGCAACATCCCCGAGCTGCAGGCGTAACATCGATGCATTAATCGTCACCCCGCCACTTGATGCCGGGGTCCATTCCGCCGGCGCGGCTGCCGGACTCTATGCCTGCGGGATGGATGGCGGGATCAGGTCCCGCCATGACGGTCTTTCGCTACTGGTCCGACGGCAAGGGTTCACGCCAGCACCCGCGGCACCGGGAAGGTGATCTCCACCAGCGTGCCGCGCTTGGGCTCGGAGTGAATGGCAAAGCGGGTGCGGTTGGCCTCCGCCAGGGCGCGGGTAAGCGGCAGCCCGAGACCGGTGCCCGAGCGCTCCTCGCGGCCGGAACTCTCGATGCGCTGGAACGGCTCCAGCGCCCGCTTGAGCTCGGCCGCCTCCATGCCGATGCCGGTATCCTTCACCGACAGCGTCAGCTCGCCCGCCTTGGTCAGCCGCAGCGACAAGACGATCTGCCCGCCCGGATCGGTGAATTTGATGGCGTTGGAGACGAGGTTGAGCAGGATCTGCTTCATCGAGCGCAGGTCGGCCACCACGTTGGGAATGCCGCTTGCCACCGACTTCCGCAAAACCACTCGCGCTTCCGCCGCCTGCTCCTGAAGCAGGTCGATCACCTCGTCCACCAGCTTGGCGAGATTGACGCTGGTGAAATTGAGCTCCAGCTTGCCCGCCTCGACCTTGGAGAGATCGAGCAGGTCGTTGATGAGCGACAACAGGTGCTCGCCCGAGGTGTGGATATCGTTGGCATAGCCCAGGTAGCGCTCGTTCTTCATCTCGCCGAAGCGTTCGGAACGCATGACGTCGGAAAAGCCGAGGATGGCGTTGAGGGGCGTGCGCAGTTCGTGGCTGATGCCTGCGAGGAATTCCGACTTCTGGCGGCTGGCCCGCTCGGCCGACTCCTTGGCGCGGCGCAGCTCGGATTCGGTTTCTTTCCATTGCGTGATGTCGCGCACCACGACGCAGAAGGCCGGACGCTTGTGCGGCGCGCGCTCGGGCTGAGGCGGCGGGCTCATCTGCCCGATGGTGACGAACAGCGGCACGGTGCCGCCCTGCTTCACCACGGCATCCACCTCGCGCCCGTCGTTGAACACCGAGGCCATGCCGCCGTTGTCGAAGGCGGAAAGATAGTCGCGCACGATGCGCCGGCTGGCGGTGGAGACAAGGTCGACTATGGGCTTGCCCTCCACTTCCGCCTCGCCGTAGCCGAAGATTGCTTCAGCCCCGGCGCTGAAGCCGAGGACGCGGCCGTCGCGATCGAGCGTGATGATGCCGTCGCTGGCGGTGTCGAGAATGTTGCGCAATTCCTCCGCCGGCATGGAAAAGCCATCGCCCGCCGCTTCGACGGATTCGCTCGCGGGTTCCTCCGCCAGGGTTTCCTCTTCGGGAAGCGGCGGTTCGGCGGGCGGTGCCTTGGCGGCTGGCGGCGGGGGAGCGGGTGGCGCCTCGGCGGGCTCTGGCTCCGCGACCGGCGCTTCCGCCTCGGCTTGGGGGGCGATCACTTCAACCGGTGCCGGCTCGAGCACCAGCATCGGCACGGGTCCGGTGTTCCAGGGGAAGGTGTGGCGCCGCACCGTCAGCTTCAAACGTTCGCCATCGGCGCCGGCAAGCTCCACGGTCGAGCCCTCGCCCGCCCCGGCCACGGCCGCCACGAGGTCACCGCGCTGCAGCACAGACGCGGGCTCGCCATAGCCCAAAATCTTCGCCAGCGCCTGGTTGACGCACAAAGGCTCATCGTCGCGGTAGATGAGGATCGCCTGCGGGCGGGCATCGAGGGTGCGCTGGATAACGTCGGGAACCGGCGCGCGGCGACGAGCCGGCGCAGCCTTGTCAGCCGGCGCGGGCGCAGGCGTCTCGCGCACAAGGTTCTCGCGCAGTTGCGCAAAGGCCCTGGCCTCTTCCTCGCTCAGCCGCTGGGTTCCGGCCGATACCTCGGGCGCCGGCGCAGGCGTCTTGTCTTCGACGCCGCTCAGACGGCGCTCCAGCTTGCGCCGCTCGGTCACGTCCTCGGCGAGCGCCAGGAAGGATGGCTTCTCATCGCCGCCACCCACATCCATGCAGCGCAGCGTGATGCGGTATTCCCGCCGGCCGACAGGCGTGGTGAGCGTCACCACTTTGGTGGCGGTGCGCGCCGCCTCGGCCACGCCCATGAGCTCGTGCGCCAGATCCTCATCGCCGAGGACATCGGCCAGCCGGCCGCTGCCGCGCTTCGCCCCGAGCGCACGCGCGGCCCCGTTGGCGAGCACCACCGTGCCCTCGTGATCGGCCATCGCTGCCGCCATGGGAAGTGCCGCCAGCATGGCTTCGCCATATCTGCCGAGGTCACCGGCCGCACCGTTTGGGCCGCGGGCCATCACCAGCACGCCGTCGCGCCCGTCGGCCAGTGCGTGCAGCACGCAGCGACAGTCCACCCGCTCCAGACCCTTGGCGCCGGCAAGCGTCAGCGTCTCGCCTGCCTCTTCGCCGCGTTTCAGGCAATGCCCCAGGGCAGCGATGCGCTTGACCGCCTCGGCCTCACGGTCGAACACCAGGTCGATGATATCGAAAAGGGTGGTGCCGCCGAAAAAGCGGATACCGCCCGGGTTGGCCCAGACAATACGGCCAAGTTCGCCGTCCCACAGCCAGGCGGCGTTCTCAGATGTCATCAGGCTATCGAGCGTCGACATCGCGGCCCGGCTCAACTACGCGTCCCCCGACACGGGCCGGCAGTTCGCCGGCCAACACTCACCTCCGCCCCTGGACAAGCACCCGGGGCGTCCCACATCATGCGGCAAATTCTAGCCAAATTGTGCACGAGCCGTCCATCTTTCATTTACCAAAGCGTGAACGCCGCCCGAGGGATCGTCGGGGCGCGGCAATGGTGCGGCGCACAAAATTGTTGCAATGCACAAAAATATGCACTATAGAGGCTCACGACGCTCTAGATCGCGCCGCAGGACGAGAACATGCCAAGGAGATCCGAGATGAACGCCACTCCCAAGAAGACCGTCAAGGCCGAAGCCGCCGGGATGGCCGCCAAGGCCGAAGCGGCCGAGGTGCCCGCCAATGTCGAGAGTTCGGTCGGGACCGCGGCCGAGAACGTGACTGAAAGGGTTGTCGCCTTTGCCGGCCAGTCGCTCGACAAGGCGCAGGAGACCGCCAACAAGGCGACCGAGGCGGCGCACGAAAACGTGCAGATTTTCGATGCCACCGCCGGCGCCATGCGCTCAGGGCTGGTGGAATTGCAGCTCAAGGCCATCGAGATCGCCCAGGTCAACACCGATTCGGCCTTCAGCTTCATGCGCGAGCTGCTCGCCCTGCGCGACCCGCAGGCCATGGTCAAGGCGAACATGGAGTTCGCCTCGCGCCAGGCCGCCGAGGTCGCCCGCCAGATGCGCGAGATCAACGAAGTGGCCGCCAAGTGCGCCCGCGACACGGCCAAGCCCGCCCAGGACGGCCTGTCGCGCTCCTTCGCCGAACTCAACAAGAGCTTTGGCGGCTGAGCGGCTGAACGCCAGGAAACGTTGCCAAAGGCTCGTCGAGGCTCTGCCCTGACGGGCCTTTTGCTTTGCCTTTGCGCAACGTGCCGCCGAGGCTTGCCGGACTTGCAATGGCACCCGGATCGGCCTAGTTATGCGCCGTTTCCGCCTCGCGGGCGGCCTTTGCTATGTGCAGCTGTAGCTCAGTTGGTTAGAGCGTCGGATTGTGGCTCCGAAGGTCGGTGGTTCGAATCCACCCAGCTGTACCAAATTTTTCAAATAGTTAGCTTCACCTAGTCAGTCGTTGGCCTCTATCTGGCATCATTGATTTGAGGGAGGCGTGGCGGATTTTTTGAGTCTGAACGTGCCAGCGAGTAGCCCGGATGGAGCGAAGCGAAATCCGGGGTCTGCCACAACGCAAACGAAGACCCTGCA
>Ga0307436_1000473_pt1 | contig 18958 bp, 26 predicted proteins | sample SalMarWE160440MG_FD_202513 | JGI IMG/M metagenome (GOLD analysis project Ga0307436, IMG submission 202513) | Salt marsh sediment microbial communities from the Plum Island Ecosystem LTER, Massachusetts, United States - WE1604-40 | ecosystem: Environmental > Aquatic > Marine > Intertidal zone >...
GATCGGAGTGTCATAATGCTGGCTCCAGAAGAAAGGCACATCGGCGAATGGCGTCCGAAAGCCAAGCATATTTCTGGCGGCCACCTGGCCCTGCCTTTCGGCAACCACCCAGTGTTCAACCCGGATGGCCTCGCCTGAGTAGGCATCAGGCCAACGGGCAATATCTCCTGCCGCGAAAATGCCCTCAGCGCTGGTTTCGAGATACTGATCGACGACGACACCTCGATCGAGCTTGAGACCTGCTCTCTCGGCAAGCGTGAGCCTTGGCCGAACACCAATACCGACAACCACGAGATCAACGTCTTTGATCGTGCCACCCTTCTCCAGCTGAATAAACTTGTCGTCTATCGAGGTGACCTTCTCCTCAAGATGAAAGATGACGCCATGCGATTCGTGAAGGGAACGGACGAAGTCGCCCATTTCCGGACCGAACACATGTTCCATCGGTCGCTTATCGGGCGCCACGACGTGAACCTCTAGCTCGCGCCCCCGCAACGACGCGGCGACCTCGAGACCAATAAAGCTCGCGCCAATAATGACGGCTCGGCGTGACGACTTTGCACCCTCAATGATCGATCGACAGTCGGCAAACGAGCGCAAGGCGTGGACATGCGGTTGATTTGCGCCGGGAATCGTTAGGCGAATCGGTTCCGCTCCGGTGGCTAGGAGCAGTCGATCGTACGGAACTCTTTCACCGCCGGCGGTGACGACTTCGCGGGCGCGGATGTCGATCGCGAGAACAGCCTCGCCAAGGCGTGTGTCGATATTGTTTTCAGCATAAAAGCGCTCGTTCTTCAGGGGAACGTATTCGAACGGAGCTGTGCCGGCGAGGTAGTCTTTCGACAGGTTGGGGCGATCGCAGGGCAGGGAGCTATCGCTGCTCAGCATGATCAGACTCCCCTGATATCCCTCACGCCGCAGCATTTCGGCTGCAGCGAACCCGGCAGCGCCGCCGCCGACGATGACAATATCCTGAGGTGTGCCGTTACCCGCGCGACGCGACACCGCTTTAGGGTGATTGCGTTTGGTTGTGACGGTTATCATCCCGTCACGTTGTTCAACGTTCCAAGACTGAAGCGGATCTATAGCCGGCGCCTTAAGCGCCTCGCCCGTTTTTAGGTCGAAGCAGGCATGATGCCAAGGGCATCGCACCGTTCTCCCAGCCACGAGCCCGTCTGCAAGAGGACCATGGTAATGCGTGCAGTGCGGAGAGATGGCAAATATGTCGTGTCCGATCCGCACCAGAAGAACCTCTTCCCCATGCGCATGACCCAGGATCTTACCGCCATCGGACAACGCGCCCACAGGAACCCCTGTAACGAGATCCGGGCCAGATAGGTTCGCCTTGTCTGTTGCCACGGTCGCCTCCTGTATGGTGAACGCCGTCAGCCCTTACTTTGTTCTCATTTAGCCGAGGCCGCGGCGCTTTGCGAAGCGGGCCACAACCTGCTCGGTTACCCGCTCACAGTCAGCGCCTGCAAACGGGAAGGTTTCCGACAAGGCGCTGCAAAGTTCCGGGTCGAGTTCTTTCTGTAGGCGTCGTTTGGCGCGAAATAGCCGGGTCTTTACCGTCTCGTCCGGGATTTGCAGGACTTCGGCTGTCTCTTCAACGCTCAAGCCCTCAATCTCGCGCAAGACAAATACCGGTCGAAACGTGTCCGGGAGTCGAGCAATTGCAGTCTCCAGGAGTTTGGAGATCTGACGTCGCATCACGGCCCGCTCCGGGGAGTGTGTTAGCGAACCTGCCATTAGCTTTTCCCGATATTCTTCAAGGATCAGGACTGACTCTTGATTCAACAGTTCAGAACGCCGCTGGACGTGCCTCCTTCGGCCCAAGGCCTCATTGACGACGATGCGCGTGAGCCACGTTGAAAGCGTTGACCGACCCGCAAAGGTCTCGATCGCGTCGAAGGATTTCATATATGCGTCCTGAAGTGCGTCCTCGGCCTCGGAGCGGTCCTTAAGGATGCTCCAGGCTGCGCGATAGAGCCTCTGGTTGTTCCTGCCGGTTACCCACCGTACCGCTTCGACGTCTCCTTCCGCGATACGACCGGCGATCTCGAGGTCGGAGAAGGCTGCGTAGTCTCTCTTCTTTTCCATCAACATGGTTCGATCCGACGAGGCTTGGGGTCGAGAGTGCTAGGAATTACGACTTTGACCGCAGCGTCTCCGCCAGTCGTTCTGCGTGTTCTAAATGAGCCTCGAACAGCTTAAGCCCGCTCTCGAGGAGCGATCTTAGCTCAGGATTTTGTGCTGCCGGAATCAGAGTCGTTTTGAGGGCGTTGTTCACGGTCTTGTGAAATGCCACCTCGTTCGCGACGTAAGCCTTGTCAAATTCGGAACCGTGCAAGCCGGAAAGGTCCGTACGGGCTACGTTAGCCTGGTCTACCAAGCTCTGGCTTGTCGGGTTGTCCTCGGGGGTGACATTCAGCTTCCGCACCAAAGCTAAGGCCTGATCGTTTACCGCGGTGTGATCGCCGACCATCCTTTGGGCGAACGCGCGCACATCTTGGTTCTGGGATTTCTCAAGCGCCAACTTGCCGGCCCTGATGTCGATTTGTCCGGCAGTGTAGGCGATATGCGCGATCTGCGGATCAGTGAGGGCGGCGTTATCGGCTAGCGTAGGCCAGGTGGTCAAGAGGGTGAAGGTGGCAACAATTGTTCCAAGAGCTCTATACATGGGACTTTTTCCTCTGCGCCGTCTGCGCGTTTGAGTGATATGCCCCATTGGATGGAGGAACGGACCGGGAGGTTCCCGTCCCTCGTTAAAAAAAGCAGCGATGCGGGAACTTTCTGTTGGAGCCATCATCTAATTTGCGTTCGGAATCAGAAGAACGGGAGAGGCTTTGATGGATGCTCCAGTCGATATGCTGCGACGGCCACGCACCGTGGTGTCGCCGAGACTTAATGCCGGAGATGCAGACAGACCGTCCCGCGCAGAAGCGGAGGCGGCAGTTAGAACGCTTATTCGGTGGGCCGGCGATGACCCACGACGGCCCGGGCTCCAAGAGACACCTGCAAGGGTCATCCGCGCCTACGAAGAATGGTTCTCCGGTTACCAGCAAGATCCAGAAGCACTTCTAAAGCGCACATTCGATGAATTCAGCGGTTATGCGGGGCCTGTCGAGCTGCGAGACATACCGCTCCGTACATTCTGCGAGCACCACATGGCCGCGATACAGGGCAAAGTTCACGTCGCGTACGTGCCGATCGACCGTGTCGTCGGCATTTCAAAGCTTGCCCGCGTCGTGGAGGCATTTGCACGGCGACTGCAGATCCAGGAGCGATTGACCGATAATATCGCCGCGGCAATCCAAGAAGTCTTAGAGCCTCAAGGCGTCGCCGTCGTTGTAGAAGCAGAGCACGCGTGCATGACGTCGCGCGGAGTCCGGTCGCTCGGCACGCGTATGCTCACCAAACGGATGCTTGGCAGCTATCGGGACGATGCTACCCTCCGCCGGGAATTTCTCTCATCGGTCGGCCTATAGAAGTCAATGCGATCAGCGGATGCGGGGGCCGGAACCTTGGCGTCCGCTTTCGTGTAGGTGGTGTCCTGACAATCGACTGAACCCCAATTTCCGTGCGTTAGATAGCTGAGGGCGGCATCAACGCCTCCAGTCCTGTGCGGTATCTTGGCCAGTGTCAGTGCCATTTCGACAGCTCCTAATGCCCCGATAATCGTGGCATCATTGGAAAAGCCGATATGGCCGAAGCGGAACGCTTTCCCAGCAAGCTTGTTCTGGCCCATTCCCAAAGAGACATTGAATTGTTCGCGGACCAACTGCCGGAAGGCATCGGCGTTGTAACCCTTGGGCATGGAAATTGCCGTAACGACTGGCGAATAGTAGCGAGAGTCGCGGCACCAGATATCGAGCCCCCAGGCTGTGACGGCGCGTCGTACGGCTTCGGCATGTCGTTCGTGACGCGCAAAAACGCTTTCCAAGCTCCATTCATGCAGCATCGCAATGCTTTCGACCAAGCCGTAGATTAAAGGGATGGCCGGCGTGAAGGGAAAGACGCCATCGGCATTGTGGTCCAACATGGACGTCCAGGACCAATAAGATTTTGGAAGTCTCGCCGATCTCGAAGCGGCGAGGGCCTTCTCGCTCAGCGCATTGAAGGAAAGCCCTGGCGGGAGCATCAGCCCTTTTTGAGACCCGCTGATCGTAACGTCTACTCTCCAATCATCGTGCCGGTAATCCATCGCCGCGAGAGACGACACGGCATCCACCAACAAGAGCGCTGGATGGCGCGCCGAATCGATCGCCTCCCGGACGTCCTCGATCCAGCTTCTAGCGCCGGTCGATGTTTCGTTGTGAACCACACAAACCGCCTTGATCACATGACCAACGTCGGCCCGAAGGCATTCCTCGATGCAAGCGGGATCAGCTCCGCTACGCCAATCCGTCTTAATCACGGTGACCTGCAAATCGAACTGTTCTGCCATTGCCGACCACAAATACGAAAACTGACCAGTGCCGACGAAGAGCACGCGGTCACGCGGCGAAAGCGTGTTGACGAGCGCGGCTTCCCAGCCACCGGTGCCGGAAGAGGGAAATAAGATGACTGGACTCTTGGTCTTAAAAACGCTTCGGACATCGGACAAGGCTCGGAAAGCGATTTCCTGAAACTGAGGACTATGATGATCCAGCAGCTGCCGGTTCATTGCAGCGAGAATGCGCTCAGGAATTGGCGTCGGGCCTGGAACCTGAAGAAACGCGTGGCCAGAAACGGGCGGAAGGGCAGTCATTCGATGAACCTCTAGTGGGGGCAGCCAATCGCTAAACGCCGTGCTGCCCCGAACCGGATTGACGTTTGCATTACAAGAACACCCCGATCGCGACCGCTCAGACCACACGCGTCGAGCGAAGCCCCACCGGAAGCCAATCTGAACCTTACGGATAAAGATGTACGTTAGCTATTGCTTTTTTGTGCATCGCGGGTAAAGATATATAAAGAATACCAGTTTAATGGTGCGACGCAATAACGCGGTAGTCAATCGGAGCGGAGGAAATTATGAGGAGGAATCGGTGCCAGAGTGTTGGTGTCGCGTGTGCAGCACTAGCTGTCGGGTGGAGCGTGACGGCGAACGCGGACGCGCAGGACCCTACGATCTACAGAGCCGAGCTTCACGCGTTGAATAGTGGAACAACGGGCGCCAAGGCAAAAGGAGAGGCGATATTCACTATTGACGGCGATCAGTTGACTATCACCATTGACGCCCAGGGCCTCCCACCCAACATGATGCACCTACAACATTTTCACGGCTTCAAGGACGGCCATGCCCCTGCGTGTCCAGACGCTGCAGCCGACAAGAACGACGACGGTGTCATTGATCTCATTGAAACCGAACCATATGCCGGGACGACGATGGTCCCGTTCCACGACGACCCGGTGAGCATGGAGATCCCAAGCGAGACGTACCCGAAGGCCAACGCCGACGGTTCGTACCACTACGAAAAGACAGTCTCGCTCAAGGCTCTGCAGGCAGCGTTTGCGAAGAAATTCGACAACGACGATCTCGCGCTCGATCGTCGAGTCGTCTTCATCCATGGCGTGCCCGCGGATACGGCTCTTCCCAAATCGGCCGCATCCCTCGGTACGATTCCGGCACAAGTCACACTGCCGATTGCTTGCGGCGTAATTCGACAGGGCGACTAAACGCCCCTCGATGGGGGTGAGCGGGAGTGCCCCACGCCCAGCCTCCCGCCACTCCTAACCGCGCGCGTCGGCCCCTGGAGTGATGGCAAGCGCGGAGCGAAGCGCCGACCGCGGCCTGATGAGATCCTTCAATGTGTATTCGTCGAGGACTTTTAGGAATGCGTCGCGCGCGCGCTCAAGAGCCCGGCGCAAGACGCAATTCGGACGAACAGCACAATCCTCATCAACCGGCTCCAGGCACACCACGATTGCAAAGTCGGACTCCGTGTAGCGGACGACATCGCCCAGCCCAATTTCCTTCGCGGGTCTGGCAAGACGTAAGCCGCCATGTCGGCCGCGGATGGTTTCGATATAGCCACCGACGCCCAGCTGATGCGTGATCTTCATGAGGTGATTCTTCGATATACCGTAGCTCTCCGCTATCTCCTCGATGGTCGCCAATCCATCGTCTTTAAGCGCCAAATACATCAAAAGGCGCAGCGCATAGTCCGTGTAGACGGTTAGTCGCATCGGCTTTCCCTTAAACTAGAAGATAAAGAAGCATTTTACGTATTGCTTTTAGATCCTGTCGGGGCTAAGATGCACATAGCATATATGTTTGCGTGGCTGTGGGTCAAATGGATAAGGGCGAAACATCCAATGATTTGGTCGGTTCGACGAGCGAAGCGTTGCCCGAGCGCGTGGCGCGGTTCGTTGATCGATTTTACGCAAAGCTCCGAAATGACCCTGAACTCGAATACGTCATCGACAACGCGATAGCAGGCGATTGGGCGGGGCATCTTGCGAGAATGCGAGCATTTTGGACGACGACTATTTCACCCGGTGACAGTTACTCGGGGGATCCAGTGGATGCGCATCTGCGGTTGGAGGGAATGGACCGCACGCTACTTGCTCGGTGGTTGGCGGTATTTGATGACACATGCAATGAGCTCCCCGACGAGCATCTCGCAGATGCGCTTCGCGTAAGGGCGGCGCGCATTGGAGATCAGATTAGATTTGCTCTGTCTTATGGCGGCGCTCGGTCGGAACCCGGGAGTGCTCGATGACCTACGTCGTCACGGACAACTGCATCAAGTGCAAATACATGGACTGCGTAGAGGTATGTCCTGTCGACTGCTTCTACGAAGGTGAAAACATGCTCGTCATTCATCCTGACGAATGTATCGACTGTGGCGTGTGCGAACCCGAATGTCCCGCAGAGGCCATTGTGCCAGACACGGGTTTGGGTCTCGAGAGTTGGCTAGAGTTGAATGCCAAGTACGCGTCAATCTGGCCGAACATTTCCGTCAAGCGAGAGCCTCCCGTCGATGCCAAAGAGTTCGACGGCGTTCCCAACAAACTCGAGCAGTTCTTCTCACCGAAGCCCGGGCAGGGCGACGCGATGAACGAACGGGATGACGAGCGTGGACGAGCGAAGAGCCCACCCATGAATGCCGGGCACCCAATCCCGGGGCAAAACTCATAGGCTGGGAACAAGAAGGTCAAGTGATGACGATGGCAATCTTGATAGGCGACGCACTCCTACTCAGCGCTGCTTACCCCAGTTTCGTCCAGGGTCAAGCGTTCGCTGCTGAAGAAGCCATTAGTAATCGAAGAAAAGACGAAGGACCTACTCATCGGAAGAACACGAAATGAAACATTTAGGAGTCAGCTTAGTCGCAGGCGTTCTCCTGGGCACGATTGTATCCATTCCCCCACCGGTCTCAGCTGATGAGTCTGCGTCAGCCGAGATCGCGCAGCGCGCTAAGGATCCCAATCAATGGCCGGCACCTGGTCGTGATAACCAGCTCACGCGTCACAGCGAGCTCAAGGATATCAACACCGGAAACGTCAATAAGCTGGGGATGATCTGGGCACAGTCGACCGGTGCACTGCGTGGCGCCGAAGGCCAACCCATCGTCATTAACGACGTTGGTGGCAAGACGATGCTCTTCATGGTCAGCGGTTGCCCCAGTATGGCCAATTGCAACGTAGTGCAGGCTCTGGATTTGACCGATCCGGACAATCCAAAAGTTGTCTGGAACTACGTAAAGAAGACCGATCGGGACGAATCGGCTGTTTCCCGCGCCTGCTGCGACACCGTCAATCGCGGCTTGAACTACGCCAAGGGTAAGATCATCACCCACACTCTCGACGGTTTCGTCATCGCTCTCGATGCGCTTACCGGCAAAGAGCTTTGGGTCGTCAAGAACGCTTATCCTGAGAAAGGCGAGACCGAGACGAGCCCAACGCTCATTGCCGAGAATCTCGTGATCGCGGGCTTTGGCGGTGACGAGTTCGCCGCCCGGGGCCGCATGACTGCTTACGATCTCGACACTGGCAAAACCGTGTGGACCTGCCATGCGACCGGGTCCGACAAGGATGTATGTCTAACGCCGGAGACCAACAAGGCGCATCCAGAATACGGCACCTACGGCAAGGAACTCGGAATCTCGACCTATCCGGGAGACGATTGGAAGATAGGTGGCGGCGCTTTCTGGGGCTTCTTCAGTTACGACCCGGAGCTGAAGCTTGTCTACTCCTCGACCGGAAACCCCGGCTTGTGGAGCCCGGCCTATCGGTGCGGCGCCGAGCCTCCGACTCAAGAGGCCTGCAATAGCGGCAAATGGGACAACAAATGGGCGCTCACGATCTTCGCCCGCAAGGTCGAAACCGGCGAGGTCGTCTGGGCGTATCAGATGACGCCCTTTGACCAATGGGACTACGACGGCGTCAACGAGAATATCCTCACCGACATGGAGATCGACGGCAAGAAGGTCAAAGCGCTCACGCATTTCGACCGCAATGGCTTTGCCTATGTGCTTGACCGCAGCGATGGGACCCTGCTGCGGGCGAACAAATACGTGACCGTCGATTGGGCGGAAAAGATAGACCTCAAAACTGGTCGGCCGATCAAGGTCAAGGAGCACTCTCCGCTAGAGGTCGGTCGCAACGTTGAAGTCTGTCCTTCAGCCATGGGCGGCAAAGATCAACAGCCCTGTGCCGTCGATCCAAAAGAGCCCAACATGGTCTACTGCCCCACCAACAATTGGTGCATGGAGGACGAGCCGCAGCAACGTACGCACACGAACCAGGGCACGGTCTATGTGTTCGCCAACGTGTACATGTACCCCGAAAAGCCTGGCATCACCGGCAAATTCAAGAAGTTCGACACGCTAACTGGAAAAACTATGTGGGAGATTCCCGATCCCTATCCGAATTGGGGCGGGGCGCTGGTCACCGATGGCGGACTTGTTTTTTACGGTAGCCTCGGCGGTGACTTCCGTGCCGTGGATCGTAACAGCGGCAAGGTTCTGTGGAGCCGGAAGCTTGGCTCCGGGATCGTCGGCAATCCGATAACCTACAAGGTTGCCGGCAAGCAACATGTCTCGGTGTATGCGGGTATTGGAGGCTGGGTCGGTCTGCCCGTCGCCGCTGGCCTCGACATGAATGACAAATTCGGTGCCATCGGGGCGACCGCCATCGCCAAAGCGAGTGGGCTCAATCTGATTCCACAAGGCGGCACTCTATACACATTTAGGCTCCCCGGAGACTAGCAGCCAAGGAAGCTGCGGCGGGAGCACCCCCCTTCGCAGTCTTCCTCAGCTGGGCACGACTTACAGAGACACAAGGAAGTGACTATGGCACAGGCTCAAGTTGAAAGCTCTCTTGACAGTGATCGGCCTCACGGATGGCGACGGTGGGTGTTTTCAACTAATCACAAAGACATAGGTACGATGTATCTGATCCTCGCTATTTGTGGCGGCGTGATCGGTGGCTTGCTCTCCATGGCCATGCGTGCAGAGCTCATGTACCCGGGCCTGCAGATCTTCGGTAGCTCTGACGTTTACAATCTGTTTGTCAGCGCTCACGGCCTGATCATGATTTTCTTCACGATTATGCCGGCGATGATTGGAGGGTTCGGCAACTGGATGGTGCCATTGATGATTGGCTCCCCGGACATGGCCTTCCCTCGCATGAACAATATCTCGTTCTGGCTGCTGGCCGCATCCTTCGTGCTCATGCTCACGTCCATATTCCTGCCTGGCCCTCCGGGCGGGCACGGTATCGATACGGGTTGGACTCTTTACGCACCTCTGTCTACCACAGGCACGCCAGGTATCGCCATGGACGTCGTGATCCTGTCAATTCATCTGGCAGGAATCTCTTCGATCTTGGGGGCTATCAACTTCATCACCACCATATTCAATATGCGCGCGCCGGGCATGACGCTGCACAAAATGCCTTTGTTCGCTTGGTCGATCCTGGTGACGTCGTTTTTACTGCTGCTTTCACTCCCGGTACTCGCCGGCGCCCTCACTATGCTCTTAACTGACCGCAACTTTGGTACGGCATTTTTTGATTCCTCGCACGGAGGCGATCCCATCCTCTTTCAGCACCTTTTCTGGTTCTTCGGTCATCCCGAGGTGTACATCATGATTTTGGGTGGGTTCGGTATGATCAGCCACATCGTTTCAACCTTCTCGCGGAAGCCAATATTCGGTTATCTCGGCATGGCCTACGCGATGGTGGCCATCGGCGTGATCGGCTTCGTGGTCTGGGCCCATCATATGTTTGCATCGGGTATTAGTGTGAACACTCAAGCCTACTTCGCCTTTGCGTCAATGGTGATTGCTGTGCCCACCGGCATAAAGATCTTTTCGTGGATTGCCACGATGTGGGGTGGATCGGTTTCATTTCGGACGCCTCTACTCTGGGCGCTTGGCTTTATCTTCCTCTTCACCATCGGCGGTGTCACCGGCGTCGTGCTCGCTAACGCGGGCGTCGACCGCTCCCTAACCGACACATATTACGTCGTGGCACACTTCCACTACGTCCTGTCTGTCGCAGCCCTGTTTGCGATCTTTGGTGGGTGGTATTACTGGTTTCCAAAGATGTTCGGCTACATGTATTCGGAGCCGCTAGCTAAATTGCACTTTTGGCTGATGTTCATAGGAGCCAATATCGCATTCTTCCCCATGCACTTCCTGGGGCTCGCCGGCATGCCGCGACGCTATGCTGACTATCCGGACGTTTATGCAGGCTGGAACTTCGTATCCTCGATCGGTGCCTACATGGGATTTGTAGGCTTGTTGGTTTTCTTCATCGGCCTCGCATATGCTTTTTGGCGCAAGCAACAGGCCTTAGCCAATCCGTGGGGCGTTGGTGCTACGACGCTCGAGTGGAAGCTGCCGTCGCCAGCGCCATTCCACACTTACCAAACATTGCCCCGAATAACATAACGAGAAGGAGCTAGCCGACGCTCTGATGGCAGACTCAGGCTCTGTTAAGATCAAGGTCAAGCGAGCGTACGATTCGCCGGCGAGGGGAGATGGTCGACGAATACTCGTGGACCGTATTTGGCCGCGTGGCGTAAGCAAAGAAGAGCTCCACCTCCATTGTTGGATGAAGGAACTGGCGCCAAGTTCGCGGCTAAGAAAATGGTTTGGCCACGATCCGTCACGGTGGGAGGCCTTCAAAGAGCGGTACTTTCGGGAGCTTGACGCACATCCGCAAGCGCTCGAAGCACTAATTAGCGAATGCCGCAAGGGCCCCGTTACGCTTGTGTTCGGCGCTAAGGATACGTGCCACAACCAAGCTGTCGCGCTCAAATCGTATATCGAGACGCGTAAAAGTCCCAAGTAGCAACGACTGAAGCCGTCATTCTGCCTCCCACAACTCTACGTGACGAGAATTGTTCTGATGCACGGCATCCCACGGTATCGGACATTTCCCGGCCCAGCTCTATTTCGTCAGGGCTTCCGTCCTTTCTTCTTAGGTGCAGGAGTCTGGTCCGCTGTGGCCGTCTTCATCTGGCTGGGGATCATTCGGGGCGACTTATCTATACCCACCGTTTTTGCGCCAGCAGCGTGGCACGCTCATGAGATGCTTTTTGGCTTCGTCGCGGCTGCTGTTGCTGGCTTCATGTTGACCGCCATACCAAACTGGACGGGGCGACTGCCGCTGCAAGGTCTGCCTCTTATATTTCTGTTCGGCGTGTGGGTGCTGGGCCGTGTTGCCATGGCTACATCACGCATCGTAGGCGGCCCCTTGGCGGCAGTCGTCGACATAGCGTTTCTTACTGTTCTGTTTTTCGCCGGGCTTCGGGAGATCGTCTCGGGGCGGAACTGGCGAAATCTGCCGATGCCTATTGCCTTGGTAACGCTAGTTGTCGCCAATGCACTAACTCAGCTTCAGGCCAACGGTTTGGCATCAAGCGGAATGCTGGGGGAGAGGTTGGGCCTCGCAACTATTGTGTTGTTGATTAGTCTTATCGGTGGCCGAATTATTCCAAGCTTCACGCGAAACTGGTTGGTGAAGAGGGGCGAGGATCGCGTACCCAGTCCCTTGGTCGCTTCGATGTCGGTACCCTGCTCATAATGTTGATTTCACTTTCCTTATGGGTTGCCAATCCAGACACCAGGTTAAGCGCTTACGCTCTGATTATTGCGGGCTTGATGAGCATCGCCAGGCTGAGTCGTTGGCGCGGGTTGCGTACCCATGCGGAACCACTACTTTGGATCCTGCATCTAGGCTACGCGTGGGTGGCCATCGGCTTAAGCCTGCTTGGAATCTCCGCTTTGCTTCCAGCTGCTGTGCCATATTCTGCCGGCCTGCATGCTCTTTCGGCCGGCGCCATCGGAACGATGACCTTGGCGGTCATGACCAGAGCGACGCGTGGCCACACAGGACGCTCGCTCACGGCAGACCCGCGCACCGTGGCGATCTATGTTTTAATCACGCTCGCCGCAGTCTTGCGTGTTGCGGCGCCCTTTTTCCCGAATGTGTATGTCGTCCTCTTGATGTCGTCTGGTGCAAGCTGGATCGGAGCGTTCTCTCTGTTCGTCGCGTGCTATGGCTGTCCTTTCCGAAAATTCCATCCGGCCTGGATTCGCTCGTAAGACAGAATCATCGCATTCTTGAGAGCGATGTTTGCAATCCTGCACGCGCTCGGAGGCTTCGTCGCCGACCTGTTCAAGCAGCGCTGCCGGCTTGAGGCAGAGAACTTGCTGCTTCGCCATCAGCTAACCATCGCTTTGCGGCAGGCACCACCTCGTCTTCGACTGCGCGGAAGTGATCGCGCTCTGCTCGTGTGTATGACCCGGCTTTGGCCGAGGCTTCTTGATGCGGTTCAGGTGGTTCAGCCGGAGACTGTCCTGCGCTGGCATCGCGCTGGCTTTCAAGCTTTCTGGCGCTGGAAGTCGCGAAAGAGGGCGGGGCGGCCGAAAATTGATCGTGGCTTGCGGGATCTGATCCGGCAGATGAGTAGGGAGAACCCACTCTGGGGCGCATCCCGGATCCATGGCGAGTTGCTGATGCTCGGGTTCGAAGTCGCTCAGTCGACGGTCTCAAAATATATGGTGCGACGCCGGAACCCACCGTCGCAACCCTGGAAGACGTTTCTGCGGAATCACGCGGAGGCGATTGCCGCTATCGATATGTGCGTTGTACCGACGCTGGCCTTTGATTTCTTGTTCGTGTTCTTGGTCCTGGATCACGGCCGGCGACGGCTGCTGTGGTTCGAGGTAACGCGGCATCCGACAGCCGAGTGGCTGGCTCGGCAGATCACCGAGGCATTCCCCTGGGTCTCGGCGCCAGCCTATTTGGTGCGCGACAACGACCGCGCCTATGGATGCGTCTTCACGTCCCGGGTGAGGGCGATGGGTATTCGCGATCGACCGATCTCTCCGGGGTCGCCCTGGCAGAATGGTTGTGCCGAACGTCTGATCGGCACGCTGCGCCGCGAGTGCTTGGATCAAACGCTCGTCTTCGGCGAGGCGCATCTGCGGCGAGTTCTTTCCGCCTATGCGGCGTATTACAAACAAGCGCGCACCCACTTGGCTTTAGGGAAAGATGCGCCTTTGCATCGAGCGGTCCAACGCTCTGGCGACATTGCCACCATTCCGATCCTGGCTGGACTGCATCATCAATATGTCCGGATATGATTTTCGGAAAGGACAGGATCTATCGTAGTCACATTGATTGGATGAAGGGAACCCACCACCGCGAGGGACCGAATGCGCTTATAAGTTATGACGTGTCCAAGACGCCGGAACTTTCAGATCCGTTTGACCTGGCTTCTAAGCCAACGGGGAATACGGTCTTTGTCTTGACGGAAGTCTACGGCAATGATGCGAGCGTTGTTGATCACTTCAAGCAGGCCCAAGCGAGTTGGAAGGACTTTCCCGCCTGGAAAGCGTGGCTAGGAAAATGCAAAACGACCAAGGTTGGAGCCGCCAAGGTGTTTTAACACGCTTTGGTAGAGGTGTTTTGCGCCGCTCAAAAAACGCGTCGAAACCTCTTTTCGTTGCCACGTCGGGAAGCCCTGAGGGGAGACTCTCGGGGCTTTCGATTTTGCGGTACCGGTCCGGGGTAAAAATTTGTCAGCCTGTAAGGTTCCCTCACGCAGCCCGTACCAGGCGGCAACATGGCGTAGCTGCTTTGCAGACCCGACCCAAGCTAAAGTCACCTCTCGGCTCCTAGGGAGGCCTGTGGCGTATACGCTCCTTCTGCGGATAGTTCAGTTCCTCCTTCCCCACCAAAAGAGGTCCCCTTCGATGTCCCTCTCTATGCACCAGGCGTCGGTCCCGGTCTTTCTCCAAATGTTGAATAACCTTTCCGCGATCTTGGACAAAGCAGATGCCTATGCCAGGAACCACGAGATTGATTCGGAAGTCCTGCTCAATTACCGGCTTGCCCCCGATATGTTTCCGTTCGTTCGCCAGATCCAGATTGCAGCCGATCTCGCCAAGGGAGCCGCAGCGCGGCTCGCGGGTGTGGAAGTGCCGAAACATGACGACACTGAGAAGACCTTCGCCGATCTCAAGGCGCGGATCACAAATACGGCGGCTTTCGTGGAATCCATCCAACCTAGATACATTGATGGCTCTGAGGGTCGGGATATCACCCTAACTCTTGGTGAGCACACGTTGAGTTTTAAGGGCCAGCCATATCTGCTGCATTTCGTGCTGCCCAACTTTTATTTCCACTGCACCACGGCCTACGACATCCTGCGGCACTGCGGTGTTGAACTGGGCAAACGGGATTTCATCGGCGCTATCTGAACAAGGCGCAAGGTAGGAAGACGGGCAACCAATTTCGGTGCGAAAATTCGAGGCTGAGTTTGTGTCCGCAGGTCTTGCTAGAGGTGTTAATCCATTCCCGACCATGTTTATCTAGGCAAGTGCATGGGCGGGCATGCTCGCTTCCACACTCAGGACACTTGATCGCTACATCGACGCGCACGACCCTCTCGCTCGACACGGTCCTAGGCCCTCTTTGGTTTTTCCTCATGACCCGTGGCTGGCTGGGCCTTCGTGATCTGGTTCAGGTCGCGGAGACGTTGCCCCTTTGTTGAGCCGTCTTCTGACGCAGGAGCGCCGCCTTCGCGTTCCCAGCTTTCGAGTGCTTTGGCATTGTTATTCGACCGCTTTGGCTGCTTCTCTGACATGATGGCAATATGCATTGAGTACCAGGGCGTTTCTAGGCAGATGCAAATTTGTTCCAGAATCCTTCAGTTCATTGGACCGCCTCCGAATGCTGCACGATCGCCAAACATTACCTTCGCTGTCATGCCTTCCCCTGCGTTGTCCAGTAATCAGAACAACGTTATGATGCTCTCATGGCCCACAATGAGCGAGAGCAATCGGAACAAAGTTACGAATTGCGCACGGTCCAGTGCCGAATGGCCCGAGCTGCATTGGGTTGGGGCGTGCGTGATTTGGCCGGCGCCGCGCAGGTATCCGCTGACACCATTGCCCGATTTGAACGCGGGGAGGCGCTTCAGCGAAGTACAGTGCGGGCGATCCGGACTGCTCTCGAGGGCGCTGGCTGCGAGTTCATTAGTGAGGATGACATCAGTGGGCCCGGCATGAGAATGCGAAAACAGCAGGTGAGGATCGGAGGATAACGCGCCGAAGCGCGGCTCGCCCTCTAGTGGTCGGCCACCAAGATCCTTGCCGAACTTGTGAAGCGGGCTGCGGCCTGAAGCTCGCTGATGTCCGCTTACCGATCTTCTGCGTCGACTGAGCGCAAAGCGCTAGCTATCGATCTACGCGCTAGCTTGGGAGGGATTTTGCTTTCTAGTTGATCGGTCCTGTCTACGCGTGAACACTCACGCGAGGATTATGCTGGGCCGGGCTGGAGTGCGCGGCGAAGACGACATCCCCTCGGATCTGCCGAAGTTTTGCTCTACTCACTAGAAAGTTCGCTCCGTCGGTAAATCAGGAGGTCAGCATCGCGCCTGAAGCGAGCATCGACCTCTGCAACGAGCCAATCGTACGTCTGCTCCATGCCAGGAGCGGAAATTGTCGCTCATCACAAGCTGCGGTCATTCAAGGCCCTTCACCCAATCATCCCAGTCGTGCCACGGCCTTTCCGGCAGCCCCAAGGCGCCGTCCAGAAGCGTTTGCACCACACGAGCGACTTTAGCCTGGCTAATCTCGTCCTCCTTGAGGAGGTGGTCATCGATCATCTTGCGTAAATGCATCTCTGTGAGGAGAACCGTCACCGTACGTCTCTCTGGTGTTGCCATAGGCTTCCCCGCCTCACGTCCGCAATGATCTCACCGGCCGAATCCTGAGGAGTCGAGTGTAGTCGGCCGGTAATAACGGCATCAATCTCTTGGCGTGTGTGCTGATCTTGTCGAGCGCTTCGCATGGATCGTCGAACGCCGTCACGACATGACCGGCCGCCTCCAAAAGAAATGGCCACGGCCTTCTGACCAGCGCCGCTCGGATCACCATTACATGAGGCCATCGCTCTGATGAGCTAAGTCGCCCGAAAAAGAATGGCCGAAAGCCGGCCCGGGGGGTCTGGATTGTCCCCGGGCTGGGGAAATGTTCGGTAATGAACACTGCTCTTATCAGCCATGCTCTGGCCACGGCCGTGGGTCGGGCCTGCGCCGCAGGCGTTAGCTTAGGATCAGGGAGGAGACGAGATATACTGAGGAGAGACTAAGTATTGTCAGCACAGTGCTCAAAACGAGTACGTATGGAAACGAGCTATCGAAATTAAAAACATTTATTGCCGCTGTCATTTTTTATCATCTCCTGCTGTAAAAGGTGACAATAAACCAGATATCAGCGCCATGTGGTCGTAATAGCGCTTGATGCCGACGGAAATCCCTTCGACGGGTCAAATACCTACAGGCTGCATTTGCCGCCGCACATACCGGCCAAGGATTTCTGGTCGGTCATCGTCTACGACATCCAGACGCGTTCCATGTTGCAGACCGACCAGCAGTTTCCGAGCGTGTCCAGTCACTGCGCGACTCGGGCGTCGTCGAGCGGATGTCGGCTTTTGGCACTTAGCCGACATCGCGCAGGGAAAGCCCGACTTCCGCTTCTGACCCATAGCGGACTTTGACACCGCAGCGGGGCAGGTTGCTACTGAGTCCTTTCGCACTGCGGCCAGCCGAAACCCCAGCGCCAAGGCAACCGAGTGCAGGGGGTGCCTCCAAGCCGGACGGCCCTGGCACCGACGGTCATGGGTAAGCTACGCTTCGTCCATGGGCTCATCCACAGAAACAGCGGCGCGAAGCGACTTGAGGCCTCAAAGGTTGACAAATTTGGGTGGGCGTGACGCTCCGATTGCATCTCTCGGACGACCACGATGTGCGTTGGGCTTTAGGCTGAAATCCCTAACGGTGCCGCGCGATGCGGTCGCTGTAAGTGGCGGTACGGGAAGAGCGTGGCCCCCTTCCTCGCCAAGTATCACGCGCTTTGATCAGCGCGGCCTCGAATTCGTCAACGGAGGAATCGCGCAGTTGCGGATTTGGTTGGGTAAGAGAAACGCTGTCGGGGCGGCGAGAGGGCCTAGCGGGACGATCAGCAAACTTGGCATGCAAAATAGCGCGCATAGATTTGAACCTTTCAGAAGATTTGACTTAATCGGTCGTGGGGTCGGATCCAAAGGAAGCCTTCTATTAGCGCTTTGGATTCGCAACTGGGTACATGGCTGACTTGGCCGGTAATGCCAGAAGCGGCTGGGGAGGCAAGGAAGAGCACGGTCTCAGCGATGTCTTCGCGCTTGGTCCAACGCTTCAGATCGACCGCCCTAACTTCTCAACGGATGCCGCGTGGCCGACGCGCATGCAGGATCGCAAACATCACTGTCAATCATGAGACCGGCTGCATAGAACTTTAATTGAGATTGAAAGGCTTGGCGGCCCCGGGGTGACCCCGAGGCCGCATCACTTCTGAAGCCTGATTAAAGAGTACGCCGGGCTACATCTTGTCCGCCGGCGTGCCTTTCATCTCCTTCGTGGTCGCCGCATCGGCGCTGACCCAGCCCTTGGCACACCCTGCCTTCCACTCATCGGCGGAAATCTTGGCATCCTTAGATGAGTCGACCATCTGGAAGTTCAAGATGAACGGCGTAGCCTTGTCCTTTGACAGGGTGTCGCCGTCGGGGCCAGCCGCCTCCCAAGCCTTCTGGCACTCGGCCTCGCTCAAGACCTTGCCCGGGCGTCCCGACGGAACATCTTTCTGCGATCCTTCAGGGACGGGCGCGCCGGCACCGGCGAAGGCGTATGTTGCACTCGATAAGAGCATGACGGCGGTAAGCGTCGTGAGCTTCATCACAGAACCTCCTTTGAATCTCTCTGCAGCCTCCGGGTCCCGCGAAATGCGTGTTTCGCGAATCCCATTGGATAAAAAACGCGTGCCTTGCGGCTTGGGTTCCGGATTGTGATGAGCGCGACGCATTGCTGTGACTGTCGCCGAGTCACCCTTGGGCTTCTACGTCAGAGATTTCGCCTCCGCGAGCGAGCCCACGAAGACAATAAAATTAGGCCGACTATCATCGGCGGACTCCTCTTACGCGTGGCAACTCCAGATCTGTGCGAAAAACTTTCTAAACGGCTCCATGTTGGATCTCTGTGGGCACGATGGCCCTTTATGCCAACAGGTAGTGAGGCAGGGCAAGAATTGCCGCGGATGAGGTCGCACTCACCGGGTCGCGCCAGACTTTGCGTCCAAGCGGCTGAAGTGCCATTAGGTGGAAGTCACAGACAGATCCGATGTGTTTACGATTGTGCGTGAGACAGAAAGTTCCGCTCTGCGGTAAGATTTTTGGGCGTGCAAGGGTTTCAATCCGCTCCCAAGTCGGCAAATGGCACCAGCGGATTGCGCAGTACTAAACCTATCATCTTTGACCCTAAGCGAAGCTGCGCGGTTTAGCCGACGCCCAAACTATGCTTCGCGCAGGCCTTGTAACCCCTGTGTGTACCGAAAACCCCATCCGCATTTGATCGTCTGAAGGAATCACCTAACGTCAGTGCACAATGTTTGCACTGCTCTGCTTCGTCCTGGCCGTC
>Ga0307436_1000474_pt1 | contig 18946 bp, 16 predicted proteins | sample SalMarWE160440MG_FD_202513 | JGI IMG/M metagenome (GOLD analysis project Ga0307436, IMG submission 202513) | Salt marsh sediment microbial communities from the Plum Island Ecosystem LTER, Massachusetts, United States - WE1604-40 | ecosystem: Environmental > Aquatic > Marine > Intertidal zone >...
CGGCGATCGCGCCGTATGCGCTCATCCACGACCGGGCGATCGCCAACCGCATCGACGATTCCGTCGTGCGGATCATGGCGGGGAGGGCGCGTCTCGTCCGCCGCGCCCGCGGCTATGCGCCGGCCCCCATCAAGCTGCCGCCTGGCTTCGAGGCGTCACCGCCCCTTCTCGCCCTCGGCGGCGAGTTGAAGGCAACGTTCTGCCTAGTGAAGGACGGCGAGGCCATTCTTTCCCAGTATCAGGGCGACCTTGAGGACGCCGCGACCTACGACGACTACCGTAAGAACCTCGCCCTTTACGCCACGTTGTTCGACCATGCACCGCAAGCGCTCGTCGCTGACAAGCATCCCGAATATCTCTCCACCAAGCTTGCCGGTGCGCGCGCACAGGACGAGAGCCTCGCCCTGGTCCAGGTGCAGCACCATCACGCCCACGTGGCGTCGTGCCTCGCCGAGAACGATTATCCGCTTGATGCCCCGCCTGTGCTTGGCATCGTGCTGGACGGGCTCGGCTTAGGCGATGACGGCACCATCTGGGGCGGCGAGTTCCTGCTTGCCGACTACCATGGCCATGAACGGTTCGGCACGTTCAAGCCGGTCGCTATGCCTGGCGGCGCCTCGGCCGTGCGCGAGCCGTGGCGCAACCTCTACGCCCATCTCATGGCGGAGATGGGCTGGGCGCAATTCGTCATGAATTTCGCCGCGCTTCCGCTGCACGCCGATTTGGCGGCCCGGCCACGGGCGACGCTCGACGCTATGATCAAGAACGGGCTGAACGCGCCGCTTGCCTCGTCCTGCGGGCGCCTGTTCGATGCGGTCTCAGCCGCGCTCGGTCTCGCCGAGGACCTGCAAGCCTATGAAGGGCAGGCGGCGGCCACGCTTGAGGCGATCGTCGATGAAGAGACCTTGCTTCGCGAAGACGAGCTGCTCGCCTATCCCCTCAATATCTTGAGCCTGCGCGGCTCGGGCCTGCCCTATATCGAGCCGCTCGCCATGTGGAACGCGATTCTCGGCGATCTCATCCAGAAGACGCCAGCGCCGGTCATGGCCGCACGCTTCCACAAAGGTCTCGCCAAGGCCATCGTCGCTATGGCGCGGAAGCTCGCCCGCCGCGATAGCACAGAGGGTCCGCGCTTCACCCATGTCGCCCTGTCGGGCGGCTGTTTCCAGAACCGCATCTTGTTTGAACAGGTGGTGCGCCGCCTCGAAGCGGAAGACTTCACGGTGCTCACCCACGTGCAAGTTCCCGCCAATGATGGCGGGCTTGCGCTCGGCCAGGCGGCGATCGGCGCTGCAAGGCTCATCGATGAACGCGGCAAATCAAGGGAAGGAAATGTGCCATGTGCCTCGGGATTCCAGGCCGCATCGTAAAGATCGACGACGCAGCGAAGCGGCTCGCCACCGTCGATGTGGGTGGCGTGAAGCGCCAGGTGAATATCGCTTGCGTCGTCGATGACGCGCACCCGGTCGAGGGATGTGTCGGCGATTGGGTGCTCATCCATGTCGGTTTCGCCATGAGTCGCATTGATGAGCAAGAGGCGGCGGAGACTTTGAAGATCTTGACCGAGCTCGGCGAGGCGCAAGCCGAGATCGAGGCGATACGTCTCTCCGCGGCGGAAGTGGGGAGGGCGGCGTCATGAAATATATCGACGAGTATCGCGATCGCGACAAAGCGGCCGTCCTCGTGAAGGAGATCGAAGCCTTGGTCGCCGACACCCCGCTCGCCAAGGAGCGGCCGATCAACATCATGGAAGTATGCGGTGGCCACACCCATTCGATCTTCCGCTACGGCATCGAAGGCATGCTGCCCAAGGAGGTCGAGCTGGTGCACGGGCCGGGCTGTCCGGTCTGCGTGCTGCCCATGGGCCGCGTCGATGATTGCGTCGCCATCGCCGAACGGCCGGACGTGATCTTCACGACGTTCGGCGACGCCATGCGCGTGCCGGGCTCGAAGAAGAGTCTGATGCAGGCCAAGGCCGACGGCGCCGACATCCGCATGGTCTATTCGCCCATGGATGCGCTCGAGATCGCCCGCAAGAACCCGGATCGTGAGGTTGTGTTCTTCGGACTCGGCTTCGAGACGACCATGCCGTCTACCGCGCTCACCGTCCTCCAGGCCGAGCGCGAAGGCATCACCAATTTCTCGGTGTTCTGCAATCACATCACCATCGTGCCGACGCTGAAGGCGATCCTTGAGAGCCCGGACCTCAATCTCGACGCATTCATCGGACCGGGCCACGTCTCCATGGTCATCGGCACAGCGCCGTATGAGTTCATCGCCAATTTCTACAAGAAGCCCATGGTAGTCTCGGGCTTCGAGCCGCTCGACGTGCTTCAGTCCGTCTGGATGGTGCTGAAGCAGATCAAGGAGGGCCGCGCCGACATCGAGAACCAATATGCGCGCGTTGTGCCCGACGAGGGTAACAAGGCGGCGCTTGAGGCGGTGGAGAAGGTTTACGAGCTCCGCGACTTCTTCGAGTGGCGGGGGCTCGGCTCGATCGACCATTCCGGGGTGAAGCTCCGCGAGGCGTATGCTCATTTTGACGCCGAGCGGAAATTCGCCCTTCCCAATCTCCAGGTCGCCGATCCCGCCGCCTGCCAATGCGGCGCCGTGCTTAAGGGCGTGATCAAGCCCTGGCGATGTCCGCTGTTTGGCACCGCCTGCACGCCTGAGACGCCGCTCGGCGCACTCATGGTATCGTCGGAAGGCTCGTGCTCGGCCTATTACCAATATGGTGGCGTGAAAGCCCAAGCGGGGGCAGCATGAACGTCATGCCATTTCCTCGGCCCCGACGCCTCGGCAAGGTCAACGTGCCGATCGTGACGCTCGCCCATGGCGGCGGCGGCAAGGCCATGAAGGACCTTATCGACGACGTGTTCGTCGAGGCCTTCGACAACGCAGCGCTCGCGCCGCTCGAAGATCAGGCGCGCTTCGACTTGGCTTCCATCGCCGAATTTGGCGACCGGCTTGCCTTCACCACGGATAGCTTCGTGGTCGATCCGCTGATCTTCCCTGGTGGTGATATCGGCAAGCTCGCCGTGTGCGGCACGGTCAATGACCTTGCCGTGGGCGGCGCGCGCCCGCTCTATCTCTCCTGCGCCGTGATCATCGAGGAAGGCGTCACCCTCGACCTGTTGCGCCAGATCGCCCGCTCCATGGCGGAAGCCGCGAAGGATGCGGGCGTTCAGATCGTCACCGGCGACACGAAGGTCGTGCACAAGGGCGCCTGCGACAAGCTGTTCATCACCACGACCGGGATTGGCGCGATCCGCGAAGGCGTGACGCTCGGAGCCCATCTCGCCCGCCCCGGCGATACGGTCCTGGTCAACGGCCTTCTCGGCGACCACGGCGCGGCCATCCTCTGCGCCCGGGGCGACATGGCGCTGGAGACGCCGATCGAAAGCGACTGTGCCGCGCTGCACGGGCTGATCGATGCGCTGCTTGCTGCGGCGCCTAACACGCGGGCCCTGCGGGATGCGACTCGCGGCGGGCTCGCCACGGTGCTGAACGAGATCGCCGCTGCCTCGGAGACAGCTATCGAGATCGACGAGACGCGGACCCCGATCCGTGAGGAGGTGAAAGGCTTCTGCGAGATCTTAGGGCTGGACCCGCTCTATCTCGCCAACGAGGGCAAGATCGCCGCCGTGGTGCCGGCCGAGGAGGCGGAATCAGCCCTTGCCGCCATGCAGGCCCATCCCCTAGGGGTGGGTTCAAGCATTATCGGCACCGTGAACGAAGGCGAGGCTGGCCGCGTTACTATGAAGACGGTGTTCGGCGGCCGCCGCATCGTCGACATGTTGGTCGGCGAGCAGCTGCCGAGGATCTGTTAGAGGCGCGCCAATGCACGAGCTCGGCATCACCCGCAACATCGTCGCCATCGTCGCCGACGCGGCCCAAGGGCGAAAAGTACGCAGGGTCACGCTTGAGGTCGGCGAGCTCTCTGGCGTGATGACCGACGCCATCGCCTTTTGCTTCGACGTGGTGGCGCAAGGCACCGTGCTCGAAGGCGCACTGCTCGACATTCAAGTGATTCCCGGCCGGGCGCGCTGCACCGCTTGCGGGGCCGAGTTTGACACCGCCACGCTCTACACGCCTTGCGCCTGCGGTTCGCGCCGACTCGAGCAATTGCAGGGCGAGGAGCTGAACATCAAGACCATGGAGTTAGAGGAGGCAGCCTGATGTGCGGGCATTGTGGATGTGGAAGCGAGGCGAAAGCCACCGTGCTTGATATGAGACGCGACTCCGACCATCATCATGGGCATGACCACGTTCACGCCAATGGCGTCTCTCACAACCATCCCCACGACCATGGACATGAGCATGCGCATGATCATGCTCATGACCACGAGCATGAGCATGTTCATGCCGACGGTACCCGCCACGGCCACCCCCACGACCATGGGCATGTCCACGAGCATGATTACGGACATGATCATCACCATGCGCATGGCGAGGCTCATCACCACGAGCATGAGCATGTTCACGCCGATGGAATCCGCCACGCGCATGCTCACGGACATGATCACCACCATGCGCATGACGCGGCTCATGACCACGAGCATGAACATGTTCATGCCGATGGCACCCGCCACAGCCACCCTCATATGCATGCCCATGAGCACACCCGCGCCCATGTTCATGCTGATGACACCGCTCACGGCCATGAACACGGTCATCGCCATGATCATGCAGGCGCCGATGCCGTGGTCGCTCTCGAGGCACGCATTCTCGCCAAGAACGACGCCGAAGCGGCAAGGAATCGAGCCTGGCTCTCAGGCCGCGAGATCCTCGCGCTGAACCTTGTGAGCTCGCCGGGTGCCGGCAAGACCACGCTGCTCGAGCGCACGATCCGAGATCTCAAGGACGAGCTGCCGATTTACGTGCTGGAAGGCGATCAGGCGACCACCAATGACGGCGAGCGGATCCGCGCGGCCGGCGCACCCGCCGTTCAAGTCAATACCGGCACTGGCTGCCACCTCGAAGCCGACATCGTTGCGCGTGGCCTCATGCAGCTGAGGCCCGCTACGGGAGCGGTGGTGATGATCGAGAACGTGGGCAATCTCGTCTGCCCCGCCATGTTTGATCTCGGCGAGCGGGCCAAGGTGGTCATCCTCTCGGTCACCGAGGGGGAGGACAAGCCGCTGAAATACCCGCATATGTTCCGCGCGGCCGAGATCATGATCCTCAACAAGACCGATCTCCTGCCGCATGTGGATTTCGATGTCGCGCGCGCGATAGAGAACGCCCGCTCGGTCAATCCGGATATCGCGGTGTTGCAGGTCTCGGCCCGCACCGGCGAGGGGCTCGACGGCTGGTATGGCTGGTTGCGCGAGCAGCGCACCGCCGCCCGCGCCGCCATGCTCATCTGAGCTCAGGGGCCGGCAGGCTCAAAATGAGCGTGCCGAGCGGCGGCAAGGGGGCGCTCGCGCTCGGATTGCCACGAGCCAATCGGTGTGGGGCGCTGCGGCAGGCCATGCGCGACGGAAGCGGTCGCCGGCGGACGCTCCTGCTGAAAGGCGAATGGGTCGGCCTCGAGCGGCAGCAGCTCCTTCCGCGGGCCGCGCAGCTCATACTTATAGAGCGTCAGGCCCAACGTCCGGCTGCAGCACGGTCCGTGAACCAGATGACCTCGCCCACGGGGCGGATATGCGCAGCAGGAAAGTCGGCCTCGCCCGAGAGGATCTTGTCAAGGATGTCGCGTTTTCCTTCGCCCGACACCAGGAACGCGACCACGGCGCTTGAATCGAGCGCCGGATAGGTGAGGGTGACCCGCTCTTCTTCGCGGCCCTTTGGCACCGGCGCCACCCATCTCTTGCGCTCTTGCAGCACGGGCTGCCCCGGCAGTAGCGACGCCGTGTGACCGTCTTCGCCGAGACCGAGCAAAGTGAGATTGAGCAAAGGCCGGCTGATGTCCAACCTGTCCGAACCGTGTAGTCCCTTCAGCATGGCTTCGTAGCGTTTGGCCGCCTCGTCGAGCGTCACCCCTTGCGTCTCCACGGGATGCACGTTCTGCGGCGGCGCCGGCACATGCGAAAGGAACGCCGCCCGCGCCATGCCGTAATTGCTCGCAGGATCAGACGGCGGCACGAAGCGCTCGTCGCCGAGGACCCAATGCACCCGGTCCCAGGGTAGACGAGACTTGATCGGCTCTTGGGCCAGCAGCTGATAGAGCGGCTTCGGCGTATTGCCGCCCGAAAGCGCGATGATCGTGCGGCCATCATTGCTTGCGGCGAGATCGCAGAGAAAGCCGGCCCCGGCACGAGCTAATGCGCCGGCGTCTTCACAAATACGGAGCGTTCCAAATGCCGGCTTCATGGGCCTGCCTCCCGCACAGTCAGGGTTCCAGCGAACGCTAGAGGCAAAAAGTTAAGAGCGCCGCAAGGGAAAGCCTCTATTGTGCCAGAGCCGTCCGGTTTCGCGAGGCTTCCGACTCGCGGTAATCTCTGTCGGCACTGGAGAGCTCCATGACCCACGAGCTTATTATCGCGCCGTCGATCCTCTCCGCCGACTTCGCCAAGCTCGGCGAGGAGGTGCGCGCCGTGGACAAGGCCGGCGCCGACTGGATCCATGTGGATGTCATGGACGGGCATTTCGTGCCCAACATCACCATCGGTCCCGACGTGGTGAAGGCGCTGCGTCCGCATTCCAAGAAGCCGTTCGACGTGCATCTGATGATTGCGCCGTGCGATCCTTATCTCGAGGCGTTCGCCGACGCCGGCGCCGACATGATCACGGTTCATGTCGAGGCCGGGCCCCATCTCGACCGCTCCCTCCAGCTTATACGCGGCCTGGGAAAAAGGGCCGGCGTCAGCCTCACACCGTCGACGCCGGAGACGGCTCTCGAATACGTGCTCGACAAGGTGGACCACATCCTGGTGATGACGGTGAACCCCGGCTTCGGCGGCCAGACCTTCATCCCGGCGCAACTCCACAAAATACGCGCCATCAAGAAGATGATCGGCTCGCGGCCCATCCATATCGAGGTTGACGGCGGCATCCATGTCGAGACCGCGCCGCTCGTCGTCGAAGCTGGTGCCAATGTGCTGGTCTCCGGCTCCGGCGTGTTTGGCGGCGGCAGCTATGCCGACAACATCAAGGCCATCCGCGCTGCCGCCATGCGGGGCCGGGTGGCGGCAGCATAAACCTGGCGACGTGAAGAAAGAGGCATGAGCATGGACAGGGCTCTGTCGGAGGGAAGCCTTGTCGCCGGCGTCTCGTACGACATTCCCGGGATAGGCTATCAGAACCCTCGGACAGGCCGCATTGACGGGTTCGAGGCGGATCTCGCCAGAGCGCTCGGGGAAAAGCTGTTTGGCGCGCCGGGCCATATCGAGCTGGTGCAGGTCACCGACGATAAACGCATCGAAATGCTGCAGACCGACATGGTGGACATGGTGCTGTCCCAACTCACCATTACCCCGGACCGCGCCGAGCAGGTGGATTTTTCCATTCCCTACTGGGTCACGCGAGAAGGGATTCTCGTCCGCAAGGGAAGCGGCATCAAAGGCTTCGACGACCTCAAAAGAAAGCGCATCGTCGTCACTGCCGGATCCATTTCGCTTCGCCGCATGCGCGCTGCGTTCCCTGAGAAGGACCTCCTCGTCACGCCGCTCGGCATCGACAATCTGCGCGCTGTGGAAAAGGGCGAGGCCGATGCGGCCTCGAATGACCTGATCGACCTGTCGATGATGATCAGTGAAGCGGATCACCCCGGCGATTACGAGGTGATCGACATTGGCGACCATTTCGATCCGAAGCCCTTCGGCGTCGGCGTGAAGAAGGGGCGTCAATCGCTCATCGATCGCCTGAATGCCGCAATCGAAGAGCTCAAGACGAGCGGAAAGATCGACGCGCTAATGACGGAGAATCTTGCATCGCTCGGCAAGACGCCTGCTTGACTACGAGAACTTGTGCCTGCGGTAGCGTTCGATCAGGGCGTTGGTCGATGAGTCATGGGTGAGCTTCGGGGCCTGGCTCTTGAGCTCGGGGATGATGCGCACCGCCAAGACCTTGCCGAGCTCCACGCCCCATTGATCGAACGAGTCGATGTCCCACACCGCGCCCTGCGTGAACACGCTGTGCTCGTAGAGCGCGACGAGCGTGCCGAGCGTCCTCGGATCGAGCTTGTCAGCGAGGATCATGTTGGTCGGCCGGTTGCCTTCGGTGACGCGAAACGGCGTCTGCGCCGGCGGCGAGCCTTCGGCGGTGAGCTCGGCCGCCGTCTTGCCGAAGGCGAGCGCCTCAGCTTGCGCGAACAGATTGGCCATCAAGAGATCGTGGTGATCGGCGAGGGGACTCAACGGCGTCAGGAACCCGATGAGATCGCAGGGGATCAGCTTCGTGCCCTGGTGGATCAGCTGATAAAACGAGTGTTGGCCGTCGGTTCCGGGCTCGCCCCAGATGATCGGCCCGGTTTGATAGTTCACATGCGCCGCCGAAAGATCGACATGCTTGCCGTTGCTCTCCATATGGAGTTGCTGGAGATAGGCAGGAAAGCGCGCCATGTGTTCGGAATACGGCATGATGCCGAGCGTCTGCGCCCCGAAGAAATTGTTGTACCAGACGGTGAGCAGGCCCATCAGCATCGGCAGGTTCTTCTCGACCGGCGCCGTCTTGAAATGCTCGTCCATGGCGTGGAAGCCGGCGAGCATGTCGCGGAAATTCTCAGGGCCGATTGCAATCATCGTCGACAGGCCGATTGCTGAGTCCATCGAGTAACGGCCGCCGACCCAGTCCCAGAACTCGAACATGTTGGCAGTGTCGATGCCGAATTTCTCCACGCCTGCCGTATTGGTGGACACGGCAACGAAATGCTTCGCCACCGCCTCCTCCGAGCCGAGCCTCTCGACCGCCCAAGCGCGCGCCGTGGCCGCGTTGGTCATGGTCTCGAGGGTGGTGAAGGTCTTCGATGAGATGATGAACAGCGTCTCATCTGCATTGAGGTCGCGGGTCGCTTCGTCAAAACAAGCACCGTCCACGTTGGAGACGAAGCGGAAGGTCATGTCCCGGTCGGAGTAGGGGCGAAGTGCCAGATACGCCATTTCCGGGCCGAGATAGGACCCGCCAATGCCGATATTGATGACGTTCTTGATGCGCTTGCCCGTATGCCCGGTCCAGGCCCCGCTTCGCACTTTGTTGGCAAAAGCCGCCATACGGTCGAGCACGGCGTGCACGTTCGGCACCACGTTGTGTCCGTCGACCTCTATCACCTCATCACGCGGCGCCCGCAAGGCGACGTGCAGGACGGCGCGATTCTCCGACACATTGATCTTCTCGCCGCGGAACATGGCGTCGCGCCGCTCCGCCACTTTCCGCTCTTTAGCTAGATCGACTAGAAGGCCAACCGTCTCTTCGGTGATGCGGTTCTTGGAATAGTCGAGGAAGAGGCCCGCGCCTTCGACCATGAAGCGCGGGGCGCGGTCCGGATCGTCGGCGAAGAGCTGCCGCAAATGCGCGTTCTTGATCTTAGCGTGATGCGCGGAAAGCGCCTGCCACGCCAGCGCGTCGATCAGTTGCGTGGGCATTGGTGAGCCTCCCTTATTTCAACGCCTCGGTCTTGGTCTCGATCGACTTGAGCAGGTCTTGCCAGGACGACACGAAGGAGGCAGCGCCTTCCTTCTGAAGCTGCGCGGCCAGCGCCGCAATGGAGATGCCGACCTTCTCGTAAGCTGCAAGCACCTCTTCGCAGTCGCCGCCGTCCGGCGAAAGCACGCCCTCTAACTTGCCGTGATCGGCGAAGGCGAGCAGGGTCTTGTCCGGCATGGTATTCACCGTGTTCGGCGCCGCCAGCGCAGATATATAAAGAGTGTCCGCCGCGCGCGGGTCCTTGGTGCTGGTGCTGGCAAAGAGGAGCCGCTGCGGCCGTGCGCCATGGGATTCGAGCCGCTGCCACCGGTCGGAGTTGAGCATCGCCCGATAGTCCCGGTAAGCCTGATGGGCGACGGCGATACCGAGCTTGTCGCGCAAGGTCTCGGGCGCCTTGTCCATCACCGCCTTGTCCCAGCGGCTGATGAAGATGGAGGCCACGGAACGCACGTCCGGCTCGAGACCGGCCGCGACCCGCCGCTCCAACCCTTTCATATAGGCGTCGGCGGCGGCGTTGCAGTCATCTGCGGAGAACAGAAGCGTCACGTTGACGGTGACGCCGGAGAAGATCGCCTCCTCGATGGCCGGAAGGCCTTCCTTGGTGCCGGGAATCTTGATGAACAGGTTTGGTTTGTGCGCCCGCGCGTAGAGCCGCTTCGCCTCGTCCACCGTGGCCTTGGTGTCGTAGGCGAGGAGCGGCGAGACTTCGAGCGACACGAAGCCGTCGACGGTTACAGTGCGCTCGTGGATCGGCAGAAAAAAATCCGCCGCACGCGATAAATCCTGAAGTGCCAATTCGAAGAACAGCGCCTCGCCGGTGAAGCCCGCGTTCATCAGATGCTTGATCTCCGGGTCGTAGCTGTCGCTCTTGGCGATCGCATTGTCGAAGATCGTCGGGTTGGACGTGAGCCCGGTCACGGAGAAGTCGTCGATGTATTTCTTCAGGGTGCCGCTATCGAGCATGTCGCGCGTGATGTCATCGATCCACAGGCTTTGTCCGAGCTTGTGCAAGGCTTGGGTTGCTTTCACGACAATGTCTCCTTAAGCGCCGAGAAATCATGATCCATAAGGTCTGAGATACGGTCGACCGTGATATCCGCCGGTTTCTGGCCGGCGAGAGATTTCGGATCGTGCGCGTAATGGCCTTGGCGCGGAAACACGGTGGTCACCCGCGCGCCCAAGGCGTTCTTGACCGTGTTGAGCACCGTGAGCTTGTCGTCGACCATCACGTAGTGCCGGGCGGGGTAGGCCCGTTGGATCGCATCCAGCTCCTGTTCCTTGTGGACGTAACCCAGCACATGGCCGTCGAAGGCGTCCCACAAGCCGGAACGCACCAATTTGTGCGGCTGAAACACGCCGTCGCCGTCGGTGAGGATCACCGGCGCCCCCCAATGGCGGACATGGCGGATAAGCGCGAAGACGTCGGGGTAAAGCCGCTCGATAAACGGATAGTCCAGGAGCCAATTGGCGAGGCGCAATGCACTCGGGTTGTCGATATGCTCGAGGCGGAACCGTTCCAGCGTGCCGAGGATATCGACATAGCCGTGCTTGACGCGCTGCTCTTCATAGAGGACCCAGAACCGCTCGTTCCCCGCCTTGCCGAAGGTGTGCTCAACATGGGAGGCGAGATCGCTCTTGACTCGGTCGTTGTCGAGCAACGTGTTGTCGACATCGAAGAGAAAGAGCATGTCATGGATCTTCGGCATCGCGCGGTCTACGCAGACTTGGGATTGAGCCAAGGCCCGTCGCCGCCGACGAGCTGCTCGGCCTCGTCCGGCCCCCAAGTGCCGGGCTTGTAGCGGTAGAGCGGCGTCACGTCCCCAAGCACGTTGTCGACGATGCGCCACTCCTCGTCAACGATGTCCTCGCGGGTGAAGAGATCGCTGATGCCGTGCTTGGCGTCGCCGAGCAGGCGCTGGTAAGGCGGCTTGTTCATACCGGGCTGCCTGGTGAGGATCAGCTCCACATCGTCGCCGATCATCCGGTCTCCCGGCGTCTTGACCCGCGTGCCAAGCGCGATCGTCACGTCGGGCTGGATGCGGAATCGCATATGACCGCAGCCCACGGATTCGATCTCGCCGAAGGTCTCGCGCGGCGGCTTTCTGAACTCGACCACCGCCTCGGCGATGCTTACGGGCAGAACCTTGCCGGTGCGGATGAAGATGGGAACGCCCTCCCAGCGCCAGCTGTCGATGGCAAGCCTGGCGGCCGCATAAGTTTCGACCGTGGAGCCCGGGTGCACGCCTGCAACGTTTTCATAGCCTTCATATTGGCCGCGCACAATATCGCCCGGCTCGAGTGCCCGGACCGCCTTCAGGAGACTCGCCTTCTTGTCGCGGATGGCCTCGTGCTCCTGGCCCGTCGGCGGGTCCATGGTCAAGGACGCCAGGATTTGCAGCATGTGGTTCTGCAACACGTCGCGGATGGCGCCGGCCGAGTCGTAGAACGCGCCGCGATCCTGCACGCCGAAATTCTCAGCCATGGTGATCTGAATGCTGCGCACAAAGGTGCGATTCCAGAGCGGCTCGAACATCGAATTGGCGAAGCGCGTGTAGAGGATGTTCTGCACCGGCTCCTTGCCGAGATAGTGATCGATGCGGAAGATGTCGTTTTCTGAGAAATAGCGATCGAGAATGCGGCTGAGCGTGTCGGCCGATTTGCGGTCGCGGCCGAAGGGCTTCTCCACCACGAGCCGCGCTTTCTTGGCGCAGCCCGACTTGGCGAGTTGGGACGCCACCTCGGAGAACAGAGCGGGCGGAATGGCGAGATAGTGCAGGGGACGTTGAGCATCGCCCATCTGCTTGCGCAGCTCCGTGAACACATTCGGGTCGGCGTAGTCGCCGTCCACGTAACGCAGCTGGCTTAGGAGCTTCTTGAAGGCATCGGAGTTGATGTCGCCGCCATGCGCTTTGACGCTGTCGGCCGCGCGCTTCTTGAGCTGGTCGAGGCCCCAGCCGGCCTTGGCCACGCCGATAATGGGCGTGGACAAGCCTTCGTCGCGCACGAGCCCAAACAGGGCGGGAAAGATCTGCTTATAGGCGAGATCGCCGGTCGCCCCGAAGAAGACGAGTGCGTCGGAATCCCCTTCGCTGGCTTTCGTCATGATGCCTTCTTCTCGAGGTGACCGCCGAACTCGAAGCGCATGGCCGACATCAGCTTATCGGCGAACTCCGCATCGCCCCGCGAGGAGAAGCGGGTGAACAGCGCCGAGGCGATCACCGGGGCAGGGACCCCTTCGTCGATCGCTGCTTGCAAGGTCCAGCGGCCTTCGCCGGAATCGGAGACGTGGCCTTCGAACCCGGCAAGGTCCGGACTCTGGCGCAGCGCCGCCGCCGTGAGGTCGAGCAGCCACGAGCCGATCACGCTGCCCCGCCGCCACACCTCGGCGACATCGGGCAGGTTGACCTCGTATTGGTAGAGCTCGGGATTCTGTAGAGGCGTCGTCTCCGCGTCCGTCACCTGTTGCACCTTCCCAGCATTGCCGTTCTTGATGATGTTCAGGCCCTCCGCATAGGCCGCCATGATCCCGTACTCGATGCCGTTATGCACCATCTTGACGAAGTGCCCGGCGCCATTCGGTCCGCAATGGAGATAGCCGTTCTCGGCCGGCGAGGGCTCGCCGGTCGCGCCCGGCGTGCGCGGTGCCTCGGCAACACCCGGCGCCAGCGCCTTGAAGATGGGATCGAGCCGCGCGACCACGTCGTCCTCGCCACCGATCATCATGCAATAGCCGCGCTCCAAGCCCCACACGCCGCCGCTCACACCGACGTCGACATAGTGAAGCTTCTTTTCTTTCAGCGCTTTGGCCCGGCGAAGATCGTCGTGATAGTAGGAGTTGCCGCCGTCGATGATGATGTCGCCAGGCTCAAGCAGCGGCGTCAGCTCTCCGATCACGGCATCGACCGCGCCGGCCGGCACCATCATCCAGACGGCGCGGGGCTTATCGAGCCCCTTCACGAAGTCGCTCAAATTCGTGCTGCCTTTGGCGCCTTTGTCCGTGAGCGCCTTCACGGCGTCCGCATGAGTGTCAAAGACATGCATGTCGTGGCCGGCCTTCATCGCCCGCACGGACATGTTGGCACCCATGCGACCGAGGCCGATCATGCCGAGTTGCATCGTTCATCTCCTCGTTTTGAGTCAAATCAGAGACGTTCCGGACCCAGGAACGCGAAAGACCTATAGGCCCAGCGCCATCCTGGCCGCGGCCGCGACCCGTTCCGGCGTGAACCCAAAATGCTCCGAGACGACTTTCAGCGGCGCCGACAGGCCGAACGTGTGCATGCCGAGCACGACGCCTTTGGGGCCAGCGTAGCGGTCCCAGCCGATTGGCGAGGCTTCCTCGACCGTGACGCGCGCCGTGATGGCGGAAGGCAACACGGATTCGCGATAGGCTTCATCCTGCGCGTCAAACAGCTCGCGGCAAGGCATTGAAACGACTCGCGCCTTGATCTTGTCCTTGGCGAGCAAATCGCGTGCTTCGAGGCACAGCGACACCTCGCTGCCGGTGCCGATCAGGATAACGTCCGGCTTGCCGCCGTCGGCATCGGCCAGCACGTAAGCGCCCTTGGCAAGTCCTGACGCCGGCGCAAGCTTCGAGCGGTCGAAGATGGGGAGTGGTTGGCGCGACAAGATCAGTGAGACAGGGCGGTCGGTGAGCGGCATGACGAGGCGATAGGCCTCCGCCGTCTCGTTGGCGTCGGCCGGGCGGATCACCATCATGCCGGGGATGGCGCGCAACGACACCATCTGCTCGATCGGCTGATGGGTCGGGCCGTCCTGGCCGAGGCTGATGGAGTCGTGACTCCATATGTATAGGACCGGCAGATCCATAAGCGAGGAGAGCCGGATCGCGCCGCGTGCATAGTCGGTGAAGATCAGATAGGTGGAGCCATAGGCCTTGAGACCAACGAGCGTCATGCCGTTGACGATGGCGCACATGGCGTGCTCGCGAATGCCGTAGCGCAGATTGTGGCCGCTATAGTCGCCGAGCTGGCCGTAAGGCTGGAACTCGTCGGCATCCGGATAGTCCAAGATCACTTTCGTGCTGCCGGCCACGTCCGCCGCACCACCTAAAATCCAAGGTACTTTCGCGGCGATCGCGTTGAGGGTTTTGCCGGAGGCCTCGCGTGTGGCAATGCCCTTGGGGTCGGGAGCGAAGCTCGGGATGTCGCTGTCCCAGCCTTTGGGCAGTCCGCGATCTCGGATGAGGTCGATCTGGGCAGCCTCGTCGGAGTGCTTCTTGGCGTAGTCGGCGAACAGGCTCTCCCATTTGGCGCGGGCATCCGCCCCGCGCTGGCCCATATGCGTGGTGAAGTGCTGGCGCACGCCGTCAGGCACCACGAAGACCTTGTCGGGATCGAAGCCGAGAAACTCTTTCGTCCGGCGCACCTCGTCTGGCCCGAGCGGCTCGCCATGGGCCGCGGTCGTGTCGTGCTTGCCGGGAGAGCCATAGCCGATATGGCTGTGCACGATGATGATGGTCGGCTTGTCGTCGGTGGCGAGGAACGCGTTATAGGCCGCCGCCAGCTCTCCCAGATCGTTGGCGCTCGAGACGCGCAAGACGTTCCAGCCATAGGCGTCGAACCGCTTCGCCACGTCCTCGGTGAAGGTGATATTGGCGTGACCGTCGATAGTCACGTTGTTGTTGTCGAAGATCCAGCACAGGTTTGAAAGCTTTAGATGACCCGCAAGCGAAGCCGCCTCACTGCCGACACCCTCCATCATGCAGCCTTCACCGCCCAGCGCATAGACATTGAAGTCGAAGATATCGAAATCAGGCTTGTTGTAGGTCTCGCCGAGCCATTTGCCGGCCATGGCCATGCCGACGCTGGTCGCCACGCCTTGGCCGAGCGGGCCGGTGGTGGATTCGACACCGGTGGTCCAGCCATGTTCCGGGTGGCCCGGGCAGCGGCTTCCTTCCTCGCGGAAACTCTCGATGTCTTTTAGTGAGACCGCTTCGCCGCCCTTCTTGTGGTAGGAGCTCTCATCCGCCTCGATGCCGGCCAAGTGGATCAGGCTGTAAAGCAGCATCGAGGCATGACCCGCCGACAGGACGAAGCGGTCGCGGTTGATCCAGTGCGGCGCCTTCGGGTCGTAGCGCAGGAATTGCTGCCACAGCGTGTACGCCGTCGGCGCCGCGTCCATCGCCGTGCCTGGGTGGCCGGAGTTCGCCTTCTGGATGGCATCGATGGAGAGCGTCCGGATCGTATTGATCGCGAGCTCGTCGAGCTTGTCTTGGGTCTGCTGCATCACCGGCGCCTCTCCTGCCGAAAAGCTCAAGCCACGGTCACAAAAGCGGATGACGCCTCAGTGAAGGTTTGGTCCATCCGCTTGTCCCAGACCTTCACCCCGCCGGTGATTCCGTCTTGGTTGGAGGCGGTCTTCACATTGTCCGGCAATGGCGATTCGATCAACCGGGCGTTGCCGCCGCCGATATAGAGCCTGTCGTAGTTGACGACCGTTTCGAGGATTTTGATGATTTTTCGCACGCGCTTATTCCATCGCTTCTTGCCGACCGACTTGAGCGCCTTTTCCCCGATATATTGGTCGTAGGTCTTTTTCGTCTTGATCGGGTGCTGACTCATTTCGAGATGCGGCGCGAGACATCCATTGTGGAACAGCGCAAACCCAAATCCTGTTCCAAGTGTCAGAGCGCATTCCACGCCGCTTCCCGAGATCGCACCGAGGCCTTGGACGGAGGCGTCGTTGAGCATGCGGACCGGCTTCTTGAGCCGCTCGTGGATGACTGCGGCGAGCTTGAAGTCGCGCCACAATTCGGTGCCGAGATTGGGTGCCGTGACAACGTAATCGGCGCGTACCACGCCCGGAAAGCCGATGCTGATCCGATCATGGGGCCCGAGCGCTTTGGCCAACCCGACCAGCAGTTCCACCACGTCTTGTGGATTCGCAGGTTGGGGCGTGTCCACCTTGTTCGGCCCCTTCAGCATCGTGCCCGTCGGCGACAGAATGCCCGCCTTGAGGTGGCTGCCGCCGATGTCGAAGGACAGCGTCAGCGGGGTTTGAGCTTCATCTGGAGCGGGCGTCACTCGAAAGCTCCACGGCTTGCAGTGTTGGTCGCGAGGGGCGGCCTAGTGTCCCAGTGGTGGAACAATGGCCGCGGGCACGGCGTGTCTAGTGAACTCGTCCGCGACGTTGTTTGTAGAGCCGCCGTCTCAACATAACGTGAAGTAAACCGATCAAGTCTTAGAACTGCTGGGTTTTTTACGAGGCGTTTAGGTAGTCCGACCCTCATCGGCAGATGACCCGTGGGTTAGGGCATACTGGCAATGACAATGACGCCGTCAGAATACTGCCTCGTGCCGTCGGTGAGCTGTGGATTTGTCCATCATATCCACAGGGTTCTCCCGGCATTGCAGCCGGATTGAGGGACTTGGTTGGAACGATGGGGCATCCTTCCGCGAGGAGCCCTGATCGAGACAAAACAAGGAGGCCCCGGTGGCAACGTCTGAAACGAAGTCCGACGATCAGGCGGATCTGAAGTCGCTTTCCCTCGATGCGCTCGAAACGAAGCTCGGCGCCTCGCCAGACAAGGGACTGACCCAGGCCGAGGCTGAGAAGCGGCTCAGCCAATATGGGCCCAACGCCCTGGCCGAGAAGAAGGTCAACCCCATTCTCAAATTCCTGAGCTATTTCTGGGGACCGATTCCCTGGATGATCGAGGTCGCAGCAGTTCTGTCTGCCATCGTGCAGCATTGGTCCGACTTCATCATCATCGCCGTGCTGCTCCTTGCCAACGCTCTCGTCGGGTTCTGGGAGGAGTATCAGGCCGGCAACGCCATCGCTGCGCTGAAGGCCAAACTTGCGCCCCATGCACGCGTCCTGCGAGACGGCACTTGGTCAGACGTCGCCGCGAAGCTGCTGGTACCCGGCGACATTGTCCGGTTGCGCCTCGGCGATATCATCCCGGCGGACGCCCGCTCGCTCGGCACCGATCCGGTCGAGGTGGATCAAGCGGCGCTGACCGGCGAATCCTTGCCGGTGTCAAAGAAGACTGGGGAGGAACTCTATTCCGGCGCCATCATCCGTCAAGGCGAGACCGACGCCCTGGTCTATGCCACAGGGTCGAATACCTTCTTCGGCCAGACTGCGGCGCTTGTCGAGGAGGCGCATACAGTCAGCCACTTCCAGCGCGCGGTGCTGAAGATTGGCGACTACCTGATCGTCATTGCCATCGCGCTCGTGACCCTAATCATGGCCGTTGCCTTGTTCCGCGGCGATCCCATCATGACCACGCTGCAGTTCGCGCTGGTGCTCACCGTCGCGGCGATCCCTGTAGCCATGCCCGCCGTGCTGTCGGTGACCATGGCGGTCGGCGCGCGTAAGCTCGCCGAGCGCCAGGCGATCGTGAGCCGTCTCGCCTCCGTCGAGGAACTGGCCGGTGTCGACGTGCTGTGCTCGGATAAGACGGGAACGCTCACCCAAAATAAGTTGACCCTCGGCGATCCGGTGTGCGTCGGCAAGGCCACGCGCGACGAGCTGGTACTGGACGGTGCTCTTGCCTCCCGCGCCGAGGACAAGGACACCATCGACATGGCGGTCATCGCCGGCGTCAAGGACCCGGCCGAGCTCAAGAAATACCAAATCGGGCATTACCAGCCGTTCGATCCCGTGCACAAGCGTACCGAGGCCACGGTCAAAGCCGCCGACGGCAGCGAATTCAAAGTTACGAAAGGGGCAGTGCAGGTTATTCTCGCCCTGTCCAAGAACGCATCGGACGTCAAGGCCGATGTGGACAAGGCGACCGAAGCGTTAGCCAAACGAGGCTACCGGGCGCTCGGCGTCGCCAAGGCGTCAGGGAAGGGCGATTGGCAATTCCTCGGCGTCCTGCCGCTTTACGATCCGCCGCGTCCATCTTCCAAGGAGATGATCGCCACTGCCGAGAGCCTCGGCATCGACGTCAAAATGATCACCGGCGACCAGATCGCCATCGCCAAGGAGATCGCGAGCCAACTCGGGCTCGGTACCAACATCTTGGACGCGAGCATATTCGGGGACACGAAGGCTCACGAACAGGCCAAGCTCGATCAGGATATCGAGATGGCGGACGGCTTTGCCCAGGTCTTCCCCGAGCACAAGTTCCACATCATCGACGTCTTGCAGAAGCACGGCCATATCGTCGGCATGACTGGCGATGGGGTGAACGATGCGCCGCCTCTCAAGAAAGCCGATTGCGGCATCGCCGTCTCCGGGGCTACGGATGCAGCGCGTGCGGCCGCGGCTATCGTCCTTCTCACGCCCGGCCTCACGGTCATCATCGACGCCATCCAAGAAGCCCGCAAGATATTTCAGCGCATGAACAGTTACACGATCTATCGGATCGCCGAGACCATTCGCGTCCTGC
>Ga0307436_1000478_pt1 | contig 18891 bp, 13 predicted proteins | sample SalMarWE160440MG_FD_202513 | JGI IMG/M metagenome (GOLD analysis project Ga0307436, IMG submission 202513) | Salt marsh sediment microbial communities from the Plum Island Ecosystem LTER, Massachusetts, United States - WE1604-40 | ecosystem: Environmental > Aquatic > Marine > Intertidal zone >...
CTTCGCAAGGTTTTGCTCCGAGTGAGTTACCTAGATCCAGCTGGGCTTCGAGGAGACATATACATTCCCTGGAATCCCGATACCATCATTCGCCCCGAGGTGATGCAAGCCATTTAGCGCAATAGGGCTTCGAGCTGTCCTAAGAACTCCTCCCCGAAATCCCTCATCTCGAAGGGATAGGAGGGGGGATCATCTCTTTTGAGGAAAGCCTCTCGGATCAGGGGCAAAAGACGCGCTTTATTCTTTTCCAAATTGGACCCTTGAAACTTGAAGCGGAAGCCCATCCCATAGCGGATGCAAAACTCCATGTTGAACACTTCCCAATCCATCAGCGCAAAGGGTGCGTGGAAGACCATGGGGAGTTTTTTTGCAAGGGCCTCGCTCGTGCTGCTTCCCCCCGGTTTGGTGATGAGGAGATCGGCGATTTCCATCAAGGGAGCGATCTCGTCAATTGCTCCAACCCCATGTATCCGAACGCGCGGAGTCTTGGCCATGAGCGTGTCGATTTTGAGGCGCATCTCTAGGTTAGAGGGAAATTTCTGATTGCCACACAGACAAATGACGTGGAGACTGCCACTTGTGAGCGAGTTGAGATCCTGATCGGTGAGATGGGAGAGGAGATGGGCGTACTTTTCCGTTGTTTGACTCGCAACCCCTCCAATCATGACGACGATGACTCGGTCTCCTTTTGCAATTCCAAACTGTTTGCGGAGCTCTTCTTTTGTCGTATCCGGGGCAGTTTGCTTAAATGCGGGGCGGATCGGAAATCCGCTGACGTGAATTTTGTCTTTGGGGATCCGCTTTTCAATTACGGCACGCGTCTCGGGTGTATCATAGGCGAGGGTCATTTTCCACTTGGGATAGGAGAGATCGCACGTTTGGGCATTCATTCCTTTTGTGTAGAGATTGGTGTCGAGATCGGTTGTGACCATGAGTAGGGGAAGGCCGAGCTCTTTGGCGATGTTGAGGAACATGGGATTGAGGCAGGGAAAACACGAAATGAGCATGTCAGGGGATCTGCGGAGTACTTCGAGTCGGATCTGTTTTTCAATGCTCTCTTGCTGCATGAGGAAGAAGAAGAGGCCAATCGAGGTCATCATCTTGAGCCACTCAAACTCCTCTTTGCGCAAAAGATAGTTATAGAGCTTTTCTTGCGAGAAATTGAAGAGGAGCTTTTTGAAGAGATCGGTTGAGGAGAGAGTGTCTTCCAAGGTATTGGCCACTTCAATGTGATAACCCCCCTTTGCATACTGGCTCATGGCGCTAGCGACGCTGAGATGTCCCATGCCTCCGGCACAGGTAAAAATGAGGAGAGATTTTTGCGAGGGAGTTGCGTGGTCTTGAGCGGGTTTGAGCGAGGCGGTATCGATCACGCGTTTGTTGGTCGTATCGGGGCTGAGGTCACAGCCGCAGCAAATGTGGAGATCAAAGGGTTTTTGAAAGAGCTGGCTCTTTTTCACATTGTACGCATTGTTCAGATGTCGCAGCCTTTTTCGAAAGCGACCCTTTAAGGCATCTTTGGTTTTCTCGGAAAAGCTATTGAGGATATTCTCTGTCAAAAGTTTTTCGAGTTCTCTGTAAAAACCCTCGAGTTCTTTTTCGAAAAGAGAGCATTGGATGGCGAAGGTTTCCAGATTGTTTTCTCCTTGCTGCATCATTTCGACTTCGAAGGTGAGGGCTTCGAGAGTTTCTTCCCACAAGATAAGTTGTTCAAACTGGACACAGATCCGATTCCAGTATTCGAGACTCTCTTCGGCATGCTCGAGGAAATCATCGAGAAAATGAGAGCGCATTTCTTTTGCCGATGCGGCAATCACGTTCTTCATCTCAGTTCCAAAGTGGCTCGGAGAGAGATCGGCTTTTGGGGGTTTTCGAGAAAAACCGAGGACTTCGAGAAAGTCGCAGGTGAGTTTTTCCATGGTGCGGAGTGCGATGACACGTCTCAGAGAGCTTGTCTTTGCATTTTTAAAATAGTTTTCGAGAGCTTTTTCGAGTTCGATGGATAAGTGGGCCTCTTCGGGCTGTTCGCTCGATCGGTAGAACAGTTGCAGATCTAAGTAGCGATAGACCAGATCAGTCTCTTTGTTTTTGAGGAGTTTTTCGAGGATTTGGATCTCGTCTTTTCGGATCGCATGGTCTCGCATCATTTCGAGGAGCTGACAGGTCAAAACTTCAAAGTGCTCGCTCTGTCTCGTCGAGTGGGTCCAGTGTGTAAGGAGGTGATCAGCTGTAATGAGAGTCATGGCTGCTAGAATAGCCGATCGATTAAATGATGAGAAGTTCTTTGAAGTGAGTTGTGAAGCGCTTAGAGGTATGTATTCGCTTCATCTTCCAGGGCTTTTCGATCCCTTCCGCTGCAAATTGAATAGAGCGCGTTCCCAGCTTGGCATGGATCTTGTCGAGAGCTTCCATTGCCTTGGACTGATGAGGAGGCGCTCGAAAAAAGAGATCGGGTTGGTAACAAGCTTTATCGGAAAGAGAGTTGAAAATCACGCCAACTTTTTTGTAGGGGTATCCCTGTCGAAAAAGGGAGCTCAGAGCTCGCTTTGCATACGCGATCAGTCTCGGCGTGTAGTCGGTCGGCTCAGGGAGGGTGATCGTCGCGCTATTGCTGTAGGGGCGATCGATGAAGGGAGAAGTAGTCAAAAACACGGTGAGAACGGAGGCAAGTGACTCTTGCTCGCGGAGCTTCTCAGCTGCCCTTGCTGTATAGCTCGAGAGAGCCTCTTCAAGACTCGCGAGAGTGGCGACAGGTTGTCCAAATGAGCGGGAGCAGGTGATGCTCTTTTTCTTCGCATAGACCTCTTCGAGAGCAAGGCAGGGAATTCCGCGCAGCTCCATGGCTGTTTTGAGGAGTGTGACTGAAAAGTTTTTTCGAATCCATCCGCTATCAGCCTGTTTCAATTGATAAGGGGTTTGGATGCGTACAGAGGAAAGGCGCTTGGACAGGCGCCCGCCGATTCCCCAAATATCACCTAAGGGGAAACGAGCGAGCACTCGATCGATGTGACGGGGATTTTCGAGCTGGTAAACGCCCCCATGAGAATCGTCTTTTTTAGCGAGATGATTTGCAACTTTTGCGAGTGTCTTTGTAGAGCTGATTCCAACGGATACAGGGATTCCCGTCCACTTGAGAACGCGCGCGCGGATTTCCCTCCCCAATGCGACGGGATCTTTCGTTGTCATGGCCAAAAAGGCCTCATCGATCGAGTAGATTTCGAGCTTAGGAGAAAACTGCTGTAGCACCTCCATGACTCGGCGCGACAGATCGCCATAGAGGGTGTAGTTGGAGGAGTAGACAAAGACGCCGTGTTTTTCAAAGGTCTTTTGCCACTGAAAAGCGGGGGCTCCCATGGGGATGCCGAGGGCTTTGGCCTCTTTGGAGCGGGCGACAACACACCCGTCGTTATTCGAGAGGACGACGACGGGTTTGTTCCAGAGTTTGGGATTGAACACCCGTTCGCAGGAGCAGTAAAACGAGTTGCAATCGATGAGAAAAACAAGCTCATTTGGCTTTGTGGATGACATAGGTCACAACTCCCCACACTTGAAAATCCTCTCCTTCATGTACTTCGATGGGCGCAAAGCGGGGGTTTTCCGGGGCAAGTAAAAGTTGGCTTCCCCGTTTGAGTATCCGCTTCACAGTGAACTCGCCGTTGAGAACCGCGATGACGATATTTCGATGCTGCACTTCTTTGGCCCGATCGACGACGAGGACATCTCCGGGATAGATGTGCGCATCGACCATCGAGATTCCGCTGACCCGGACGAAAAAAGTTGCAGCGGGATGCGTGACGAGGAGTTCATTGAGATCGAGGGCATCATCCATGTAGCCGTCAGCAGGAGAGGGGAACCCCGCAGGTACTTCGCAGATCGAAAGGGGAAGGGGAAGGCCCTGTTTTGCTTTGACGATTTCAATCTTCATGGCTTTAGTCTAATTTATGAGAAAAAGAAGTGGTAGAGAAAACAAATTTTGAATACTCTGCAGAAAAATGGAGTTGAAAGCATGATTAAATATCCACTTTATTTTCACGCGGAAGTCAAGTCTGGAAGTGGCAAAGATACCCCGTTTGAGGGACGCGTCGAAGAGTATCCTCCAGTTGTCTGCGCGATCCCCAAGGGTTTTGGAGGCAAAGGGGGAGGTTATTCACCAGAGGAACTCTATATCATGGCTATTTCAGCTTGTTTAATCGCCACGTTCAAAGTGTTTGCCGAAAAGGCGCAGCTTGCCTTCGAGGACATTCACGCAGATGCCAAACTCACCATCGATCGCAATGAACAGGGAGTACCCGAGCTTCAAAAGGTCGATGTGGTGGTTACCTTAAAAGGGGCAAAGGATCAAGAGAAAGCAAAGACTCTTCTAGGTGAGGCGGAAAAGTTTTGCCTCGTCACCAATGCGGTCAAAAGTGCCAAGACCTTCACCTATAAGTTTACTTAACGCAAGTTCGGGATTACCTTTCTATGAAAAACTCCTTGAAGATAGCGATTTTGCTATCTTCAAGGAGTTTTTCTGGAAAATTTATCAAAAATCTAAGCCTTTTCATTGAGAAATCTAATCCGAACTCGCGCTATTTAATTTTTCTTGCTTCTAATTCTGTGCAACTTCCATAGTTTTTCTCCTTCGTGGAATTCAACGAGGAGCAAATATGCAAGCAACTATACCGGTTTCATCCACAAAGGAGACAGCAATCCCTTTTAAAGAAGGGAAGTACACGGGAAAGATCGAGGTTTCTATTTTGAAAAAAACGGACCCTTCCGCGGCCTATATTCGTGCTGTTGGAGAACGCATTTCTTTAGAGTGTTTTCAAGGTCAGTATTTAGGATCATTAAAAAAACTATTTGGATCAGAATGGATCACGGATCGTCAGGAGCTCAGAGATTTAACATCGATCTTCGGGAGCAAAATGGGGATGAAGGGTTATGGAGAAAGTCTTTCGGAAGAGAAAAAGAAGATCGAACAGCGAATCGAAAGGGATGCTTCAAGACCTTATCGTGGGGACATGTTTACAGGTTTTGCTGTCATTGACAATGAAAATGGGAAAATCATCGGAAGAGTTTCTCTGGGTTCTGGATATGAGCCGGGAGAGTCTCAAAGCGGACTCATTATTGAAGAAAGTTATCGAGGAAAAGGATATGGCAAAGAAGCGGTTTGTATTGCTGCGGCTCTCGCTTTTGTCTTTTACCAAAATCAATTTCAGGTGGGCCCTAAGAAGAAAAAGGCTCCAGTAAACAGATTTACTGCATCGGCTCTGAATTCCAACAAAATATCGGTGAGTTTGATTACAAAAGTTGGTCTGAAGTATATGCGTTCCCTCAACCCCAAAGAAAATTATAGCGATGAGCCTCGCAGTCTTTATGGTGTTGAAGCTTCCGAGGTTGATGGCTTGCTTGAGAAATTGATCGATAGGGACAAGTTTTCTTGGGAAGTCTTAGACATGGGATAACTAAGGTCGAATCTTCTCTAAAGAAAGAAGTTTTCATAATAGATTTGAACTCGCGTTTTCTAAGAAGTTGCCTGAGCTAAGGAAGCGCGCTGCGCCTCGCGCTGTTTGCGTGTTTGGTAGTGGCTGAAAACTGTGTAGCCAAGCTTACATACATTGATTCCAACCCCGAGGAAAAAGAGATACCCTTGTCGATAGCCGAGGTGATCGGCTGCTATCCATATAGCTGGAGCACAAATGGTGAGGGCGACGCCTTGCTTGACCGCGTCGGAATAGGCGGGAAACAATGTGTTGGCAACAACGACTACTCCTGCACTCGTCGCATCGACGGCTCGTTTCGCGATAAAAGTGGTGAATGCGTTGGGCTGCAACCACGAAATGCCATACGCGATAGCTCCCTGGGGAATCGAGTTTCTCACAAAGCGAAGGGGGCTGGGTTTTGCCTGATCCAGGGTTGTCAGCGCCCTTTGAGCGAGATAGATATCTCGTTTTGGAAGAGGCGGCGCTTTTTCTTCTTTGAGGGGAAAGACGAAGCTAAAAAGGGAGCGAATCCAACGCAGTGCTTTGGAAACCGCCGAGAGAACCTTCTCAAAAAGGACCGATTTTTCTGCAGAGACTAGGGGCGCCGAAAACACTTCCGGCGCATTCGACACGGGAGTTAACTTCATTCCACTTTGATCGAGTAAAAGCGAGTCACATTTCCCTGTTTGGCCAAAATGAGAACTCGGTTTCTCTTCGTTTGCTCTAGAGCTGCATGAAATTGATCAATCGTCGTAACTTTTTGCTGATTGATCATCAAGATCAAAAAGCCAGGACGCATTCCTGCAAGAGCTGCAGGAGATCCGGGTTTGACCTTGGTGATCACTACTCCCTCTTCACTTGGAGAGTAACCGAGTTTGTTTGCCATCTCTGAGGTGAGGGGCTCGACCTCTATTCCGAGTTTTTTACTCGTTCCAGTTCCACCTGTATCTTCACCGAGAGATCCGAGAACTACGGGAATTTTCAAAATCTTTCCCGATCGGTTGATCTTCAGCATCACCTTGCTTCCTGGTTTGATCATTGAGATCTCGTTGCGGAATGTTCCAATCGATTTGACGGGAGTGTTGTTATACGCAATGATAATATCCCCCTGCTTCACTCCCGCTTTGTCAGCCGGAGAATTTTTGACGACTTCGGCTACGAGGGCGCCCTCAGGGCGATCGAGATTGAAGGCGTCAGCCATATCTTGATCGAGAGGTTGCAAAGCGACTCCCAAATAACCACGGGTCACGCTGCCGTTGTGGATGATTTGGTCCATGATGTGCTTGGCCATATTGCTTGGAATCGCAAATCCAATCCCAATGTAGCCTCCACTTTTGGAGACAATTGCCGTGTTGATCCCAATGACTTCTCCCTTGAGATTGAGGAGGGGACCTCCCGAGTTTCCGGGGTTGATGGCCGCATCGGTTTGGATGAAGTCTTCAAAATCAGTGATGCGCAATCCCTGCCGTCCCTTAGCGCTGATGACTCCAACTGTCACCGTTGCTTGCAGTTGAAAAGGGCTTCCGATTGCAACGACCCACTCACCGACTTCCACCTCTTCTGAATCGCCTAGGTCGACATAGTCGAAACCAGAGCCTTCAACTTGAATAACGGCGACGTCTGAACTGGGGTCTAGGCCGATGAGGTTGGCCATCATTTCTCGACCATCATGGAGGATTACGGTGAGCTTTTTGGCATTTTTGACGACGTGTGCATTGGTGAGGATATGGCCGTCGCTACTCACAAAAAAACCCGACCCCTGTGAAATTGACTGCTTGGGGGCTTTTCTGTAGGGATTTCCAAAAAACCGATTGAAGAATTCGTCGTTGAAGGGACTTTCTGGCTGCTGTCCAAAGGGGTTTTCCATCTCATCATCACCGACACCTTCAGCTTTGATATAGACGACAGCTGGGGTGGCTTTTTTAGCAACGGCTGTAAATACCTTGGAAATGCTCTGAGGAGAGCATGAACATTCGGTTTCTTTGGCATAACTAGTCACTAACAGGAGACAGGACAAAATTCCAATTATCAAACGCATAATTCATTACTCCAAATGTTAAGCAAGCACAACACAATGATGCCTTATTACGGGGTAATTGGCAAGGCTTCAATCGATCTTTCAGAAAGGAGGGGAAGTTCTTTTTCCAGAAGTTCCTTCCCAGCAAATGTGACGAAAACCCCTTCGTTAACTTGTGGGAGGAGTTGATTTCCAATTGCTCTCTGAATGCAGGCCTTATCCATGGCGAGGAGCTGATCGCGATAGTCTTGCCGAATTTGGCGGGTTTTGCCATCGCGCTGCATGACGTAGCTAGTCATGGCTCTGGCTCCAGGTGAGGTGGGAGAATCGAGAGACTGGATGATCCCCAATTTGGCTTCTTCCAGATCCCGGTCGTCGAAATTTCCATCGCCGATTTCGCAAATTCCATCTCGAAAGGTGTGGAAAGTGTGAACAATATGGGGATCGCGGTAGCCATAAAGGTAAAAGTTTCCCCAGAGGGGATTGTAATGAGCACCTGATCCATAGGCTCCTCCTTGCTCGCGAATGCGGTGATGGAGGATTTTGTTGTCGAGCAAGATGGTAGCGATTTGCAGAGCGGGAGCATCCTCATGTCCAAGAGAAACGGTTTTGTAACCTTGGACAGAAAACGCGACGGGAGAGGCGATGATCCGGGCTTGATCGAATCGAGGAGGAAGAGAGTAGTGACTTTCCCAGGGTTTTGATTCTTTGGGCCTGAGTTTGGGCAATCCGTAAAAACCCTTTGCATCGAGTTGATCGTAGATCTCTTGGTCACAGCTGAGGACGAGGGCTGGAGAGGGAATACAAAGGAGTTTGTCTTTGAGTTGGACGAGCCGATCGATCAAGTTGGGGAGCTCCTTTTCAAGAGATTGATGAAGGGCTTGGACCTTATTGTAGAAGCTGAGCCCATGCCATATATCATTGATGTGGCTGGCCGTAGAAAATCCTTGGAGGGCCAATTGAGAGGCATAGCGCATGGCATTGCGGGTGAGTCGATTTTGCATCGAATTTGCGAGCTTATTGATGAGCTCTTGGATTCTTTCGGTCTCGTCGAAGCGGATAACCGTGAGCATTTCTTCAAAAATGGAAAACAATTTGTCCGCTTTTCTCTCGAGTGCTTTGCCGTGGAGCTGCAAAGAGGGGCGCACTTTCTCAGGATCTTCTGTTTGAACGTGGAGGGAAGCGTGAGCGCCTACTCCTCCCGTATGAGCGTGAACAAATTCGAGATTCTCGATATAACTCCGTTTTCCCAATCCGAGTTCGGGCCAGAGGACAAGGAAGAGTTGCAAATCAAAGAGCTCCTCTTGGGTGAGGTAAGGAAGATCGCAGATGACATCTGCATAGAGTATGTGGTTGGTAAAAGTGTCATGGTGGTGAATTTCGAAGTTTTGCATGCAGAGTGAGGTGAGGGGAAAGTGGCGAGCTTCTGCGGGAACATCGGAGAGGGTGACTTTGGGCAGACAGTCGAGTTTTTTCCCCTCCTGAAGATTTTGAAACTTTTTTAGCTCTTGAGTCTCTTCCAAGATTTTTGCAGTGTCCTTGTCGGAAAGCTTTTTTCGAATCCCCTGCAATCGCGCCTCTTCTTCCTGCCCCTCTTTTTTTGAGAGGTCGGGATCGGGGGCAAAGGAGAGGCGCACATAGTGAGAGTTGTTCAGGAAGTACTTTTTAATGAGGGGGGTGAAAACAAGGGGGTCCTTTGCTTTTTCGGTGAGCTCTTCAAATAGAGCGTGAACAGTGAGGGCTTTTTTAGGAGAACATCCATGTTGCTTGGCAAGAGCAGAGCGCATGAACAGAGTCAATCCAAAAGGAGAGTGGTCGCCACCCATCTCTGTGCGTGAAAATTCGAGTTGATGGATGGCCGCTTCAATTAAGTGAAAAGGGAGGCCTTCTTTTGCGATCTTTTTGAGGGCATCAAATAGAGCTTTTTCGAGCTTTTCCCCTCCATCTTTTTGGCATCCTTTGAAAATGAAGGTGATCGGCACCTCTGTCATTTCGGCGTCGAGGAAACAATCGGCATGAACGCAGAGTTTTGTATCGAGAAGAGCCTTTTTCAGTAAAGAGGCATCGGTATCCATGAGAACCGTATCAAGGATCGAGAGGGCAAGCACTTCATCTTGGTTTTGCAAAGGAGTGGTCAAAAAACTGAGGACATGGATGTGTTTGTTTTCCAAATCTTTTGTCTCGCTCGTCGGATAGAGGTGCTCTTCAACCACAGGTGATGAGAAGCGCTTTTGGTGGGCAATGCCATCAAGTGGTGAAAGGCGTTTTACTCCTTTCAGTGCGTGCTCCTCTATAAACTCGAGGTGTTTTTTGAGGGGAAAGTTGCCGTAAAAGAAAAAGAGGCAGCGGCTCGGGTGGTAATGGGTCTCGTGAAAGTCGATGAGCTGTGCATAGGTTAGATTGGGGATCTCTTTCGGGTCTCCACCCGAATTGTATGCATAGGGAAGGTCGGGAAGGAGGGCTCGAGTCACTTCTTGCCAGATACGCGAATCGACAGAGGACATGGCTCCTTTCATCTCGTTGTAGACAATTCCCTTGAACTCAAGAGGACTATTGGGGTCTTTTGGGTCTTGGAATCCAAGGCGATGCCCTTCTTGAAGGAAACTCTGCTCTTTGAGAAGCGGGTGGAAGACGGCGTCGAGATAGACCTCGAGGAGATTATAAAAGTCCTTTTCTACTTGACTCGATGCAGGGTAGCAGGTGAAATCGCTTCCCGTCATGGCGTTCATGAAAGTATTGAGGCTTCTCCGCGACATGGAAAAGAATGGGTCTTTGACGGGGAATTTGCGAGAGCCACAGAGAACCGTATGCTCGAGAATATGGGCAGCACCATTTGAGCTGTTGGGAAGTGTTTTAAAGGAGAGGCAAAACAGATTTTCGGGATCATCATTTTCCAAGTGCATCACTTGTGCCTCGGTTGGCAAATGGATGAGTTGTCGCATCCGAGTTTTGAGTTCCTCAATCAGCTGACAATCGACGAGAACAAAATCCCCGAACTTTTCACCTTCGCGGGTCAAAAAATTTTCCGCCATATCCTCTATAGGGTAAAGGACCTCGCCATTTTCCAACAGGGGTTTCTCGTTTCTCATTTACAGTGATTGAGCTTTATTAAAGAAAAGTTTAAATTACCACCTCAATTTAAATGAGGCATTCATGGTAATTGGTCCTGTGACGTCAAGCCCAATCTCTTTCTCAACTTCAGAAACGGTTTCTCCCGCTGCTTTTGCAAACACTGCTTCGACTCTCACAATCTTGCAGGAATTCAGGGAGAAAAGGAAGTTTTCCATCTTTTCATGGATCGCAAAACAATTCTCTTCCCTTTGGTCGTGGCTCGTGAGCTGGATTCCCCGTAGAAGTCAGCCAATGGAATTGTTCTATTTCAAGATTGAAGATGGAGAGGAAGGAGTGAATAAATACCGTCTTCTCAAAGAGGGCAAGAGGACTCAAAATGTCGTCACGATGGGAAAAAAGACCGCTTACCTCAACGAGTTTTCGTTTCCCGATTCATCTGCTCTGCAGGATCTTCCCAAAATGCTTGACCAGATCATCGAACGAGAACAAATTGAATTGATCCAAACAAAGAGTCTGCAGGTCGCATGGCGCCTGTGGAAATGTGGGCTCAAAACAAAAAGTGTATGGACTCTCGACATTTGCCCCCCAACACCAGTAGGGCAGCGTTTTGTCCAGATCATTCACAAGGCCATGGAGGATCGCCAAACCTTGGGTCAGGAGGCACTTTGTGCTTTAGAGCAGATCGAAGAAGAACTTGTGAAGGCTGTTGTGACCGATGCATTCATGCAACAAATCGATCTGCAGATATTTTTTCAACACGAGATTTCAGAATTGGAAAGAGTCTTTCCCGAGGCTGAACTTTGGAATGCTTCAGCAAGGGTTATGGAGAACTCAGAGCTTCCGACCATTCAGTCCATGACATCCGATTACCAAATGCAAGTGCCCTGTGCGATCCCTCATGGACTCGATGTGGAAATGAAGGTAGATGTCCCCATCTCCCTGCTCTTTACAATTGCAAATGCAGTGGCTTTACCGATTGATCGGAGCTTTGCAGCCCACACCAATCATTCAATGATTTTTAAACAGGAGAAATCCCCTTGCGCATTCTAGCCAGTCAACCCCTCAAAGAGCCTACCTCTATCCAAGAAAATCCCCATTTATATCGAACCCCAAATCGGCCCGACAGTATTGAAAGCCTAGGAGGCCCCACTTGGATCGTCGGAAAAGTGAGGGCTCTTTACCGAAGAACTCTCGATTTTTTCCGCGGGATCCTCTCGCGATTTTTTCCCATTCAACCCTATACCTCAGTAAGTGCAAAACGGATCGACTACCAACGCATTATTCAGGATCATCAGACAATTTATCGCGTTCTGGTCGACGATGTGAGTACAGACAATGAAATCATCTACACGAAGAAGAGAAATGCGATCGTTGTGACCAACATTTCCTTTCCAGATCCAGCCATGCGAGCTCATATTGGAATGCTTTTTGGAGAGATCCTCAAAAAAGAGGAAGCTGAGTGTTTTGCTACCAACATCTTTGACTTTGCTAAGCTTCTTTGGAACTGTGGCTATTTGGCAAAGGGCGCCAAGATTCGCTATCACCCCGAATCGGAAAATATTCATCAGCGGAATCTCGGGACTCTTGTGGAATTGGCGATTAAGAGACAAGAATCTGGGAATCTTCCCGAAGGTTGTAGAGGATCTATTGCAAGGGTTCGCGAACAGCTCGAATCGACAAGTTTGTTGGATAGTGTGCTGGGAAGCTTTATCCAGATCGGTCCGTCTTTAAAAGAATTTTATCTTTCCGATGTGCTGCATCTGATGGATTGTCTAAAGATCGAGAAAATGCGGGGAGTCACGTTCGAATTTTCTGGAAAGGGTTGGGCGAAGTTTCACAACTCTAGCTCCATATAAGGGCTGTAGCATCAAGAGATGCCACAGGCAGCTGTTTTAACGCGAATTCGGATTACCTTCCTATGAAACACACTCCTTAAAGATAGCGATTTTGCTATCTTCTGCGTCGATTTTTCTGAAAAGAAATCTAATCCCAAACTCGCGTTTTTTACCAAGTCAAATTTGAGGCCGATTGGTACTCGGTTACCCGCGTTTCGAAGAAGTTCTTTTCCTTGCCGAGATCGATGGTTTCACTCATCCAAGGGAAGGGATTACGAGCTCCTTTGAATTGCTGAGGAAGGCCAATTCTCTCCAATCTGCGGTTGGCAATGTACTGCACATATTCGCGGAACATAGGTGCTGTCAACCCCAAGATTCCACGAGGTAAACAATCTTCGGCATATTGGATTTCGAGTTCCACCGCCTCGTTGATTAGGTCGATGACGTACTCTTGAAACTGAGGTGTCCACACTTCGGGGTTTTCTGCTTTGATCCCATTGATGAGATCGATTCCGAAGTTGAGGTGAATCGTCTCATCGCGCAAGATGTATTGGAACTGTTCGCCGATCCCAGTCATTTTGTTTTGTCGATGGAATGACAGAATCATCACAAATCCGCTGTAGAAAAAGAGCCCTTCCATGATGATGTAAAAACCGATCAAGTTCTCAAGGAGTTTTTGCTTTCCTTCGAGGGTTTCAGTGGAGAGGTTTTCGCGCATGAGATCTTCGGTGAGTTTCATTTCGAAGGCATCTTTGGCGTGGATTGAATTGATCTCGTTGTACATGTTGAACACTTCCCCCTCATCGAGACCGAGTGACTCGACGATGTAGTGAAAGGTATGTGTGTGGATTGCCTCTTCGAATGCCTGGCGAAGCAGATATTGACGTGCTTCCGGATTGGTCACGTGTTTGAAAATCGAAAGGACAATATTGTTTCCAACAAGGCTCTCAGCAGTACTGAAAAAGCCCAAGTTGCGCATGATCACAAGACGTTCATCTTCGCTGAGTTCATTTGATTTCCAAAGGGCAATGTCCTTGGACATGGGAACTTCTGTGGGCATCCAGTGGTTCGCACATCCATTGAGGTAATGTTCCCAAGCCCACTTGTATTTCAGAGGCATCAATTGATTGACGTCGACTGCTTTATTGTTGATCAAGCGCTTTTTCTTGACGTCGACCCGTTTGCTTGTATCGAGACCTTCTTGGGGAAGGACGGTTTTTGTTTGCTCTTGCTCAGTATCGCCAAAATTTAGCATATATGTCTCCTCCTCGTTTTATTGACAGCTTTCACACCCTTCGTCCATGTTGCAGACGATGGGCTTGTCTTTCGGTTCCCTAGCAACTTGCACTTCGCTTGATGCTGATTTATTCTTCATCCAACGCGGCTGCAGACCTCGTTTGTTGATATCCGTTGTCGATTTTTCGATTTGGGTGGCAGCAAGTGTTCGCAAGTAGTAATTGGTCTTGAGTCCCTTATTCCACGACAGCATGTACATCTGGTGGATTTTCTTCCCGCTTGGCTCAGCGAGATAGAGATTGAGTGACTGGCCCATATCGATCCACTTCTGTCTGCGAGAAGCGCACTCGATGATCCACTCGGGATCGATCTCAAAGGCTGTTGGGAAAATCTTTTTGACATCATCGGGGATCCGCTCGATCTCCGCAAGCATCCCATCGAAGTACTTCAGGTCATCGATCATCTGCTCATCCCAAAGTCCGAGTGATTTGAGCTTTTCGACGAGGTAAAAGTTGGGGAGAGTGAACTCGCCCGACAAATTCGATTTGACGAACAGGTGGCGGTATGTCGGCTCGATCGACTGGGTGACTCCCTGAATGTTGGAGATCGTCGCTGTCGGAGCAATAGCCATGGTATTGCTGTTGCGCATTCCATATTTGGCAATAGACTGGCGAACGGGAGCCCAATCCATTTTCGAAGACCGATCCATCTCGAGCTCCATGCCCCGCTCTTTTTCCAAGAGGGCAATTGTGTCGATGGGAAGAAGGCCTCGGTTCCACTTCGATCCCTTGTAGGACTCGTATGTGCCCCTCTCTTTGGCAAGCTCACTGGAGGCCAAAATTGCGTGATAGGAGATGAACTCCATGCTCTCATCGGCAAACTCGACTGCCTCGTGACTGGCATAGCTGATGTTTTGGATATAGAGGGCATCTTGGAAGCCCATCGTTCCAAGGCCGATGGGGCGATGTCGCAGGTTTGCATTTTTTGCCTCTTGAATCGGATAGAAGTTGATATCGATCACATTGTCGAGCATCCGGATAGCCGTCTTGATCGTCTTTGCGAGCCTCTCTTTGTCGAGCCCCTTTTTTGTCGTGTGAGCAGCTAGGTTGATCGATCCCAAGTTGCAGACAGCGGTTTCATCTCTCGAGGTGTTGAGCAAAATCTCGGTGCACAAATTGGAACTGTGAACGATTCCTTTATGATCTTGTGTCGAGCGGATATTTGAGGGATCTTTGAAGGTGATCCAAGGATGACCAGTCTCGAAGAGCATACTGAGCATTTTGCGCCACAATTCGAGGGCTTCGACCCGTTTGAAGAGCTTGATCTTTCCCTCATCGACCATTTTCTCATATTCGAAATACCGCTTTTCAAAAGCACTTCCATAGAGGTCGTGGAGATCGGGGACATCGCTTGGGTTGAAGAGGGTCCACTTTCCATTTTCAGCCACCCGCTTCATGAAGAGATCGGGAATCCAATTCGCTGTGTGCATGTCGTGAGTTCTGCGCCGCTCATCTCCTGTGTTTTTTCGCAATTCCAAAAAATCTTCGAGATCGAGATGCCAAGTCTCGAGATAGCAGCAGAGTGCTCCTTTGCGTTTGCCTCCTTGGTTGACGGCGACAGCCGTGTCATTGGCGACTTTTAAGAAGGGAATAACTCCTTGTGATTTTCCATTGGTCCCTTTGATGCGAGCACCTGTTGCGCGAACATTTGTCCAATCGTTTCCAAGACCTCCAGCCCACTTTGACAATTTTGCATCGTCGGAGACGGTTTTGAAGATATTCTCGAGATCGTCCATCACAGTAGAGAGATAACATGAGCTGAGTTGTGGATTTCGCGTTCCCGCATTGAAAAGAGTGGGGGTTGCAGAAGAGTAGTGAAATTGGGAGAGAACGTTGTAAAATTCAATCGTCCGCTCATTTTTTTGCTCGCCCTCTTGTATGCAGAGACCCATGGCAACGCGCATCCAGAAAATTTGAGGGGTTTCGAGACGCCGCTCGTTGTCGTGGATGAAGTAGCGGTCGTAAAGAGTTTGCAGACCGAGGAGGTAGAACTGATCATCTCGCTCGATCATCATGGCTTCAGCCAGCTTGTCTAAATCGAAATCAGAGAGTTCTTTCCCGAGCCGCTCAATTTCGATTCCATACTGAATGTACTCCTTGAAATAGCTCGCGTGTCTTGCCTTGAGTTTTGGTTCGGAAGCGGAAATCCCCATCGTTTCTCGATAGAGGACATCGAGAAGGAGGCGCTCGGCGATTTTGGAGTAAGCGGGATCCTTTTCGATGTTGGCACGAGCAGACATAATCACTGCTAAATCGATTTCGTTCTCTTTGATGCCTTCATAGAAATTCATCACACATAGATCGAAGAGGTCATTTGCCGAGATCTCTTTTTCAAATCCGCGACATGCATGATCGATTCGCTTCTTGAGTTGTATTTCCGAAATCGTCCCCTTTTTTCCATCAGCTTTGACAAAGGTGAATTTCTTGGCATGGGGATCGTGATCTTCTTCTTCTTTTGGTTGGGGACTTGAGAGGGTCTTTTCCACTCCTGCTCGATTGAGAATCATCTCTTTGGCGATGTTGAAAAATCCCTCGCGCATTAGCTGGTTTTCGAGTTCATCTTGGATCAAGTTCGTCGTGAGTTTTACTCCCTCGCTGTGGAGATGCAGGGCCCGGGTGACCATCTTTTGCGTGAGGAGATTGACGGCGTCAATAATGGCTTGAGAGGAGGGGCCTTCGCTTTTTTCAACAGTTCGGAATGCCTCTTCAATCGTAGCGGCGACCTTCATGGGGTTGAAACGCGCTTTTGATCCATCTTGTCTTGTCACCTTGAGATTTTGCGGAGAGTCTTCGCGGAGCTGCTTGTGTTGATCGCGATAGATGATGAAGTCGCGTGCGACATCATGGTATCCCTGGTCCATGAGCGTTACTTCGACGATGTCTTGAATCCCCTCAACGGTTAAACATGTCCCTTTTTGTGCAAAGTGGGTGAGTTTCTCGACGACGAGTTTCGTAATTTCTTCACAGGCGGGAGCGATTTCTTCGGGAAGAGGATCGTTTTTTGGAACTTTTTTGGTGTCGCGGAATGCCGCTTCAACGGCGTGAAAAATCCGCTTTTTTCGAAAAGGGACGAGCGTTCCATTGCGCTTGACAACTGTGAATTGGTTGAGCTGATCGGTCTCATCGAGTGTGGCGGTAGTTTTCGATTCAGAAGAAGGGGAATTTTTAGCCATATTACACGCTCCTAAGGGACTGAGGGTTAAGGTGGGCTCTACCACATCTGGTAGCATAGCGTTTCTTATACCACTATATATAGTAGTGTTTCCCTTTTCGTCCACAAAAAATCTTTCGCTCTGGGGAGAAATTTTTTTGCCTCAAGAGAGTGGAGAAAATGAGAGAAAATTTGGAGAAAAAGACTGTAAAAATGAATGAGGTAAATAACGCGAATTCGCGTTAAATATTAAAATCGAGTGTAAAAAAAATTCCCCAGTTCCATCCAAATTTTTATTTGAAGATTTTGATTGAAGTGCTATTTCCAATGCCCTTTTGCAGCCACCCAAGTCGAGGAACAAGCAAAACCCTTTGTTTGATTCGATGTGAAAGCATAGAATTAAACATCTCGAAACTCTATAATCCAGTGTATGAGACGCATTTACATTGTACCCAATGTTATCACCGCTTTTGCTCTAGCCTGTGGACTCTTCGTCATCTTCAAAGTCAACATGATTGAACCGGGGACTACGTCCTACAAAGCCCTTCTGACTTCGACTCTTTTGATTTTGCTCGCTTCTTTTGCCGATTTTGTAGATGGAGCTATTGCACGAGCCATTCACGCTGAAAGTGAATTTGGCTTTTTGTTTGACTCTCTTTCGGATGCCGTCACCTTTGGTGTGGCCCCTTCCGTTCTCATGCTCAAAACCCTATCCCTAGAGCGTGGGACCCCTCTTTCGTTTTTCGCTGTCATAGGAGCCATGGTCTTTTCCATCTGCGGCATTTTGCGCCTCGTCCGCTTCAATGTGACAATGGCAGCTGTGAAAAAACTCCCGAAATATCAGAGGAAAAAATACCGCCACTTCATCGGTTTTCCCATTCCTGCAGCAGCCCTGACGATTGTGGGAACGAATCTTCTTTTCTCGTATCCCAAATTTTTGGAGTGGGTGAATCCATCGGAAATAACCCAAGTCATCTTTATGTCCATCCTCTCCATTGTTTTGGGCTATTTGATGGTGAGTCGCATGAAGTTTCCCAGCGCCAAATTTCTCCACTTTCGCGTTCCCTCATTTCAACTCGTCTTTGTCGTAGCTCTCGGAGCCTTTTTTTTTCTCTATGGTGCCCTCTATTTCTTTCCGATTGCTCTTGCAGCTGCGATGTGGCTCTATCTCCTTGTTGGCCTGCTCCTCCTTTTGATTCGACGCATTGTGGGAAAACAGTCCAAAACACTTCGGGACTTTGAGCCACATCATGATGATTGAATACGCAGGACTCGCAGCAATAGCCGGTTTGGCTCTTTTCTTTTTTTTGCGCATGCAAAAATGGAAAGTGCGTTGTCTCATTGTAGAGGATACTCTCAAACAGTCAAAAAAAAGCCACGAAGAGCTCAAGGAGAGTTTCAAGGCTTTGTCTCACGATGCACTTAAATCCAACAATAAGGCCTTTTTGGATTTGGCCAGAGCGAGCTTGGAGAAGTTTCAGGAGGGGGCTAAAGGGGATCTCGAAAAACGTCAATCTTCGATCGATCAATTGGTTAGGCCTGTGAAAGAGACTCTCGGCAAGCTCGATGAGGGGCTTCAAAAACTCGAAAAAGAGCGAAAAGGAGATCATGCCTCGTTAAAAACTCAGGTCGACTCTCTGATGAATGCTAAAAAGGAGCTGACAAAAGAAACGGCGAATCTCGTCAAAGCTCTTCGCACGCCGATTGCTCGCGGTAGGTGGGGGGAGATCCAACTCCGCAGAGTTGTGGAGATGGCTGGCATGCTCAATCACTGTGATTTCTATGAGCAAACGGTCGGGGAGAATGCGGCTTTCAGACCCGACCTGATTGTCAAGTTGCCCGGGGGACGTCAGGTTATCATCGATTCGAAAGTGCCTCTCGAGTCCTATTTGGATGCAGTTCAATCGGAAAACGAGGGGATCCGCGAGGCGAAGTTCAAAGATCATGCACGGCTCATCCGCCAGCATGTTGCAGCTCTATCAAAGAAATCATACCATGAACACTTCTCCCCGACTCCCGAATTTGTGGTTCTTTTCCTACCTTCAGAAACATTCTTTTC
>Ga0307436_1000479_pt1 | contig 18882 bp, 14 predicted proteins | sample SalMarWE160440MG_FD_202513 | JGI IMG/M metagenome (GOLD analysis project Ga0307436, IMG submission 202513) | Salt marsh sediment microbial communities from the Plum Island Ecosystem LTER, Massachusetts, United States - WE1604-40 | ecosystem: Environmental > Aquatic > Marine > Intertidal zone >...
AAATGTCAATCCTTCGACTCTGCTCAGGATTGATGGTGAGCGAAGTCGAACTATCAATCCTTCGACTCTGCTCAGGATTGATGGTGAGCGAAGTCGAACCATCAATTTTAGCGTCTTTTCCGCCAGGGGCGGAAAATTTATTCATTACTTCGGCTTTCTCTTTGGCTTTTAACTTGCCGTGGAGTAATCCAACTTTTAAATCCGGGAAAACTTTTTGAGAGAGTTTTTCGTATTCTTCTTTGACTGCTTTGGTTTCCCAAAGCAACGCTGATCTACGCAGATTGCCACGCTGATTTACGCTGATATCTGCATTTATCTGCGTCTCATCCGCGTTTATCTGCGGTTCAATGCGGGGGCAAATGACAAATACCTGTCTGCCTTTTTTTACTTGACCTCGAATGAAAGCGTAGGCTTTGTCGCGATTAACCGGCGCAACAATTTTAGTAATAATTTCCTTTCTTCCTTCAGGTAACTCGCTGATAATTGATAAGTCCAAATCGCCGAAAATAGTTAAAGTTAAAGTTCGGGGAATCGGGGTAGCTGACATGCTTAAAAAATGAGGCAATACATCCGGGCTTTGGTCAATTAATTCGGCTCGCTGTTTGACGCCAAAACGATGTTGTTCGTCAACTACCACCAAAGCCAAGTCTTTAAATTTAACGTTTTTCTGTATTAAGGCATGGGTGCCAATAATGATTTTTATTCCGCCACTGGATATTTTTTTAATTAAATCCTGCTTTTTGATTTTGGTTTCTAAATCATCGCCGTAAAAAATTCTTGATTCCGAGGAAGTCAGTAAAGCCACCCCGCCATCAAAACCTGGGAAAAATTTCTTAAAAGCTAAATAGTGCTGTCTGGCTAAAACCTCAGTCGGCGCCATAAAAGCGGTTTGTTTACCCTGAGCCGCGTTGAGGGATTTACTGACAACCATGGCCGCTAAAGCCGCTACGATTGTTTTACCACTGCCGACGTCTCCCTGAAGCAGGCGGTTCATTGGGTGCGGCTTTTCCAAATCTTTTAATATTTCAAAAAGAGATTTTTTCTGGCTTTGGGTTAATTCAAAAGGCAATTTTGATAAAAGCATTTTGATAAATTCCACGTCCATCGGAAAAGCGTACGCCTTTTCCCGGCTCAGCTGAAATTTCAAACGGATATTGGCTAATTGCAGAAAAAATAAATCCTCAAAAGCGAATCTTTTTTTGGCGCTCTGAGCCTGCCGCAGGTTTTCGGGAAAATGAATTTGTTTCAACGCCGAATTGATTTCCGGAAAATTTTGTTTTTTCAAAATTTTCGGCGGAATCGGGTCGTTCAATTTTTCCAAATCATCCAGCAGGGGTTTAATTAAAAATCTTAATGCTTTTGAAGTTAATCTTTTTGTTTCCGGATAAATTGGCACCAGACGCCCGGTGTGTTTTGGGTCATTTCCTGAATCAGAATTTATGAGTTCATGGGCGGGGTGCGATAAAATCAATCCGTCTTTCTCCGATTCCACCACCTTACCGGCTAAATTAACTGATTTACCTTTTTTAAAAATGGAAAGCAGGAATCGCTGATTAAACCAAACCGCCTTAATGCTGCCCGTGTCATCGCTTATTAATGCTTCAACGATGAATATCCGGCGCTTCCAAGTACGTTTTAATTTGATATCCGAAATTACGCCTTGAACCGTTGCTCGTTCGCCTATTTTTAAATCGGCAATTTTAGAAATCCGGGAAAAATCTTCATAGCGAAAAGGGAAATGCCAAAGTAAATCCCCGGCCGTCGCTAGACCGAATTTCTTCAAGCGCTCAAAAAACTTAGGTCCAATACCTTTTATTTCAGAAAGAGGAGTGGAAAGTTTGATCATTTTTGCGCCCTCACGAGGAGTCGAACCTCGATTACGGGATCCGCAATCCCGCGTTCTATCCATTGAACTATGAGGGCGTTAGAAAAGTTTAAAATGTAAATATCAAAATGGAAAATGCCAGATTAAAATGTTAAAAATGGGTTAATTTCAAAATCCGATTTTGACATTTGGTAATTTTGGATTTTACATTGTAATTTTGATTTTTGATTTTTAAATTTTGATTTTTCAGAATCTTATCAATTTTGAAACCGAATCAGCCAAAGAAATATGGTACTCTTCTCTGGGTAAAAACTTCAGTAAAAAATTATTAATTTTTTCTTCGTCCGCCGAATATATGTTAACCTTCAAATAGGGAGAAAGTTTTGCTTTTAATTTCAGAATCAGTTCCCCGTATTTGCCGCCGCCCGACTTAATGTCAAACCCATCAACTTCATCGTAAGAATAAAACCTTCTGGCTTCCCGGCTTTTGGGCAAACTAATTTCTATTCCTTTTCCGTCAATTTTGAATTGCCAAATCGTCGGAGGACGCCGGGTCAAATAAATAATCAACGCCCAAGCAATAATAATAAAAAGGGCAAATAAAAAATTTTTCTGCCAAATCGCCAAAGCCAAAATTACAATCGCGATAATCAAGCTCAACCAATACCATGAAACATCCTTAGAGTAAGACTCAAATTCCGGTGCCTGCCATTCAACCGCAGATTCACGCGGACTCGACGCTGATTTACGCGGAATTTTACCGGTGCTTGTCGGTAATTTATTAATCTTGTTTTTTGCCATAATTACGATTATTATAATTGAAAACCGCAAAAGTTCAACGGCATAGTTAGAAATTAGGCGTTAGAGATTTTTCAATATAACTCCCCGTAGTTCAACGGATAGAACGAGGGACTTCTAATCCCTAAATGGAGGTTCGATTCCTCCCGGGGAGACCAAATTTGTAAAAATAGAAAATTGTAATATATTAAATGAATGTGGAGCCGTATATTTTGCCGCGGTAGCTCAGCTTGTCCCGCACAAAATATTTTGCCAGGGTAGCTCAGTGGTAGAGCGCTTGCCTAAATCTTTGGGCCTTTCCGCCGAGAGGCGGATTGAAAAACTGGGTGAATTCGGGGAAACTCCCATTTTTGGGACAATCCCGAGCCAAGCCGAATACATAAAGCATTATGTGTTCGGAAGGTGTAGAGACTATCTCGTGAGAGAGTACCGCGCATACAATTTTTTATGTGCGTCGGGAAGCGCCCAGCCCCGCCAAAATTTTATTTCGCAAAACTTAGGCGGGTGATGATATAGTCCAACTCTTTGGAAGAGCAAGGCGTCGGCAGTTCGATTCTGCCCCCTGGCACATAAAGGTAATAGTAATGTGTTGTGGTAATTATACACAACACCTTTATTTCCCAAACCGAAATAATTGGCGTATAATTTATTATATGCCGCAAGTAGAGTGTAAAATCTGCGGAAAAATATTTTATACCAAGCCAAGTTGGCTAAAAAAGGGATGGGGTAAATATTGTTCCAAAAAGTGTCAATTTGAATCTCAGAAAAACGGCGAACTGATTCCTTGTTTTATATGCAAAAAACAAATATATAGAACCCCAAAAGAATTAAAAAGCTCAAAAAGTAAAAAATATTTCTGCAGTAAATCATGTCAAACAATCTGGAGGAATTCCATGGTTTATGTTGGTAAAAGCCATGCGAATTGGAAAGGAGGAGAAAGTGCTTATAAAAACATACTGATTAAAAGTAGGGTGCCTCAGATATGCCGATTATGTAAAACAAAAGACAAAAGAATATTGACGGTTCATCATGTAGATCTTAATAGAAAAAATAATGATGTTGAAAATTTAACTTGGCTTTGTCATAATTGCCATCATTTAGTCCATCACGATATAAAAGAGAGAGAGAAATTTATGGAGACATTGGTGTAGCAGTAGCACTAGAGTTTGTGGAACTCTCAGCAGGGGTGCAACTCCCCTATGTCTCCCATGGAAATCTGCCCGTTTTGCAACAACTCTGACGTAGAGAAAATAATTGTTGAAAAAAATAATCTTGCTTTTGCTTTTCCTACTAATATCCCAATAACTCCGGGACATATGCTTGTGGCGCCGATAAGATGCGTTTCGAGCTTTGATGAATTAACACCCGAAGAAACAAGCGCGATTCTGGAACTAAGAAAGAAAATTAAAAATGCCCTGATAAAAACTTTCGGAGCCGAAGGATTTAATTACGCGTGGAACGAAGGAGAACTGGCGGGCCAAGGAGTTCATCATCTGCACCTGCATATCGTTCCAAGGAAAAAAGGAGACAAGGGTATATTGAAATATGACCCGCGAAAATTTATTTATAGGCCGGGAAGCAGAGCGGAATCCCCATTAGAAGAATTGAGTGAAGTTGTCAAGCTGGTGAAGAGCCACCCATAAGGCCTCAGTTATCCCCCCTTGACAACGTTTTGCCCTCATATATAATTAATCGTACATGATGAAATTGATGAAAACACAAAGCGGCTGACACATAAAGGCGATTCTTTTTGTCGTGTTGGCCGCGCACCGCGCGGCTTTTTATTTCTCTAAATCTGATTCTCCGAATAGACTGCCCATTGAAAAACACAAATATCTCTCGAATCCATCTCGAATAAAATCGAATAAATCTCAAATATTTTACAGTATTCGAGAAAAATTCGAAGCATTCGTGGATTATTCAAGAAGATATTCGTTATATAGTAATTATCCGAATCCTCAAATCCCGTATCGTGCCTCGCTATTGTTCAGCACATATCCTACCAATGTACTAATCATTACTAATATTACTAATTCGTAAAATTTGTAGATATTCGTAAATTGGTAGGGTTTGTGGTGAGCAGCAGCGAGGCACAAATGGGATTAGAGACAAGTTAAATTAAGGGCGTATGGTGGATGCCTTGACACAAGATGGCGATGAAGGACGCGGCGTGGCTGCGATAAGCTTCGGGGAGGTGCTTAGCAACCTATGATCCGGAGATTTCCGAATGGGGAAACCCTGCCGTGTAAACCACGGCAAGCCGTGCTTTACACAGAAATCCCAAATCTCAAATTTCAAATTTCAAACAAATCCAAAATTTCAATGTTCAAAATCTAAAACGTTTTGAATTTTAAATTTTTGGTCATTTAATATTATTTGTAATTTGGTGCTTGGAAATTGGAGTTTCCGCGTAGAGCGCGGTGGCATACCCGGTGAAGTGAAACATCTCAGTAACCGGAGGAAAAAAGAACAAACGTTTATTCCCTTAGTAGCGGCGAGTGAAAAGGGAGGAGCCTAAATCTAGGTGTGCGTAGCACACAGTTCATTAGTTAATTGGATAGTTGGTTAATTGGTCTTTAAAAAATTAACTAATTCGCCAGCAACTAACTAACTGCGCGCTGCGCGCGCTTTGGAGGTTGTAAGATGAGGAAATTTTGACTCACGACTTATGACTGACGGTTTGCGATTTTAATCGCAAATCGTTGGTTGTTCGTCGTTAGTCAATTTTGGTTACAAATTATTTTGGTAGCGGAAGCGGCTGGAAAGCCGCGCTATAAAAGGTGATAGCCCTGTATGCGAAACCAAAATAACCAAAATTCTTTATCCCGACGTAAAAGTCGGGACTCCGACACCGTAAGGTCGTTGGGGTTCTTAAGTACTTCGATGACAGGAAGCATCGGAGGAAACAGCCGGAACTATCCGGCAAGGCTAAATACATCTTGTGATCGATAGTGAACTAGTACCGTGAGGGAAAGGTGAAAAGCAGGCCGGCAAGGCCGATGAAATAGTACCTGAAACCATACGCTTACAAGGAGGCGGAGCTTTATCGCTATCGCTCAAAGCTCCTAAATTCAAAGTTTAAATATCAAAGTTTAAAATTTAAGTTGTTGCCTACGGCAACTTCAATAATTTTGATTTTTGCATTTTGATTTTTGATTTTTAGGAACTCCGAGCGGTAGCGAGGAGTGACGCCGTGCCTATTGAAGAATGAGCCAACGAGTTTAGGTAAATCGTTTGTCTAAATCCTATGGGATGGAGGCACAGCGAAAGCGAGTGTTAAAAGCGCATTTACCTACTCAAATTTTTGGACTAAAAAAAAGAGGCCCCAAGACTAAAATAGCCTCAGAGCCACAATGACTGCCGCCAGCAAGAGGAGTAATACCCAAACAAAACCAATCCAAATGCGAGGGTACAGTTTTTGGGTTCTCTTATCGAGAACCCAGGTGATGCGAATTGTAATCGCATCTCTGAACCAACGAGTAACATCCCCCATGTGACACCTCCTATAACTTTAATTTCTTTTGCTATTATCATTATAGCATACTCGATATATTTGTCAAGAGAGTCCAAAAATTTGAGTAGGTATCACGGTTTGCCTAAGACCCGAAGCCAGGCGAGCTTACCTTGGCCAGGATGAACTCCGACGAAAGTCGGAGGGAGGTCCGCACCAGTTGATTGTGCAAAATCTTTGGATGAGCTGAGGTAAGAAGTGAAAAGCTAATCGAGCCTGGTAATAGCTGGTTCTCTCCGAAATAGTTTTAGGACTAGCGTCCGTCTTTAATTTTTCCGCAGGTAGAGCACTAGTTGAGGTTGACAGGGAGAAATCTCGCTTCCTCAGTTAAACTCCGAATGGCGGAAATTTTGGCGGGCAGTCAGAATGTGGGGGCTAAGCTCCATGTTCAAAAGGGAAACAGCCCTGACCGTCGTCTAAGGTCCCTAAATATTTGCTAAGTGTTAAAGGTAGTAATTCGCCATAGACAGATAGAAGGTTGGCTTAGAGGTAGCCATCCTTTAAAGAGTGTGTAACAACTCACTATTCGATGGCGGGTTGCGCCGAAAATTTACCGGGGCTAAGCAAATTACCGAAGACACGGGTCGATGCGCAGCATCGACGAGTTCAAAGTTTCAAATTTTAAAGTTTGTAAAGTATTTCCTTTATGAACTTTTAACTTTTTGACTTTTTGACTCGCCGCTGCTGCGCAGCGGCGGTAGGAGAGCATTTTCCCGCCACCGAAGTTAGATTCGTGAGAACTAATGGAGGCGGGAGAAGAGAGAATGTTGGCATGAGTAACCGCAAATCCGATGAGAAATCGGATTCCCGCAAATCCAAGGTTTCCTCCGCAATGTTAATCAGCGGAGGGTTAGGCGATCCTAAGGCAATGGCGAAAGCCGAAGCTGATGGACAATTGGTTAATATTCCAATCCGTCCGTTGGATATCGATGGAGTGACAAAGAAAATAAAAAGGAGTGCCTTATTGGTTTGGCATTGCCTGTGTTAAGAACGGTTCGATAAGAAAATCTGTCGAACTGAGTTTAATTTCAACGTTCGCGCATAGGCAAAATCTTGATTTTTTAATCAGGAAATTCTTTTGAAGAGTCTTTCAAGAAAAACTTCTAAGAAATTATTCAGCGGATTTCGTACCGTAAACCGACACTGGTGGATGAGGCGAGTAGCCTCAGGGAAACGAGTGAGTCCTCGTTAAGGAACTCGGCAAAAAAGCGGCCGTAAGTTAGCGATAAGGCCTTCTCTTGTCGTAGACAAGAGCGCGGAATAACGCAGACAATACGCAGAAGGTCGCAGAATTTTTTCTGCGTAATTCAGCGTCAAGTCAGCGAGTGTCAGCGCTCTCGCCTACGGCGAGAGACGCAGCGAAAGTACCCTGGCGACTGTTTAACAAAAACACAGCTCCCTGCAAACTCGTAAGAGGAGGTATAGGGGGTGACGCCTGACCGATGCGAGAAGGTCAACGGCTTCGGTGTGCGTTGCACACAGTTTATAAAGTAAAAAGTTTATAAAGTTCATAAAGTAAAAAATAAGAAAATAAAAGACTTTACGAACTTTAAACTTTAAAAACTTTGTAACTTGCGCGCAGCGCATGCTAAGAGCCCGAAGCCCTCGTCAATGTCAGCGATAACTATAAGTAACGATTGTAGTTGTAAAATCTGACTATATGCGGGAAAACCTCGCGAATCTTTTAAGTACTCAACAAGGACAAACGTCACCTTGTAAGTAAAAATCTTAGAAGAGAGGCAATCCGCAGGAAAGGCTCTGATAATATTGGAAACATGACTAACAGAAAATTAGATTGGTTAAAACAAGTTCCAGAAAAAATCGGTTGGTATCTTGCTGGCTTTTCTGACGGCGAAGGCAGTTTTAATGTCTCGCTTAGAAAAAAGCATGACTACCGAGTTGAGTGGCAGGTTGTTTTAACCTTTAACGTATCACAACGCGATATAAGTAATTTGGTTTTATTAAAACGGTATTTAGGGTGTGGCAGATTACAGCACAGAAAAGATGGTGTGCATTATTTCGTGGTTGGAAACTATAAATCCGTTATTGAAAGAGTAATACCGTTTTTCGAAAGGTTTTATTTCTTATCCTCATCAAAAAAGAAAAATTTCTCTTTGTTCAGGCGAATTGCAAGGTTGGTGGAGGCAAGAGCTCATTTAAAACCGGAAGGATTTAAGCAAATAATTGTTCTTCGCGAAGAATTGAATAAAGGAAAAGGCAGAAAGAGAAAATATAATCAAAACGACGTAATAATAAATTATCAGAGATTCCCCAGAGACTATACGTCAGACCGCAGCACATAAAACATTATGTGCTCGGAAGATATAGTCCGATCTCACGGGCGACCGTGAGGACCAATAATACTGGTCACTCGAAAGAGTAACATAGATAAATCGTTCTAAGGTGGAAGTCCTGCCTTAGTAAAATTCGGGTCCGACGCCCACAAGGGTGCGGACTCCCCCGACGTTAGGTCGAGGGACTATATGCTGGAACATCTGGTGAATCCGAAACTACTATGGTATAATACGTCCATAGATACATGGCTATTGAACCAAGTAAAAAAGTTGTCGGCGCAGACAATCAGCAGGAAAGACTAAAATTCGCTTACTGGATCACGGGTTTTACTGATGGGGAAGGATGTTTCTCCATTGCGTTAATAAACAATAAAACGACTAAATTCGGAAAACAAATTTTTCCGGAATTCGTTGTATCGCAAGGAGAAAAAAGTTTGACTGCGCTCGAAAAGATTAAAAATTTCTTCGGGTGCGGGAATATCTTCGTAAATAAACGATACGATAATCATAATGAAAATTTATATCGTTATTGTGTCCGTTCAATAAACGAACTCCATACAAAGATAATCCCCTTTTTCAAACAACATCCTCTTCATACGTACAAACAAAATGATTTTCTTATTTTTGAGAAAGTTATTAAAGCAATGATTCACAAAGACCATCTAAATAAAAATAAGAGAAAGAAAATTATTGCTCTTATTGAACAGATGAATCGCAAAAAGAAACGATTTTAGAATCCTCAGAGACTATACGCCGAACCCTGAGCCGCCTATGGCGAGCCGAAGGGAAGATATAGTCCGAACTTTATGGCGACATAAAGAGTTGCCCGAGATAGAATTCGGGCAGAATAACATATTTGAGCGCATTTCCTTTTCAGGTAAGTTCTGAAGCGCACGAAAGGCGTAACGACTGGGGGACTGTCTCAACGAGGAGCTCGGTGAAAATGCGATTCCCGTGAAGACGCGGGATACCTGCAACGGGACGAAAAGACCCCGGGAGCTTTACTATAGCTTGATATTGGCTTTAGGATTTTGATGCGTAGCGTAGTGGGGAGACTTTGAAGCTCCGATTTCGGTCGGAGTGGAGTCGCCAATGAAACACCCATCTTTAAAATTTTAAAGTCTAACCTAAGCGGCAAAAACGCTTGGGGACAGTGTCTGGTAGGTAGTTTTTCTGGGGCGGAATCCTCCCAAAAAGTAACGGAGGAGTCTATAAGGTCGGCTTGGCGCGGATGGAAATCGCGCCTGACGCGTAAAGGCAAAAGCCGGCTTAACAGTGAGGCTGACAAGCCGAACTGATGCGAAAGCAGAGCTTAGTGACCCGACAATTCTTTATAGAAAGATTGAAGACAACGGATAAAAGCTACCCCGGGGATAACAGGCTGGTGTGGTCCGAGAGTCCATATCGACGACCACGCTCGGCACCTCGATGTCGGCTCGCCCTAGCGCGGGGCTGGAGAAGGTCCCAAGCGTTTGGCTGTTCGCCAATTAAAAGGGCACGCGAGCTGGGTTCAGACCGTCGTGAGACAGGTTGGTCTCTATCTGTTGCAGGCGTTGACGCTTGAGGGAAGTTGTCCTTTGTACGAGAGGATCAGGATGAACGAACCTCTGGTCTACCGGCTTTGGTACCAACTGAAGCGCCGGGTAGCTATGTTCGGCAGGGATAAGCGCTGAAAGCATCTAAGCGCGAAGCCCCTCCCAAGATTAGGCGTCTTTTAGACTCGTGGAAGACTACCACGTTGATAGACTTCAGGTGTAAGCGCCGTAAGGCGTGAATGTCATATAATCAACGACTAATAACCAACAACAAACAACAATTGGTTTCGGCCAAAAGTTGCAAGTTGAAAGTTTGAAGTTTTAGGTTGTATGACCAGCCGAGAAGTACTAATAAGTCAAAATTGTTTCTAATCTCATGTGCCTCGCTATTGTTCGGCACAAACGCGATGCCAATATACTAATTCATACGAATTATACTAATGGCTGCGAATTTTATATTCGTATCATTGGCATTCATTCGTATATTGGCATCGGTTAAGTGGTGAGCGGCAGCGAGGCACAATGCGGGATTTGAGAATTCGGATAATAATCGCGCGGCGAAGCCGACGCGATAATTCAGAATACAGAATTAAGAAGGTAGATTCTAAAAATTCTTAATTCTAAATTTATAATTCTAAACTATCACGCGACTTCGTCGCGTGATTGACCAGTGATTTAGCTATATATGCACCACTTCTTCCCATTCCGAACAGAATAGTGAAAGTATATAGCCCCGATGATACTTACTGCTTCGGCGGTCGGGAAAGTAGGGTTTGCTGGTCTTTTATTTTTGCCCAGTAGTAGACCGAACACAGCAACGCCCAGTCGCTTTCTTTAAATTGTAGATTGATTTCTTATTTTAAATATTGTCTTTGTTAAAAAACCACAATAAAAACAAAGGCGTTGTAGAAAGCGCGTCGCTCGGCTTGCTACTTGTTTTTGCAAAAATTTATTTTTTAAAGTATTATTAAAATAACTATGACCAGCAGAATAGGAAAACAAGCTGTTTATGGAACCATCTATCTGCTTTTTTTCTTTTTAATCGTTTTTTTAATCTATCTTGCCTTCTTCAGGCCGGCGCCAACCTGTTTTGACGGACGCCAAAACCAGGGAGAAACCGGTATTGACTGCGGCGGGCCCTGCGCTTCCTGTGAAATAAAAACCTTATCGCCTGTTGAGTCAAACTGGATAAAATATTTCTCAAACGATGACCAAACCGTTATTGCGGCTGAAATTAAAAACCCCAATCCCAAATGGGCGGCGGATTCTTTCTCATATACTTTTGATGTTTACGGAGAAAACGGGGCAAAGCTTAAAACTTTAACGAAAAATTCATTTATTTATGCCGGTGAAATAAAATATCTCGTGGAGGTGCCGGACGTTGATTTTAAAAATATCACCAGCGTTAAAATTTCATTTTCCAATATAAATTGGGTAACAGCCGATGAATTTACCAAGCCAACCGTACAAGCCAGAGAAATAAAAACCGAGCCGGCAAGCCAGGACCCAAATAGAGTAACCGTCAGCGGATTCATCGCCAATAACAATGCCTTTCCGCTGTCAAAAGTGAGAATTATTGGATTTCTATTTAACTCGGGCGGTTTGCAAATCAGCGCTTCAAAAACCGAGCTTGAGAATATCGCCGCCTTCAAAGAGGAATTGTTCAAGCTTAATTTTCCCAAAAATATTTCTTTACCGACAACTTCTGTTGGTACCTCATCCCCCAGCTTTACCCGTAATTTGACAATCGGCTCAAGCGGGAACGACGTTAAAGCACTTCAAGAATTCCTTAAAGAACAAGGATTTTTTGACCGCGGAATCACGGACTATTTCGGTTCCGTTACCAAAAACGCCCTGGTTCAATTCCAAAAGAATGCGGGCATCTCCCCTGCTTCGGGTTATTTCGGACCGAAAACCAGAGAATATATTAATTCTTTGGAATCGGTCGCTCCGACAACTCCAGTAACCCCCAATCTTAGCCTGACTGAAGCTGACCCCGCCAAGACTAAAATTTACGTTGAGGCCCTTCGATAAATCTTTATTTTAAAAATAAAAAAGGCCACTGTGCAAACAGCGGCCTATTTTATTCGTTTTAATACTTTGGCGCTAATCTCTGATTTTTGGTGAGAAGCTTGAGTCCAGTTGAAATCCCCGGTAATTCTCGGTTCTTAAGCCGCTCGATTCTCTCCCACTCCTCATCAGTGTCCTGATCTAATCTCTTGGGTTCATCTAATTTATTCTCGAGCTTTTTTAATTCCCGTCTCAACCTCTTTAGGGCTGCCAACTGTTCGGAAATGATGCTTTTAATCTCTTTTTTACTTAAGATCTTTTTAACATCCCATGGGTAAAGAGCTTTGTTATACGTCCAAGGACGATCCGCTTTCTTATCTGGATATGGAAAACCCAAATTTATCAGACAGGATTGCGCATGATGGTACTTACGACCAACTTTAATCCTTCTTACCTCCCCATTAAAGACGGGCAACACAATCATAGCCAGCCCATCATAAGATTCCCATTTTTCCTTAAAACTTACAAGAACCATCTGTCCTTCCTTTATGCCTTTTAAAACCTTAATTGGCATAGCTTCGCATTTCCTAACAATGCCTTCATCCTCTGATTTAAAGCCACACTTTCCACACTCGTAAAGCACTTTGGTGGGAATGACTATTTTTCTCATCCTTATTTTCCCCCTTTCACTTAAAAATTCTCATCTGTTCTCAGAGGTAAATCGGAAGCAGAGCACTCAAAGTAAAAAAGGAATTTTTGGTAGCTATCATCGGGTCGAACCTCAGCGTGAAGCCGCGACCAATCCACATCACCATCCCTTACGAGAATGAACGGCGATATGAAGATAGACACCATAACGATGACGCCAATTACTACCATAAAAGATAAAAGAACTTTTGAAATTATACGGCCTAATAACCCTAAAACCTTCATTGCGTTCCTCTCTTTCTGCTTGAAAATAAAGCAATTTAATTAGATAATATTAATATCTCCATTATTTAACTCGTAAAGAACTTACGACAGAATATAGCATATCTAATTTTATATGTCAAGTAATAAATCCAAACCCTACGATCCTAAAGAAGTTGAGGATAAAATATACCGTCTTTGGGAAAAGTCCGGTTATTTTAACCCTAACAATCTTGGCAAAACGCAAAACGTAAAGCGCAAAGCATCAAACGATAAGCGATTCGCGATTCGCGCTAAGCCGTTCACTATTACCGTTCCTCCGCCGAATATTACCGGTACGCTTCACTTGGGGCACGCCCTAAACGCCACCATCCAGGATATTTTGATTCGCAAAAAAAGAATGGAGGGCTATCAAGCTCTTTGGCTGCCCGGCACTGACCACGCCGGCATTGCCACGCAAAACGTCGTTGAAAAAGATTTAAAAAAACAAGGCATTACCCGCCACGATTTGGGCCGCGAGAAATTTCTCAAAAAAATCTGGGAATGGAAAGAAAAATACGGCCACATTATCTTGGACCAATTCAAAAAACTTGGCTGTTCAATGGATTGGTCGCGCCTTAGATTTACAATGGATGATGATTATCAGACGGCGGTCAAAGAAGCGTTTTTACAATATTACAAAAAGGGCTGGATTTATCGGGCCGAACGCGTCATTAATTGGTGCGTCCGCTGCAGCACTTCCCTTTCCGATTTAGAGGTTGAATACAAAGACGCCAAAAGCAAGCTTTGGTTCATTAAGTATTCTCCGCAGATTACCGTGGCTACCACCCGGCCGGAAACTATGCTCGGTGATACGGCCGTGGCCGTCCATCCCAACGACAAACGATACAAAAATTTGATTGGTCAAAAAATCATTTTACCGATTAAAAACAGGAAAATTCCCGTCATTGCCGATAAAAGAGTTGACCCTAAATTCGGCACGGGTGCGGTAAAAGTCACGCCCGCTCACAGCTTTATTGATTACGAAATCAGCCAGGAACACAACCTTGAAATGACTAAAGTGATTGATAAAGACGGGAAAATGACCGAGAAAGCGGGTAAAGATTTTACCGGGCTGAAAATCCTTGAAGCACGGGAAAAAGTCGTTCAAAAATTGGAAAGGCAAGGTTTAATTGAAAAAGTTGAAGATTACGGCAATAACATTGGCCATTGTTATCGTTGCGGCACGGTTATTGAGCCGCTTCCCAGCTTGCAATGGTTTTTGAAAATGGACGAATTGGCGAAAATAGCCATTCAAGCCGTTAAATCCGGTAAAATTAAATTTCACCCAAAGCGCTGGGAAAAAGTATATTTTGACTGGCTGAAAAATATTAAAGATTGGTGCATTTCCAGGCAAATCTGGTGGGGACACCAACTTCCCGTTTACGTAAAAGGGGAAGAAATTTCAAATCTCAAACCTCAAATCTCAAATGATTCGGAAGAAAAAATTTATGTTGGGAATAATCCGCCGCGGGGATATCAACAGGTTCCTGATGTGCTTGATACTTGGTTTTCCTCCGCTCTTTGGCCGTTTGCCACCCTGGGTTGGCCCATTGACACGGCTCATGGCAAGCCCAAAAAAGGAGGTGATTTGAAAAGTTTTTATCCAACGCAAGTGCTGTCTACGGCGCGCGACATCATCAATCTTTGGGTAGCCAGGATGATTTTTTCCGGACTGGGATTTACCAAAAAAGAACCCTTTAAAGACGTTGTTATTCACGCCACTATTTTAACCAAAGAAGGCAAAAGGATGTCTAAGTCCCTGGGCACCGGCGTTGACCCAATGGAGCTTATTGAAAAATACGGCGCCGATGCCACGCGTTTCGGTTTAATCTGGCAGGCTATGGGCAATCAGGATATTCATTGGTCAGAGGAACACGTATTAGCAGGCAGGAAGTTTTGCAATAAAATATGGAATGCCAGCCGATTTGTTTTGCAACAAATCGGAATTTCCAATTTCCAATTTCCAATTTCCAAAAAATTACGGCCGAAAACAATGGCTGATAAAAAAATTCTTGACCAGCTTAAAAAAGTCACCGGAGAAATTGACAAAGGCCTGGAAAAATACGAATTCGGCCAAGCCCTGCACAAACTTTACGATTTCTTCTGGCATGATTTCTGCGATAAATATATTGAGATTTCCAAGAAACAACTTATGACTCAAAACTCAAAGCCAATGACTCAACAAGTTCTTTTTTATGTCCTTCTTAAATCTTTAAAACTTCTCCATCCTTTTATGCCCTTTATTACCGAAGAAATTTGGCAACAATTACCCATTCAACGCGGTTCAGGGCGAAATAAAAATAAAAATTTATTAATGATAGAAAAATGGTGAAAATAATGCCAATCTACGAATTTATGCGAATACTGCGAATGTAAATTTATTTGCGGTATTCGCATGCGATTAGCATTGTTCGCATTATGATAATATTCTTCATGCTTCTCGGTCTTCTGCCTTCTTTCGCCTGGCTTTTCTTTTTCTTGAAAGAAGACGTTCATCCTGAGCCAAAAAAAGTGATTGCCTGGGTTTTTGCCTTGGGCGCTTTGAGCACCATCTTGGTCATTATTACCCAGACAGCCCTTCAGGACGCTCTGCAATTTTTCCAAATTAAAGATTACGACCCGATTTCCTTTTTTTCTTTGGGAATCATAGAAGAGGTGTTTAAATTCCTGGCCGCTTACGTCGTAATAAGAAGAAGCCGGTTCTTTGACGAACCCATGGATGCCGTGATTTATATGATTGTCGCCGCCTTGGGATTTGCGGCCGTGGAAAACGTGGCTGTAATGGTTAATATTTCAGCCGTCTCCGAAGCATTAGGCGTCATTACCCTTCGTTTTGTGGGCGCCACCTTGCTCCACGCATTAAGCTCCGGGCTGCTTGGTTATTACTGGGCCAAAGGAATTATTCTAAGCCGCAAAATCAAAGCTGAAACCGAACCGCCCTGCCGCTTGTACGGCGCCCAGCCAAAATTATTGCTCTTTAAAGGCATTGTCTTCGCCGCGCTCTTGCATATGATATTCAATTGCCTTATAATGGTATCCAAAGACGTAATAATTTATCCGATACTATTCTTAATCATCGCGGCTCTGTTTATTTTTTGGGATTTTGAAAAAATAAAGGGCTTTGTTTCCCGCTGAGCGGGAATTACAAAACCTTTACCCCGCCTACGGCGGGGTGCTCATAATTATAAATTAATTTTTGCGCTTTCGCTTAAAAATTCATATAATCAAGGCATGGATAAAGACACTAAAAATTTTTTTGAAAAACTTTCAGGACTTAACGTTGAGGATGAAGGTGAAGAATTTAAGCCCGAAATAACTAAATTTTCCAAGAAGAATTCCGGAGAAGAATCAATTGAGGAAGAAGGAACCCTTGGCGATATGTTTGAAGAAGCCGAAGGCGAACTGGCAGTTGACGTTTATCAGACGCCGATTGCTTTTATAATTGAATCAACCATTGCCGGCGTTAATCCGGAAGATATTGATATTTCCACTACGCCTGAATCAATCACCATTAAAGGCAAGCGGGAAAAGGTGGAAAGGGTAAAAACGGAAAGCTATATCCATCAAGAATGTTATTGGGGAAAATTTTCGCGAACCATTATTTTGCCCCAAGAAATTGACCCGGACAAAGTTCAGGCCAATATCAAAAACGGCGTCCTAAAAGTCAGTTTACCAAAACTCAACAAAGGCAAACCCAAAAAAGTAAAAGTGAAGTTTGAATAAAAAATCTTCCGCTTCGGAAGATTTTTTATTTAGTGCCCGGGGTGGGATTCGAACCCACAAACTCTTTCGAGTCAAGGATTTTAAGTCCTTTGCGTAAACCGTTCCGCCACCCGGGCAAACAATAGTATTGTAGCCCCGCCAGTTGGCGGGGCACTGAATTTTATCTAAATTTTTAAGATTTTATCTTGAAAATTTAGATAAAATTCGTGAGGCCTGGGTGGGAATCGAACCCACGTATAAGGGTTTTGTTCCCGATTTGTTCCCGATGTAATATCGGGACTACAAATCGCAATCCCGCATAAAATTTTGGCCTTGAGGCGTCGGTGGGAATTGCACCCACGTATAGCGCTTTTGCAGAGCGCCGCCTTACTACTTGGCTACGACGCCAAAATTTTTGTGCGGGGCAGACCGCCGCCGCCTTGTTATTTATTTCTTTATTTTATCTTTTAGTAATAATTTTTCAACCTCGGCTGCTTTTTCCAATCCCCTATCAATTTTAAAAATAATTTGCGGCATTGGTTTAATGTTAATTTTTTTCATTAGAAGATACTGCAGGTGGCTGCGATTTTTCTCCAAGATTTTCAAAACCGACTGATAATTCTGCGGTATACCCTCGGCGCATTGTTCCAAAGAACGGGCTGGGCAGCCGTCGCAGGGAGACAAAACGCTGAAATTAACAATTGCCTGACTCAATTTCCTATCAATTTCCACGCTGGTAATCGTCATCAAACAGCCGGCAAAATCAATTTCTCTTAAAATAATTTTACCCAATTCTTCTTGTATTAAACTGGCAACGCGTTCTTGACGATGCTTCATGAACAATAAATCAAAATTCAAAAATCAAAATGTAAAATTCAGGTATTTCGCCTGCGGCAAAAAAAATAAAGATATTTTAGAATTTAAATTATTTTAACATTTTACACTGTCATTTTTCATTTTGATATTTACATTTTGCATTTTAGTATATTAGTTGGTCGCCGACGTTAATGGCCGTCCCTGAATCCAACAGCAAGCCGCATTCTGAACCCTCACCAACTTCTTTAACATCTTGTTTTTTGCATTGTAGATTGATGATTTTCCCCTCACCAATAGCCTGTTCTTGTCTCTGAATTTGAACCTTTGAATTACCCGTGAAGAACCCGCCAATGACCCTGCCGCCAACAATCTGTTTTCCCTCTTTTTTGCCGAAAACTGCCAGAATTTCAAGCTGGCCTTTAATTGCCGGTTCTTCAAATTTTTTAAATTCCTCCTCCAAACTTTTCAGTAATTCGTAAATGATTTCCGAAGTGATGATTTTCACGCCTTGGGCTTTGGCTAAACTCTCCGCCGCTTTGCTGACTTTGGTCTTGAAACCGACAATTATTGAATTTGTATTTTGAGACAGCTTAACGTCGCCATCATTGATATCACCCACTGACTCATCAATTATTTTGCCATTGGGGAACGTTTTAATTATTCCCGCCAAGGCTTCCAATGAACCGGAAACGTCGGCTTTTAAAATAAGGTTGATTTTTTGCTCCATCGGTTCTTCCAGCTTTTCGGGTATAACCGGCACGGTTAATTTTTGTTCTTGTTCCTGTGGAATTTGAATTTCCGCTAAATCTATTTTTCCGCTGAAAAATTCCTCGCCGATTTGAGGCAAATTTTCAAAACCGATAATCAAGGCCGGGCTGGAAGGTGAAAGCTCGTTTACTCGTTCGCCCAAAAAGTTTTCCAGAATTTTTATTTTTCCGGCGGCGCTGGCCGTGGTAATTTCATCGTTAATTTTCAAGGTACCGTCCCTGACGACGGCGATGGCGGTCAAGCCGCGGCGTTTGTCCATCTTTGACTCAATAATTACGCCTTTAGCCGAAGCTTCCGGATTATAAACTAACTGTTCTAATTCAGCCGCCAATAAAATCAAATCCAAGAGCTCATTAATCCCTTCGCCGGTTTTGGCAGAAATTGCCTGCCAGCTGATGTTGCCGCCTGAGGCTTCCAATAAAACGTCCGCTTCCATCAATTCTTTTTTTATTCTTTCAACGTCGGCGTTGGGCTTATCAATTTTATTAATGGCCACTATAAAAGGAGTTTGGCTTTCCTTTAAGATTTTAATCGCTTCCTTAGTCTGAGGTTTTACGCCCTCGTCGGCTGCTATTACCAAAATTCCTAAATCCGCTATTTTTGCGCCGCGCGCCCTCATCTTTGAAAAAGCTTCATGGCCGGGCGTATCAATAAAAGTAATACGTTTTACCT